>Ga0210044_10001443_pt1 | contig 36179 bp, 33 predicted proteins | sample CryGey13umfilter_2_FD_183959 | JGI IMG/M metagenome (GOLD analysis project Ga0210044, IMG submission 183959) | Groundwater microbial communities from aquifer in Utah, USA - Crystal Geyser 4/9/14 3 um filter (SPAdes) (version 2) | ecosystem: Environmental > Aquatic > Deep subsurface >...
GCGGGTGGATCGACTGCAATATCGAAAAGAGTGAGTTTGTCTGGCAGTTCGTCACGCAAGATGGCATCAATGATGTCCGGCGCAAGAATGGTCAGGTTGACCATCCGGCTGACGTAGCTGTTGTCAAACCTCCCATGACGACTCAGCTTAATTTTTCGGTAGAAGAGCAACTTGATGCCGAGACCGACAAGCCAATTCAATACGGCACATTTTCGAGAGATTGGGCCGAAGAAGAGGAGCTTGACGAGCTGATTGACAGCCTGGAAGCAGGCCGCATCAGCCACAAGCAAGGCCTGCTGCGCGCCCAAAAACTGCTGGTCAAGTTCCCGGGCCAGTTGGAAATTCAAAACTTCATCGCCAATCGGCTCTGGAGCCTTGAGATGCGCGATGAATCCACCGACGTGCGCGAAAAAGCCTACCGGCAGGCTACCGCCCTCATCCCGCCCGGCTTCAAAGGCCAGATTTCATGGGGGGAGGTGGACAACCGCTCCTTCTTGCGTATTGCCCACGGCTATCTGCTGGGGCTGATGCACCGGAGTGACGGCAAGGCGGCCAAAGCCTTGGCCAAAAAGCTGCTGGCTTGGTGCCCCGCAGACAACCTGGGTGCGCGCATGCTGCTGGGCGACATCAGCCTGATGATGGGCGACTCCCAAAATGCCATGAAAAGCTATTTGAAAGAAGCCACAGATTCACCGGCGCACTGGTACCAGGCGGGCCAAATTGCGTTTCGTGAGGGGGATTTTGTGAGCGCCTGCACCTATGTGCGCCGGGGGATTGCTGCCAACCCCTACATTGCAGAAGGGCTCACGGGCCGTACAAAAATTAACGAGCACCTGTATTGGCATGCCAGCAACCGCAATTGCCCAGAATGGGCGACCGACTACTTGCGCGCGCCCTTGTGTGACTGGTCTGCGGAAGAGATCGACTTTGTTGACTGGGTGTTTAACTCAAGCGCGGTGCTGCGGGAACGCGCCAGCTTGATGGAGCAGCTTGAAGGGTTGACCTACGAACGCGACTCTGTGCGGAGGGAGCCCTTTGCCCTGCGCAGCTCTTACTTCGTCAACGAGTTGACCGACGACTTGTCCACAGCAATGGTGAAAAGGATTCAAAACCGCTATGGCGTGGAAATCTGGCCTTGGGAACGAGCGGGATTTACGCGGTCAAGGTGAGCAGATAGGATAAAAACGCTATGAATAATAGAGCTACTTACGCACAGCAGCTGTGCGCTACAGGCCTAAATCATCCATGAAAATCTCTGCGTCTTCCAGCGTTTTGCCAGCTGTGAACGGCTATTGAAAAGCGCGACCGCAAGAGCCTTTAGACGGTCACGGTGTGATAAGGGTCATTGTGGCCGTTCGCGGTTTGTCGAGTGTATTGGGCATGGCGTCAACGGTTGCGTTAAAGGTATCACCATACTATAGAGGGGAATGCATATCCTGCAATGGCATGGAAAACCGCCCGGCTGCCGCTCCTTCTTGCGCATTGCCCACGGCTATCTGCTGGGGCTGATGCACCGTGGTGACGGCAAGGCGGCCAAAGTCTTGGCCAAATTGCGTTTCGCACCACCTCCCAGGGCATCGAGATGTTGAAAAAGATTCAAAACCGCTATGGCTTGGAAATCCGGCTTTGGGAGCGAGCGGGATATATGCAGTCAAAATGAAGCAACAGAGCAGAATGCTACAAATAAAAGAGCTACTCACGCATATCAGACGTGCGCTAGAAGCCTACTTGTTCAAACTTGTCAGCATTTGCCGTACCTTGCCCATACTTCCCCAAGTCAGCAGCCAACCAAAGGCCACACCAAAACAATCAGCCAAAAGATCCAGCCACTCCGCCGAGCGCGTTAGCGTGAAAGACTGCAAAACTTCTATCAGCGCGCCATAGGCCAGCAGCCCCAGTAGCACGGCCATAACGCGCTGCGGGAAAGCCTTGCACCCCAGCCACGCCATCACCACAAAGGCAAACGAATGGTTTGACTTGTCCCAGCCGGTGGTGACCAGCGGTGGCGGCGAGGGCATCAGCGCCAACACCAATACTGCCACCGCGCAAACCACAAAAGCCCACGTCCAAATTGAAAATCGTTGCCTCATGAAAATTAGTCACGCCTTGTTAACATCAACACCTGTCACAGCCGCCCAAAATGTAGCCCATCCATGTTCAAACAAGCCCTTGACTGGCCACGGCCGCTCAAAAAAACATTCGTCATTGTTGTCGATATGGTGCTGGCGCTATTGGCCACCTGGGTGGCTTATTCGCTCCGGTTCGAAACCTTGCATTGGCCGCACGGCCAAGAGTGGGGCAACTATGTGTTGAGCCCACTATTTGCTGTGCTGATCTTTTGGGCGTTTGGCTTGTACCGTGCGGTTTTTCGCTACTTTGGCAGCGACGCCATGCTGCAAACGGCGCGCGCGGTGCTGTGTTATGCGGTGGTGCTCATCGGCTACCACCTGTGGCAGATATGGCCCACATTTCCGCTCACGCTTGGCATTTTGCAACCCATTATTTTTATGCTGCTGCTGGCAGCCAGCCGCGTGTTTGCGCAGTTCTGGTTGGCCGGTATGAGCCTGGCCAGTCAAGAAAGCCGGGGTCGGCTGCTCATCTATGGTGCGGGTGAAGCCGGTGCGCAAATTGCCATCGCGCTTGCGGTTACCGGGCAATTCAAACTACTGGGCTTTCTGGATGACGACAAAGGCAAGCTTGGGCAAACCATCAACGGCGTGCCGGTATTTGCGGCATCGGCGGCTCCAGATGTGGTGCGCAAACTGGAGGCCACCGACATCGTGCTGGCACTGCCCAGCGCCACCCGCGAACGGCGCAACCAGATCATTGCGCGCCTTGGTGCTTTGCCGGTCCACACGCGCACACTGCCCAGTTTGCATGACCTGACCAGCGGACGCGTCAGCGTGCAAGACCTGCGCGAGCTTGATGTCGAAGATTTGCTGGGTCGTGACACCGTGGCGCCAGATGCCGCCCTGCTTGCCAGCAAACTGCGCCGCCAGGTGGTGCTGGTCACCGGTGCGGGCGGCACCATTGGCGGGGAGTTGTGTCGCCAGATATTGCGTGAACACCCGCAACGCCTGCTGCTGCTTGAACACAACGAATTTGGCCTTTACACCATTCACCGCGAGTTGCAGCGCTGGTGCCTGGCGCACGCGCCGCAGGTTGAACTGGTTCCCCTATTGGCCAGCGTAGGCAATCGTCGTCGTCTGGACTGGATTTTGGCCACCTACCAGCCCAGTGCGATCTACCATGCCGCCGCTTACAAACATGTGCCCATGGTCGAGTGCAACCCGTCAGAGGGTATCTTTAACAACGTGTTTGGCACGCTCAATATGGTGCAAGCCGCGCAGACGGCCAAGGTAGCGCATTTTGTGCTGGTCTCCACCGACAAAGCCGTGCGCCCCACCAACCTCATGGGTGCCAGCAAACGCATGGCCGAGCTCATTTTGCAGGCCATGGCACAACAGGCCGCCACGCACCACACCTGTTTTTGCATGGTTCGGTTTGGCAACGTGCTGGGCTCCAGCGGCAGTGTGGTGCCCATGTTCCGTGAGCAGCTTGGCTATGGCGGCCCACTCACCATCACACACCCCGAAGTCACACGTTATTTCATGACCATCCCCGAGGCAGCGCAACTGGTGCTGCAAGCCGCCGCCATGGCCAGCGGGGGCGATGTGTTTGTGCTGAAAATGGGTGAGCCCGTCAAGATCATCGACCTGGCACGCCGCCTGGTGAGTCTGACCGGGCTCAAGGTGCGCGATGCCCAGCAGCCCGATGGTGACATCGAGCTCGCCATCATCGGCCTGCGCCCAGGTGAAAAGCTTTTTGAAGAGCTGCTAATCGGCGGCAACCCCGCTGCCACAGCGCACCCCCGCATCATGACAGCACACGAAAGCTTCATGGCTTGGCCAGAACTTGAAAGCCAGCTAGCGCAGCTTCGCCAAGCAGCAGCCGCCGAAGACGAAGCCGCCATTCGGGTGGTGCTGCAAAACTGCATTCACGGTTTTCATGGAGAGCCTGCTGCGGGTGTCAATTGTCTGGCCACATAACAGGCTCGCGCACAGCCAATTTTTGAGTTCTGGCACCAAGATAAATGCCCCAAGGCTCCGTTGATTTTGCTAAGGTAATGCCTGCGGCTGCAATTGACCCTTGCGCCACTGTCACATCCGGCAGTATGGTCACATTGGCTCCGATGAAGGCATCTTTTTTGATTAGTACTTTTCCGCGAAGTACATTGCGTTGGTCCGCACTAACCATGGGGCCAGAGCAACGCGCACCATCTTTCAAGACTTCTGTTGAAGTAATAATATTGGAATTCGTCGCTATGCAGGCGTAATCCTCAATCTCGAAGTCACCGCCACCACTGACAAAAACACGTGGGGCGATGTGTACGCGCCGCCCCACTTTTGAAGTCCGACTCATAAGCATGACTCCTTTGTCGATGTAGCTGAACTCTTTTAATTCGACGGTTCTTGGATACGCAAAGAAAACGTTTTGATCAATGAAGACATTGGGCTCCATGCGTCCGAGCTTTCGACGGTAATAAAGTGCCCGCAGGTACATCCCGGGGTAATGCGGTAGACCACGCGCATGCGTAATCAGCGCATACACGAGTGAACTGTATATGGGTAGAGGTATTGTGAGCAGGAAACTTAACGCGTGCTCGAACAACGATAACGGCACGGTAACAATCTTTGTCGTCAGCCACTTTTCTGCAAACAACATGGCCTTTGAAGCGCTGCCGCGCTCCTTTACAGCAGATTCGTTGATATGCCTTAGCAAACGATGATCAAAAACAAGTTTCATGGTATGCCTCGTTTCTTGCATCCCAGCGCCCCAGCCAATTCATCCGGTGGCCGTGGCAGCGAACCAAACATCCGCCACGCCAAATTCGACTCAGGACTCAGCACCACCCACGCCGTCACCCCAATGCACACCAGATAAGTCCGCAGACCTTGGTTGGCTACATACCACTCCTCCAGCGCACCTTTGTAGGGGGCAATCACCTCGTCATAAAACCGCACCGTGTCGGCGTGTCCCTGCAGCACGTTCTCTTCATCGTGAAAGATGATTGAACCAATGCCCGTTATACCCGGTCGCACCTGAACAATGGCTCTTTGCGCCGCTGCCGGAAACGCGTCAAAGCATCGCTGTGTCTGTGGGCGCGGGCCAACAATGCTCATATCACCTTTAAGGATGTTGAGCAACTGCGGTAATTCGTTTACTTTGGACTTGCGCAAAAAATGCCCCAACGGCAGGATGCGCGGGTCGCCTTTAACTGTGACCGTACCGGTGCCAATGTTGGGGCTGTTCTTGAGCATGGTGGCAAACTTGTAGAGCTTGAAGGCTTGGCCACCCTTGCCCACCCGGTTCTGCAAAAAAAACACATGGCCCTCGCCCGTCAGGCGTAGCAAGATGACTATTGGCACCAGCAACGGCGACAGCACCAGCAAGGCCATTAACGATAAAACGATATCCAAAAGGCGCTGCATGGCTTACATCCTCCCATCCAGATACTTGCCGGTTTCTTTGTGGGCAAAGTCTGGGATCATTTGGTTGAACAAGTCAACCAGCTCGGCCTTATCCCAAGTCAGCTTTGCCCTGATGGATGCAACCGTGTCGACAAAGTGCTGCAACAGCGCGTCGTCAAACTCGGGGGCATTCTTGATGATGCCAATGCTGTCAAAGCGAGCCATGTCCAGCGTTTCGCGCTCGGTAAAGAACTCTTCAAAATCTTTCTCGCCGGTGGTGTCGCTTTTGAAAAAATAACACGGCCATTTCTTTTGGCTGATGAGCTCATCGGCGCGGCTGCGCGCTTCATCTTCGCTGGCGCACTCAAAGGCTTCAAAGCCCAGTTGGGCCAGATAGCGCACTGCAATGTCCGAAAAGCGCGCCAGATTCAGCGCCTCGCTGAGCTTGGGGAAGAAGATGTCGCGGTTGGCACCCAGCAGGCAAGACATCAGGCACAGCTCGCCCGACTCTTGCGGCGTCACAAAATAGCGCCGCACGTCGTTCGGTGCCGAAATGGGTTGGCGCTTGGCAAAGCGCTGGTTGAAGCCGTGCAACAGTGATCCGTCCGAGAATGCTACGTTGGCAAAGCGCGCGGTCGAGATCGGCAGCGCCAAACTGGCGCGCATCAAAAACATTTCCATGATGCGCTTGCTGGCACCCATCATGTTCACCGGGTTGGCCGCCTTGTCGGTGGACACGCAGAAGTATTTGCGCGCGCCGTGCTCACGTGCCAGTTCGATGGTCTTCACCGTGTTAAGCACGTTCACCTCAATCAGCCGCATCAGCGTAAAAGGGTCTTTCTCGCTGCGCACGTGCTTCAAGGCCGAGAGGTTTAGCACATAGTCATAGCCGCTGCCAGCGCCCAGCAGCGCCGCAAACTCTTTGCTACCGCAGTCAATGGCAAAGGTGCTGAAGTCCCCCTTGATGTAGCCCAGCGTGCTGCGGATGTCGCGCACCAGCTCCACCATGTTGTTCTCGCTGATGTCCACCACATGCAGCGTGTGCGGGCCGCGCTTGAAAATCTCACGCGTCACGGCCTGGCCGATGGAGCCAGCGCCGCCAATCACCAGAAAGCGGCCACCTGAGATCATCGCAGAGAGTTGGTGTTCGTGTTGCGACACGTCTGCGTCAAACAGCGGCCGGTCGCGGCCAATGAGTTCAAGAATGTTCACTATGCAGCCATTTCCATGGGTTTAACTTCCAACTCGATGCGCTTGCCGGACTCACTCTCGGCCTGTTTCAGGTCGAACGAGTTTTGTAGGTTAAGCCAGAACTGCGCCGTGGTACCCAAGCAGCGCGCGAGCCGCAGCGCGGTGTCAGGCGTTATAGCGCGGCGCTCGCGCACAATGTCGCTGATCCGAGTCGCATGCACACGCAGCTCAATGGCCAATGCGTGGGCGCTCATATTCATTGGTACCAGGTACTCCTCGCGAAGTATTTCGCCTGGGTGAATCGGTCTCATCTTGTTCCTTGCCATCTCATAAGCTCCTTCAGTGGTAATCGACAATTTCTACGTTTTCTGGTCTGCCAGCAGACCAGACAAAACACACGCGCCATTGGTCATTGATACGAATGCTGTGCTGCCCTTTTCGGTCATCTTTCAATGCTTCCAGCCGATTGCCTGAGGGCGAGGCCAAGTCTCGCAATTCCACGGCATCGTCAAGCATCTGTAGTTTGCGCTGCGCCACAGATTCAATGTTCTTGAACCGACGCGGCTTTCTGTCTTCATAAAGCGATTCTGTATCGGCGCACAGAAAAGATCGGATCGACATGGGTTATTTTATTGCGGCTGCTTGGTCAACGTTAAACAAAGACAGCGCCCCATCCGGCACGCTAGATGGAATGTTAACCACCCTCTCTTCCAGCCAAAGGGAATTGGCCAGGCCGTCATGCTGGCAATGGCTGAACATGGACAGGCGATTCATCAAGCGCCAGATGGGCCGCGTCATCACGCCACGGCTGTTGGTGTTTTCAAGAAACGCATCGCGTTCTTGCACTGAGTCCAGCACGATGGCGTTGAGCCAATAGTTGCTGGTGGTGCCCGCAGGCGCGCGCATGAAGGTGATGCCCAGTGAGGCAAAAAACTCTGCATAGCGCCGCGCCACATCGGCCTTGACTGCCAAAAACTGTGGCAAGCGCTCCATCTGTGCGCAGCCCAGCGCGGCGTTCAGGTTGGGTAGACGGTAGTTGTAGCCCACTTCGTCGTGCACAAACTCAAACGGGTGCGGCACCTTGGCAGTGGTGGTAAGGTGCTTGGCGTGCTTGGCAATAGCCTCGTCGTTGGTGATGATCATGCCGCCGCCGCCGGTGGTGATGACCTTGTTGCCATTAAAGCTGAGCGTGGCCAGCTTGCCAAAGATGCCGGTGTGGCGCTTGCCCACATAGCTGCCCAGCGACTCAGCCGCGTCTTCCACCACCGTTATTCCGTATTCATCGCACACGGCCACAATCTCGGCTATGCGGCAGGGCAGACCAAAGGTGTGCATGGGCACACACGCGGCCAGCCGTCGGCCTGTCGTCTTGTTGAAAGCATGGCCGCCGCGCAACTCGGCGTGCTGCTCCAAAAACTTGCGCAGCGCCACCGGGCTCAAGCCCAACGTGTCGAGATCCACATCCACAAACACCGGATACCCACCGGTATAGTTCAGCGCGTTGCAGGTGGCGATAAAGGTCAGCGCCTGCGTGATCACCTCATCACCATGCTGCACGCCGACCAGTTGCAGTGCCACATGCAGCGCCGCCGTGCCGTTCACGGTGGCCACTGCATATTTGGCTCCAGTGAAGGCGGCAATTTGCTGCTCAAACTCAGTCACCTTCGCACCAACTGACGAGACAAAGTTGGAGTCAATGCAGTCGATCAGGTATTGCTTTTCATTGCCTTCAAAGACCGGGCGATGAAGGGGGATGAAAGAGGAGCCGTAGATCGTGCGAACAAAATCTACGGTTTTTTGGTGAACTGACATTTTTACTGTATTTTCCATAATTGATGATTGTCATTGACCATACATTCTCAAACCGATTTTGCACCCGCAACCCAGTCCACCCAACGGTCAGACAGCAGGTCGCGGTCAAACTCGCGGCGGGCCAGGGCCAGGCCGCGCTGGCCCATGGCTTTGAGTGCAGGGCGATCGGCTGCGGCTTGCTCCAGGGCGTCGGCAAAGGCGGCAGGGTTATCGGGTGGCACGGCAAAGCCGCATTGGTGCTGGGTGATCATCTCGGCCAGCCAGCCGGGGTAGTTGTTCAGCACGGGTAAACCTGCCGCGATGTAGTCAAAAAATTTGTTGGGGGACGTGCCGTAATAAAACGCGGGCACGTTGGCCAGGCACTGCATGCCAACGTCAGTCGCCGCCATAAGACCTGCCAGCCTGGTTTTGTTCACCGGGTCATGGAACACCATGTTGTCCAAGCCCTCGCGCTGGGCACGCGCTTGCAGGCCAGGCTTGAGCTTGCCATTGCCGATTAGCAGCAGCTTGATGTCGTTACGGCCCCGACGTTTGAGTTCGGCGGCGGCGTTCAGCACCGCGACCAGTCCATTGGCCATGCCGTGCGTGCCGGCAAAAACGGCCATTAAATCTGTGGACAGCACCGCTGCCGGTCGCCACGGGTCGGGCGCATCGGCAAAGATCCCCAGATCACATCCATTGGGCACCAGCGCAATGCGCTCGCGGGCAATGCCGCGGTGGGCAACGCCCTCCACAATGCCGGGTGACAAACCAATGACTCGGTGCGCTGAATGGTAGCTAGACCACTCCAGCACGCCCATGGCCCACAACACCAGTGGGTTTTTAATGACGCCCATGGCGCGGGGCAGCTCAGGCCACAGGTCTCGCACCTCAAACACAAACGGTTTGCCGCGCAACCAGCGGGCAAAAATGCCCGGAATGCCAGCGGTGAGCGGCGTCGTGGTGGCAAACAGCACGTCGTAGGGTTCAGAGAAAGCGACGCGCACACTGCGGGCGGCAAACTTCAAAAACGTCAGCGCACGTTTGACAAAACCATCGCTGTTTGAGTAAGCCAAGTCCAGCTCAATCACGTCAATGCCGTCCACCCAGCCCCGGCGCAGGCCGTTGGCAAATGACCCACTCAGGCCAGAATTACCACCGACAAAACTTCCACAAACCATCGTGACCTGGTGGCCGCGCTCAAGCAGCTTGCGCGCCATGGCATACGAGCGCACGCCACCCGCGCCGCGTGGGGTGACGAAGTGTTGGTGGAAATAAAGAACTTTCATACGGCCCAGCGGTATTCGGTTGTTAAGGTGCCAGGCTGTTGAAATTCGATTTCAAGCACCGGCACCGATGTCTTTTCAAGGTAATGGCGCGACTCCCAGCCCTGCACAACCTCGCAGCGGATGATAGGCATGGTAGTTTGAACCGTGATGGTGTGGGTACCGAGGTCTTGGATTGCCACGCTGCGCTCGCAATGACAATGATTGACAGTCGGTGTCAGCTGCCAATCCCCCGGCATCAAGCGCCAGCGCAGAACGGCTTTAGTTGCAAAACCAGCCACCACATCCACAACTTGTAAATGCGTGTCAAAAAGGGCCACGTTGCGCTGGTGTCTGACCCCTTGGCCGTCGCGGTAGGCAGCACCAAAGCGGGTTGACTGCGCATCTTCAGTCAGGGGTTCAATACACGCAGTTCTAAGCCAATCACCAAACAAGAACCGGCTCAGGCGCGGCATTTGGTCGCGGTCGTCAAACTGCACGGTGTTGTGGCTGGCCGTGCCACCAAAATAGGCCAGCAACGCTGGCACAGTGTTGTAGCTGTACGAGCCCGCATCGCGCAGCAGGTTGTCGCCGCCTAGCCACAAATCCAAGTGCAGGGCATCCGCCTGACTGGGTCGAAAACGAAAACGCGGGTAACGCAGCATCCCCATGGCCGCGCCGCGCCGCAAAAGGGCAAAGCCGCCATCATCAGCAATCAAATTGCCGGGCGCGGGGGATGTTTGTGTGGGCTGGAGTATGCCAAGCCACAGCAGGGCGTGTGTTGAAGACATGGTTTGCCGCGCTGCGCTCGCAATGACAGGCATCCCGTCATGGAAAGGAGGAGCGACGTGGCAATACATGCAGTTGGTACCGGCAAACAAAGCCATGGCCAGTTGCACGCTGGGGCGATGGTCGCGGTAAGCTGTGTCTGTCAACTGCAGCAACCTTGCACCGTCATTGGCCCCTAAATTCGGCCCGTCGCCGTTGATCGGGTTCACCATGTGCTGCAACCACTGCGTAGCCGCTAGCGCCCGTGCTTGCCACAGTGCAGAAAACGCAGGCAGGTCCAGGTGCTTGCGCCACACCTCGGCCATGCAAAAGGTGTCAAGCATGACCCGGTGGTAGTTCAGGGAATATTGGCTAAAGCTGCCCTGCGGCCCAATCAGCCGGGCGGCGCGGTTCTCTAGCCAGCGGCGGCCTGTGTGCGCCCACTGCGCGCCTTCGGCCACACCCAGCGCGGCCAGCCAACTGCCGCCCATGAACAAAGCCGCAGCCTCAGAGGTGCCGTGATTGTTGTCTTGCGCCATGGCGTACTGCACCGTGGGCGCAATGCGCATCAAATGCAGCCGCACCAGGTCACGCAGGCCAGCACTTGGCTGTTGCACCTGCCCCAAAATCATGGCGGCCATGGCCAGGTGCATCACGCGCATGGATGCCTCTTGCCCGCACTTCCAATTGGGTCCGCAGTAAGGCGGGTTGTGCGCGCACCAGTCCATCAGCCAATTATTCAACCGGGCCAGGGCGCTTGCATCGCCATTGCGCGCGCGCTGGGCAAACGCCAGCACCCAGTCCATGCGCGACAGCTCCCAAATCAGCTTGATGTCGCCCACGGCGGGGTCATAGTCAGGTATTTGCCACCAAGGCCGCTCGGGGTGGGGCACCTGCTGGCCGGTCAACGGGTTGGCCAGCCAATCTGGCGGGGCATCAGCCACAGAAATTGGCCAGAAGCTGAACAACAGCGCAGACGTTTGCCACCCCGAAACAGGCGCTGCGGCAACAAGCGGCAGCACCGGCACATTAAAAAAAGGCTCTTGCGGCACGGCGGCGGCAAGCCTGCGCACCGGGTTGATCCCCAGCCTCACACCGAGGCGGTACGCTCCCACCCGCGCAATATTGCCCAGGCCCAAAGCCCAAACGGCTTTCAGTTTGGTCAATTCACTCATTTAAGCGCAGGCGTAAGAAGGTTCAAAAACAATACCAGACAAGCCGATACCAGAGGTTTGGGCGCGCTTGTTAACGTGAAACGACGCCCACAGCCGACAAGAATGGCGTGGCGTAGGGTCGACTTCAGTCGGCCATGGAGGGCTGAAACCCGCCCTACGCAGGGCACGCGTGTTTCATGCTTTGGGGTGTCCTTGTTGAACATGGCCGTTAGGGAAATAATTGGAATCTGACCCTAATTAATTTGCCAACACCAATTGTGTAAACAACTTCTGAAGTTCTCGGCGCAGTTGCTTTTGCGCGGTTTTGCCTGAATGGCGCGTTTGACAAATGTCAGCATGGGCGGGCTCATCTTGTTCGGCGGTGTCGTAAACACAAAAACGACCCGCACCGTCTGCACTGCGCAAACTGCGCACCATGCCCACTTGGGCGCCTGCTGCGCACGTAAACTTGCGCACTGCAGAATTGCCAGCACGGTCAACACCGCGACGGCGTAGCCCGCCCGCGTCGTCAATCAGTTTGCCCCGCAGCACAGACAAGCCCCGGCCCCAGACATCACTAAAAGCTGCTTCTTTTACCCTGCCAGTTTGCGTGTCGAAATGAATGGGAGACAAGATCAACCGCCAAACCGTTTCATCATCGTTAACGACCCCGGCGTCAGAGTGTGGCGACATGCTTGATGCCTCGCAGGCACAAGCGGGGTAGCGGTCGTCAAAATACGCGGTTTTATCGGCGATACCGGCCAGGCTGGCAAAAAAGTCCTGGCAGCTCATTCGGCATGTGTCAGGCTTGAAAGGTAGCCCCGCAGTGTGGTGGGCAACGTAGCCGCTGCAACGCCCTCGGCACCTCCATAGCCGTCAGGGCCATCTGTAAGGTAGGTATAAGTGCCGTCGCCTTCAAACTCCAAACTGGCGTATTGACTGCTGCGATCCCAGTAAAGACCCACCATGCCCGCGCCAGAGAGCATAGGTGCAGGCACAGCCACTTCATTCGGGAGTCTGCTCAAGAACTCAAGCGCGTCCAGCATCGCCTGCGGATGTGCTGGCAAGCCAGCATAGCCATCCCAGTTGGCGGGAAGCTCAAGGTATTGCAGCATTTCCCGCCGCAGCGCATTCAGTGCTTTGGCACGCGGGCTTGGAGCGCTCACCACCACTTTTTTGGCACTGTCGCCCCAAGTTAAATACGCATGTGTTGGTGCCGTGTCGTACAGGCGCGATGTAACTACGCGCCGGGTTTGCTGCCCGTAGCATGGGAAATCAAGCGTTGCTGTTGTCATGATGCTAGACCCGGTTGGTTCGGTTCATACAAGCCAATCTGGCGCAGTGTGTCTGTGTTCAACAAATCGCGCAACAGCGCCTTGTTTTCAAGATGCATGGCATGCATGGCCGCCTGCATTGACCCGGCCCCACCGCTATGCAACGGGTCTACATCCAACAGTGGTATGTCAAAAATCGACCGGTGTGCACCCAATATGCGCAGTTGCAGAGCGCCATTCACATCCAAAAGATCAACATTCACGGTTGTCAGACAACGGTGTTTAGGTTCGACCCCTGTCGATGAAAAATAGCCATGGTGGGCATGCCACAGACTGGTTTTGCCAAACACCGATGCAGGCAACAACGTTGACTGACGATTGAGCAACAAGTCGGGGCTGAACGTGCTGTCTTGGCTATCAATGTTAAAAGTGTCTGCGTATTGCAAACCAAACACCGTGATGCCACCTGTACTCACGCATATCAGGGGCAATAACGGCCGCATAAAGGCCAAGGCGTGCTCAAAAGCTTGTTCCCAGCGTTCATAAACAAAGCTGGTCACTGCCAGAAAATTTGGTGCCAGTTGCAGGCTGTGCGCCACTTGCCCATCAGGTTGAAACAACTCAAACACCCAACCTGCGGCATGAGACCGCTGAACAGGTGCACCGTCCGTGCCGCCAAACTGCAAAGCAAGGTGTTGAATGGGCTTTTTGCTGGGCAACACGCTCTTGAGTGTTGCCTCATAAACAGTCTCCAGGGTCGCCATCACGTTTGGTGGCAAGGGCTGTAGCCATTCCACGGCAAACGTCACGCTTTCAATAGCGTGCGAGTCATGCAGTGGTGTGATCTTCATTGTGAGTTAGCCGAAATTTTGAGTTTCAAGTATAGCCAAGCCAGCCCCTACTGCCCCCGCAGCAAGCCAGCCACCTCAATCGTCACCCGCGCCACCTCAAAAATCTCATCCACCGGTATGGCGGGCACACCCTTGCCAATGGCCTGCAAAAACGCCGCCGCGCAGACGTTTTGGCCCTTGTCTTGCTTCCACAAGTTCAGCTTACTAAAGCCCGGCCAGCCGTAGCCCTTGAGCTTGCGAAAGTTGTCCAACTGCAGCACGCGCCCGGCAGCAAACACCTCTACCCGCTCTTTGGGGAAACTGGCCGCGCCATTGGCCAAATACATGATGGTCCCAAACGAGCCGTCTTCAAAGCCCAGAGTAATACTCGCCTTGTCTTCGGTAATGAGCACCCCCGGCGCATCGCCCATGCGGCGCGCCTGAACCGACACAATGGGGCACCCTGCCAAAAAGCGCATCAGGTCGATAAAGTGGCAAGCCTCGCCAATAATTCGCCCGCCACCCACCGCGTTGTCCTGCGTCCAGTGGTTGGCGGGAATGGCCCCTGCGTTCATGGTCATGATGAACGACTTGGGCTCTTTCACAGCCTGCAGCAAGGCTTTCATCTTTTGCACCTGTGGCGAAAAACGGCGATTGAAGCCCACCATGAGCTGCGGCCCTTGACCCGAAAGATGTGCCAGCGCATATGCAGCCTGCACATCGGCCAGCTCGTCATGGTGAATAGCCAGCGGCTTCTCCACAAACACGTTTTTTCCAGCCTGCAGCGCCTGCGCCACAAAGCGGGCGTGCGTGTCGTGGCGGGTCACGATAGCCACTGTGTTGATCGTCGCGTTGGCCAGCATGGCGGCCATGTCGGTGGAGGCCTCGGCAAAACCCGCCTTTTCACCATGAATCACGCCATTGATGCCGCCCGCCGTAACGATGGTGTGAAACTGCGCCCCCGCCGCCTTGAACGCCGGAATCAACATGCGTGAGGCATAGTTGCCCGCACCAACAAAGCCCAACACCGGGCGCTGTGCGTCAAAGCGGGCGCCAGATGTCAGAGTCACGCTCCGCACGGCCCGCGCGGCTAGCGGCGAGGTGTATTGCAGCAAAAAGCCCAGTCCGCTCTTGTCTTCGGTCAGCATCTGGTAGGCCTGCGGTGCGTCTTCAAACGCAAAACGGTGGGTAATGAGCGGCGTCACATCCAAATGCCCGCTAGCCAGCATGTCCAAAACAGCCTCAAAGTTGCGCTGCTCGGTCCAGCGGACAAAGCCCACCGGGTAGTCTTGCCCCTTGTCCTCATAATTAGGGTCGTAGCGCCCCGGCCCGTAAGAACAGCTCACCTGAAAGCTCAGCTCTTTTTCATAAAAATCGGCCCGGTTCAGCTCCAACCCGGTCACGCCCACCAGCACAATGCGCCCGCGCTTGCGGCACATGCGTGCAGCTTGTGTCACGGGGTCACTGGACTTGGTGGACGCGGTAATAATCACGCCGTCCACTCCTTGGCCCCGGCTAAGCGCCATGCCTGCGGCCACCGGGTCTTCACCCGCGCCAGGGTTGCAAGTGGCAGCACCAAACTGGCGGGCCAGCGCCAATTTGCTCTCATCAAAATCAATGGCCAATACGCGGCAACCCTGGGCGCGCAGCAACTGCAAGGTCAGCAAGCCAATCAAACCCACCCCAGTGACGACAAAAGCCTCTCCGAGCGTCGGCTGAGCCAGTCGAATGCCCTGCAGCCCAATACTGGCAACCACCACGAACGCGGCAGACTCGTCGTCCACCTCGTCCGGTATGCGGGCGCACAGGTTTTTGGGCACCTTGACCATATTGGCATGGGGGCCGTTGGACACGACGCGGTCACCCACCTTGAAGCCGTCCACCCCCGCGCCCACCTCCGCCACCACGCCCACGTTGCAGTAGCCCAGCGGCAGCGGCTGCGCCAGCTTGGACTGCACCGCTTCTATGGTGGTCATCAGCCCATCGGTGGCCACCTTTTCAAGCACCATCTTTACCTTTTCAGGCTGCTGGCGGGCTTTGTCCAAATAGGAGGCTTTGCCAAAGCCGACCAACATGCGTTCGGTGCCGGCGGAAATCAAACTCACCGTGCTGGCAATCAACAGCGAATCCCTGGACGCAACCGGTGCGGGTGCCTCGCTCACATAAGTAGCCCCTTGGCCCATATCCTGCAAAATTTGTTTCATTACTATTCCAAAAAAACTCAAACTAGACGGTCGGGCCGCGCGTAATTAATAAGCACCGCGCGATAAGGCCCTTTAAACACAAACATGCTGCCCGCCGCGGCGCCCACTACGCCCACGGCATCAATCAACTCCTGCATGTGGGTGCTATTGCCTGCACCGCCCAGCATGGTGACGGGCGAGCTCACAGTCTTACGGACCAGTTTGGCAAGCTCCAGGTCATAACCGGCCATTTCTCCGTCCCGATCAATGCTGTTGATCACAATTTCACCCGCACCCAGTTCAACGGCCTGTTGGCAAAACTCCAACAGGCTTGCCTTCTGTTTCTCGGTGCCGTTGCGTGTGTAAATGGTGTGACCCGGTAACAATTTGTTCTTTCGAACGTCCAGCGTCACTACCACACTCTGTGCGCCTACAGCCTCAGCCATTTCATGAATCAACGCAGGCCGGGTTAGCGCCGCTGCACTGATAGACACCTTTTCAAAGCCTGAAGCGATAATCTGAGTTGCCTGCTGCGCAGTGGTCACTCCACCCCCATAACCCAAGGGCATTCTGGACTCGACGGCCAAGCCCTTCAATAATGCAAAATTTGGTGTCTGAGCGTGTGCGGTGGCATCAATGTCAATCAGCATCAACTCATCAACTTCTTTCTCGTTAAAAATCTTGACGGCGTTGAGCGGATCACCCACGTATTTGGCCTCTTTGAACTGCCTTGTTTTGACCAGGCCGCCATCGTGCAACAGTAAACACGGAATAATTCTGGACCGAAGCATGGCTAAAGCTCCGCAAAGTTACGAAAAACAGCCACACCATTGGTGTGACTCTTTTCAGGATGAAACTGCATACCAAACGCATTGCCGTGTGCAACGGCGCATGGTAGCTCTTTGCCATAGTGCACAGTTGCAGTCACATCAGCGGCATCAGCGGCATCAAAATAATAGCTGTGCAAGAAATAAAACCCCTGTTCAGCATCTACCCCAGCAAACAGGGGTGCATCAGCTTTAGGCACCACAGAATTCCAGCCCATATGCGGCAGCTTCGGGCTCGCAGGTATCAAACTGGCGTCAATTGCACGAACACGCCCTCGAATCCACCCCAAGCCTGCAAGCGAACCTTCGTCACTGGATTCGGCCAACACCTGCATACCCACACAAATACCGAATACTTTTTTCCTTTTCACCAACACTTGTTCATTTAAAGTTGCCACCAAACCTGAGTCATTCAAATAGCGCATGGTGGCATCAAAAGCGCCGACACCCGGCAAGACGTACCTGTCAGCCTTGGCCAATTCACCCAAATCATTGGTAATGACATAGGGCACCTTGAGTTGCTTGTAAATGTTAGCGATAGCTGCAATATTGCCGGAACCATAGTCAATAATGGCAATCATCGCTTTACCGACCTTTCAACACCCAACAGTTTCAGCACTTTCGCACCCAGATCAAACATCCATTCCTGATTTTTATAATCTTTGTAAGTTTTTAAAGGCATCTGGTGATAACCACGCAGATCTTCAACACTGATACCCAGCTTGGAGGCAATGTACGCAAAGTCTTCGTCAATGGTTTCAGGGTCATAAGCTGGCTTTTCAAGCTTGGCCAGGGCTTCGGCACGTGTCATCTGCCCGGTAAGAATCAAACTGGAATACTGAACCCGCCGTGTGTCGAAGCCAAAACGTGTAGGCAACCAATAACCTTCATAAAATCGTGTAAACCGCGATTCAAAATGCTTTTGAGGGTAGGGTCGCCAGCCATACAACTCAGACAATACTTGGGAGGCATTTTCTTTGGTGTATGGCAAATAGTTAAGCGGTTTGACCACTTGCACACCCTTTATGTAGCGCAAATACACCTTGTGAAACAAAATGCTGCTGAAGGGGTAGGTATCAAGCGGGTGGGTACCAAACTGCTTATGGATGTCACGCAACTGCGCCATGTCGGTGCCGTAATACAGCCAGTCTTTGGGGTTGCGAACACATTCGGTCGCAAAGTTACCACCGTTCACAATGTATTTAATGTTGTGCTTGTTGGCAAAGTGGTACAGCGTAGCCACAAATGCATGATCCTGAGGAATGTCGAGATGGGGCACGCCAGACTTGAAGAAAGATAGCTGGAAGTCTCGCATCTCCTGCCAGTTGATCACTTCGGTGTAAAGGTCTAACCCTAGTTTATCCACCAGCATCTGAATGTTGTTAACTGCAGTATCTGTATTCCACCCGCCGTCAACGTGAAACACCAATGGACGAAGACCAAACTCCTTCACAGCAAGATGCAGCAAATATGAACTATCCAACCCACCGCTCATCCCCATAATGCAGTCAAAAGGCTTGCCCTTGCCGGATTGCTTAATTTTTTCGACCATCTCACGAAAAATGGCCCTACCGGCGTCATTGGGATGCCAATTTGGAAAGATGTCAATTTTGAATCCACTGCAATGGTCGCATACCCCTTGCTCGTCGAAGACGATCTGAGTGTCGCTTGTGTCCATAACACAATTGGTACAAGTTTGGACTGTTCTCATAAACTCACTTTCATTTAATCAATTTCAATTAATAAATTTTAATATCAATCACAACATTAGATTCACCGACTGTCACCCGGTCAGCTTTGGTTAAGAAAATGCGGGCTGGCGGTGAAAAATGGACTATAGATACGGAAGCCATATGGTTTTTCAGATTGAGTACCATTGCCTATGGGTGACGAGATATAGGTGCAAAGTACTGAGGACGGAAGTGGGGAGGAATGAGTCAATAAGATGGTTTGTCAAGTCAGGCAGAAGCATCGTTTAAGCGACGCGTATCCAGAATTCCATCCGCAGCTCACACACACCAGCGTCAGCTGTTGGGTGTCTAGAATGTCAAATAAATTGCATTTTATATATTGCAGAATATGAATAACTCCATTTAATACAAACTCTATTTTTTTATTAAATAAACTTTAAAAACAAAAAAACGTTGAACCAGTGCCGCGACTAACAAAATGGTTGGGGTGACCGACAGACACACATAGATATTTTGATAGAACGAACCGACATACAGGACGGGAATGGCAATAAACAATCCGATAGTATAAACATAAATTTGGGGGTAAAGTTTACCCATGCCATTCATGAAGTACGAATAAATGCTATTTGAGTAAATAGAAAATATTTTAAGAACAGCAAAAAATGGAAAGATTGCATTATTAATAATTCTATTAAGCCAAGTGAATACTATTTCATTGTAGAAAAAAATACTGAGCATCAACACAGGGAGTGCTGCAAGTGTAACTAATTCTTGCCGTTTGAGTAGCAATCGGACCCTGGCGGAATCACCACAATGCATTAAATGCGTATATGTCGACCACAATGGATACATAATAATCGTAGCGGCAATTATCGCAGGCGCAAACACCTTGTCAGCAATTGCTACTTCGACAACTTCTTGCGCAGAGAAGTGGAAATAAATAAAATAAAGTGGGATCTGCCCTAGCAGAGAAAATTCAACTTGAACAAGAAAGAATGGAAAGCCTCTTTTCAACTGAAATAGTAACCTGCGCAGGTTAAATCTCTGATTTCGAATTGAATAAGAAGGTGAGAATATAGGAATTAATTGGTTTAGGCGTAAAACCATGAATCCGTTAACGACTATCGAGGCGCCAAAAATTAGAAAAGATGCGATAAGAAGCCTCTCGCCAAATGATTCCTTGCTTGGTATAAGCACGAAGAAAATAGTTAGAAAAATCACAATCTGAATAACTGCAAGCGCTAAATTTGTGATATGCGGGAACTGCAAACCTGCAAACAAAGGATGATGGGCGCGCGTAACAAAATCAATAAAAATCAGTAGTGAAATAATGAAGATACCGCCGATTCCAACTGTTTGAAGTCCACCCCAAAAATACACGGTGGCACCCAAAATAATTGACAGAATGAAAAAACCAACTGCCAAGATTAAAATCAGCTTGTAATACGAGAAAACCAACTGAACTTGGGCCTTAGCATCTGAACGCTTGGCTAACCTACGGGCTAGCTGATTTCTGACGGTGCTTCCAATCCCGAGATCCAAGGTGTAGATCAGTCCAGCAACAGAAAAGACAATCAGCCAAGTCGCGTAATCCGTATCACCTAAAAAATCCAGTAGGAACTTCACATTCAGGAAAGAAAATAGAACAGCAATGAACTGAAAGAAATAGCTTTTGTAATTTATCACGCTTAAATGTATCGATAGAAAATTAGGATTACGTCAGAAGACGGTTAGTTCTTGGAAATTATTCTCGAAATTAATTAATTATTTAAAATATAGAAGTCAAGTTTTGAGTTTGATTTTCACCTGCCCGACGCCTTTTATATCAAAGGAACGTAAGCCGTAAAAAAAAGGCGAGATCGAAATTAGCATGATGAACCCGTATTCGGGTAAAGGCTCAATCATCAACAATGGAAACAAGCACAGTGAAAGAATCGCTACTAATTTTTCAAAATTGCCATGGCTATAGATATCTCGCACACCATCCTTCGGCCACTGCCGCCTAACGAGAATGTGGAACGCTCTCACATACGAAACAACGTATAAAAAAATAAGAGGAGCACCAGCGAGCAAACCATATACGGCAAGAATGTATACATAGCCGTTATGAGGGTTGACGAATTGACCTTGATCGCCGAGAGATTGAAGCGTTCCGCCATCCGGAGCAATTGGGTTACCGAATAATGGATATTGAAAAAAAATATTGATTCCGGTTATAACACCAGTGTCGCCTGTCCACCGTTGGGTTTCATCGAGGCCTCCCTCAAGCAAAGACATAAAACGTGTCCCAACAAAGTCTAGATAGTCACCTAGCGGGAAAAAGAAGAGCAACGTAGTTCCAAAAAGATACAACAGCAGGTCCTTGGCGCGGACGCCAGTAACCCAGATTAAGATGAGAATCGAGACGGCGATTACGACAAGGAAACTGCGGTTGAATGTTGCCAGCCCCAGCACAACGGACAACACCATGCCGAAGACCGACAGAACCTTGCGACGAGTGTTTGTCAACTGAACAAAGGACACAACGAAAAAAACGACCGAAAAGGCTACGAGCATCGCAGGAGCTGGAAATAAGCCTGTCTCACGCCTGAGCAGTGCGCTCAATCCCCCGTCGCCGAGGTCGTATGCCGTTGACGCAATTAGATTAGTGCGAAAGCCGAGCGAATCAGGGAACAAGGTAGCGAAATGCGCTATGCCAGCAAGAAAAATTGCTGGTACAAGAACACTCTTCCACTCCTTATCGGTAAATAGCAGGACCATGAAGAAAGAATTCGAAATCAGTATCAAATGTAGGCTTAAATTACCAATACTTTGACCTGCCAACATCCGATAGGAAATAGATATCAATCCGAATGTGGCTAAGATAAGAAATACACGGAAAATCTGTTGACTAACTATGAAACGTCGGCGGTTAAGAAGAAATAATATTTGGAAGAAAATTAGCGAAAAAACAAGTGCGACATACATCTCTGGGTTAATACCCAGATATTTTGGCGCAATGGATGGATCGGTGAAAAGACACGCAATCAAAGTAATGATAGTCAATGCTTTTCGAAAGTTCATACTTGTTCCTGATCCACTACACATTCAATTCAGAGCTAACGAGATCAGACTGGCTGCCGAAAGCTCGGATGAAATGGTCTGGCCTATTTGCCTGCTTCTCTTTCCGAATAAGACCAGTTTATCTGAAGGCATTTCTTCAAATGTCTTCATCTTGGCTGCCAGGTCGCGGTGATCACCTATGTCGAACATTAGTCCATTAAATCCGTCTATCAAAAAACGTTCGGTAGCACCTGTGCCGATTGACGAAAGCAAGGGAAATCCACGTAAGGCGAATTCGTGAAGCGCGACGCCCCATTGGTCTTTCCGGCTGGGAAATATAAAGACATCAAAGGCACTTGTCACCTGGACAAGCTCAGATGAAGACATGTAGGGTAAAACGGTTATACCATCTACTGAATCCAACAGGTCATGCAAGGGGCCTTGGCCGATGCAAATTAGCTCGCATGAGCCTCGCAGGTCTTTGCGGTAAATCCGATAGGCATCGGCCAGGTGATCGGTGCCCTTCACATCCCGGAAATTTCCAACGTAGAAAAACTTGCGTTGCTTTGCATCCTTGTCTAAATCTAGCGTGATGCCGGCGTCAAAAAGGGCCGTGTCGCAAGAAAGCATGTTGAACGCAATGTCGGTGTCAGAATATCCGAATCGCCGCGCGTAATGATACTGTCGCGCGCCCGCAACCCAAGCTTTGTCAAAGAACTTCCTGAGGAAAAGGTGAAAATAGAGTGCGCCCAGTCGCTGCCTTAGCGTCCCAAACCAGTTGTCGTCGAAACCGCAGACCGTCGTGAATTCCCCCCGGTTTCGAGCGTTCTTGACGGCCTTGAGATACCCCGGGTCCATCCATCCGGATATGTAGATGATGCGGGGCTTAAAGCCCTCGATGACGTTGACCAGCTGAGCGACGGTGAGCGCAGATCGCTTTTCGAATGACACGCCCGGGATTTGCGGAATGCTGGGGGGCTTCAAAAGGTTCTTGTCCCACGACACGACCCGAACGGTCGCCGCATGATCGACAACCAATCGCCGCATGAGACCATCAAGATAGGGCACGTATTCCGAATAAAGGAAAAGAATCTTCATTTTACAAAACGTCTCGCGGCTTCAGATTTGACGAATTGTTCGCATTGGATTTCCCGCGACGATGGTTCGTGGCGGTACGTCTTTATGTACGACTGTGCCGGCACCGACGACGGCCCCCCTTCCGATTGTGATACCAGGTAGGATAAGAGCGTTGTAACCTATCCAGGTGCCATTTCCGACAACGATGTCTTTCGTATAGCCCCGGCCGGCGGTTCTTTCACCCGACGTGTCGATCTCGTGCGTACCGGTTACGAAATGTACATTGTCGGAAATGTCACAATAATCCCCGATTTGGACGCTGCTTCCTGCGCCCCCAGAGAACGTCGTGCGATTGCCGATAAATGTATGACTCCCTACTGTAACTTTCAGCTTCCTTGCTACACGAACATTGGAATATATCTTAGTATTTATGCCAGCTTTGACTCCCAGCAACCGAAACACCAATCGGTTCCATTTTGGGAACCGGCCAGTGGGCGAAAAGCCGAGAAAAACTTTTCCTATCAAACGCAAGAAAATATCATTCATCGTTGACAAAACTTTTAATTAGGCGCTTCGCGCTTCTAGCGCTGAAATTGGAATGCACAAAATTTCTGGCACATGTAGAAATATCCGTGCGCAAGGTCTCATTCGCGATGATCTTCTGAAGCTCCTTTGCAAGTGATTGGCCAGAGAATTCGACGCGTAAATATGTATCGTCTGGTAATTCAGGATAGATGAGTGAACTTATAACGACCTTTCCAGCGGACATGTATTCGGCGATCTTCGACGGAAAGTTGTTCTTGTGGTCTGGGTCGTCCGGGTTGCGCAACGAAAGCGCGATCATGCTTTTTTCGAAGATCCGGAGATATTCGTTGAAAGGCAGCATTCCTAGATATTCAATATTTGCCCCCATTGAATTCGCCGCATCAATGAGGCTTGTTAGATCCTCTTCCGACATGTGAAAGGGCCGACCTGAGAAGTAGAACTTGATGCCAGGGCAGGCAACCGCCGCGTCGAGCACTACTTTTAAACCCGTGGTTTCACCCAAGGAGCCCGAAAAAAGCACTCGCGGTTCGTCCAAGGCTGCATTCTGGCTGCTTCGATATTCATCAATAATAGCGGGTAGAAGCACTACCCTGTCATTGAGGCTATCGTTGCGGCGCAGTGCAATGATGCCGCTCATGCGACGGTATCCCCACAACAGAAAACGCTGATAAGCGTTGATAGCCGGATCGACATAGTCCGCCGCAACGACGTAGGCTTTATGGCCGAAAACCCGAGTCAACAAAGCTAATATAACATTCGAATAGTCGAGATTGTAAAAAACGATGATTAGGCGCTTTTCCGTCCCCAGATAACGCATAAATTTAAACGCGTCGCCAAGTATCTTGCCGGGAATCCTTATCAGCCTCGGCCCAGGTAGTCGCGTGCCAAGAAAAATCTCGCTTTTAACAAAACCCTGGCCGACGTCTCGTCTTTTCAAAAAGTGGGGCACGATGTTGATAAGGGTGTGTGGCGAAAGCACGCTCAGCAGTTTCAACTGAAAGCGGTTCCCCGCGACGGAAATCCTGAAATCTCTTTCGGCCAATTCCGGGCTCACGATCATCCCAACAAAAACTAATTCCGCTTTTTCATCCGAAGAGACGAGTGATTTAACGTTCATGAAAAGTCCGAGAGCGACAGAATTTCGTTATAGACGCGGTCTGGACGGCATTGGTCGATGATTTCAGCAACGATGTGTTGATCGATATGGATATCCCCATCGTTGATGAATTTTTCGATAGTGTTGGCGATGTCGGCCGGGTTATCAGGATCAAAGAACAGCGTTCCAGTTCTGCAGATTTCATGAGCGAATGCAAGGTCTGAGGTCAGGACTGGAGTGCCTCGGCTGAGGCTTTCCACGTAGGGAAGACCGAAGGTTTCCAGCTTGGTCGGCAAGAGCAGCGCGTCGCACGCGTAGAGACATTCACTCACTTCCCGGAAATCCAGGACGCCGGCATTCAATATGCAATCAGAGAGACTGTGGGCTCTTGTCCGGTCGAGAAATGTTTTGACTTCCGCGTCTGTCTCGTCCAGGGTCAGGACGATTTCGGCCCGAGTGCCCCGCTCCTTCAGAATTGCCGCCACATCTAACAAAACCGCGACGTTCTTGTGCGTAGCGAATGACGAGAGGCAGAGAAAGCGCGTTGCACGTTCAATTTCCTCAAGTGTCTTGCCGGATCGAATTACATCAGGTTTTGCAGGCGCGTCCACAGGGCATGGAAGAGTCACCGTGTTCTTCCGCCCCAGCGTTTTCGCTACCTGATCCGCCACGAACTGACTCTGAACAGTAACCACCTTCGGTGTCGCGATGAAGGCGCGGATGCAGGCCCGTTTGAACCACCGGCCAAGACGTTGCAAGGGCAACATTTGCTCCCAAACATCCCGTGCTTCGATCGCGGCATAAAGCCAGTCGAAATAGTAGATCTGCCTACCGGCAAATGGAACGACGAAGTCTCCGAAATTGATCAGGCTTTCCTTGCTGCCATGGATCAGCGCGCGTGCGGGTAGGTAAAAAAAGTATAGTATCGTTTGATCTAGCACCTTCAGGCCGGTCGCGCGGAAAATCCTCGCATCCAGACCGGACTGACGGGCGTGCTCAATCAGCGACTTGTCATGCCTTGGGGAGAAGAAGAGTATCGGGGGCGTGGAAAACGGTCTGTCCGGCTCTTTCTCGAGGAACTGTACGAACCCGGAGAAAATGCGTAGCCCACCGCCGTGAGTCGAATTGAAGCCATTTACCACGATGCGTGGTCTCGAATGCTGCAAGGTGATCACTGGTATTGATCCTTTATCTCGATCTGAGGCCTTCGAGCTCATTGCCAAGTGCCGGTGAAGTCCAGAACTACGCCCGTTTTGGGTGCCGCTTTCAAGAAATCCTTGTGCGCGACAAGGAGAACGTGAATGTCCGCGTCGCGAACGTCGCCGAGTTGCAGGAGAGTTGCGCCAGGGAGGCCGCTGGGTAGTTTCTCGATATGCGGCTCAACGATCAGCAGCGAACCTGCGTGTTCCTTGGCGAACTGCCTTGCGATACCAAGCGCTGGACTTTCGCGCAGGTCGTCGATGTCCGGTTTGAAGCTTATGCCATAGACGGCAACAGTTACGTCGACACCCCTCTTGGCCGGGTTCTGCATCATGTGAGCACCGATAGCTGCACGCACTTTCTCCAAGACCCATTCTGGTTTAGCGTCGTTAACCTCTCGCGCCATACGGGTCAGGCGGGCCTGTTGTGGTGCCGACGAAACGATGAACCATGGATCGACCGCGATGCAATGCCCTCCAACGCCGAGCCCAGGTTGCAGGATGTTGACGCGTGGATGACGGTTGGCTAACTTGATGAGCTCCCATACATTGATGCGCAGCTTGTCGCAAATAATTGACAACTCGTTGGCGAACGCAATGTTCACGTCTCTGAAACTATTTTCAGTTAGCTTACACATTTCGGCTGTACGAGCGCTGGTAACGACGCATTCCCCCTGCACAAATATTTTGTAGAGATGAGTAGCGGCTTCAGAGCATTTTCGGGTCATGCCGCCGATGACGCGGTCATTCTGCAGTAGTTCGCGCAACACGTGGCCAGGTAGAACGCGCTCTGGGCAGTAGGCCACGCGAATATCTGATGCCTCGCCATGCGTTTGGGGGAATGTAAGGTCTGGCCGGGCAGCGGCCAGCCAGGCGGCCATTTGCTCCGTGGTGCCAACAGGTGAGGTGGATTCAAGAATGACTAAGTCACCTTGTTTGAGCACGGGGCCAATTGCCAGGCTAGCTGCTTCAATGTAGCGGAGGTCGGGCTCGTGGTCGCCATTGTGGTCTGCCTTGAATGGCGTAGGCACCGCTATTAAGAATGCGTCTGCTGGCTCAGGCTGAGTAGTTGCACGAAGGTAACCAGCGGATACGGCGGCCTGCACCACCATGTCCAAATCGGGCTCTATGATGTGAATCTGACCGCGGTTGATGGTGTCCACGGCTTTTTGATTGATGTCAACACCAATCACTTTGATCTTGCGGCTGGCAAACACGGCGGCGGTGGGCAGGCCGATGTAGCCTAAACCGATGATAGAGATGGTTTTGTTGTCCATTATGTTTTTTGAATTTTTGGGTTAATTTTGTTTGTGGGGTCGATTTCATTCGGCATGGTCGGGTGACGTCGACCCTACAGAGGCAATTAGCGCTTGCAGTATGCGTTGGCAGGCGTGACCATCGCCATAAGGGTTGTGCGCGAAGGCCATGCTGTTGTAGGCGACGTTGTCGGTTAGCAGGGTTCGCAAGTGTTGGGTAATGGCGGCCACCATGGTGCCGATCAGCTTCACGGTGCCTGCCTGCACGGCCTCGGGGCGCTCTGTGGTATCGCGCATTACCAGCACGGGTTTACCCAACGACGGGGCTTCTTCTTGTATGCCGCCGGAGTCGGTCAAAATGATGTGGGCGCGGTTCATGAGGTACACAAAGGGCAGATAGTCCAGCGGTTCGATGAGGTGAATGTTGGCAATGCCAGCTAGCAGGCGGTTGACCGGCTCGCGCACATTGGGGTTAAGGTGCACTGGGTAAACAATGTCCACACTCGGGAACGCGTGGGCCGAGTCGGCCAGCGCCTGACAGATGCGCTCAAACCCGTCGCCAAAACTTTCGCGGCGGTGCCCGGTTACCAGCACGATGCGCCGTTCAGGCGCTAGAAAAGCAAACTGCTGGGCAAAACGCTGTTGCAGGCTAGGGTCGGTCTTGAGCTTGTTGACGACTTCAAGCAATGCATCAATGACCGTGTTGCCCGTAACAACAATGCGACTAGCGGGCACACCCTCGAGTTGCAGGTTTTGGCTGGAGGTATCAGTTGGGGCAAAATGCAGCGACGCCAAAGCGCCCGTGAGCTTGCGATTGCCTTCTTCGGGCCAAGGAGAATACAGGTTGCCGGTGCGCAGCCCGGCCTCTACATGGGCCACGGGAATCTGTTTGTAATAAGCGGCCAAGGTGGTCGCAAAGGTGGTGGCGGTGTCCCCATGCACCAGCACAAAGTCGGGCTTGAACTGGCTGAAAACACCCTTCATGCCTTGCAGGATGGCAGTCGTCACGTCCGTCAGGTCTTGACCCGGCTTCATGATGTTGAGGTCAAAGTCCGGTTGTAGGGCAAATAGATGCAGCACTTGGTCCAGCATTTCGCGGTGCTGGGCGGTGACGCAGAGTTTTGCCTTAAACCGAGCATCTGCGGCCAAGGCCAGGGCTAGCGGGGCCATTTTGATGGCTTCGGGTCGGGTACCGAAGACGGTCAGGACTTTGAGGGGCATGGGGTTATTGAGACAGATTAATGTCAATTTAATAGCTATTGACGCTTACCGGACGTGGGCTAGCGGCACGTCTTATTCAATACTTACGTTAACGTCGTAGCCATGCTTTTTAAGCAGTGCGTGCTTCTTGGCTTCAGCAAGGTCGTTGGCAACCATCTCGGCGCACATTTCCTGCGCGGTGATCTCGGGCACCCAGCCTAGTTTTTGTTTCGCTTTGGTGGGATTGCCCAGCAGGGTTTCAACTTCAGTGGGGCGGAAGTAGCGGGGGTCGATGCGGACTATGGGCGCCTCACGCAAGGCGCCAGGGATGGCGGCATAGCCCACTTCGTTGACGCCGGTGCCTTCCCAGCGCAGCTGCATGCCCAGCGCGGAGGCGGTCCATTCGATGAATTGACGCACGCTGTATTGCACGCCGGTGGCAATCACAAAGTCATCTGGCTTGTCTTGCTGCAGCATCAGCCATTGCATGCGCACATAGTCTTTGGCGTGACCCCAGTCGCGCAGGGCGTCGATGTTGCCCATGTACAGGCAGCTTTCCAGCCCCTGACTGATGTTGGCCAGGCCACGGGTGATTTTGCGGGTAACAAAGGTTTCACCCCGGCGCGGGCTTTCGTGGTTGAACAGGATGCCGTTGCAGGCATACATGCCGTAGGCCTCACGGTAGTTCACCGTGATCCAGTAGGCATACAGCTTGGCCACGGCGTAGGGGCTGCGCGGGTAGAAAGAAGTGGCCTCTGTCTGCGGGGTTTCTTGCACCAAACCAAACAGTTCGCTGGTGCTGGCCTGGTAGTAGCGGGTTTTCTTCTCCAGACCCAGGATGCGGATGGCTTCCAGAATGCGCAGGGTGCCCATGCCATCCACGTCGGCGGTGTATTCCGGGCTCTCAAAGCTAACCGCTACGTGGCTTTGTGCGCCCAGGTTGTAGATCTCGTCGGGCTGCGTTTCTTGGATGATGCGCGTGAGGTTGCTGCTGTCGCTCAGATCGCCGTAGTGCAGCGTAAAGCGGGCGTTGTCTACATGCGGGTCTTGGTAGATGTGGTCTACCCGCTGGGTGTTGAACGAGCTGGCCCGGCGCTTGATGCCGTGGACGATGTAGCCTTTTGTCAGCAGAAATTCAGCCAGGTAACTGCCGTCTTGGCCGGTAATGCCGGTGATCAAAGCAAGCTTGGGTGGCGTTGCAGTGCCGAGTGCTGAGGACTGAGTGCTGGGTGGGGTCATGGTGGGTGATATTTATTTGATAGCTGCTTGCGCTTTATTGGCGGGGGCTAGAGGCCAATTTGATGCATGAAGTCTTGGTAAGCCAAGGCCAAACCTTGCTCTAGATTCACCTGGGCTTGCCAGCCCAGCGCATTCAGACGGGTGCTGTCCATGAGCTTGCGCGGCGAGCCGTCGGGCTGGGTGGTGTCAAAGGTGATCTGGCCGCTGTAGCCAATGGCCTTGCTCACGGCATAGGCAAGCTCTGCGATGGTGATGTCTGAACCGTAGCCGACGTTGATGTGGCTTTGCATGGGGGTGGTGTGCTGGTCGTACACGGCCTTGGGCAGGTTCATCACAAACACGCTGGCCGCAGCCATGTCGTCCACATACAAAAACTCGCGTTTGGGTGTGCCGCTGCCCCAGATGGTGACGGCGGGGGCGCTGTTGACCTTGGCTTCATGAAACCGGCGTATCAACGCCGGGATCACATGGCTGTTTTGCGGGTGGTAGTTGTCACCCGGGCCATACAGGTTGGTGGGCATGACGCTGCGGTAGTCTATGCCGTGGCTGACGCCGTATTGGCGGTTGTAGCTCTCGCACAGTTTAATGCCGGCAATTTTGGCAATGGCATAGGGTTCGTTGGTGGGCTCAAGCGGGCCGGTGAGCAAAGCGTCTTCACGCATCGGCTGCGGTGCCAGCTTGGGGTAAATGCAGCTGGAGCCCAGGAACAAGAGCTTTTTCACGCCGGTGCGCCAGGCGCTGTTGATGATGTTGGCCTGGATCATCAGGTTTTGATAGATGAACTCAGCCGGGTAGGTGTTGTTGGCATGGATACCACCCACTTTGGCTGCAGCCAAGTAGATCTGGGCGGGCTTTTCAGTCTCGAAAAATGTTAGCACGGCGGCCTGGTTGGTGAGGTCGAGCTCGGCATGGGTGCGGGTGACGATGTTTGTTTGCCCCTGCTGTTGCAGCGTGCGCACAATGGCCGCACCGACCATGCCACGGTGACCGGCAACAAAGATTTTCGATCCTGTGGTCATGGCGTAGCAGCTGTTGTGCGGAGGCTGGTTTGAATGGGCATACTCATTGAGTCCAAATGCCCCGGGTATCGATGACTTGCGCTTGATGTAGGTGGCTTGGACTAGCGACCTTAAAGTGTTTGTGATCTACGAGTAGAACTTGAACGGTTGCCGCTTCAATAGCTTGCGCCATGGGTTTGAGGGTAACGTTATCGGCCAAGCTGGCAGGCAATGCATCAATATTGGGCTCTACCGTCCAGACCGGGCCGGGGTGGGCAGCGGCAATCTGGCGGGTGATGGCAAGCGCCGGGCTTTCACGCAGGTCGTCAATGTCCGGTTTGAATGCCAGGCCAAAGCAGGCAATGGTCACGTCTTTGGCTGTCTTGCTGGGGTTGGCTTGCAGGTAGTCGGCCACGGCCAATTTCACTTTGTTGATCACCCATTGCGGCTTGCTGTCATTCACCTCACGCGCGGTGCGTATCAACCGAGCCTCTTCGGGCGTCTGGCTGACGATAAACCAAGGGTCCACCGCTATGCAGTGCCCGCCTACGCCGGGGCCGGGTTGCAAGATGTTGACGCGCGGGTGGCGGTTGGCCAGTTTGATGAGTTCCCACACGTTAATGCCTTGTTTGTCGCAGATGATGGACAGCTCGTTGGCAAAGGCAATGTTGACGTCTCTGAAGCTGTTTTCGGTCAGCTTGCACATCTCGGCCGTGCGGGCGTTGGTAATGACGCATTCGCCCTCTACAAATATTTTGTAAAGCTGGCTGGCTACTTCAGAGCATTTGGGGGTCATGCCGCCAATAACGCGGTCGTTTTGCAACAGCTCGCGCAGCACATGGCCGGGCAGCACGCGCTCAGGGCAGTAGGCAATGCGTATGTCTGATGCCTCGCCATGGGTTTGGGGGAATGTCAGATCTGGCCGGGCAGCAGCCAGCCAGGCTGCCATTTGCTCAGTGGCGCCCACGGGCGAGGTGGATTCAAGAATGACAAGGTCGCCTGCTTTGAGCACCGGGGCGATGGATTGGCTGGCGGCCTCAATAAAGCGCAGGTCTGGCTCGTGGTCGCCGTTGTGGTCGGCTTTGAAAGGTGTGGGCACGGCAATCAAGAAGGCATCAGCGGGCTCTGGCTTTGACGTGGCGCGCAGGTAGCCTTGGTTGACTGCGGCTTGCACCACCCTGTCAAGGTCTGGCTCAATGATGTGGATTTGACCCCGGTTGATGGTGTCTACGGCTACCTTGTTCACGTCAACCCCAATGACTTTGATCTTGCGGCTGGCAAAGACGGCGGCGGTGGGTAGACCGATGTAGCCTAGGCCGATGATGGAGATGGTTTTATTTTGCATCGTGGGGTGTGTAGTTGATTCAATCGTTGCTTAACCGCACCTGTTGGCTAGCCACTAACGCTTGTCCCGATGCTGTTAAGCGATATTTTTGTAGGCGACTGGTCGGTTTGTCTGGAATGGTAAGTGCTATCAAGCCGCTTGCAAGCGCAGGCTGGAGATAGTTCTCAGAAAAGTGTTTTCTGTCTTTTAGGTTCAACAGCGACATGAGTTGTTGGCGAGACATGTCACTTTGTATCACCGTAACAAAATGTTCAACCTGCGGGGTGACTTGCGGGGTGACTTGCGGGGTGACTTGCGGGGTAAGCATCGCTGGCTTTGCAAGAGTAAACGTTGCCATGACCCCGCCCTGAAATTCTTGCACATCGAACTGAACTTCTGGGTAGTCCTGAAGTGCGCGGCGGATGCGGATGAAGCCGCTGCCATATTTTTCAATGACATTGATCAGGTAGAAGCCTTCGGCGACAAGTTTGTTGCGCAGGCTGGAGCGATAGTTGTCGGTCTGTACCTCTGCTACGGTGAGCCCGCCGTAAAAGGTGCCAGGGCTAAAGATGGTGATCTTGTCATCAAATATCTTGATCTGGATGTCGTTGGGGTCGGTGTAGCTGCGGTGCACGACGGCGTTAAGCAACGCTTCACGCACGGCAGGCAGCGGGTACGCAAAGCGTTCTTTGCGCTGGATGCTGCCGTCAAATTCAAACGCAACGCTGATGTGCGACACGATAAATTTCATTGACTGGTCAACCACTTCAAACAAGGTGTCGGTAAATTGCCGGTCGTCAATGATCATGTCGGGCGTTTTGAAGCGACCTATGTGCACGTTGTGGCGGATCGGGTCGGTAGCAAACAGCAAGACAGCGGCCCATGTGGGGTGCCCGTTTTTCAGGTAGTTAAGCTTTTGCAACGCGCCAAGTGCATCTGCTTCGTCTAGCGCAAAACGGCCATGCTGGTTGACAAGGCGGATGAATCGCTGAATTTTTGCCGGATCGAGTTGGGCTGTGGTGTAGCCCTGGGCTTCGTAGGCATCCCACGAGAGTTGCAGGGATTGCAGGTAGAGATCAGATATTTCACCCAATACAAGCTGATGGTTTGAGCTGGCCACGCGTTTGTAATACCGCCCGCGTGTATTAACGGGTTTGACCGGAAATTCATCTATGTGAATGGCTACAACGGTTTTGCCGCATGCGGTGTGGGCAGCAATGTCAGGGATGAGTGACGGGCTGGTGGCTGACTTGATTTGCCCCAGCCAGTCGTTGAGGGTTTCTTTGCCCAGGGTGGTGCCTAGCACAAGACCCGCATCGCTGACGCCCACCAGCACTGTGCCACCTTGTGCGTTGGCAAAGGCAACCAGGGTGGCAATGCAGGCTTTGTCAAACGAGGCTTTGAATTCCAGCGTTTGCGATTCGCCTGCGGCGATCAGGGTTTGAAGGGCGGCGAGGTTCATTGCCGGATTGCTGTTTGCCCGAATAGATGGGGGGATGCGGATAGCGCAGTCAGAATGCGTTGGCAGGCTTGGCCGTCACCGTAGGGGTTGTGGGCGCGGGCCATGCGCTCATAAGCGGCTTTGTCTGTTAGCAGTTCGCGCAGGTTTAGTCTCTAACAAGTTCAGTCTTCACATTTCCTGCGAAGAATTCTGATGTGTCAAAATGAATCCGGCGATTATTTCGCCATGGGCAAAATGCCTTTAAACCCAATGGGTTACAAACTTTCTCTTGGTCAACCCAAGAACATTTGCGGGGACGTAAATCGGCTGAACGTCCAAAAATCTTGCGCACGACCGAGGTTTTGTGTTGCCTTTTTGGTTCCGGCTTGTCCGGCTTAGGGTGATGGCAGCCACTTCAGTGCCGATCAAGTTCACGGTGCCGGCCTGCACGGCCTCGGGGCGTTCGGTGGTGTCGCGCATCACCAGAACGGGTTTGCCCAACGACGGGGCTTCTTCTTGGATGCCGCCTGAGTCGGTGAGGATGATAGTGGCGCGGTTCATCAGGTACACAAAGGGCAGGTAGTCCAGGGGCGCGATCAGGTGAATGTTGGCAATGCCAGCGAGTAGGCGATTGACGGGCTCGCGCACATTGGGGTTCAGGTGCACGGGGTAGACGATGTCTATGTTTGGGAAGGCGCAGGCAGTGTCAGCCAGCGCTTGGCAGATGCGCTCAAAGCCGTCGCCAAAGCTTTCGCGGCGGTGACCGGTTACCAGCACCATGCGGCGGCTTGGGCTGAGGTAGGCAAATTGCTCGGCAAAACGCTGTTGTAGGCTGGGGTCGGTTTTGAGCTTGTTGACAACTTCAAGCAGGGCATCAATGACGGTGTTGCCGGTGATGACGATGCGGCTGGCGGGCACGCCCTCTGCCTGCAGGTTTTGGCTGGATGTGGCAGTGGGGGCAAAGTGCAGCGCCGCTAGAGCACCGGTGAGCTTGCGGTTGCCTTCCTCAGGCCAGGGGGAATACAGGTTGCCGGTGCGCAAGCCAGCTTCTACGTGGGCCACGGGAATCTGCTGGTAATAAGCGGCCAGGCTGGTGGCAAAGGTGGTGGCGGTGTCGCCATGCACCAGCACCACGTCGGGCTTGAACTGGCTGAAAACCCTCTTCATGCCTTGCAGGATGGCGGTGGTGACATCCGTCAGGTCTTGGCCGGGCTTCATGATGTTGAGGTCAAAGTCGGGCTGGATGGCGAACAAATGCAACACCTGGTCTAGCATTTCGCGATGCTGGGCGGTGACGCACAGTTTGGCGTCAAAGCGCGCATCTGCCGCCAAAGCCAGGGCGAGCGGAGCCATTTTGATGGCTTCGGGGCGGGTACCGAAGACAGTGAGGACTTTGAGGGGCATGGGAGATCGAGTCAGATTACTATATATTTAATAGCTATTAACGCTTACTGGACGGGTGCTAGAGGCCAATTTGATGCATGAAGTCTTGGTAAGCCAAGGCCAAACCTTGCTCTAGATTCACCTGGGCTTGCCAGCCCAGTGCGTTTAACCGAGTGCTGTCCATTAGCTTGCGCGGGGCGCCGTCAGGTTGCGTAGGGTCAAAGTCGATGTTGTCTTGGTAGCCGGTGGCCCTGCTGACAGCTTGAGCCAGTTCCGCGATGGTGATGTCGGAGCCAAAGCCGACGTTGATCTGGCTCTGCATGGGGGTGGTGTGTTGGTCGTACACCGCTTTGGGCAGGTTCATGACAAACACGCTGGCTGCGGCCATGTCGTCCACATACAAGAACTCACGTCGGTCATGGGCTGCGGGGCCAGCTTGGGGTAGATGCAGCTCGAACCTAAAAACAGCAGTTTTTGCACACCATTCCGAAAAGCAGCTTCAATCACATTGGCTTGCACCATCAGGTTTTGGTAGATGAAATCTGCCGGGTAGGTGTTGTTGGCATGAATGCGGCCCACTTTGGCTGCGGCTAGGTAGACCTGGGTGGGTTTTTCGGTTGCAAAGAAAGCTTGTACGGCGGCTTGGTTGGTAAGGTCCAGCTCGGCGTGGGTTCTTGTGATGATGGTTGCATTTGTGGGGTCGACTTCAGTCGACCTTGGCAGACTGAAGTCTGCCCCACAAGAAACACCGAGTTGCCGCACTATTGCAGAGCCGACCATGCCGCGGTGGCCTGCAACGTAGATTTTTTGGGGGGCGATCATGGATTGGATTTAGCTAGTTCGGCGGGCGTCGGCTGGTCAGCCTCAAGCTGCAGCGCTTCAATTTCCCCCCGCAGCTTTTCATATTCAGCCATCTTGCGCTGCAAGAAGCGCCGGGTCAGCACAGCCTTTTCGGCTACACCAGTGGGGGTGAGCAGATAGGCGTAACTCAGCTTGTCGGGGTTTTTGCTGAAGTTGCCCAGCTTGATCCAGCCTTTTTCAACCAAGGCTTTCAGGCAGAAGTTGATGGTGCTGACGTTGATGCCCACTTCTTTGGCCAAGGTGCGTTGCGTCACGCCAGGGTTATCCTGGAGCACTTTAAGCGTCCAAAACAGGGTGTCGTCGTTGGCAGTCATGCGGCGTGTGGTCATTTAAATAGTGCTGCGGTACGAGTGCTAGGTGCTGAGTAAAGCAGGGTCTGGAATAACTACCGCAGCCAGTGGGCGCCCAGATGGACGTGTGGCAGATTGGCCGGTAACGCAATTTTGTTTTAGTTTTAAACAATTCTAGCCTCGGATTTATCCAATTTGGTGCGATGCAAAAAATAATTTCGCGCCTGACAACTGTTCTATCCAACATTTACCCCTCCGCACTGAGCAATGTTTCGCCCTGTTGCTGCTGCACTGCCTATTCCATGCTGACAGTGTTGGCCACCAGCTCCAGGTGGCTCAAAATCTCTGGCTCTTTTCTCTCTGTAGCTTTTAACGGCGGCATTGGCCAGCAGCTTGGTCAAGTAACCTTTGGCCACCACCAGATTGAGCAGGTCTGAGCCGTAATGGTTTTCGGCCTCCTTTATGTACTGCGATAACAGTTATTTTGAAAACTTTCAGCAAAAACCATGGATGCAAATGCAGTTCATGCGAAATCAATTGGTGCTTTTGGTAACACTCAGTGTGATATCATGGAGCACATTTTGGAGAGTCTGATTTGCGAGTTTTCAGAAATGCATGGTTTGGGCGCTTTGCCCGGAAAGAGAAAATCTCAGCTGCGGCGCTCTGGGAAGCTGTGGAGCGAGCAGAAAGGGGCTTGATCGATGCTGACCTTGGTGGCGGCGTCATCAAGCAACGCATTTCACGCCCAGGTGCGGGCAAGTCTAGCGGCTACCGCAGCA
>Ga0210044_10001444_pt1 | contig 36171 bp, 34 predicted proteins | sample CryGey13umfilter_2_FD_183959 | JGI IMG/M metagenome (GOLD analysis project Ga0210044, IMG submission 183959) | Groundwater microbial communities from aquifer in Utah, USA - Crystal Geyser 4/9/14 3 um filter (SPAdes) (version 2) | ecosystem: Environmental > Aquatic > Deep subsurface >...
CTTTCAAACATCTTAATGGTTTTTGTTCTCTTCAAATGACCATTAGTCCAAACCTTCCTTGGCCAAAAATTCTCGATCTTTCACCTCCCAAAACTTGGAATCCAGGCCCCCAAAAGTGAACGGTTACCGACGGCATCCCCTATCTGGCGATTGAGCTGATTATATTTAGCTTTGTTCTCATTATGTGGGGCATCGTTCGCAAGTACGACCACGCCGGGGCAAGGGACTACATCTGGGGAAAGACCATCCAGAAGCTGGCTGAGAAGTTGGCATATATGATTTTGGTCAAGCCCCATGAGGTGGCAGTTGTTCGCATGTTCGGTCTCAAAGAGCTTCGTCGCGAAGGCCTCAAGGGCTGGCTGCGTGGACCGTTCGACTGGACGAGAGACAGCGAGGTCGTCGAAAAAGTCAACACTGCACTCATGAACCACGACGGAGTCGCAAAGGCAATCCGCGATGAGGGACAGTCACAAACTCGTGAACTGCGGCGTTTGAAGGCAAAATTCTGGGCTGCTCGAAATATGGCCGAGGCGATAGGTATCAAGATTCTTGGATTCGGGGACTACGTGTTTTGCCGAAAGGCGCACGACCTGATTCCTACATGGATACCGTTCGAACGTGGAGAGCTTGGATACTTCTCGCGGTTCGCTATTCACGCCAGTTGGGCAATCAATGATCACAACAGGAAGGTCGGAATCACTTGCAAGAATCTCATGGGGAACGCAGGGGCACCCCTCGTGGCCTATATGGTCGCGCAGGGTATTTCCTTGATCGAGACAACCATCGGTCAACATGAGGCCGCAATCCCCCTGATCGATAATATCGAGAAGGCGTTCAACGAAAGGAATATGTTCCTTGCTCACCTGAAAGTGTTGTGCCGAAAGGGACAGTTCCAGCAGGTAGTCGAAGTCAGTCCTCACTTCTTCGCCCCAATCGACGAACAAGTGACAAACGGGCGCGGAGGAGATGAACGATCGGAAGGATTCTTCCGCTCCTCGGTTGATTGTATCTCTGGTGCTTATATTGGATTCGAGCGGAGTGATGAGCGTCCGTGGGGCTATCCATGTAGTGGAAAATACTGGAGTCAGATCTTTTCGGACACGTGGTGGAGGAAAGACAACGTTCGTCGAGCCGTCCTTCGGGAAGTCTTCGGCGAAGACGTCTTCAACCAGTCACGTTAGAGAGAGGGGTGCAGCATGGTACGGTTTATCAACATCATCACCATGTTCCTCTCTTTAATCTCGGCCATGACCACGTGGCAGGGACTCTGTTATGTCAACCGTCTGGCAGACTCTTCCTTCCAAAGGGAGACAATGCCGATAGCGGTTGCTACCGCAACGTTCCTGTTGGCGCTAGGTCTGTGGTTGCCGTTGTTCAAGTGGTACCCGAAGCTGGACGAAAAGCGCAAGCGGATTGTCCTGTACTTCGTGGTACCGTTTGGTATCACGACTATCTTTTTCAGTTCGACTGTATGGTCAATCATCGGGATTGGTGGAGTTCCTGCCATGACCCAGCACATGACCGTGACGGTCGAGCAGGCCGAAGGAACGCTTACGAGCTTGACTGCTCGTGTAGAACGTGAGGCCGCTTTAAAAGCGCCCGTCACCTTGCTCAGCAATCAATTCGCCACCCTTTCTCAACTGGAGGAAAGGAAGGGTGCGTTCACAACCTTCCAAGGAGTTGGAGATGTCTCTATCCAACTTCAGAGCCTTTCCGAGACACTGCACAATCTGGGAAATCAGATAGGGGAAAACTCGTCCGAACGCAGACAAGACTTGGCTGACGCACGGGAGACACTGGAGAAGCTACGGAAAACCGTAGATGACCCAGAAATCTCAATGTCAAACAAGTCGATACAGTTCAGCAGGCAACTGACTGGGCTGAATCAAACGTTCGAGCGGGTTGCTTCTTCCCGAATCGTCGAGGTCATCAAATCGGTTTCTCGAGACCTTGACAGTCTGTCAGCTCTTCAAGCTCCGCAAGGAGACACGAAGCTGGCCGATGCCCAGAGAAGCGCTCTACAAAATCTGGGCCAGACCGTAGCCACGGCCAAGGATACGATGGCCAAGTTCCTTCAGGACATATCGTCAGCAGACGACGTCAAGCTGAAGAACTTGACTGCCATTTCTCCGTCCGTCGCTGTAAGAAGGTACTGGTCGTCAATTCTGCCAGAGATTTCGGCTTCGATAACGCTGGATTTTTTTCCAGCAGTCCTCTTCATCCTCCTGACCATTACGGTCGACGTGAGAAAGAAAGAGGAGGAGGCCGAAGAAATCCTCTAGCCTACGACCCCGCCTTCATAGCACCTCGTTGCTTGTCGGCGGGGTGTTTTGTTTTAAAAAAATCACTCCAGTTTGACTTGAAAAATCTAAATCTTGACTCTCTAAAACTAGCACTCTATACTAAGGAGTGCTAATTTAGCATTATATGTTAAAATAAAGTTGTAACAGAACCCATTTACTACTAACCTCCCTACCCTATGCTTCCAAATAATTTTACCCACAAATCCCAGGAAGCCATTCAACGCGCTCATGCGATTGCAATGGACGGGGGACAACAAGCTCTTGAACCTCTCCATCTCCTTGCTTCTCTTTTAGAACAAGACGATGGTGTTGTTCCAGCTTTATTTCAAAAACTACCGCTCGATTTAACACAAGTCCGTTCTTCTGTTGATCAAGGTCTTGATCTTCTTCCTAAAGGCTCAGCAAATATGGCTGGTGGTATTGGTCAAATTTATCTTTCTCAAGAAATGGCTCATGTTTTTGATGCTTCTCTTAAAATTGCTAAACAATTTAAAGATGAATATATATCAACTGAACATCTTTTACTTGGTCTTTTTGTAAACCGCGGAATTAAACGTCTGCTTGGTCAATTTGGTATTGATGAAGATGTTATCATGAAGGTACTTAAAGAAGTTCGTGGAACACAACGTGTTGATTCTCCTGAACCTGAATCTCGATATCAAGCTATTGAAAAATACGCGCTTGATCTAACAGAAAAAGCTCGTTCTGGAAAGCTTGATCCAGTAATTGGTCGAGATCGAGAAATCCGTCGCGTTATCCAAGTTCTTTCTAGACGAACAAAAAATAATCCTGTTCTTATTGGAGAAGCAGGAGTTGGAAAAACTGCTATTGTTGAAGGACTTGCCCAACGAGTAGTAACCGGCGATGTTCCAGAATCTCTTAAAAATAAAAGGATTGTTTCCCTTGATCTTGGATCAATGGTTGCTGGTACTAAATATCGTGGTGAATTTGAAGATCGTTTAAAAGCCGTGCTTAAAGAAATAAATGAAACTCGGGGAGAAATTGTTCTATTTATTGATGAATTACATACACTAGTTGGAGCAGGAACTTCTGAAGGAAGCCCACTTGATGCATCAAATATGCTAAAACCAGCTCTTGCCCGCGGAGAATTACACGCAATTGGTGCAACAACACTTAAAGAATATCAACGTCATGTGGAAAAAGATGCGGCTCTTGAGCGTCGTTTTCAACCTGTAATGGTAGAAGAACCAACTGTTGAAGATACTATTGCTATTTTACGTGGTATTAAAGAAAAGTACGAAGTTCATCATGGGGTGCGTATTTCTGATTCCGCAATTGTGTCCGCAGCTGAATTATCACAGCGTTATATCACAGATCGCTTCTTACCTGATAAAGCCATTGATCTTATTGATGAAGCTGCTTCTGCTATGCGTATGGAGATTGATTCCATGCCAGAAGAACTTGATAAACTCAAGCGCTCGATTATGCGGCTTGAAATTGAAGAAAAAGCACTTCAAAAAGAAAATGATCAAATAACACGCGAACGACTTTCTGAAATTCAAAAACAGTTAGCTGATCTAAAAGAACAATCACAATCCTTGGAAGTCCGTTGGAATAATGAAAAACATTTGATTACTGAAATCCATAAAATTAAAAAAACCTTAGATGAACTTAAGCTTGAAGCCGAACGCAAAGAACGGCTTGGAGATTTAGAAAAAGTCGCAGAAATCCGCTATGGTCGTATTCCACAAGAAGACCAACATCTTAAAGAGACTCAAGATCATCTTAAGGATTTACAAAAAGAACGCGGAATTTTAAAAGAAGTGATTCGTGAAGAAGAAGTGGCTGAAGTGGTTGCGCGTTGGACAGGTATTCCAGTTTCTAAAATGCTTGAGTCAGAACTTACTAAACTTGCTCGGATGGAAGAAGAATTAAAAAAACGAGTTGTTGGTCAAGATGAAGCAATTATAGCTGTTTCAAATGCCCTACGCCGATCTCGTGCGGGAATTTCTGAAGAACGTCGCCCTATTGGTTCATTTATTTTTCTTGGTCCAACAGGTGTTGGTAAAACTGAACTTGCTAAAGCTTTAGCAGAATTCATGTTTAATGATGAAGCAGCTCTTATTCGAATTGATATGTCTGAATACATGGAAAAACACGCCACTGCTAAGCTTATTGGTTCTCCTCCTGGATATGTAGGTTATGAAGAAGGTGGACAGCTAACAGAAATTATTCGAAGACGTCCATATGCTGTGGTTCTCTTAGATGAAATTGAAAAAGCACACCCAGATACCTTTCATATATTGCTTCAAATTTTAGATGATGGACGCCTAAGCGATGCCAAGGGTCGTCGGGTCAATTTCAAAAATACAATTATTATAATGACAAGTAACATTGGCTCTGATCTTATTCTTAACCTTGGAAAAACCAAGGGGCATATTGGATTTGATCAAACCGAAGAATCAAAAGAAATCTTTGATCAAAAAGAAGTCTACGAAAAAATTCAAGAAATGCTCCACGAACGATTTCGCCCAGAATTTCTCAATCGTATTGATGAGACAATTATCTTTAATTCTCTTTCACCGGGTATGATTGAAGACATAGTCGATATCCAACTGATTGAAGTGGCACAACGCTTAAAAAAACAAAAACATATTGAGCTTAAAATTAATAAACCAGTAAAAAAATTAATTGCTCAAAAAGGTTATGATCCTTCTTTTGGTGCTCGACCATTAAAGAGGGTAATTCAACGAGAAATTCTGGATAAATTATCCTTGCAAATTATTAAGGGAGAAATCAAAGAAGAAGATAAAATTACTATTGATGTAAAAAAAGATGAGATCGTGGTACATTAAAAAAAGCTCATAAATTGAGCTGTGGGTAATCTGTTAATCTTAGCTTTAAAAGGAGAACTGTCATGCAAACCCAAAAAAAATGGCATGTCCCGGTTATTCTTATTCTTGTTTTTACTGTATTCTCAATTATTGTCTTTCTTATTTATTCTTCTTATTTCTTAAAAAATCCAAATCCCCTTTTATTCATTCAAAAGATAGTTCAATCTTTAAGTACCAAAAAATGGGATCGTTCTTTTGATGCTAAACAAGAACGTGAGGTTTGGCAAAAAGAAATAGAAGAATCTCTTGGTATTTATGAAAGCTTAGAAGAGCCAGTAGAAATTCTCCGGCTCTTACAATGGTTTGATCTTCTGATTCAGGAACAACCACCAATCATACGATCTGGTTCAACCTCTTCTTGTAATACAAGCACTCCTATTCCCATTTCCACTCAAACTCCTCAACCTCAAAATAACCAAGATAAAATTAAAGAATTAAAAAAACAGATTCAAGATGAATCCTTTCTTTTAATTTTATCTCTTCCTGATTCTCAAGCAAAACGAGAAGAAGTTTTTAAGATGATTGAAGAACATGGAGAAATCCAAAAAGACCATCTTAAAAAAGTTTGGATCGAGCTTGATCTGCCTTTTCCATCAAGCTCTCATAAAACGGATAGTTCACTAGATCAGAAGACGCTTGAAGTAGCGTGTGGTCTTGTAAATGATCCAAAAACTCAAGAAACAGGAATTGGCATACTCACGACCCTTTATCTTTCTGGACGAACTTCTCCTTTACCAAAAGATTGTCAACCACCATATATTTCTCAAAAGCTTGCTTATGCTATGTGCACAGGAGCGGATCTGTGCGAGTATGCAAAAAATCAAATTCTTATCCATATAAAAAAAAGATTCTCACAAGTCGTCCAGGCACATGAACAAATGAAGGAACGAATCTTTCAAGATCTTCGAAAGCCTCTTGAGGCTATTCGAGTCAATGCTCCTTCAAATGTCTACCCTAATAATTTAAAAGACGGCAATGCTATTCTTGATCCAGTCATTAAACAAATGCGTACACAAACCCCTTCCTTGTTTGAAGAATTTGTCTTTGAACAGGCCTTAACATGCCATTATCCTCCCTGCTTTGACTCTGGATGTACTTGTAATGATTTTCTGTATATCCAGGAAATTGAACGCTTGACCAAAATTCAAAATACCCAAGGTATTATTTTTTGGGTCCAGGGATTTGAAAAATTTAAGGAACAGCAACAATAAAATGTTAATATATATTGACATTTTAACTAAAATAAGCTAAGTTCGCTAAAGATCAGTTTGGAACAAACCTATCTTTTTTCTTTGAAAAGGATTTGTCATGAAAAAACACAGTCTTGTCACAGACATCGTCGTCCTAGCTATTGTGATCGGGCTCGGTTATTTCTTTGCCGTAAACCTTGTTGTATCTTCATCAAAACCTGATTCGACCCCGAAGGTAGCCGAGACGAAGACGAAGACTGTCGAAATGGCTCCTCCGGTCGATGTCGACAGATCGTTCGAAACAAAGGCGGATCAGGAGCTATGGCAACAGCGAATGCACTGGCTGATCGGCCAGTGCAAGGCTGTAGAACCGCCTGAAAAAGTTTTGGCTTTGCTCGAACCGTTCCAGTTGGACCCTCGGTCTCTGATACAAAACAAGGAGATTTGGGATCTGCCAAACACCGGTTGTGGCGAAGGTCAGCCTGTGGCCGACGACCGAACTTCTCAAGAAAAAATCGCTGCTGCTAAGGAATTACAGGCCAAAAACGAAAAATGGCCGGCAGCTAACCTGTTCCTGAACGCCGACGGGTCTGAAGGTATTACAAGTGCGCTCGAGTGTCTTAGAGGACTCGACGAAGAAGGTTCACCTTCCTGGATGGCAACAGCTAAAATTGCCATCCGTCTTCTGCCGAACTCCGAAGCACAAGATACTTTGACCAGAGTCTTGAACGAAATGTTCAAGGCAGATCAAATAACTCGTTTAAACGAACTCAAATGGTTTGCGCTTGGAGAAAAAAAGATTTCTGCAGTTCGCGAAATCAGTACGCTCATCGGGCGCCGCGTGACTCAAAATATCGAGCCGCAGGTTATGTGCTTGGCCAGAACTGGTCAGACAAAAGAATTATTACCTGATCTTATTCAAGAAGATCTTAAGATCTGGGTTGATCCAGAGGCACCTAAGAACGAAGATGTAGTATTCAGACTGGTTGAAGCAATAGTTTTGCTTGGTCGTGAAGATCAAACCCGTGCCAGGATGTTTGCTCAAGAATTTCTCTCACTCAAATCGACCAACCTGATTTCTATAGTCTCGTGTGGTGAGGGATGCTATGGAGAACCAATAAAAGGGACGTTTGACTTGTATCAACTGATAAAATCAGATCCGGCTCTACGTTCGCTGTATCTCGAACGCACCAAACGGTTCATTCAAGAACTAGTATGGAGTGAGAACAACGAACTCGCCCCGTGCGAGAAAAGAAACGAAGTCGGATACTGTTATTTCGAACTGCAAATGTTCGGGTTATATTATCAGCCAAATTGGTTCTTTGATGCCTGGGGCGAACCAGGACATTTTTACGGATTTCTTTCAATGGTAAAACAGGCTGGAGACCAAGTTCTCGTTCGCTCGTGGGAATCACATCTGGACATTCTGGCTAAAATTCACCCTTACGAAGCTGTGGTGGGAAGCATGATCCTAGATGTCCCACCACCGCCATCTGCAAAGCTTTCTGGACCAGAAGACTTTCTGGTGGCCAAACTCCGAGGTGAAAAAGCTACAGTTGTTGAAACTTATAATGAATCGGAAAAAGAAGGCTGGGAAGAGGTCATTAATGTTGTTGCAAATCACGGATCGGTCACCGTGGATGCTGCGAAAGACCTCTGGATGAAAATTGGTTTTTCAATACCAACTGAAACAAGGTTGATTGATCCTGAGGATTTCCAGACAACGCTTGTCTCGGCTTGTCAACTGAAGAGTGAAACAAGAACGTATGAGTATGGGGTCCGTTTATTGACCGACCTGTACATGTCTGGGTTTAAGCAACAGCTCCCAGATGGATGTTCGTGGGGAGATTATCCGGACCAACAACTAGCATACGCTATGTGTGTTGGCGGTGGGGTGTGTTGGCAGGCCAAGAAACTGTTAACTGCAGATATTCGCCGATTGTTTTGGGAAGTGATTGGAAAAAGAAGAGAGTTGAGAAGTCAAATCTTTCAAGAGCTCCACAGACCGTACAACGCCGTTCGAAAGAACGGCAGGACGATTCAACTGGTTGTCTGGCCTACAAATCTATCTTCATTGAAGAAATTAGTTGATCCGGTATTGTCAGAGCTTCAGAGAGAGCTTCCTGACTTTTTTCAAGTTTTTGTCTTTAGCGAGGCTCTGGTCTGCGACTACCCGCCTTGCAAACTCAACACCTACGGGGTGGGCCGTCAATGTGTTTGCAACGAAGGGCCATATTTCGAGGAAGTTCAGCGGCTCATAGCAGCAGGAAATCTCGACGAGCTTTCGGCTTGGACCTCCGCGTTTGAAGCCTACAAAAAGACCCAAGGAGAATAGGGTCTTGTACGCGATCTTTCTCATCACCCCCTTGGTTCATCCAGGATCTTGGGGGTTTTTTTAGTCTATAGAACTTATAGAAACTCCCAATTTCCCAGCAAAATATTCAAACAACTTTTGATTCAAATCGAGTAAATATTCAAATAATTCTTTATTCTTTGGATCTTCAAACTGATCGTGTACACCAATATCAACAAGAATAGCTCCAAGGAAACGTTCAAGAAGAAGAACAGAAATTTTTTCATCAAAATCAGAATCTGTTTGTACTACGGGAATAGTTTTATAAATTTTAATCCAATCTTCAAGATAATCTCTGATCTGTTCAAATGTTTTTGATGTATCTTTAATATTATTTACACAAGCCCAAAGGTTAAAAGCAAGTTCATACCACTCCAGCCGATAAGACCACCATAAATTTGAAAACAAAATAAAACCATTCGGATTTTTTGGATCTTTATAAATATCATTAGCAGTTAAATGACCATGGCTAAAAACCATGTTAAATTTAGACAGGTGTGGTGAAACTAAAGGATAATAATTAAGTAAATAAGGAACGTAATCTTCTGTTTTTAATCGTTTCTTTGATTCGCTTATTTTTCGCCAATTATCTATTCGTTCAAAGGTAAAACGTAATGGATCAGGTATTTCATTTTTAGACCATGGTTGAGTTATCGCTTTTGTTCGATAATCTTGGTAAAATGTAATATATGTATGCATCTGCTCTTGGTTTGCAAATGGCATTTCAAATATACGAGAAGTCTCAATTTGCTCTGCTATAAAAAATCCATATCCCTTATCTTCTTGCCAGGGTTCAAAAAAATAAATCTCTGGCAAACGAATACTATTACTTTTATTTTGCGCATAAAATTTTTCAATCACCAATGGCTCATCTAAATCAGGTTTAAGACCCTGAAGTTTAAGAACAGCTGATTTGTTTTTATAAACACCAGAAAAAATAATACTTCCAATTTTATTCTTATCATAAATAGTCCCAACAAATATTTTTTCTTTGAGTTCAAACCCAGTTTTTGCTACCACTTCTTGTAAAACTTCTTCTTGTCTTTGTGAAAAGTCACCTTGAGAAAAATAATAAAACCCAATAGACTTTTTCATATAAATGCCAATATTTGTTAAAATAGAAATCTATGAACAAATGGTTGTTTTTCCTTTTATTCTTAATTATAACTTCTAACTTTCAACTTCTTTTCCCTATCTATTCTGCCAAAGCTTCCACATTTGATCCAGGCTATTTGCTTTTAGATGAAGATATGACAGATATTTTTAGTCTTGATTTAACACAAATTCATGCTTTTTTACAACAAGGAAGTCTTGGAAATTATATAACAGAAGATATTGATGGAAAACGCCATTATGCTTCTGATATTATTTGGCGAGCAGCACAGCGCAATGGTATTAGTCCAAAAGTTATTTTAACCCTTTTACAAAAAGAACAGAGTTTAATTACAGATCCTCATCCATCACAAAATCAACTTGATTTTGCTACTGGGTATGGAATTTGTGACTCTTGCACTTTTGATGATGCACAAGCACAACGTTTTCGTGGATTTGCAAAACAAATTAATTCAGCTACTCTTCAACTCAAAGAGGGTTATCTGCTTGACCTTGAAAAATATGGCAAAACTGTTATGGGCTACGGCCCTGGAGTTATAGCAAATATCGACGGACAAAATGTGCTTATCAAAAATAATGCTACTGCAGCTCTTTATACATACACCCCCCATTTACAAGGAAATGAAAATTTTGTAAAAATCTGGCAGCAATGGTTTGCACCACATTATTTAACTGGATCTCTTTTACAAAATAAAATTGATGGTGGTATCTGGCGCATGGAAGAAGGAAAAAAACGTCCAATTACTTCTAAAGCCGCTTATCTTTCACGTTACGCAGATCAACCTCTTCTTTTGGTTGATCCAAATATTCTTAATACCTATCCAGATGGTCATCCGATTAAATTTGCGAATTATTCATTACTCAAAACCGAAAATGGAACCATCTATTTATTAGTTGATGATACCATTGAACATATTGTTTCTTGGGAGACTTTCCGCCAACTAGGTTTCCATTCTGATGAAATTATCGAAGTTAGTGAAAATGATCTTGCTGGTTATTCAAAAGGAGATCCTCTTAAAAGCGATTCTGCGTATCCAGGAGGTGCTCTTTTGCAAGACCAAGAAACGGGTGGTGTTTATTTTGTTCAAAATGGAATCAAATACCCCCTAAAATCTCGATTTATCTTAAACATTCGTTTCCCAAATCATCCCATCTTGGCAGTTACCAGATCAGAACTTGACCTTTATAAAACTAATAATGCTTTAAAACTCATGGATGGAACACTTATTGGAGTAAAAGGTGAACCAGCTATTTATGTTCTTTCTCAAGGAGAACGACACGCTATTTCAGATGCAAATACATTTGAACAAATGGGTTGGAAATGGGAAGATATCAAGTGGGTTGATGAAACAACTCGAGATCTTCACCCTCTAAACCCAACCACTTATTCCCTTTCCTCAATTTCTCTATGATCACGTTTGCTGCATTTGTTCCACATACTCCCTTAATTATTCCAAGTATTGGCAAAGAACGCTTAAAAAAAATACCAAAAACCAAACAAGCCATGGAACAAATGAGTGATGATCTTTATCTAAATCATCCGGATGTTCTTGTTATTATTTCAAGTCATACCATTGCCTTTGAAAACAGTTTTTCCATGAATCTTCATAATGATTATCTTATTAATTTTAAAGAATTTGGGGATTTAGGAACTACAAAAAATTTTGACCCTGATTTATCACTAATGGATCAAATTCAACGATTTTTACGCAAACAAAATATTCCTTTTACTTTAAATTCTGATTTTATTCTTGATTATGGATCCGCGGTTCCTCTCTATCTTTTAACAAAACAACTTTCTGTACCAATCATTCCTATTTCTTATAGTGGTCTTGATCCAAAAGCCCATTTTATCTTTGGAAAAAATCTTCAAGAATGTTTACAAAAAACAGATAAACGTGTAGCTGTGATTGCTTCTGGTGATCTTTCACATACCTTAAGCGCTAAAGCTCCAGCTGGATTTCATGCTGATGGAAAAATATTTGACGAAGCCATACGAAATATTGCCCTGCATGTATCTTCTTCAAAACTTCTCTCATTTGATCCAAAAATTTATAAACACGCTAAGCAATGCGCATATGAACCACTACTGATTCTTTTGGGAATCTTAGATGGAATTTCCATTCACGCCCAAGAGCTTGCGTATGAACATCCGTTTGGGGTTGGATATTTATCAGTTGAATTTCAACTCGAATAAAATACTATGCGGATGACGCAAATCTATCCCATCAAACGGCTTACACGATCTCTCTCATTTTTTTATTACCAGACGGATAATGATAAAACACTCAAATCAGGAGATATAGTTGAAATACCTTTCCGCAATCAATCTATTTTTGGCGTAGTAAAAAAAATGGAAGAAATAGATGCCCCTGCTTATCGAGTAAAATCTATTATTCGTGCTCGCCCAGATATTCCGCCTTTACATGAAAAAGAAATTACTTTCTATGAATGGCTAGCTGAAGAAACACTACAAAGTGTTGGCTCAATTCTTTATGCTTCTTTACCAGATTTTCCAAAACTTATTAAAGATCAAAAAAACTTTTCAAAAAAAATAGATCATTCAAGATCTTTTTCAAACACACAAAACTATTCTCGCGAACTTTCCTTGATTGAATCAAACCAAAAAGCCTTTATTTCTTGTTCTTCTCTTAATAAAATGGCTTCACTGGTTGAAGCCTATCAAAAAAAACATCCAACAGACCAAATTGTTATTCTTGTTCCCCGCCTAGAAGATGCTAAATGGCTTACTTATTTTTTTTCACATGAATCAATTTCTCTTATCACAGGAGAACAATCAGCTGGATCTCTTTATGAAGCTTGGAAACATTATCGCCACAAACAACATAAAATTCTTTTGGGGACACGTCGAGCTGCTCTTATGCCTCTCTTTGGAACGGAAACTATTTTTGTTTTTCACTCATCTTGTGAAAGCTATAAACAAATGAGTCAAAATCCTCATTATGATGTACGTACCTCTCTTACTTATTTATATAATCAAATGCATTTCCGTCTTTATTATTTAGATACAGCTCCGCGTGCAGATGACATAGCCTTTTTTGAAAAAGAACATCTTTTTTTTGAAACAAATCCTTATCCAACCGAAATTCTAAATAGAGATCCATTATCTATTGACCCAAAGCTTCCATTATTTTCCTACTTAGCAACAGAGCGCATAGAACAAACATTAAAAGAAAATAAACGGGTTTTGTGCGTCTATAATCGCACTGGAAGTGCACGTCGATTAGAATGTCATGATTGCCATTATGTGTTTCTTTGTAATCATTGCCAAATACCTTATGTAGTTTATGAACAACACTTAAAATGTCATCATTGTCAGCAAATAAAACATCTTCCACTACATTGCCCAGATTGTCAGGGAAAATTGCTTGAATCAAAAGGATGGGGTATTAAAAAAATTCGTGAACGGCTTCAAAAATATTTTCCTTCAAAAACAATTGGACTCATTGAAAAATCAATCATTGAACAACCAGAAGCAGAAATTATCATGACAACATCATTTATTTTTGAAACACCTTTAGACTTTCAAAAATTACTTAAACCAATAGGGCTTATCCTTATTCTTGATGCTGATCTTCCCCTTTATCAACCAACCTTTCGTGCGACTGAACAAGCCATCCGTTCATTTGAAGAATGGAAAGGTATGGCTCGTACTTTTAAAGCCCGCTACGCGATTCAAACTGCTTATCCTGATTTCTTTACTAATTATCAATCAAAACCTGAAACCTTTTTTTTACAAGAATATTCAACCCGTGCCTCCTATCATTTACCTCCATTTGTACGTCTTGTACGCATTCAATATAAAGACAAAAATCCTTCCCAAAGTTTAAAGCAGCTTGAACTTATAAAAGAAACATTAAAGAAAAAAAATTCATCAGTTGAACTACAAGGACCATTTCCTTATAAATCTTCTTTTGCTTGTACTATTTGGGTTGATCAAAACATTAAATCAATACTTTGGCCTTATTTACAAAGTTTAGCTCAAGTATTTATTATTGACACAGACGCTTTTTTATGAAATTATTTAAATTTCATTAAAGTATCAAAATAGAACTAAAAAGTTATGTTTCCAATTGTAAAACATCCAAATAAATCATTACGAAAAATTTCTATAGCTTGGAATATAGATGAGATTCTCTTACCAGAAACACAAAAGCTGGTTGATGAAATGATTGAGACCATGAAACAAGAAAAAGGAGTCGGGCTTGCAGCACCGCAAATTGGTTTAAATAAACGTCTGTTTGTCGGTCAAATGGAAAATGGATCCATTGAAGCCTTTTTTAATCCAAAAATTATTTCTGTGTCTGAGACAATGGTAAAAAGCGAGGAAGGATGTCTTTCTATTCCTCAAACTTTTGGCCTTGTTTTAAGGCACAAAAAAGTAAAAATAAAAGCCATTGATCGAAAAAAACAAAAAATTCAATTAACTGCAACTGGGCTTTTAGCTATTATTTTTCAACACGAAATTGATCATTTGAATGGAATTCTCTTTATTGATCAGGCGATTAAATTACTTGAGACTGATTCAAAAGGATCTATTGTTTAAAAATATGAAGCAAACACTTTCGGTTATTTTTTTTGGTACACCTAAACTTGCGGTACCATTTCTTGATCGTCTAAACCAAGAAGATTCAATATCTATTAAAGCAGTGATTAGTCAACCAGATAAACCTGTCGGACGCAAACATATTCAGATCCCATCTCCTATAAAACAATACGCACAAAATAATAACCTTCCCTTACTTCAACCAAAAACACTTAAATCAAAAAATATTTTTGAAGAAATAAAGTCCATTGAAGCTCAAATGTTTATTGTAGTTGCTTATGGAAATTTGCTCCCAAAAAATATTCTGAATCTGCCTCATTTTGGAGTGGTAAATGTTCATCCATCATTACTGCCCCGCCATCGTGGTCCAAGCCCCATTCCTTTTGCTATTCGCTTGGGAGATAAACAAAGCGGCCTGTCTATTATGCTTCTTGACGAAGGTATGGATACAGGCCCATTACTTGCTTTAAAAACAATTCCTATTTCTGAAAGAGAAACGACGACTAGTTTTACGGAAAAAATTATTTCCCTTGGTCCAGAATTCTTACTCCAAACTATTAAAAATTATCAAGATGGACTGATAAAACCTATTCCTCAAGATAATTCAAAAGCCACACAAACCTATTTGCTTTCACGACAAGATGGTCGTATTAATTGGTCTTTAGCAGCACAAGATATAGATCGACAAATACGAGCCATGAATCCATGGCCCTCCTCTTGGACAATTTGGCAAAAAAAAGGGCAACCAATACGCCTTAAAATACTTGAGGTTAAAATAACTTCTTTTGCTTCAACAAAACCAGCTGGTTCTGTTTTTGTAAAAGACGATCATTTATATGTTCATACCAGTGATAAGGCACTTGAAATTTTGACTCTGCAAATAGAAGGTAAATCTTGTATTTCCTCAAGCCAATTTATTCATGGTTATGGTTCTTATCTAGATTTCTTCGAATAGGATAATTAAATGTTTTTGAAGTAGGTTTAATTATTTTCGTTGCTGAATCAATTAATGTTTTTTTAATCTCTGGTTTAAGTGGAATAGTTTCATGTATAAAAGGCAGAAGAAATAAAATAAATCCAATACCAAGAGGATGATTAAGATAAGGAGAAAAAATATGCGTTATATAAAGCATAATAAGCGATGCAATACACCCAGCAGCAAGCCACGCTTTTTCTGTATGAAGATAAATGATAAAACCTCTTATTATCCATAAACCAAGAACTATAAAACCAATTAATCCAATAAATCCCATTTTTACCATCACTTCAAGCCAACCCCATTCAAAAGCATAAGTTCTTTGTAGTCCTGTTTGATCTTGCTCGCGGATACGTGGATCATCTGTTTCATATTCAATCTCGGTTCCAAATCCATGGCCTAAAATAGGTTGTTTTTTTATTACATTAACCATTGGTCCAAGAAGTTTCCATCGGCTACTTATAGCTACATCTGATTCCGTACGATCAGAAAAAATTTTTGTGAAAGATTGACTTGAAATACCTTGTTGAACAGGATAAGGGAAAAAAATAATCATTAGTAAAATTAATAAACTAAAAATAAAACTTGCTACACTTACTGCTTTTTTTTCAAGTAATTGTTTAAACTTAAATGGTATAAAAATAAGAAAAAGAATAATAAACACAAAACCACCAGCAATAAGACCAACCCAAAAACTTCTTGAGAGGCTAATAAGGATAACTGAAAAAAGAAAAGAAAGAATGATTATTTGTAAAAGTAATGACTTATTTTTAAAAAGAGGGGTAAACCATAAGAAACTTAAAATCAAAAAGAAAAAAACTAAAACCGAAAATTGGGCTTGTAAAAAAATACGAAATATATTTGGCAAAATTCTTGTTAGTTCCCCAGTTCTTGTATCTCGGATAAATTCATAAACATAAGAAAGCTGCCACTCAGGAAAATGGGTAAAAATAAATAAAAGACTAAGAGTAACAATAACCACCCAAATACTTGATCCTGCAAACAACTGCAAAAGCATTCGTTGTTTTTGGCTATTCCAAACAATTGAAAGCACTGGAAAAATATAAAGAAAATAAAAATATGCATTACCATCATCAAATACCTGTTTAGGATTATTATGAATAAGTCCAAAGATAAATCCAAGAAAAACAGCATACGCTAACGGTAAAAATGGGATAAGACGTTTATCTTTAAAAATAGTTCGAATTGATTTTTTTAAAAAAACTAGAACAAGCCATGCGCTTAAAACGGCTATGAAAATAACCATCCGAAGAGAAAGAGAAAAATCAAAAATTGTTGCTGAAAAAATATGACCATGAGAATGGGCAAACAGTTCGGCAAAGGCTATAGCAATTCCCCACTCTAAATGTTTAAGAGTCAAAATAAATACTGTAAAGCCAATAATCATTAAAACCGGAAGGACAAAAGTAGTTTTAAAAACGAAAATAGCCAGAGCAAAAATTATGGCTTGAAAAATTAGAGTGAGCCAAAAGACTTTTCCAAAAAATTGTTCTTTCATAAATAATGTAAAGGAATTGTATCATGGTTTGAAAGGAGTTAAAAAGTAATAAAATTATATTTTTAAAAAATAGATTAAAAAATTATATAAAAACAGACCGGCCACCCGAAGGTGAACACGATCTGTTTGTCGTCGTGGTTCTCAAATCTTTTCTTTATCACGGCAACCAGCGGTCGAACCAGGCCTTAAGCCCGTCCTCACCATTCCACCGGGCTGCCTCGATACCAAACCGGCCGTAGACCTCACCATGACCGGATCCTACCTGCCAATAACAAAGGACAGGGTATCCAGGAAAAAGCTTGGCTTCCCTAGAGCCGGGGGTATATATGTGAAAAAAAACATAATTAGGAAGGACTATTGAATGAAGAAAGATATCTCCATTAGTCAATTTTTTTATGAGTCCAGAAAGCGGGCGAAAGACTTCTGACGTCACTCCAGCCACAGTAGTGTCGAGTACAACAAAACCGTGGTTGAATGCCGTCAACTCGCCGATCATTTCTTCGTCCCGACCTACTTCTCTTCCATAAAGCAACATAGTGGGATAAGGATCGGCGGGGGCAGCAGACCCAACAGCTCGCACAGCATCACTGAGCAAAGCCTTGACCTTGCTCATATCACCACCTGTCCCTTCCCACACCCTTGACAATTCACGCAGAATACCTTGATTCATGAAATAACCTTTCAACCATGAAGTTTTATTGTAGAGTTGACTTTAAAAAACTTAGCTTATTTTAGCAAAAATGTCAATACGTCTATATTTAAACCATCTTAATATTTCTCAAGTAGACCATGTTTTTTTAAAATAATTTCTCTGCCTTGCTCATAAGATTTAATCCGCCAAGGGCGCCAATAAAAATAACGCCAAGGAATTTTATAAGCGTATTTAGGAAGCCATTTTGAAATACCCAATCGACCTTTTACATCTAAAATACGAAAGAGTTCATCTGGAATAAAAACACCAATATGCCCTTGTGAAAGCAAACTAAGCCAAATATCCCAATCTTGAAATTTTTTAATATTTTCATCAAATCCTGGAAAATGATCGTGCCGAATAAGAGAAGTAGTATGAATATAATTCATTCGTTCCAAACGAGCTGGATCAAAAGGAAAGCTTGAAAATTTTTTCCAACCAAAACGAAATCGAGAATACACATAACTTACTTCTGGATGACGCTCAATTTTCTCATACATTTTTTCGAGCATATCTGGACGCATCACAATATCTGCATCACAAAAAAGAACAAAATCTCCACTTGATGCTTCAAAACCACGATTTCTTGCTCGTTGATTTCCTTGATTTTCTTGATTTATCAAAATAATCTTATTTTTAAATGACTCTAGTACTTCAAGCGTTTGATCTGTGGATCCATCATTTACCACAATCACTTCTTTTGGTTGAAGTGTTTGAAAAAAAATACTTTCAAGGCATTGACCGATTGTTTGCCCATGTTGATAAGTAGGAATAATAACGGAGATAGAAGCAGTTTTCATAAATAATCTTCTAGTTTACTGAATTGTTTTTGAGTCGTAAATTCTTTAAATACACGCTCACGCGCTTGTTTACCAAATTGCTCTCTTTTTACTTTATTTTTACTTAAGACTTCAATAGCCTCACAAAGCTTAGATTGATTTCCATCTTCTACTAATATACCAGTTTGTTCATGAATAACTGCTTCATCCACGCCCGGTTGTTTGGTGGCAATGGATGGAATTCCGTATGCTGCTGCCTCAATATAGACCATTCCAAACCCTTCGCGGTCAATAGGATCATAGATGGTTGGCATAATAAAAATATCAGCTTGTGCGTAAAAATCATGAAGTTTACTATCAGAAATATCACTAAATATCTGCACATGATAGCAAAGATCTAATTCTTCAATCATTTCTTCTATTTCTCTTCTCATTGAACCATCGCCAACAATCCAATAAACAAAATTTTTATATCCCTTATCGCGCAGACTCGCAAGAGCATACAAAACTCTAATATGACCCTTCCGTTTAACTAATCTACTTACCGTTAAAAAAATAATCTGATCAGTTTGATTAGCTTGTTTTTTTTCTGGTTCAACTTGATCAGTAAATAAATAAGGTGGATAAATAGTTAATGTTTTACTTATATCAAAAACTTGTTTGACCTCAGACGAAAGAACATTCGAATTACATACGACAAAATGAGCGCGGCTTAAAATTTTTTTTAACAACCAAAATTTTCGTGAATTTTGTTTAGCTAAAGCAAGATCAAATCCATGTAAAAAAATAATATATGGTTTATGGGTTATCCAAGAAGCAATCCATGCAGATGTACCCAAAGGAAGCACATGACTAATAAAAACTATCTCATACATTTTTGATCGCTTTAAAAGTTCTAAGACACTTTTGAGCCAGTGGGGCCAAATTATTTTATATAATAGCCTTTTACGTTCAATTGAATAAGGGGCTTTTTGATCAAATATTTGTGTGTCCTTACCATTTGAAGCTAAAACAAATAGGTGTTTTTGAAAATAATAAGCAAGCCCATGCAAATAACGCGCAACACCTCCTTGACTTGGAGGAAAATCAAGCGTCAAGAGAAGTATTTTTCGCATAGGGTTTAAAAAATCCCATAAGGGAAAACAAATGCTTCCAATTAAATGAACCTGTAAGAATAAGCAAAATAAAATAAATAAAAAACCCAGAAATAACACTTGGAATAAAACCAATTATTGGACGGATTTCAAAAACAATAAGTCCCATTACCCATCCACTTAAAAAAATAGGGATAATCATTCGTAAAAAATGCCACCATGAAAAATCAGGAAAGATTTTTCGAACTGATATAAGACCAGCTAAAAACATAAAAAAGAAACTTATTAAGGCCGCATAAGAAGCCCCAAGTATACCAAATATAGGGATGAATAAAATATTAAAGAATACATTAATAAGCATGGTTACACCCATGATACTAGTTTTTAATGATTGCCGACCAGCTGCATTTAAAAGTGAACCAATGGGAAAATCAAGAAAAATAGGAATAAGAACAAAAATAAGTGATTGAAGTACAGGTACAGCTTGAAGATAGGCATCTCCGGTTAACTCAATGGCATCAGAGGCAATCGACCAAATACCAAAACACAAAGGACTTGCTAGCAACATCATATACCAAAATGATCGATCTAAAAGCCGAAGCAGTGATCCTTGATGCTTATCAACTAAACGACTCATTTCAGGATAAAGACTTGCAATGAAAGCTAATGGTAAAAACTGAAATGCATAGGTAAATTTGTAGGCAATACTATAAATACCCACTTCTTCTTTGCCAAGAAAAAAAGAAATTAAAATCGAATCTGTATAAGAGTAAACCTTCACAAAAATAGCAGATAGAGCAAATGGAAAAGCCATCCAAATGAGCCTCTTAATAAAAACTCGATCATAAAGCGGAATCAAAATCTCTTTACCCAATCGACCAACCACTTGAAGGGCAGAAAAAATAAGGTTAAAACTACTTCCAAGAAGCAAGGCAAATACAAGGAAAATGAGGGATGGATAAAAAAATAATATACATACACCCAAAGTGGCTGTTAAAAATTGTCCAAATAACATTCCCATTGATTCATAACGTAACAATTGATAGGCTCTTAAGACTCCATAAAAAAAGAGAGAGAATGAATCTAGAACTAAAATAAAAGAGGAAACTGCAATCAAAAATCTAGTTAAAGGATCATAGGGAAGAAGCCAAGCAACCAAAAGAGTTATAATAAATCCAAATATTACGAGCGGCATCTTAAAACTTAATGATTTTTGAATAAAGACCTTAATTTGTGATTTATCTTTTGCTCCTTCACGAATTAAAACAGAAGTTGTTCCAAAATCAGCTATAACAGAGATTATTATCATAATAGAAAGAGCTAAAAAATAGGTGCCTGTTTTTTCTGGCATCATCATTCTGGCTAAAAATATATAATAAAAAAAAGCAATGGCCTTTTGTCCAACAAATGCTAAAGTTAGGTAAAATGTATTTCTTGCCACCAGATGACTCATAATGTAGACTTTATATTAAAACAGAACTGGCTCAAAAGCAAAAGCTCTAAATTAAAATTAAAAACACTGAGAAATCAGTGTTTTTAATTTTGGTGTAGTTCGATTACCGTTTACTCCATTGTGGGGCACGACGGGCTTTTTTAAGACCGTATTTTTTACGCTCTTTTGAACGTGCATCGCGTGTAAGAAATCCTAATTTTTTTAGGGTTGGACGAAATTCTGGATTTAATAAAATAAGGGTTCTGGCAATACCTAATCGGATACTTTCTGCTTGTCCTCGCACTCCTCCTCCTTGAACCCAAATATCAAAATCAAATTTCCCTTCTGTTCCTGTAGTGGTAAGTGGAGAAATAATCACTTGTTGAAGTTCTGGTAAACGAAAACGATCTTTTACATCTATTTTATTAATAGAAATCTTCCCTTCCCCTTTTTCAAAAAGGCGCACTTGCGCAACAGAACGTTTACGACGTCCAATCGCACGAACATATTTTTTTTCTTTTTCTTGAACTTGATCGGTCATAAAATTACTTGCAAATAAGACGTTTTAAACGAGTGGGGCGGTGTGAATTTTTAGGAAGCATCCTAGAAACCGCATCAATTAAAATCTGTTCAGGTTTATTTGCGAAAATGGTCTTAATTGGAATTTCTTTCAAACCACCCGGATATCCTGAATGATGACGACGAATCTTTTGATCCATTTTTTTTCCTGTAAGGGTTACCTTACTAATAAAATGAACTTCAACAAAATCCCCAATATCAATATTTGGACTATAAGCAGGCTTGTGCTTACCTATAAGCAAATGAGCGATGTGACTAGCAAGACGCCCAAGTGGTTGGCCTGTTGCATCAATAATATGTTTTTGACGTTCTTTATTTACCATATAATTTAGACAAATTCGATTCGAACCATAGGAGCTGCATCATTTGCTCTGGTTCCTATTTTGCGAATCCGTAAATATCCTCCAGGACGAGTTTCATACCTTGGACCTAAAACTTCTAAAACCTTTTTAACTGCTAATTCGGTTGGAAGATACTGCAAAAGTTTACGTCGAGCAGTCAAACTTGGTTCTTTTCCAACTGTAATCAATCGTTCAACTACTGGTCGAATTGCTTTTGCTTTTGCTTGAGTCGTAGTAACTTTTTCGTATAAGATAATGCTTTCTGCCAAATTTTTATACAAAGAGGTACGAGCAGCTTTTTTCCTTCCTAAAATTTTTGTTTTCTTTCGATGACGCATACATTTTATGACAAAACAGACATTGGATTTCCCAATAAAATATCAAAATGGTCGATCAATACTTTTGAGGACATACGAACAGCTTCTTCAGGAGTAATTGTTCCATCTGTTTCAATAGTCATAATCAACTTATCATAGTTGGTAATTTCTCCAACACGTGTATTTTCTACCTTATATCCAACATTTTTTACCGGAGAGAAAAGAGCATCAATAGAAATCATTCCAATTTCTGATTGTGGGCTTTTACGCTCTTCGGTTGGACGAAATCCACGGCCTCGCTCCACAACGATTTCCATATCAAACACAGCTTCTTTATCGGTTAAAGTCGCAATCACTAAATCAGGATTAACAATTTCAACATCAGCATTTGGTTCAATAAGTGAAGCGGTTACTACTGTCTCACCTTCGATGTGTAAAGAAAGTTTAACAGGATCATCGGTATGCATTTTTAAACGTAACCCCTTCATATTTAAAATAACTTCAAGCATATCTTCCTTTACATTAGGAATCGCCTGAAATTCATGAGAAACTCCCTTTACTTTTACAGCAGTAACTGCTGCTCCTGGTAAAGAAGAAAGAAGAACGCGTCGTAAAGCATTACCAATTGTGGTTCCATATCCATAAAAACATGGTTCAACCGTCAAAATCCCCTCATGGATATGACGTCCTTCTTTATAATGAATTTTTGATGGAAGCAAAATTTGTTCCATAAGGAAAAAGTTAAAAATTATCGTGAGTAAAGCTCAACGATAAGCGTTGGGTCAAAAGGATTTTTTAAATCATCTCCTTCAGGAAATGTAACTACTTTCCCCTTTGCTTCTTTTGTTTCTAAATGTAGCCATTTTGGAATTTCTTGTTGAGCATTTTTTAAACGCTCTGAAAGAGATTTAACAGGTACTTTATTTTGTTTTAATGGTTGAAAACTAATTTCATCTCCTACTTCTACCTGATAGGAAGGAATATTTACTGGTTTTCCGTTCACAAGGATAAACCCATGGTTCACTAACTGTCGAGCTTGTGCGCGTGTTGTTGAAAAACGCAATCGATAAACAACATTATCTAATCGAAGTTCCAAAAACTGAACCATAAATTCACTGGTATTTCCTTTCTTTTTGAGGGCTTTTTCGAAATATCGTCGAAATTGGCGCTCCATCACGCGATACAAACGTTTTGCTTTTTGTTTCTCGCGCAGCTGTTGCCCATAAATCGATAAATGTGTTCGTTTTTTGGTTTTTGCTTGAACACCAGGAGGAGAAGGCCTTCGTTTAAACGCGCATTTTTCACGCCCACAAAGAGAAGCACCTTCTCTACGACAAAATTTACATGAAGTCATTATACGTGCCATATAAACATTACATTCGTCGCGGACGACGAGCCCGACAACCATTATGAGGAATTGGAGTTGTGTCCTTAATAGATAATACTTGGAAACCATTAGTGTGAAGTGCGCGAATAGCAGAATCTCGACCAGAACCAACACCAGTAACATAAACACGAACATCACGCAAACCCATTTCCGCGACTTTTTCGCTTAAAAGTTTAATAATCATACCAGCTGCATAGGGAGTTGCCTTTTTAGGACCGCGAAAACCACAATGACCTGCGCTTGACCAAGCTAAAGTATTACCATGTAAATCAGTCATCGTGATCAAAGTATTATTAAAAGTTGCCTGAATATAAACACAACCTTCACTTACTTGTCGATGTACTTTTGCTTTAGCTGTTTTTGTTCTTGTTATTTTCATAAATCAAATTATCTACGTCTTGGTCAAGGCCCGACGACCACTTCCCATGGTTTGTCGTCTATTTCCACGAACCGTTCGGGTATTTGTTTTTGTCTTTTGTCCTCGAAGCGGTAAGTGTTTTATATGACGAGTTCCACGATAACTTCCAATTTCTTTTAATCGTTTAATATTACCTAGAACCTCGCGTCGAAGATCACCCTCTACTTTAAATTGTTTCTCAATACATTCACGGATTTGATGAATCTGTTCTTCAGAAATATCTTCTAAACAAGCTCGTTCATTTACTCCAACGGATAATAAAACTTCTTTGGCACGCGAACGTCCAACTCCATAAATATCTGTTAGAGCAATGGTGAGTTGTTTTTTGGGTGTAATAGTAACTCCGGCAATTCTTGACATATTTCTTATATGAGATTATCCCTGACGTTGTTTGTGTCGTGGATTTTTACAGATAACAACTACCCGACCCTTTCGACGAATCAGGTGACAATCTCGACATCTTTTTTTAACTGAAGCACGTACTTTCATAATAAAAAAAAGTCTTTCAGGAGACTTCCCCTTTCATTAAAAACGATAGACAATACGTCCTTTTGTAAGATCGTAAGGGCTTAATTCAACTTTTACCTGATCACCAGGCAAAAGACGAATTCGGTACATTCTCATCTTTCCAGATAAATGTCCAAAGATGGTTTGTCCATTTTCAAGTAAAATTTTAAATTTCGCTGCGGGTAAAAGTTCTTCCACGGTTCCACGCATTTCAATAAAATCTTTTATTTTTTTGGGTTCAGGCATAAATAATAACGCTGCTACTATATCATCTGAACCAGAAAGAAACAAGATAGGTGTGGACGATTACTTTAAAACGACATTAGTTTAAAAACTAATACATGTTTTGTCAAGAAAAAACCACTTATCTTTATTTTTGGTTCATGAATATTTTGAATTTAATAAAATAGCTTTTATACGACGAATACCAGATCCAACCGACTCTTCTTTTTGAATCTTAAATGTACCAAGAAACCCTGTTTGTGGTGCATGAGGCCCACCACATATTTCCTGACTAAATAATTGATCTTCCCTACCGACCATATATACTTTTATCTTTTCTCCATAATCTTTATATTTTTCTTCAAAAACTCCCAAGGCTCCTTTTTCTTTTGCTTGCTCAAGTGTAAGCATTTCAAAATAAATAGGAAGATCTTTTTGAATCACCTCGTTTACAATATCTTCAATTTGCTGTTTTTGACTATCTGTTAATTTTTCATGGTAAGGAAAATCAAAACGCAAACGCTCATGAGTAATATTTGATCCTTTCTGATAAATTTCGGTTCCTAAAACGATCCGTAAAGCTTGTTGAAGTAAATGAGTGGCTGTATGCAAATAAACTGTTTTTTGTGAATGATCAGAAAGTCCTCCAACAAATTTTTGTGATGCTCCAACTCGAGAACGTTTTTGGTGTTTATTAAATTCTTCTTCAAAAAGTTCTCGATTAATTTTTTGTCCTTTTTGCAAAGATATTTCCTCAGTAAGCTCAAGAGGAAATCCATAAGTGGAATATAAAATAAACGCATCTTCACCTGAAATACCAGAATTTTTTTCATACATTTTTTCAAACTCATGAAGACCTTTTTCAATCGTACGATTAAATTTTTGCTCTTCTTGAGTCAAGATATCATAAATATGTTGGGTATTTTTTTGAAGTTCTTTATAATGTTTTTGGAAATCTTCAATGATGCCTTTAGAAATTTTGGCTAAAAATAGAGATTTAATTCCAAGACATTTTCCATAACGTACAGCTCGTCGAATAAGTCGTCGTAACACATATCCTTGATCTTTATTAGAAGGGATTACCCCATCATTAATAATCATAACAGAGGCTCGAAGATGATCAGCAATAATGCGCATAGCCCGACCACAAGCCTCAGATGAAGTATATGTTTTTTCACTCTCAAGCGTTAGTAACTCAAATATATTCTGAAAAGATTCGCTTTCAAATACATTAGTTCGACCATTAAGAATAGCAAGAGTCCGTTCGAGCCCCATACCTGTATCAACATTTTTTTGAACAAGTTTTTCTAGATGACCATTCGGTAACCGCTTATATTCCATGAAAACATCATTCCAAATCTCAAAAAATCGAAAATTATTTACTAATTCTTGGTGAGTTTTTCCTTTTTGAAATCCTTGTTCTGGAGCTACATCATAAAACATTTCTGTACAAGGTCCACACGGACCTCCACTTTCAAGACCCCACCAATTATCCTCTCTTGGTAAGGCAAAAATATGTGTTGAGGCATTCTCCCAAACACCACAAAGACTGACTTGTGCATTAATATCAAATTTTTTAAACTGTTCTTGCCAATACTTAATAGAAACCTCATCTAATGGTGATTCATGATTACCAGCAAATACAGTCACATATAAACGAGAAGGGTCAAGACCAAGCCATTTGGGACTTGTTAAAAATTCAAAACTCCATTCAATTGCTTCTTTTTTAAAATAATCTCCTAAACTCCAATTTCCAAGCATTTCAAAAAATGTAAGATGTCGGTTATCACCCACCTCATCAATATCTCCAGTACGAATACATTTCTGAATATCCACAACTCTTTTCCCAGCTGGATGTGGTTCTCCTAAAAGATATGGGACAAGCGGATGCATTCCTGCGGTGGTAAACAAAACCGTTGGATCATTTTCCGGAATAAGAGAAGCGGAAGGAATTATCGTATGCCCTTTTTCTTTAAAAAAATCAAGAAATTTTTGTCTCAATAGCTGACTGTTCATAAGAAATGTTTTTATCATGATTTTTTAAAAAAATAAAGAGAAAAATTACTCCATGGGAGTAATAACTTCTGTGGGCTTAACCTTACGGAAAAATCTTCGGTGTAGGACCGAAAGACTTTCATTTAATTCTGGACTTTTTAATATCCAACTGACAAATACATACACAATAATTCCTATCCCACCTGAAAATATTCCTTGAAAAAGAACGCCAAAAAATGTCTGAAGAGAAAAAATGTGTGTAGCAACTGGTTTAAGAAATTGAATAACAACCGCGCAAGCAAGCCCAGCGCTTGTCATAATAAACAACGAACGCAAAAGAGCAAACCCTCCTAAAGATCCAATTCGAGTGCGCAGTGGATTCCATAAGAGAATCATTTGTAAAATAGAAGAAAGTGAGTATGCAGCTCCAAAACCAATCACTCCTATCTGATCTATAAAATAAAAGCTAGATAAAATATTCACAACTGTACTAACAATTCCTATCACAAATGGTGTTACTGTATCTTGAAGAGCAAAATAGAGACGATGTTGAATAAATATTATCGCTTGGGCAAAAAAACTTAAGGTAAAAAAAGCTAATGTATCAGCAGTTAAAATAGTTGCTTGCCAATCAAAGAGCCCAGCCCCAACAACAACACGTACAATTTGTGCGCGAAGCAAAAGAAAAATAATTGTCGCAGGCATAAGAAAAAAAAGCATTTGTCGTAATGTATGTGAAAAAATAGATCCAACTTGTGGTAAATCTTGTTTTTGAACAGATTGACAAAAAGCAGGAAATGCAGCCACTGCATATGAAATAGCAACAATTCCCAGGGGAAAAAATTGAATATTAAAGGCAAATGTTAAAATAGTAACACTTCCAATTGGTAAAAATGAAGCAATGAAAGTCATAATAATCATATTTACCTGCGACAATCCTATACTTAGCACTCGAGGACCCATTAATCGAAAAAATCGTTGGATATCAACATCCCAATGCCACACAGGTTTATATCGATACCCTGCTCGCATTACTCCATAATATTGCAAAATCAAATGTAAAAGAGCACCAAATGTTACACCAAACACCAAACCAATCGAGCCAAAAAAACTGGTAAAAAAAATAGCTCCTAAAATAATTCCAATATTATAAAAAATGGGGGCAAGAGCATATAAATGAAAACGTTTAATAGCTTGCAAAACACTTCCAAAAACCATTGAAATTCCAAGCAATAATTGAGCAAGCAATAAAATACGAATGAATAAAGCAACTTGTTCTTGTTTCCATAAAGCAAATCCAGGAGCAAGAAGCTGTGAAAGTGGGTGTGCAAAAATAAATAAAATACAAGCAAAAAAAACATAACCAATCACAAGAAAATGTAGAACCGCATTTGTAAATTTCCAAGCGTTGTTAGTTATTTTTCCATCTGAAATATGTTTAGTGAATAATGGAATAAAGCTTGCTGAAAGGGCTCCTAAAATAAATAGATTCATGAGAAGGTCAGGAAATTTAAAAGCTGTATAATAAATATCAAGAGTATCACCAGCACCAAAGGCTCCAGCAAGTACGCGATCGCGCACAAGACCAATAAATCGACTGACAAATGAAAAAAAACCGACAATAAAAGCAGCGGTCGCAATAGTTTTTGTCTCTTGATGAAGAAAAGGTAATTTCATGAAAGCAAAGTGTTCCGACGAAGGCGTAAGAAAAAATAAATACCTAAAACCCAAAATAAACCAAGCACAACAAGCACAAGTTGAATAAGTCTATTTTGTAAAGAAAAAAAAGAAATACTCACAATATTGGTATCTTCTGAAATAACACCTGTTGTATCTTGCAGACGTAAACGCACAAGAAAATCTCCTGGACGACTATAAACATAAGTTACAGAAGGGTCATTTGAACGTCCTCCATCTCCAAAATCCCATTCAACCTGAACCTGTGAAATATTTTCCGGAAGAAGAGATTCAAACTGAAAGGTTTTCCATGAAATTTGTTTATAGGTAAAAAGAGCAGACAGGCGTCTTTCTTTTTGAGGATTTAAAAAACTCGAAAGTGCTTGTTGAATTTCTTCGAAAATAAATGGATCAGAAATATCTGATATTTGTTGAACATCAGAATACGTTTCAGATATTTCTTTTTGAGAAGGATTTAGAGATTCATCTATTGGTGCAGCAAAATTTTGAGGGGCCGCCGAATCTTGTTGAGAAATCACAGAGATTGGATCTAAAATATCGACTACTGGGTCTCCTCCATTTGGATATAGATCTTCTTTATCAGAAATCCCATCTCCATCTGTATCTAGTTTTATCGGATTTGTTTTATATGTATGAACCTCCTCTCCATCCAAAAGCCCATCTCCATCTGTATCTAGTTTAGTAGACATTGACCCATAAATTATTTCATCTGTATCAGAAAGTCCATCATTATCATCATCTTCATCACAAGCATCTCCCTTACCATCTCCATCAAAATCTTCTTGCGATTCATTTTTTATTTGTGAACAATTATCTATTTCATTAGCCACTCCATCACGATCGTCATCTAAAATCGGGGTTATGAGTTCTGTTATCCCTGTATCATTTAAACTATTTTGATCAGGTGGACTAGTTTCTCTAATCTCGGCACGGATATTAAAGGTTCCACTTGGTACCATAAAATCTACATAAACTTCCTCTGGAGATCCAGAAGCTCGTACAGAAATAACTTGTGAATTTCCAATCGGAATACTCCCCTGATAAAAAGTAACATAACCACTTACATCTTCCTCTCCAACATTACGTACTTTGGCATAGATACGAATTTGTTCCCCCGCGATAAATGTATCACGAGAAAAACTGATTTCGCTCGAACGAATTTCTAAATCTACCTGAGCTGCATCAGAAGGAAATGGAACAAAAAATAACAAAAAAAATCCAAAGAGAAAAAAAAATTTATACATAAGAAGAAAGATCAATAGTCCATTTTGGATAAAAGGTATTTAAAACAAGATTATTATGTTCTGAAATTTGATCTGAAGTCATGTGTAAAGTAAATGTAAAGCTGGGATGAATACGAATAATCACAGAAATGATTATTTCGATCGGTCGAATAATGGTTAAAGAAATACGATCATGGTTTTTCCAACCATATAATTTTGCTTCAGACACAGAAATATGCAAATGAGGTTCGGGCACAATAAGCCCCTCATTAAGTACAAGGGGTCCTTTGTGTCCTTTTAAAACACACGAACCTGATCCTGAAAGATCCCCCGAACGTCTCAAGGGGGCGCAAAGACCTGTAATCTTTAAATCAGCCTCTGTTAATTCTACCTGCGTCTGAAGACGATTTGGACCCATAACAAAAATAGATTGTTGTCCTTTTGGTCCTTCAATAAAAAGTGATTCTTGTGTTGCAACCCATTGTCCATATTGAGAAAGCGGTTGAGTATACAAAAAAGAATAATCCTTTCCAAATAGAATTTCTTGATCTTGAAAGCTTAAATGAACATGTGATGGAATCACTTCAACTGGACATTCAATCTTCATATTGTTTTCGACGTTCATGAATACGCAAAATAGCCGAAATAAAACTCAAGACTGCTAAAAAAGAGCCGATAAATAATAAACTAACAACAAAAGATGACTGAGCAAATGGAAGCCATCCAACATTCATTCCATAAAATCCAACGACCGCAATGGGGCCTGTAAAAGCAATGCTTACTAAGGTAAAAAGTCGAATAATTTCATTAGTACGATGAGAAATTAGGGCTTCATTGACTTCAAATAATCCATCGGTTAAAAATTTTAAATTATTAGTGGTTAGCCACACAGTCTCGAGTAAATCCTTAATATCATCGAAATAAATATCATATTCCATTGGAAAAAATGGACGATCCAGATGTGAAAGAGAAATAAGAATACGTCTTTGTGGATCAATAAGATGACGTAAAAAAAGAATATTGCGACGTAAACGTCCAAGATCAATTGTGGTTTGACTTTTTTGGGATTCGTATACAAGAGCTTCCATTTGATTCGTTTTGTGTACTAATTCTGTATTTAACGGTAAAGCATCTTTAAAAAGAACCATTAAAAGTCGATAAAGAAAAAAAACAGGGCCTTTTTGCATATTACGTAATCGAATACGGCCATTTTTTTCACAAGAAAGAAAAAATTGCTCAACAGAATAAATCTGAGTAGTTGTAACAGTAACGATATGTGATTCATCTAAAAAAATATGAAAAGGAATTCCAATAATCTGACCCTGTTCATTCATTCTAGGAATGTGCAAGGTCATAAATAGATAATATTTATAAAGATCTAATTTTGAAACAGGTGTTTCTGACTGAATATCTTCATAATCCAAATGATGAAATTGAAATGTCTCTTGCAAAAAAGCAAGATGTTTATCATCAACTTGATTTACGTGATGCCAAGCCATTTTTTTTGTCTCTAAAACCTTATGACTCATAAATTACACACGTTCATCTTTTTTGTAATCAAGATCGTATTTAAATTTATTATCTCGGATTGGTCCTAGAAACAATAAATGTAATTCGCTTAAAAAGTACTTACCAGCAATATGAATATAACCATCGCGCTTTAAACGCCTTATAGAAACAGGGACATGAAGATCTTTTGAAAGAAAACCAAAACGTCCTATCTTTGAAGCGCGTTTGGCATATTCATGATCTTCACAAAAAATAATAGTCTCATCAAATCCATTTATTTGTTCATGAAGCTGGCGTTTTATAAAAATACAAAGTCCAGGTGCATGAACCATAAAGGGCTGACAAGCTCGAGTGTAGACGTTGTAACAAGTATGAAAAAAGTGATCAATACGCCGATTTGAAATTGGCCGAATGCTACAGGTGGCTAAATCTAAATCTCTTGTTTGTAGTTGAGAATAGGCTCGTTCTAAAAAAGTAGGATCTTCAAATTCTACATCTGCATCTAAAAAAATAATCCAAGGTTGATTTGCACAAGAAGCTCCACGATTACGCCCAGAACCAGGCAAACCTCCATCAACAACTTCACATCCAAATGATTGCGCTATTTCACGTGTGCGATCGCTTGAAAAGGCATCTGCAACAATTATTTGTTTGGGTTTAAGCGTTTGTTTTTTCAATGATTTTAATAAAAATGGAAGGTAGTATTCTTCATTTTTTGTTGGAATAACAATAGAAAACATACAAAATAAAATAAATTGCTTGTTTAGTTTAACATATTTTTGCTTTGAAAAACATACATGGCAATAGAGGCAGCGATTGATACATTCAATGATTTCTTTCTTCCTATCATGGGAATAACAAAACATCCATCAAAAAGAACAAATAGATCTTCTTCAATTCCACTTACCTCATTACCAATAAGTAAGGCAAGTTTCTCTGAATGCTCTTGTGGTTTGATTATCGTTGCCTCAGCAATAGTTTCAAGCCCATAAACTCGATATTGTTTAGATTTTAATGATTGAATGACTTCTTGTACACATCCATGAAATTCCCAAGGAATGATAAATTCAGATCCAAGAGCTGTTTTGTGTATTTCTTTTCGTGGTGGACATCCAGTGAAACCTGTTAAAAATATTTTTTCAATGCCAAAGACATCTGCGGATCTAAATAATGATCCAACATTATGAAGAGAACGAATATTGTGGGCAATAAGAATCACAGGTTTATAATAAAAAATATTTGTGATAATGTTTGAAAAATATTTTCTATTAATGATATGCCACCTCAAAAAATAATTTCTGCTATTATCGATCATCTACACTCGGATGGAAGCGGTGTATTTTACCATGAAGGAAAATCATATCGTATTTATAACACTATTCCACAAGAAGAAATCATGGCAAAAATTGAACGTAAATATAAGGGTATTTGGCGAGCGACACTTCAAAAAATTCTCTGTGCATCTGTAGATCGTATTGAACCTACATGTCCCCACGCCTCCATTTGTGGAGGATGTAAATGGCAACATATTAGCTATGCACGGCAACTAGAAGAAAAACAACAAGCAATTAAAAATACTTTTAATAATCAGGGTCTTATTTGCCCATTATCTCATATACTAGCTTGTCCTTCTGTCTTTTATTATCGTAATCGCATGGATTATAGCTTTGATTATAAGGGTAATCTTGGACTAAAACAACCAGGTTACTGGTGGTCAGTCATTTCTCTTAACTCTTGCTATTTACTTTCAAAAGATACAGAAAAAATCCTTATGTCTGTCCGTAAATGGACACACCAAACTGGTCTACATTTTTGGGATGCGAAAAAACATACTGGTTTTTTCCGTAGCCTTATTATTCGTGAAGGAAAAAATACACATGAACGTCTTGTTATGCTTGTAACAACAAGACCAGAAAATGTTTCTTTATCATCTGTGCGAGTTATTTTTGAAGAACTCAAACAAATTCTCAAACCGTATACTCATTCATTTGTATGGGGAATTAATGAAAAACAAAATGAAACGTCAAATCCAGATGAAATTATTCCTATTAATGGAAATCCTTGGATAGAAGAAAAAATAAATAATATCCGTTATCGAATTTATCCAAATAGTTTTTTCCAAACAAATTCACTCATGGCAGAAAAACTTCAACAAACTGTTATAGATGCCTGTGGTGATATTTCTGGTAAAACTATTTTGGATCTTTATTGTGGGGCAGGTTTTTTTTCTCTGGCTTTTTCTAAAAAAGCAAAAAAAATAATTGGTATTGAAATTGATGACTTTTCTATTAAAAGTGCCAGAGAAAATGCCAAACTCAACCATTGTAAGATTGATTTTTTCTCAGGAGCAGTCGAAAATTTTGACTGGCAAACATATAAACCCGATCTTGTAATTCTCGATCCTCCTAGAGCTGGGTTACATCCACACGTCCTTAAAACTATTATTCAAACACTTCCTCAAACTATTATCTATATTTCTTGCAATTATCGACGTCTTGTGGAAGAATTACCAGCTTTCCTAAATACCTATAAACTTACATCACTTATAGCCTTAGATTTATTTCCACAAACACCTCATGTGGAGATCGTGGCTAAGCTTGAGCTTAAATCTTTATGAAAAATACCTCAATTTTTAAATCCGGATTTGCGGTTCTTATTGGCCGAAGTAATGTTGGAAAATCAACTCTTCTTAATTCGCTTGTTGGAACAAAAGTGGCTATTACAACTCCAAAAGCACAAACAACCCGTCGACCTATTCAAGGAATTATTCATAAACCACAGGGACAAATTATCTTTGTTGACACTCCTGGAATTTTTAAACAATCACGTGATCAACTTTCAAAAAAACTTTTTTCTTATGTAAAAGAATCACTTAAAGATATTGATGTGGTTGTCTACGTAGTAGATCCAACCCGCGATATTGGAGCAGAAGAAAAGTATATTTTAGATCTTGTTAAACATCTAGGAACAAAAAAAATTTTTGTTATTAACAAAATGGATGAAAAACAAAAACCATATCTTGAATTTTATCGAGAAATGGGACGTTCTTTTGAAAATGTCATTGAGCTATCTGCTAAAACACGTGAGAACCTTAATCTGCTTTTAGAGACAATTTTTAATGATTTACCAGAAGGTGAACCATTTTATCCAGAAGGACAATTTACAAGTCTTAGACATGAAGAATGGCTTGCTGAGCTTGTTCGGGAAAAACTCTTTTTACGCCTTCGTCAAGAAGTTCCCTATTCCGTCCATGTTGTGGTTGATGAAACGCAAACACGTGAAAACGGAACAGTTTATATTAAAGCACGGGTTTTAACCACAGATGATCGATATAAATCAATGATTATTGGTAAGGGTGGGCGTGGAATTAAAGAAATTGGACAATCAACTAGAAAAGAGCTTGAAACTGTTATGCAACAATCTGTTTTTTTGGATCTATCTGTTGAAGTTAATCCTCATTGGGTTGAACAATTTCTTTAATTTGGCATTTCTTCAAGAACCACGACAATTTCTTTTTCTTCTCCGTTGTGTAAGATTTTAATCTTTACTTCTTGCCCTACTTGTTTTGAGCTTATAAGAGAAGAGAGCGAATGATTTTGATTAATTTGAACTCCATCTATTTCAAGCAATATATCATTTTCTTCGATTCCGGCTTTATGAGCTGCAGAGCCAGGAATAACCGCTAACTCATCAGGATTTTCTCCTCGCATAACCAAGACCCCATAATCAACAGGTAATTTATTTGTTTCTTGAATAGATGGGGTAATTGGAATATAACGTACTCCTAGATATGGACGAATCACTTTACCGTATTCCTTCATACTTTCAACAGATGATTTAACACTATTGGCAGGTAAAGCAAAACCAATATTTTGAGAACCACTTGCAATAGCCACATTCACTCCAACTACTTTTCCACCTAAATTTAATAAAGGACCACCTGAATTTCCTGGATTAATTGCTGCATCAGTCTGAATCACGTTTTCAAGGACTTCTGATTGCCCAACTCCATTTCCTGCCATAATTGAACGCGACAATCCTGAAATTACTCCAGTTGAAACCGTATTACGAAATTCTCCAAGCGCATTTCCAATGGCAATAACCGCCTGACCAAGTCGAAGGCTATCTGAATCACCAAATTCAAGATAGGGTGTACCATTTGCCTCAATTTTTAAAAGGGCAATATCAAGCATTTCATCTAAAGCAATCACTTTGGCTGTATATTTTTGCTCATCATTTGTAAAAACAGTATATTCTGCCTCTTTTTGTAAGACCACATGGGCGTTGGTAACTAAATATCCGTCCGAAGAAATAAAAAACCCTGATCCTCCTCCAATTTCTTTCTTTTCTGTTCCATTTTGTCGATATTGTGGAATTCGCAAACGAAACGGGCTACGTCCGCCAAAAAATCCATCAAAAGGATTTATATAATATTCTTCAATAATAGGAACATCTTGAGTAATGATAATTGATACAACAGCTGGATTTACCTCTTCTACGACATCACTGACATCCATAGCAATAATAGCTGTTGGTGAATCTGGCAAAACCGTTTCTTCATTTATAAATAAAGAAAGAAACTCGTTTAATTGATTTTTGGCTGGTTGCGAAAACATCACCAAAAAGAAAATAATCAAAATAATGACCGTGCCAAACATCCCTCCCAAAAATCCATCTCTCCAAGAATTTCCTTTTTTTGATAAAGATGTTTCATTAAATGAATTCATAATTATTTAGTTGAATCATTATTGTAATGGATGATAGATTTCAATCTCTTGAGAAAATTCAACATGCAATTCATAATCTTGATATGGTTTTTCCCCCTTAGGAACATAAGTAATACCCGTAAGATCAACACCTGTTAAATCAAGCTCGGATAATTCTTCTGGATATAACCCTTCTGTGAAAAAAGATACCCAAAGCGTTTGTTGAAGATATTTTGCATGTTGTTCAATCATACCATCATCTCCTGTATACCGACTTAAATTATTATCAGCAAGTGAATCTGTGAAATCAACGACTTTTTTCTGATCTGTTGGAATCGAATTGTTTGAAGTATTACTGGATGAAGAACTTTTCGAAGAATCATCTTCCCCTAAAGCT
>Ga0210044_10001445_pt1 | contig 36171 bp, 39 predicted proteins | sample CryGey13umfilter_2_FD_183959 | JGI IMG/M metagenome (GOLD analysis project Ga0210044, IMG submission 183959) | Groundwater microbial communities from aquifer in Utah, USA - Crystal Geyser 4/9/14 3 um filter (SPAdes) (version 2) | ecosystem: Environmental > Aquatic > Deep subsurface >...
TTGCGAGCCATCCGGCATTCGTTGTCCCGGCATTCGTTGTCCCGGCATTCGTTGTCGCCAATCTTCCCACAGGCCGGCAAAGGCGAACGGCCGGCCGGATTTCAGGCGGATGTAATGTGGGATTTTGACCTTGCTGCCAACCTGCGAAGCATTCGTTGTCGGCGTCTGCCATTCGTAAAAACCGTCTGCCAGGATCAGGCAGCGGTGGTAACGGAACGCGGCGCGGAAGGACGGCTTCTCGGCCAGCGTCTCGGCGCGGGCGTTGATCAGCCGGGCGCCGATGGACGGGTCTTTTGCCCAAGAGGGGATCAACCCCCAGACGAAGAAATCCGCCCTGCCCGCGCCGTCGTTGGGGATGACCAGCACCGGCTGCGTGGGGGCGATGTTGAAACGCGGTGCAAACTGTCCCGGAAAGGTGAATTCGGGGAAGGCATCCTGCAAGTCGGCAGGGTCAATGGTTAGGGCAAAGCGTCCACACATGGTCAACCTTTTGGATTCTGCTTGCAATTTTAGATGAGTCGCAGTAGAATAACTTTGAGCGGTATCGTAAAGCCTGGTGACTTTGGCTGTTCGTAGAACAGCCTAGCTGTTCCTGAAATGGAACGGGACAGATTGAAATCAAAGCCCAGGGTGAGCCGCTCGGAATTCCCCCGAAAGGGGGATTTTTTGTCATTTCCATTGCCTCTTTTCGATCAGTTCCTCCGCGACTACCTTTGAAGCAATCACATCGTAAAAAAGGGGGTCTTGGCGTTCGTACTTCTGGAAAAATGCCCACGCTACTGCGTCGGCGGCCTGCAATTCCTTGCGCGTGTATGAGCTTTGCTGGCGGATGAGCGCCAGTTGGGGAGAAATGTCCATAAGGTTTTCACGAATATGTTTTTCCAATTCGTAGCGCAAGTATTCATTGGTATAGCGTTTATCCAGGCAAATCTCAACCCTGGGGAAATGCTCCACAAGGGTATGAATAGCATGTGTAACTGCCTGCCTGTAAATCTCCTCGGGGTCTTTTGGCTGGCGGACAATTGCTTGCTGGTCAACGATCACCGCTTGGCCCCACCGTTCCCGATTCATCCATGAAAGCATAACGCAGGGTTGTTCCCGTCATTTGAGTTTCCTCGCATCCCTATCCCTCACTGTCACGCCAATCGAGTCGAGATGTTCCATCAACGCCAGCGCGTAGCGGCGGCTGGTGTCGAACAGGTCGCGCACGTCGGCGACGGTGATCTGGCTTTTTTCTCGAATGGTCTGACGAATCTTTGCTGCCATGCTGTCGTAATCGCTTTTACGAAAAACTACTTCGGTCGAGACGGCCACCAAATTGCCAATCTCTACCAAGGCATTGAAAACCTCCTCGCCAACTTCGGCCTGGCATTCCTTGACCGTTGGTGGGGAGTAGGGGGATTGCGCAAAGCGCCGCATCAGCGCCTGGACCTGGGCCTGCTGCGCGTTATCGAAGCGGATCTCGTGGCCGGCGCGCGCCACCCAGGAGCCGGCCTCGATCAGCGCGCCTTCGGCGGCCAGTTTTTTCACCACCGCGTTGAAGACGCGCGGCGTCAATTTCAGGCGGCTCTTGAGTTCCTCGCGCGCCATGCCGCGCCGCAGGGGGAAGCTCTTGTGGTAAGCGACTAAAGTCGCTACTACGGATTCCTTGAGCGATGACCACTGCGCGGCAGCCATGACTAGCGTATCGGCGGATGGGGAAAGATCGCGGTCTTCGAGCGCGACCAACTGCCCGGAGGCAGACAACTCCTCCAGAGCGGCCGCCGCGTTCTGGACCTCGAGCCGGCTGCGCGTTACCGCGTCCTTTACCGCCCCTGGGCCGAGCGCGGTGCATGCTTGCAGGAGAATGTCCGCCGGGGAACCTTGCGACATAGATACCAGCGAGCGGAGCATAGCTTCATCGAAGCGTTTATGGCGGCGTTTGGGCTGCGGGTCAACCACTGCGCCGCCGCCGAGCGTCTCGCCTGGCGAAGGGCGGCGCAGGATATACCGATCGCCGCGCACGGCGACCACCGGCTGGCGCAATTCGAGCTGCAGCCAGCCTTCCTGCCCCGGCTCCAGCACTTCCGTTCCAAGCAGGCGCACAGCCGCGATGGTCTCGGACGTGGCGAGGAATAGCTTGACTTCGCTGGCATGGCGCAGCGGCGCGGAGGCATCCGGCAGCAGGCGAAAACGCACGTCCAGCATTCGGCTTGGATGATATTGTCCCGGGTGTGCGATCACCTGGCCGCGCTGGATCTGCTCTACGCTCAAGCCAGAGATATTGACCGCAGTGCGGCTGCCTGGCACGGCGGTCTCTTCTTTCTTCTTGTGGGTTTGCAAACCGCGCACACGCCCGCGCAAGCCGCTGGGCAGGATTTCGACCTCCTCGCCCAGATTCAGGCAGCCATCGGTCAGCGTGCCGGTGACGACGGTGCCAAAGCCGGGGATGCTGAAGACGCGGTCCACGGGCAGGCGCGGACGGCCCAGGTCGGGACGCGGCGGGGATTCTTCGAGCAGCAGGCCAAGGGTCGAGAGGAGTTCCGGAAAACCGGCTTTTGACCTGGATGAAACACGCACGACCGGCGCATCAGCCAGGATGGTGCCTTGCAGGGTCTGGCGAACGTCCGTTTCCACCAGGTCCAGCCAGTCGGGATCGTCAACCAGGTCTATCTTCGTCAAAACGACCAGTCCGGCCGGGATCTGCAGCAGGTCGAGGATAGCCAGGTGTTCACGCGTCTGGGGCATCACGCCCTCGTCGGCCGCGATGACCAGCAGCGCGGCGTCAATGCCGCCCACGCCGGCCAGCATATTCTCGATGAAGTCGCGGTGGCCGGGCACGTCCACGATGCCGATCTCCTCGCCGTCTGGCAGGGTCAACCAGGCGAAGCCGAGGTCAATGGTCATCTCGCGCTCCTGCTCTTCCTTGAGGCGGTCCGGGTTGATACCTGTGAGCGCGGCGATGAGGGTGGATTTACCGTGATCTACGTGTCCGGCGGTGCCGATAACGCGCATGTTATCCTTTGGAAAGTTTGGGCATGGGAGCCCGAACAACGAAATTTCTTATGTTTTAGGCGTTCCCAGGATGCGGTCGTAAGCCGTCAGTAACTCATGGATTTGGGCTAACATGCCGTGAAAGTATTGCTCGTAGGCGTCTTTGGTTTGGTGAAGGACGTCTTGCTGGGTTTGGGTCAGGTCTTCCAGGGCCGTGACCCGCTCGACCAGTTTTTCCGCGCCGGTACGTGCATCGCGCTGCTGCTCTTCCTGAGCAAGACTATAGCTGCTCCAACGCTTCTGGTCGTCAGACTTGAACGTGACCCATTCTTGCCGGAAGCGGTCCTCGGACAGACGCTGCATTTCCGAGATCTCGTTGATGCGCCGCTCGAATTTCTGGGTCATTTCCTCGTAGGCTTCCCTGGCGCGTTTGATGGCCCGCTGCGCCGCGTCCAGTTCCTGCAATTGGGGCTCGATGGATTCGGTCTGTTTAGCGAGGGAGTCGAAGCGTTCATCCCATTCTTTCCAGGTTCGGTCACGATCCACCTGGAGGCGAGACTGCTGTTCGATGAAAGCGGTCTGCGACTGGCGGCGTTCTGCCTCGCTGGCGAGCAATTCTGTCTGCCGGGTTTCGATGCGGCGGATGCTATCGGTGAAAAGGGCGCTCTTCTCGAGGACTTCTTCGATACGTTTGCGCGCCGCGCCGATCTCGCCCTGCAGATCGGTCACGCGCTTGGAATCCTTGCGACGGCTTTCTTCGGCCAAGCTTTGGGTATGCTGGACCTCTTCGCTGGCGCGCACGGTTGCTTCCACTTTGCTCTTCATTTCGGATATTGCGCGGCTTAGCCGGGCTTCCTCGTCAATACGCACTTTCAAGTTGCTATTGATCTCCCTATTGATTTCCGCAATGGCATCTTTTAGTTTGCGTAGAAGCGTTTTATTGATACGGTTGAATTCGGCCTGGTATTGTTTATTTACTTCGAGTTGTTTTTCTTCGCGCTGTTTCTCCAAGTCTTCGATAAAGTGGTTTATCTCGACGCGATTCTTCGCGATGACCTGGTCGAATTGTTCCACCCGGGCAGCCGTCGTGTTCAGGCGCGATATTTCCCCGCTCATTTCTTTTACCTGCTGGACGAGGGACTTGAGATTCCCATCCAGGGAGGCCAGACGCTCTTCGAGCGCGCTCAGGGCGTGTTTGTCCTTACGATGCTCTTCGTCCAGCCAATCGAGACGTTTAGTGATTTGATCTAGCTCCATCTTTTTTATCTCCGCGGGGTATGCCCTAAAACTTCGGGGGTGTAAAAAAATAGGCTCTCTGGGATTTGCCGTGATAGGCCAGCATATCTGGCGTTTGGCGTAAGGCGGATTGCCAATCCGCCCCACATCTGGCGGTATATCACGCCGATTCCCAATGAACCAAAAAATATCGGCTGTATCCCCTGCTCGATGATTTGCATGAGGAACGAGCCGCGTTGATTATAGCATCCATTTCAGGGGAAATTTTCAATGCCCGAGGTGCTCGAAAACAGAAGGCAGCCGCGCCAGCAATGGTATTGCCCATTGTGGAAAGAGTCCCAGGACGATCAGTGCCAGCGTACCGAGGGCGAGGAAAATCCGCTGAGGCCAGGATTCGCGCATCGCCCAGGGCGTCCCTTCGGGCGCCATGGACAGGACGGCCAGGCTGCGCAGCGCGCCGGTGACCAGTCCCAGGCTGCCGATCAGCACCCAAACGGCGACGCCGGGTGACTGGCGAGCCAGTCCCTCCCACAGCGCCTGGCGGATAGGGAAACAGGCCAATAGCGGCAGTCCGGCCAGCGATAAGTTCGCCAGGATGGCGCCATAAGCCGCGAACGGCCACGTTCGTCCAAGCCCTTTTACTTTACCGAAGCGCAAGGATGGTATCTGTTCTTTCAGGATGGATAATGAAAAAGCCCAGATACCCAGGCTAAGCACGCGCGGCACGAACAGGAGGAAGAAAAGATTCAGGCCGGTTGTCCCGCCCAGGCTCATCGCCAGCAGTGAAAAGCCGCTCTCGGTAATGACGGCATATCCCAGCAGGCGGCCCAGGTGACGCTGGAAAGCGGCCAATATCCCACCGGTGACGAGCATCAGCGAGCCGGCAAAGGCCAACAGGTTGGGTAACTGCGGCGCTGTCCGCAGCCAGGTGTAACGATCCAGGAATCCCAGGCCGAAGAGCAAGGCAGTCGTAGGGAACATCCATAGGATAAAGCCGACCGGATAAGGCGGCGATTCTTCGGTCAGGAGTGGGATCCAGGTGTTGAATGGGACAATGGCTAACAAGAAGGTAAAACCCAACCCAAGCAGGATGGCAGCCTGCAAGACCAGCGTCAGGTCGCCGGGGTTGGCTTCGATGCCGGCCAGCAGCCAGCCCGAAAAAAGGATGAACGGCATGGCCAGCGTCTGGAAGATCAGGAAACGGAACAAGCCGCGGCCAGGTGCGCGCCCTGCCGACGAGAGCAGCGGTACGGCCAGCAAGACGGCCATCTCGATCAACAAGGCGGCGTAGAGGAAAGGTTCGACCGCCAATGAGGCGACCAGCAAGGCTGTGATCCCTAACCCAAACGGGATGAGCTTGTGCGCAATCTTGATTGACGCCGAGGCCGCGAACCAGAAGCAGGTGGTGGCGTAGATCAATGCCAGCAGGAGACGGTCAGCCGAGGTGAGCACCAGTTGGCGACCCAAGATAGCGAAAGAAGAGGCGATCTTGATCGAAACTGAGCCAACGCTCATGGCCGTATCAATGGGTAACATCCAGGCAGCCAGGGCTAATAGGAAAGTAATCCCGCCTGCCAGTCCGGCTGACAGGCGCTCGTTGCGCAGCGGCCACAGGATCAAGGCCAATCCAAACGGCAGGAAGATCCAGATCGCGGGCGCGCTCATTTGGAATCCTCCATCGTTTGTGCATTGAGCAGGTAAGCGCAGGTCAGCGCCAGGCACAAATTGATGGCCGCCAGTAGCGCCGCGACCAACGCGGAGGATTCTACGGAAGCGTACATGATCTCGAAACCGGCCAATAAAGTGAGCAATCCGAGAATGACTCTCAGTGGCTGGGCGGTGACTCCCAGGTGGAGCAACCCCAATCCCATTAACAGCAGGCCGCCCCATGCAACTGCCAGGCTGACATTCAGCCAGGATGCAATTTTTTGCGCCAGGGCAAAGGTCGAGACCGCGATCAGACCGGCCGCGAGCAAGCGGAAAAGTCGTCCCTCCGGCCAGGCAGTCTCGGAGACGGGCCCTTCGGTCGAGCCATACAATGTGGTCCCCAGCGCCGCGCAGACCATCCAGCCGGTGACCAGCTTGACCGCCGCCATCGAGATCGGCCAGTGTGAATGTACTAGCCAAAAGACGCCCAGATATTGAGCCGCCAGAATAGCCAGGCTCCAGCGCCAGTCGCGACTGAGCAAGAGCCCAATAGATGTCCCAAGCGCCAGAAGAGCCGCGACCCAGTTCAGAATTTCGAGCATAGCACTACCGGATACCCGAGGTGAGGAGAGACAAGACGAGGACGAGAATTACGAACGACCAAAGCACGCCGCCATCCCCCTCCAAGGTCGAGGTAATGACATTGCTGACTTGACCTAGCCAGCGGTATACAGCCCAAATTGCGCGATAGAGCCAATCCAGGCGAAAGATATTACTCCACCGGCTGCTTGTGCTTGGTATGGTCAGACGCGTCAATACTTTGATGGCTAACCAGACCAACAGCGCGGTCAGACCAAGGGTCGCCACTGCAGCCCACCAGATTCCAACCTGGCGCGCTCCCTCCCAGCCCCATAGGCCTAGAAGTATCTGGATGAGAGGCAGCAGGATAAGCCCCAACGGGTAGATGCCTTTTACCCACGGCAGTTGCGATTCCAGGCTGGTCTCCCCCACACTGAGGCTATGGCGTAGAAAACCGGCCAGGAGCAAGGACTGCGCAGGCAGGAAGGGTATCCAGTATAGGAGCGATGAATGTTCTTTGCTCAACCAGCCGGCAGCGGTCAGTGTATACGGCAAGGCAGTCAGTCCCAACAACGCAAATGCTGACAACCAGACGAGGTTCCGCTGCCGGGCCGAATTCAGGAAGAGGTAGCCGCCGCCGAGAAGCAGGGCAATCCCCCAGGCCACGCTGCCGGTTGGGTTGGCGCGCAGTGTTGCCGCGATGGCCAGCGCGCCCATGCCGAGCATCCAAAAAGGGCGTCCGGTCAGTTCGTCGGAAGCGCGCAGCCACATCCAACCGGCGTAGAGGGCGGCCAGGGCTGTCAGGGCTAACAGGTAAGGGGTCAGGGAAGCAGCGACTGCTTCACTGGGGATGCGCGCCAGCAGCACCAGGCTGGAGGCCGCCAAAACCAAACGTAACGAGGTGCCAAAGCCGCGTCGCATGGCCCTCTCCTGGCGATAGGGCAAGTGCAGGGGCAGGACGCCGAGGCGCAAACCGGCCGCAAGCAAGAGATAGATCCCGGCTCGCGCCGGCGTGACAATGAAATTCAACGGCGTGCCGGCTGCAATGCTGAGGATGCTTGCCCAGATCACCAGGCCGGTGCCAGCCAGCCGGACGGCAAAAGCGACGACAACGCCCTCGCTCTGGCTCTCTCCCTCCACTGACAATAACATGGTGACGAGTTCGGTCAGATCGAGGGCAGTCCAGGCTAGCACCAGGGTCAAGGGGTTTTCGGCGGTGACGGCCAGGAGTCCCAGGGCGGTCAGCATGAACGTGCCAGCCCAGGCCATCGGGTTGACGTTGGCGCGCTCGACGGAGGTTAAGACGATGGCCAGCGCCAGCGCGGTCAGGCTCAAGGCGTAGGGCCAGGAGATGGCGTCCGCCAGCCAGGTGGGAGCATAATGGAAAAACGCCTGAGGCTGCCAGGCCGGCAAAGCCAGGGTCTGCGGCAGACGCATCTGCCAGAGGAAAACGGCAATCAACGCCAGGATGGCTCCCCCGGCAGCGATCAGCCAGCTAAATTTGAAGTTGGGCCGCGCCAAACGCAGGATGACCAGCGTCAGCGCGGTCAAGATCAGCAAGAGGATGGGCAGTAGAATAAGCATAGCGATGGGACTATTTTATCAAGAAATGCGCCCCTTTCCGGGTTTTCTCATGTACAATAGAGCAAATTCGCCCAAGGAGGATTCTCCCATGCCTCGATATAAGATCATTGTCAACCCGGTATCCGGTCGTGGACTGGCTGGCAAGTCCATTCCATTGATCGAAAATTATCTGCACGGCCACGGTCTGGACTTCGACCTGGTTCTCACCGAACGACCCTGGCACGCCGCTGACCTGGCCGAGCAGGCCGCCAAAGATGGCTACGATGTAGTCGTCGCGGCCAGTGGGGATGGGACGGCCAATGAGGTGCTGAACGGCCTGATGCGGGCGCGCGCGCAAGGGGCGGATAAGACTGCCATGAGCATACTGACGGTCGGGACCGGCAACGACTTTGCCTACGGGATGGGTGTGCCGCTGGACCTCGAGGTGGGTTGCCGCGCACTGGCCGAGGATTACCGCCGCAGGGTGGATGTAGGCCTGCTCAGGGGCGGCGATTATCCCGACGGACGCTACTTCGGCAACGGGGTCGGGATCGGCTTCGACGCTGAGGCCGGTTTCGTGGCGGCCAAGATCCGCTGGACGACCGGCCTCCTGCTCTACCTGGTTGCTGCCATCGAGACCATCTTTATCTATTTCAAAGCGCCTAAGGTGCGCATTGTGTATGATGGTCTCATTCTGGAACAGGCCTCGCTGATGGTCTCCATCATGAACGGTATGCGCATGGGCGGCGGTTTTTACTTCGCGCCGAAAGGCGATCCATGCGATGGTCATTTCGATCTATGCATTGCCGAGACGGCCGGTAAATTGCGCGTTTTTCAACTCATCCCGTACTTCATGAAAGGCACGCAGGCCACCCAGCCGGAAGTCAAGACTGGGCAAGCACGCAAAGTGACCGTCAGCGCGCTGCAAGGGACTCTGCCGGTTCATTGCGATGGCGAGACGGTCTGCTATGCCGGTTCCGAGTTGACCATCGAACTGCTGCCGGGACAGATCGAATTCATCTGCCAGAAACCTGTTTAAACTGTCGTGATAAGAACACTTCTCTATTATTTTCTTTGCTGGCTCGTCCGTGTGGGTACGCGGATTATTTGCCGTATTGACATGGCTTCGCTGGCGCAGGTACCGGCGCGCGGACCGCTTATCCTGGTGACCAATCACATCGGTTCGTTGGAAGTGCCGCTGCTGTTTGCCCATCTCCAGCCGCGACCCGTCACTGGCTTCGCCAAGATCGAGACCTGGGACGACCCTTTCATGGGCTGGCTTTTCGACCTGTGGGGCGCCATCCCCATCCGCCGCGGCGAAGCGGATGTGGATGCTTTGCGAAAAGGCTTTACCGCGCTGGAACAGGGCTGCATCCTGGCCGTCGCCCCAGAGGGGACGCGCTCGCGTCACGGGCGGCTGTTGCGCGCTCGTCCCGGCGTGGCGATGATTGCCCTGCGCTCTGGTGTGATGCTCCTGCCGCTGGCGCACTGGGGCGGGGAGAACTTCAGCGGCAACCTCAAGCGCCTGAAGCGGACGGATTTTCACGTCAAGGTGGGGCAACCCTTCCGCCTGCAGGTGGAAGAGAAGGTAACGCGCCAGGTCCGCCAGCAGGTGGCGGACGAGATCATGTTCCAGATCGCTGCTCTCATGCCGGAGGCTTATAGAGGGGAGTATGTCATGATGGACAAATCGACGGCGAAGTACCTGCGGTTTGCTGTTGGTGATTAGCACAGGATACTAGCCACGAATTTCACGAACTAAGGTGACAGCATGGTCAAAATCATCCTGCGTGGCAAAGAATACGAAGTCCGCCCCGGCATGACGCTGCTCTCGGCGCTCAAGAGAATTGATATTTTGCCCGAATCGGTCATCGCCACCCGTGACGGCGAATTGATCGTAGAGGATGAAATCCTGCGCGAGGGCGAGACGATCAAGCTTGTGGCGGTCATCTCTGGAGGGTGAGTGCGGCGTGAAACGTAATGCGTAAAACGTAATGGTATCTTACGTTTCACGTTTCACTCTTCCTCATGCAAGACGCTTATGGAATGAATCACCATGAAATGCAGAACCTGCGGCCAAAAAGCCGCTGTCAACATGCGCCAGCACAAACTGGCTCTATGCAAGGAACACTACCTCGAATGGGTCCCGGCGCAGGTTGAACGCTTCATCAAAAAGTACCGCATGTTCAGCCGCGAGGAGAAAATCCTTGTGGCGGTTTCGGGCGGCAAGGATTCGCTCTCGTTGTGGGATATCCTCCATCGCCTCGGCTACGTAGCCGACGGCCTCTACATCTGCCTCGGCATTGATGAGGGCATTGCCTACTCGTCCGAGTCGCAGCGCCTGACCGAGGAATTTGCTGCCGAGCGCGGCCTGAAACTGCAAATCGTCAACATCCAGCAACAGACAGGGATGACCATTCCTGAACTGTCCACGGCGACCATGCGCGGGCGCGGCAAATCCTGTTCGGTTTGCGGACTGGTCAAGCGTCACGAAATGAACCGCATCGCGCGTGACTTCGGCTACGCTGTTCTGGCCACCGGTCACAATCTGGACGACGAGGCCGCGGTGCTGTTCGGCAATACGCTGACCTGGTCGGGCGAATACCTGCTGCGGCAGGGACCGGTTCTTCCTGCGACCCCCGGCCTGGCGCGCAAGGTCAAGCCGCTCTGTCGCCTCTACGAGCGCGAGATGCTCGCCTACGCCCTGTTGCGCGGCATTGAGTACATTTACGACGAGTGTCCCTTCGCCGTGGGCGCGACCTCGATTTACTACAAGGAATTGCTCAATGAATTGGAAAACAACCGTCCGGGTGCGAAGTTGTCCTTCTACCTGTCCTTCCTCGAAGCGCGCAAAAAGGGACTGTTCGCCGAGCCCGAAGCCATCCAGCAGGAGCTTCATCCCTGTCCCAACTGCGGGCAGCCGACTTCCGCGCCGGGATTGTGCGCGTTTTGCAAAATGACTTCTAAAGCCAATACTGTTTAGTTAAGAAGGTCGGGCTCCCATGCCCGACGGCGTGCCCGCAGGGTGCTTCGCGAGGAGCCGTCTCTGCGACCTTATCTAAACAGTATTGCTTCTAAAGCCAGTGTTTAGTATTCAGTGACTGATCACTGAATACTGAACACTGAAAACTGCCCCGGTGGTCGTAGTTTCCGCCTTATCAAAACATGGGAGAAAGCATGAAGCAGTATCGTTACTTCGACCTCATCATGGCCCTCTTCGTGACGGTGCTCGTCGTGAGCAACATCGCCTCCTCGGCCAAGATCGTGGACTGGGGCTTCAGCCTATTCGGCGTCCGCATGGCCTTCGACGCGGGGACGCTGCTCTTCCCGGTCAGCTATATTTTTGGTGACATCCTCACCGAAGTCTACGGCTACAAAAACTCGCGGCGAGTCATCTGGGCTGGATTCGCCTGCCTGGCGTTGAGCGCGGGCATTTTTTGGATCGTCAGTATCCTGCCGGGTGAAGCGCAATGGCAACAATATGCCGGCGACGCGGCCTATCTTGCCATCCTGGGCGGCATGTCCAGCGGCGGGATTGTGCTGGCCAGCCTGGCCGGATTCTGGTCGGGGGAGTTTTCCAACTCGTTTGTGCTGGCGAAGATGAAAATTCTGACCAAGGGTCGCTGGTTGTGGACGCGCACCATCGGCAGCACCCTCGTCGGCGAACTGGTGGATACAGTCGTGTTTATCGTCATTGCTTCGCTCTTCAAGGTTTTCCCCTGGAGCCTGTTCCTGACGCTGACGCTGACCAATTATTTATTCAAATGCGGCGTGGAGGCGCTAATGACGCCGGTCACGTATGGGGTGGTGCGGGGATTGAAGAAGGCGGAGAACGAGGATTATTACGACCGCGAGACAAATTTCAATCCATTCAAAGTATGATGAGGCGATGATTCACTTCCCTTCTTCTGTTGTATAATAAAATCGTCGAAGTCAGAGGTCGCTTTTATCACGAGGAAAATCCTATGTTCACGCCAAAGATTGTAGAGGCGCAGCCGCTGAATGGTTACAAAATTCGCCTGAGATTTGCCGATGGCGCTGCCGGGGAAGTTGACCTTTCCCATCTGGCCGGGAGAGGCGTGTTTGCCTGCTGGAACGATTACGAGGATTTTAAAAAGGTTTCCATCGAAGGCGGCCGGCGGCTGGCATGGGCGGAAGACATTGACATTGACGCCGATTCCCTCTACATGAAGCTGACCGGCAAGACGCCCGAAGAACTATTCCCCGCTCTCAAAGAAAACCCTGTCTATGCCTGAGATTTGCCGCTTTTTCGGCATCGTCATCCGCATGTTCTACGATGACCACAATCCGCCTCATTTCCATGCGTTCTATGGCGATGATGAAGCGTGGGTCAACATCAACACATTGGCAGTGTTCCATGGCAGTCTTCCATCACGCGCATTAGGATTGGTTATCGAATGGGCATCCATGCACCAGGATGAACTCCGTCACGATTGGGAACTTGCCAGAAAACAACAGCAACCTGAAAAAATCAAGCCGTTGAGATAAGGATAACGCTCGTCTGTGACTGGAATCCGCTCGAAGGGACGCTCAAAATTTACCGCTTTCCTACGCCACTTCCAGATACCTCTCTATCTCCCAATCCGTGACGTGGGTGCGGGATTCTTCCACATCCGCCCACTTGGCGCGGGTAAAAGCCTCGTAGGTGATCGGGCCAAGCGCCTCCTGGAGCACTTTATCGGTCGCCAGTTCGCGCAATGCCTCAGAAAGTGAACCGGGCAGGGATGGGATCTTCATCCGCTTACGGTCGTCCTCAGACAGGTGATAGACGTTGACATTGTTGAGCGGTTTGGGTGGGGTCATCCCTTTGTCAATGCCGTCCAAAGCGGCGGCCAGCATGACGGTGAAGGCCAGGTATGGATTAGAGGATGGGTCGGGGAAGCGCAGTTCAGCACGCATGGCTTTATTGCGCCCTTCGGTGTAGCGCGGGATGCGGATCAGCGCCGAGCGGTTGATCTGCGCCCAGCCAACGTACACCGGCGCTTCGTAGCCGGGCACCAGCCGCTTGTACGAGTTGATCGTCGGGGCGACGACCGCGGCCAGCGCGCGGGCGTGGGTCAATTGTCCGGCGATGAACGAGTAGGCCAGTTTCGAGAGGTGATGATCGTCCTTGGGGTCGAAGAACAGGTTATCTCCCTTTTTATCGAACAACGACTGATGACAGTGCATACCAGAGCCGTTGATGCCGAAGATCGGTTTGGGCATGAACGAGGCGACCAAGCCGTGCTGTGCGGCGATGGCTTTGACGGTGTACTTGAGCGTCAGAACTTTGTCAGCGGTGCGCAGGGCGTCGTCGAAGCGGAAGTCAATCTCGTGCTGGCCGCGGGCGACCTCGTGGTGGCCGACTTCCACTTCCAGGCCCATCGTGCTCAAGGCGTCCATCAACTCGGTACGGACGCGCACGGCCTCGTCGTCAGCCGAAAAATCGAAGTAGCCGCCGATGTCGTGCGGCACAGGATGAACGCTCTCGCCGCCATTGCGCTTGAAGAGGAAGAACTCCGGTTCCGGCCCTACGTTGTACGTCCAACCGCGCTCGGCTACTTTAGCGAGCATCTGCTTCAGTGTCCCGCGCGGATCGCCCTCGAAGGGCGTGCCGTCGGGCGTGTAGATGTCGCAGAAGAGGCGCGCCCGCCGGAAGTCCGCGGGGGACCACGGCAGGACGGCGTACGTGTCGGGGTCAATCACCAGGCGCATGTCACTTTCCTGGATGCGGGCGAAGCCTTCCACCGACGAGCCGTCGAACCAGACGCCGTCTTCGAGAGCGGTATCCAGTTGCTTGACGGGCGCGTCTACGCTCTTGACCGCGCCGGTCACGTCAGAGAACTGGTAGGAGATGAATTTGACGTTATCATTTTTGACACGAGCGAGAAGTTCTTTGGTATCCATTTTTACCTCTTTGGTGTGGATGATGTGATGGGTTGGCGGGACAATGTCCGAATCGAACAGGAGCCGGTACGCGCGTGACCTCGATCCTGCGCGTCCGGCCGGGACTGGAATCCACACGAACGCGGCAGCATCACCGGCCACGACTTGCCGGGCAGGGATAGAACGTCAGGAGCAGGTCGGTCGTTTTTCATCGAGGTTCTCCAAAACAAAAAGGCACGCGCGGGCGTGCCTTTTGCACAATAAAACATCGGCTGGCAGCCCTTCCATAGATACAAACAGGCGGATTCCGCCTGACCACCGCGCACGCCTTGGCCCACCTGTTACCAGATGGATTTCAGCACAGGCACAGGTTTAATGCCGTTGCGCTTCTTTCGGAAGGGAGAAAGGAGCCTGTGATCAGGCTCCGGAGGCATCCGCTGATCTATCCGATTTTCTGACCTCACCCATCCCCTACCCGGCCTCCGGCCGCCCTCCTCTTCCCTTTCCTGGCAGGAGAGGGAAGAGGAGGGCAGGGAGGGGAAGGGTGAGGTCTTTAACACCCGGCTCGCGCCGGGGAACCTCCACCTCGTCATCTCTTTTACCATGTCATTGCGAGCCGCCGTTCTTTCCCGGAAGGACACCGGGACGGTGTGGCGGCGAAGCAATCTCCGCGTTGGGAGAGGACTGCTTCGCTTCGCTCGCAGTGACACTGGCTATGAGACTCAGCCGCTGATTCTCCGTTATTCGATTGTTAAACAATACCCCGCCATGCCGTGTGCTGCAAAGTTTTGAACCTGCTTTCGCAGGTGGGTCTCGACCCAGAGACTCCGCCTTGGCTCAAGCCTATCGCGTCGTCGCTGTAAGATGGAGACCCTTTTTGTAAGTGTTGGCTCAAAACCGTGGGCGCAGCATCACGCACACAGCAGGGTTATTAACTTATACCATAAAGTCAAGGGCAAGGGTAGAGAAAAATTAGAGTCCTGAATGATTTTAAGAAACCCTGTCGGATCGCGAACAAAGACTTACCACCTCTCCGAGTGCAATCTATCCACTTCTGTAAAATGAGCGTCGCGGCTCACCAGTGTCAATTCATGCTGGATGGCAATGGCCGCGATCCAGATGTCATTTTCCGGGATGGGATGTCCCTTCTGCCGGAGGCTGGACTTTATTTCTCCGTATAGCCGGGCGGTTTCTGCATCACTCCCCAGGATCACGTTGCTCACGGTGAGTTCGTCAATGCGATCCAGGTTCTCCAGGCTGCGGCTCGATTTGTAAGCCCCGTAGATGAGTTCACCAATCACTACGTTGGGTATAAATATCTCCTGTGCAGCGGCCAGTTTTTCTTTAACAGCATTGTCATCACCGAAGAGAGCGATGACAATGTTGGTATCCAGAAGGAAACTACCACTCATTACTATCCACCTGCTCGCACCCTGCTTCGATGGCTTTCTGGATCTGTTTCAGGTCGGTCGGCGAGATGACGCCCGCGAATCTCAATACCTGCCTGCCTGTTTTCCCTTTGCGGCGTCCGGTATGCGCGCCTGCAAGGTAATTTTGCAGGTGAGTGGCGGCCTGTCTCTGGCGGGTTTCAGGCAGTTCTTCTAAAATCTTGACAATGGAATGGATGGCAGGAGTGGTCATCTTTCACCTCACAATGCCATTATACAACATTCGCTACGGATACACCCTCTTGATCGTCCTTGGGAAGGGGATCGTTTCGCGGATGTGCTCGATTCCGCACAGCCAGGCAACCGTGCGCTCCACGCCCATCCCGAAGCCGGAGTGGGGAACGCTGCCGTATTTACGCAACTCCAGATACCACTTAAAAGCCTCTTCGGGCAGGCCATGCTCGTGGATGCGCTGGAGCAGCAAGTTGTAATCGGCCATGCGCTCCGAGCCGCCGATGATTTCTCCGTAACCTTCCGGCGCGAGTAAATCCACGCTCTTGCAGACTTCGGGGCGACCAGGCCAGGGTTCCATGTAAAAGGCCTTGACCTGCGTCGGGTAGCCGTAGACGAAGACTGGCTTTTCAAAGTGGCTGGTTAATTCGGTCTCGTGCGGTGAGCCGAAGTCCATGCCCCACTCGATCTTGAGCAGTTCTTTCTGCTCAGGATCGTCGGTTTTTTCGCGCATCTCGTCAATCATTTTGACCGCATCGTCGTAGGAGATGCGCGGGAAGGGCGGTTCGATCTTTTCCAGTGTTGAGGTATCGCGACCCAGTGACTTGAGTTCTGGCTGGCGGTCTCGCAGCACGCGCTTGACGATGTGTGTGACCATCTGCTCCTCGACCTCCATCATCTGATCGAGATCGCAGAAGGCCATCTCCGGTTCGAGCATCCAAAACTCGGTCAGGTGGCGGCGCGTTTTCGATTTTTCGGCGCGGAAGGTGGGGCCGAAGCAATAAACCTTGCCGAAAGCCATGATGTTGGCTTCGTTATAGAGTTGGCCGGATTGTGCAAGATAGGCCTTGCCTTCATCGAAATATTCGGTTTCAAAGAGCGTTGTCGTGCCCTCGCAGGCGGCCGGGGTCAGGATGGGCGTATCCATGTTGATGAAGCCGTTGCCATCCAGCCACTCGCGCATGGCGCTGATGATCGTGGCGCGCACGCGCAGGATGGCCCACTGAGAAGGCATACGAATCCAGAGATGACGATGGTCGAGGGCAAAGTCCACGCCGTGTTCTTTGAGCGCCATCGGGTAATCCTCGGCGGCTTCCTGGACGATTTCGACGCTTTTGACGCCGATCTCATAGCCGCCGGGGATGCCGGGGGCGCGCTTGTCCGCGCGCACCGCGCCGGTGATGATAACCGACGACTCCTGCGGCAGGCGGACGAGATGGTCGAACAGCGCCTCTTCCAGGTCGCCTTTGAAGGCTACGCATTGGACGAAGCCTGAGCCGTCGCGCACGAGCAGGAAGACCAGCTTGCCCTTGTCGGTGCGGTTGTAGACCCAGCCCTGGATGGTCACTTCCTGGCCGGTGTAATCAGTGATCTTGTCAACGCGGATAATAGCCATATTTTTACTCCTCGGAGAGAGAAGAGATCAGAGAATAGAGAATAGAGAGCAGAGAATAGTAACTGCTCTCTGTTCTCTACTCTCTAATAGCTATGTGCAATTCCTTCAACTGTCCCGGCTCGGCCGGTGATGGCGCACCCGCCATCACGTCGCGGGCTGCCTGGTTCTTGGGGAAGGCAATCACCTCGCGGATGTTGGGTTCGTTGGCCAGGATCATGACGATGCGGTCAATGCCGGGCGCGATGCCTCCGTGCGGCGGCGTGCCGTATTCAAAAGCCTCCAGCAAGTGGCCGAAACGCTGGCGGGCCACCTGGGGATCGAGGCCGATGAGTTTGAAAACTTTCTCCTGCAACTCACGGCGGTGGATCCTAATCGAGCCGCCGCCGACCTCGTAGTTGTTCAGCACCATATCATACTGCTGGCCGCGCGCCCTGCCCGGATCGGTATCCAGCAGCGGGATATCCTCCGGCACCGGCGCGGTAAACAGGTGATGGCTGGGATCCCAACGTTTTTCTTCCTCGTTCCACATCACGAAGGGGAAATCAATGATCCAGCAAAAGCCGAGCACGTCCGGGTCGCGCAGGCCGAGGCGGTCGCCCAGGAAAACGCGCAGCCGGCCCAGGGTCTCGAAAGTGACGGCGGGCTTGTCGGCGACGAAGAGCAGCAGGTCGCCCTTTTCCGCTTCCATCCGGGATAGGATAGCTGTTACCCGTTCCTCCGGTAAAAACTTGGCGAACGAGGAACGCAGTTCTCCCTCGGTCGGCAGGGCGATGGTTGCCAGGCCTTTTGCGCCGTATTCCTGGACGAAGGCGGCTAATTCGTCAATCTGCTTGCGCGTATAATCGCCCAGGCCTTTGGCGTTGAAGCTGCGCACGTGTCCGCCTGCCGCGACGGCAGCCTCGAAAACCTTGAAGCCGCAGCCTTGAGCCAGGTCGGTGATGTCCTTGAGTTCCAGGCCGAAGCGGATGTCGGGATTGTCCTTGCCGAAACGCTGCATGGCTTCCTCGTAGGTCAGCCTTGGCCAGGGACTGGCGAGCAGGCGTTTGTGGGGCACAACTTCGGCCACCAATTCGGTGAACAGGCCTTCGGCCAGGGCCATCACGTCCTCGCGTTCGACGAAGGACATTTCCAGGTCAAGCTGGGTGAACTCCGGCTGGCGGTCGCCGCGCTGGTCTTCGTCGCGGAAACAGCGCGCGATCTGGAAATAGCGCTCGATGCCAGCGACCATCAGCAATTGCTTAAGCTGCTGGGGTGACTGCGGCAGGGCGTAGAACTCGCCCGGGTGGACACGCGACGGCACGAGATAGTCGCGCGCCCCTTCGGGTGTAGTCTTGAACAGGATGGGGGTCTCGATTTCGAGGAAACCGCGCTTGTCCAGATAATCGCGAATGAACTTCACCACGCGGTGGCGCAGTTCCAGGTTGCGGCGCATCTTTTCGCGGCGCAGGTCGAGGTAACGGTACTTGAGACGGGTATTCTCGTCAATCGGCTCGTCTTCCTTGCTGACCATGAACGGCAGCGGTTTGGCCGGATTCAGCACCTTGACCTGGCGCGCGATCACCTCGATCTCGCCGGTTTCCATCTTCGGGTTGACCATGCCGGCCGGCCGCTTCTGCACCAGGCCGGTGACTTGCAGCACCCACTCGAAGCGGACATCCGAGACGAGATCCAGCGTCTCCTTGGGCAGGTCGGGGTTGGCGACCACCTGGACGAGGCCGAAGCGGTCGCGCAGGTCGAGGAAGGTCACGCCGCCGTGGTCGCGGCGGCGGTGCACCCAGCCGGCCAGGGTCACGGTCTGACCGGCGTGTCCAGCGCGCAGTTCGCCGCAAGTATGAGTTTTGTACATAGCCGCCTCCAAAAATAAATCGCCCTCCGCTGGATTGCGTTGGGCGATTGGTTGGTATACGTACCTTACTAACCGGACAGGCTTCGCCCAACGGCTGGAGGCCGATTATCATTATCATTATCGTTATTATTGGCGAAGCGGATGCTGGTCATTTTTGCCTCAGACTGGCAGCATTATAGCATAATTATGCTGTCACCAATGCTGCCTCATAAAGTTTGGAATGTTCGATCTTAGTGCCTCTATAACTCATCGTAAATGTATTGCTGGTTGAGCTTGTGGTGGTTGGTTGTGGAATAGGCATGCCATCTTCTAGAAGACTAAGAATGAAATCAATTTTAGCCTCATTCAAATCTTGTATAGCCTCCTCTATGGTTTTTCCTTGTCCTAAACATCCATCTAACTCTAAAGTTCTGGCGAGGTATATCGGTTGCCCATCTGTTGTTTCGTCCTGAACAATTTCGGTTATGTAGGGAAGTGTGGCTAATTTCTCCGCTTTTTCTCTAAGATTCGTGTTCATCTGGCGCCTCATTTCTTTGCTCTAATAGCCTGTTGACAAGTTTGATGGCAAATTCCACATATCCTTTTGCGAGGTAATTATGCCTGGGAGCAGCTTGCAGTAATAATATTTTCATGCCCGCTCTCCTCTACATTTTGAAATACAAGCCTGCTTGCATTTCTTTAAGCAGTTAGAATTGTAGCATAAAATCCCGCGTCAATTGACCCTTATCGCGATTGTGGGGTAGAATTCTTCCAACTGATGTTTATCATGTCCCGCAACCTCACCATTATCTCCGTCATCGCCATAGCTTTCCTCGCCCTCGCCTCCCTCGGCGGGCTGGCCTGGGCCAATACGCTTTACGCCCGCGCCCACCCCGGCGAGACCGATTTCTTCGTCCCCTGGCTGGGGGCGCGTACCTTTCTCCAGTATGGCAACAGTCCCTACGACGAGCCTGCCACCCAGCGTGCCCAGCTCATCTATTACGGCCACTTGGCAAAAGAGGGGCAGGATCCGCTCCGGCTCGATGTACCATTTCCCATCGAATTTTTCTACTTTCCCTTAGCGCTCATCAGCGATTACGACTTGGCGCGCGGCTTGTGGATGACCCTCCTCGAGGTCGCGCTTGCATTAACAGCGTTCCTGTCCCTATCCTTGACTGGCTGGAAACCGCCGCGTACGCTGCTGCCGGTATTCGTCCTGTTTGCCATGCTTTGGCTCCACGCCTGGATGCCTCTGCTTGCCGGCAGCACGGTGATTTTCACCACTATGTGCATGGTTGGCGGGCTTCTGGCCTTGCGCGCCGAAAGGGACGAGGTGGCCGGTGTGCTGATAACCCTGTCCGCTTTCCAGCCGCTGGCAAGTGGCGTCTTTGTCCTTTTCTTGCTGTGGTGGATTATTTATCACCGCCGCTGGCGCGCCCTGTGGGGCGCGTTGATGGCTTTGGGTCTGCTGCTGATCGCCGCGTTCATCTTCCTGCCCGGCTGGTTCATGCCGTCCCTGCGCGCCCTGCTCGCAGAATACAGGCATGGCGCATTCTTCACACCTGGAACTGTCTTCGCCGGATGGTGGCCGGCCATCGGCGACAAACTTGGTTGGGCGTTGACGGCCATCCTTGTCGTTGCGCTGTTCCTGGAATGGCGCGCCGTCCGCAGGAAGGACTTTCGTCACTTTCTCTGGACGGCCGGCCTGACCCTGACCGCCACCCCGCTGTTGGGCATTTCAACTCACCCCGGCCTGTATGCCGCTCTCTTTTTCCCCCTGACCCTTTTCCTGGCCATCGTTGCCGAGCGATGGTCGCGGCCGAGGCATTGGGGCCTGGCGGGTGTCTTGCTCGTGTTGATCTTTATGGGGTCTTGGGCTTTGGTCTGTTACCTTACATGGCTCAACTCCCTCGCGCCGCTGCGCGCTGTCTTGATCTTTGCCTTACCCCTCCTTTTGCTCGTTGGCCTCTACTGGATACGCTGGTGGGCGCTCCGCCCGCCGCGCACCTGGCTGGAGACGCTAGAAAACGAGCTTTCGTAACCTGATGAACTGGCGGCGCTATCTCCTCCTTGCCTTGCTTGGACTGGTTCTCTCTGCCGGCATCGCTGCCTTCCAGCCTGCACCCGGTTACATGGATGCGGATTACTACTACGCCGGGGGACTGCAACTGGCGGCCGGTCGCGGCTTTACCGAGCCTTTTTTGTGGAACTATCTGGATGACCCGGCTGGACTGCCGCATCCAGCTTTTTCTTATTGGATGCCGCTGACTTCTCTCCTCGCCGCGCTCGGCATGACACTTACCGGACATGCCAACTGGTTCGCTGCCCGATTGGGTTTTCTCGCCCTGGGCGCTATCCTGCCCCCGTTGACTGCCGCCTTATCCTATTCCCTGATCTCCCGCCGCGACCTGGCGCTGACCGCCGGTCTGCTGGCAGTTTTTAGCGGCTTCTACGCCCCGTATCTGCCGGTTACAGATACCTTTGGTCTCTACATGCTCTTCGGCGCGCTCTTCTTTCTAATCGTAAATCGTCAAATCGTAAATCGTAAATCGTCAATCGCAAATGGCTTTCTCCTCGGCCTGCTTGCTGGCCTCATGCACTTATCCCGCGCGGATGGCGTTCTTTGGCTGCTGCTTGCCCTTTTCGCCGTCATCCTCCAAAAACCCTCGTCCCTCCCTCCAAATTACGCAGCACGTTTTACGCATTACGCAGTACGTATTACGCAGCACGCATCACGAATCACGTTCTGCCTTTTAGGCTACCTCCTCATCATATCCCCCTGGTTGGTGCGGAACTTGGCCGTGTTCGGCGCGCCTCTTGCTCCAGGTGGTAGTCGCGCCCTCTGGCTGACGCGTTACGACCAGCTCTTCGCTTATCCTGCCAGTCTGTTGACCTTTGCCTCCTGGTGGCATAGCGGACTGGCCGAAATCCTGAAGGTCCGCCTTTGGGCGCTGGGTTTGAATCTGGAAAGCGCACTTGCAGTTCAGGGGAGCATCTTCTTGCTGCCGCTTATTTTGATCGGCCTGTGGCAGTTGCGCAGAGAAAGTAGGGGTGGGCCTTGCGTCCGCCCAACTTGCACCTTGTTGGCCCTTCTGGCTTGGGGATTGACGTTGGCCGCGATGACGCTAGTCTTTCCTTTCGCCGGGGCGCGCGGCGGTTTCTTCCATTCCGGCGCGGCGCTGCAGCCGTTTTGGTGGGCGGTCGCGCCTTTGGGCTTGGCGCGTGTCGTTGCCTGGGGGGCGCGGCGGCGCGGCTGGCAGGAGAAACAGGCGCACACCATCTTCTCGGCTGGCATGGTCGTGATCGCAGCCTTGCTGACCGCGTGGATCGTTCAGGGGCGGGTGATCGGTGCGTTTAACGGCGAACAGGCTTGGGGTCGAGAAGCAGCAGCGTACAGCCAGATAGAGGAATTCCTGGTGGAACAAGGCGCGCCTGTCGAGGCGGTCGTCGTCGTCGCCAATCCGCCGGGATATTACCTGGCTTCTGGCCGACCAGCAGTCGCCGTCCCGGATGGGGATGAGCAAACCGTTCTCGACGTTGCACGCAAGTATGGTGGCCGTTTTTTAATCTTGGAGCAGGGCAGCCTGCCGCGCGGCCTGGCAAGGCTCTACGATCAGCCGATAGGCCAACCGGATTTTCGCTTTCTGGGTGAGGTGGCGGCGGCGCGTATCTATGTCATCCAACCCTGAGGTGGGACCCTTGGGAAGATCACGAATCTCTTGTTTCGTGAAATTGCTTACACTCGTGACCTGTGCTATACTCCAACCAGGTCTCAATAAGTTGGCTGTTCAGGAGTGAACTATGGCACTGACGGATAGACAGGAAAAACCCACCGATGCTTTCAAGGATTCGACGCAAAGTCTTCAATCTGAACTGGACGAGACCAACCGCGCGCTGAGAGAAGTCACCTTGATGTTGGAGCAAAGCCGCGTTGAAGTAGGGAAGTTGACCCAACGGAATGCGGCCATCACGGCGCATCTCCAGCAGATCCAAGGCCAGCTTGACAAGATCCCGCCCGAGGAAATCCGCATGGCCTACAACTCAGCGCTGGATGCGCAGCAACGCCTGTTCGTGATGCGCGGCCAGCTCGAAAAGTTGCAGAACGACCAGTCTCATCTCGAGCGTTACAAGGCCACACTCGAGCGAATTCAAGGACTCATGAGTAGCGGCGCGCTAGCCGGAGGGTCGAAGGGAGAAAAAAGCGCATTGGCAAGCGTCGAAATGCTGGTCAATGCGCAAGAGGCAGAGCGACAGCGCCTCTCTCGCCAGATGCACGACGGGCCGGCCCAGGCTCTTTCCAATTTTATCCTCCAGGCAGAGATTGCCATGCGCCTGCTTGGCTCGGATGTCGAGCAAGCCCGGACGGAGTTGGGCAACCTGAAGGCTGCCGCCATGAGCACGTTCCAGAAAGTGCGCAATTTCATCTTCGAGCTTCGCCCGATGATGCTCGATGACCTGGGTCTGGCGCCTACCATCCAACGTTATGTAGAAATGTATAAGGAGCAATCCGGTTTAGATGTAAGCGTTATTGTGACCGGGAACGAGCGTCGGCTGGAACCCTATCTTGAGGTGTTGATCTTCCGCGCCATGCAGGAATTGGTGGGTAACGCGGCCCGTCACAGTCAGGGCAATATCATCAAGATTCAAACGGATATGGGGGATAGCTTGATAAAGTTGACCGTGGAAGACAATGGCAAAGGGTTCGATCCAGACGTGATCAGCCAGAGGAGTGGTTTAGGTGTAAAGCTGATCAAAGAACGGGTCGAATTGTTGGGGGGTTCGCTCGATATTGACAGCTCGTTGGGCAAAGGTTCGCGCATATTCTTGACCGTGCCTGTCCATTCTTGAAGATAACATATTTGTAAAGAATTTTGACGCTCAATTCGTATATAATGTGAACATCTCTGGGCCTTCCAGAGAAATAATCCAGAAAGGAGAAAAAACCATGTTATTCGCACCGAAGGAAAAAGGCCAGGGTTTGGTGGAGTACGCGTTGATTCTTGTTTTGGTTGCTGTCGTTGTTATTGCAGTTTTGACTCTGCTTGGCCCCATCGTCGGCAACGTCTTTTCCAAGATCAACTCGGCAATGAATAAGTAATCCTTGCTGGCCTTCAACACGAAAGGGACTCTGCCTCGAGCAGAGTCCCATTTTTTGTATCTGTATCTAACTTCAGGGCTTTCTTAAAGTCGCGCTTTCTCTTATTGTCATTGCGAGACCGGCGCTCTTTGCCGGTCGAAGCAATCTCCAGGCTATATGTGTAGGGGATTGCTTCGGCAAAAACCGCCTCGCAATGACAGCCTCCTCGGACTTTAGAAAGCCGTGCATCTAACTTTTTGTAAGTGGTCATGGCTTGAATTTTACTGTATAATTCAATTGTGGTAGCCAGGGGCTGCCATAGTCAATTCAGCCATTTGGGCATAAGGAGAGTGCTATGCGTCGCGGAAGAATTTTCATTTACCTGGCGTTGATACTCATCATCGGTGTTGCGGCGGCTTTTTTCTACCTCCGCAGCAAAGGGATGCTCAGTACGCAGCCTTCTGCAACTCCCACGCCTGAGGTGCGCAATGTAGAGGTTGTGACCGCAGGCCAGAATATCCTCCCTGGAACGCAAATAACAAATGTTAGGCTCCATGACCCTGCCTGAAACCCAGATGGTCGTTGATTTGTTCACCAGCAAGGCAGACGTTGTGGGGCAGTATGCGAAATATCCGCTTACGCAGGGTATCCTCATCACCAGTGCGATGGTTACGCCGGTTGCCGGGAATGTCAACCTCGGTGGCTCCACTTGGGCAGCCATGATCCCGCAAGGGATGACGGCCATCGCGATCCCCATCACGCGTCTATCCTCGGCCGCCTATGCAATTCGCGATGGCGATTTCGTGGATATCCTCGTTTCGCTGCTGCTGGTGGATGTCGATTCCAGCTATCAAAGCATCCTGCCGAATTACACGGCTATCGTGACGGGTTCTGGTTACCTTCCCGAACAATTGCCAGTGTTGACTGCTGCAATAATCTCGGGCGGCCAGGGCTCTACGCAGGGGCGGACCGAGCTTGACGCTGCACTGAACGAGCCTCTCTACCTTGTACCTTCCGAGTCCCAACGCCCCCGCATGGTGACGCAGATGATCCTGAAGAATGTGCAGGTATTGCACGTGGGCGCCTTCCCTCTGCCGGGCGAGGCTACGGCCCAGGCGGCTACCGGGCAATCTGATACTGGCGCTACAGAAACACCTCAGCCAGGGCAGCAAGTGGCTGCGACTGTCGTTCGACCTGATATGGTTACGCTGATGGTGACTCCACAGGATGCCGTCACGTTGAAATATCTCTTGGACATCAACGCAAGCATTACGCTGACCTTGCGCAATCCAAACGACCAAGAGACAAATGCGGAGACGGAAGCCGCTACGCTGCAATACTTGTTGAGCCAATACAACATCCCTGTTCCGGCCAAGCTGCCTTACGCGGTCGAACCTCGCACCGATACGATTACACCGCCAGAATTGCCCAACGATATCATTGTGGTAACTCCAAAATAACACAATACCGCAAAGGTCACTTGGGAGTGATAAATCTAGACAAGAGCCCCGCCCCTTTCTGTCATTCTGAGGGCGCACTTCCCTGCACCGAACGCAGGACGGTGTGCCCGAAGAATCCCCCCACGGCGGGAGACCCTTCGGTCGCTGAAGAACGCTCCCTCAGGGTGACAAAGTGACTTTTGCGGTATTTCAAATAACATCAGGTACGTTCTATTTCGATGCGATGAAACCGTCCAGTAAGAATTGGGTTTCATCGGGTCGTAGCATGGAGATTGTTCATGGGTGATGGCGACAAAATTCGCGTGCTGATCGTAGATGATATTGCCGAGACTCGTGAGAACATCCGCAAGCTGTTACAGTTTGAAACGAATATCGAGGTTGTCGGTACTGCAAAGTCGGGGCGAGAGGCTATTCAGCTATCCCAAGAGATGGCTCCGGATGTCGTCTTGATGGATATAAACATGCCGGATATGGATGGGATTGCCGCCACGCAGGAGATCCGCAAGAAGGCTCCAACCACCATGGTAGTGATCCTTTCCGTCCAAGGCGATCAAAATTACATGCGGCGGGCGATGTTGGTCGGCGCGCGTGACTTTTTGACCAAACCCCCCATGCCGGACGAATTGACCGCTGCAATCCGGCGCGCCGGCGCCACGGCGCGCGAAGAACGCGGCAAGCGTTCTCAGGGATACGTCGCTCCCGCCGGGGGTGCAACACAACCGCTGGTTGGTGCAAGAGTGACGCATGGCAAGATCATCATGGTTTATAGCCCTAAAGGTGGAACCGGATGCACCACCCTGGCAGTCAACCTCGCCCTGGCATTACATAACGAGGAGACTCGCGTGGTGCTGGTGGATGCCAACATGCAATTCGGGGACGTGGCTGTTTTTCTGAACGAACAGGGTAAGAACACGATCCTCGACCTGACCCCGCGAGCGGATGAGCTTGACCCGGATATCGTCGAAGAGGTGATGATCAAGCACGCCGCCTCAGGTTTGCATATCCTCGCAGGACCTACCCGTCCCGAAAACGCGGAAAAGGTCACGGCTGCTCAATTTACGAAGGTGCTCCAGTATCTTCGCCAGTTATATGCCTATATTGTCGTTGATACTTGCTCTTACTTGAATGATATTACCCTGGCAGTCCTGGACGACAGTGACGTCGTTGTCCTGGTCACGACACAGGATATTCCTTCGATAAAAGATGGAAGGTTGTTCCTGGACCTGATGACGACCATGGGCGTACCCTTAGATCGAGTCGCTTTTGTGATGAACCGTTTCGACAAGCGTATTGCAATCACACCGGAAAAGGTAGCTGAAAACCTCAAGCTGGAAGTGGTTGCAGTGATCCCGTTGGACGAACGCGTGGTCATCCCATCTGTCAACCGGGGTATCCCCTTCGTCCTGGACAACAAAATGCAGCCCTCTGCACGTGGCGTATTCACACTTGCCGAAGTGCTGCGCGCGAAATTGATGAGTGTCGAAGGTGAAGGGGCCGAGAAAGTGATACGACGGTAGCCAGGCAGGAGGTAAAGGATGTCGTTGCTCAAGCGGATCGAACAAGGAAAATCCCCGGAAGAGTCAAGCGCCCCAGCGCAGACGAGCGGTGAAGGATCGCGCCTGGCTTCCCTCCAGGCTCGCCGCGTCAGCGCGCCGAATGCCGCTCCGCAAGCCGGTTCCTATTTCGACTTGAAAACGCGCGTTCAAAATAAGCTGTTGGCCGAACTGGATCCCTCGATGGATATTACGAAAACGGAGGAGGTCCGCCGGACGATCCAGAACTTGTACGAACAGATATTGAACGAGGAGAACATCGTTCTTTCTCGACCTGAGCGTGCTCGGCTTTTCGAGCAAATCTCGGCCGAAATCCTCGGTTTTGGTCCTCTTCAGGCCCTGTTGGAAGATGATTCCGTGACAGAAATCATGGTCAACGGCGCGAAGAATATCTACATCGAGCGGAAAGGGAAGCTCCATCGTGTACCGGTAACGTTCGAAAGCAATGAACATGTTATGCGTATTATTGATCGTATCGTAGCCCCGCTTGGGCGGCGTATTGATGAGTCCAGCCCATACGTAGACGCCCGTTTGCCAGATGGCTCGCGCGTCAATGCTATCATTCCGCCCATCTCGTTGGTAGGTCCCACCCTGACGATCCGTAAGTTTGCCCGGAATCCGATCACGGTCGAGCAGCTAATAGAATTCGGTACGCTCACACCCGAATCGCTGCAATTCATCAAGGCGTGCGTGGAAGCGAAGATCAACATTGTCATATCGGGCGGTACAGGCTCCGGTAAGACCACGTTGCTCAACATTCTATCTGGTTTCATCCCCACCGATGAGCGGATCATCACCATTGAAAACGCGGCCGAATTGCAGTTGCGCCAGGAGCACGTCGTCACGCTGGAATCGCGCCCGCCGAACATCGAAGGCCGTGGAGAAATCACCATCCGGCAATTGGTAATCAACTCTTTGCGTATGCGTCCCGACCGGATCATCGTGGGCGAGATCCGCGACGAAGCTGCACTGGACATGCTCCAGGCCATGAACACGGGCCACGAGGGCTCGATGACCACCCTCCACTCGAACTCGCCGCGCGATACGCTGGCGCGCCTCGAAACCATGACCCTGATGGCGGGTATGGAACTCCCTGCCCGTGCCGTACGTGAGCAGGTTACTTCGGCCATTAATTTGATTATCCACCAGGACCGCATGAGGGACGGCTCGCGCAAAGTCGTCAATGTTACCGAGGTATCCGGCATGGAAGGTGAAGTCATCACCACGACCGATATCTTCGTTTTCGAGCAGACGGGAATAGAAGGCAACCGGGTGATTGGAACCCTGCGGCCGACGGGTCTGCGTCCCAAGTTTATGGAGAAGCTCGAGGCGGCTGGTATTCACTTACCCCCAGCCATCTTCGGCGTTGGCGCCCGTCAACGCTACTAATGGCAGCTCGAAGAGCTACCAACGTGGTAGCGAGGTAGGCTACCATAAAGGCAGGCATGGACAGGAAATCTTTTGTCCATTATGGTTGCGCAATCGGCAACCATTATGGTAGCGCAGTCGGCTACCACTCTCTGATTGGCAGGTGATCCAGTGATAATTGTCTTGATCATTGGCGGCGGTTTGGCGTTGATCTTGCTTATCATCGGCGTGTTGTTTTCGGTGACCGGCGAACAAGCGCTTGTGGACGAGCGGTTGAGCAAGTTCCTCGAGGAGGAAAAGGTTTCCAAGGCGCCGAAGGAATCCAAAGGCGTGTTGACCGACTGGGTCAATCGGCGCGTCGAAAAGTCCTCCTTTGGTGAGCGCATCGCGCGTGAATTGGCGCGCGCGGACTTGAAGTTCAAGCCGGGCGAATACATTGCACTGTACGCGATCTCGATTGCGGGCTTTGCAATGGTGGCTTTCTTCCTGGGCGGCAGGCTCCTCCCCTCGGCGCTCATCGGCGCGGTGATGGGCGCATTTGTCCCGCGTGTGTATGTGAAACGCCAGCAGGGAAGGCGGTTGCAGCGCTTCAACGACCAACTGCCGGATATGTTGAACCTGGTGGTCAGTGGCCTGCGCGCCGGTTATTCCACCATGCAGGCGCTGGAGGCAGTAAGCAAGGAATTGCCACCGCCGATCTGTGATGAGTTCCGCCGCGTCGTTCAGGAAATGCAGTTGGGAATCCCCATGGAGCGCGCCATGGATAATCTCTTTCGGCGTATTCCCAGCGAAGACCTCGATTTCGTCATTACCGCGATCAACGTACAACGCGAGGTCGGCGGCAACCTGGCCGAAATTCTGGATATTATCTCTTTCACGATCCGCGAGCGGATCCGCATCAAGGGTGAGATAAGAGTGCTGACTTCTCAAGTCATGTATTCTGGGCGCATCCTGGCCTTGATGCCGGTCGGCTTGCTCTTGATCCTCTGGTTTCTAAACCGGGATTACATGATGACGTTCTTTGTGCCGGAGAATCGTCTGTGCGGGCTTATCGCGCTCGGTACGGCCGGCCTGATGATCGTTGTAGGTTATTTCGTCATGACAAGGATCGCAAGTATCGAGGTGTAAGATGTGGACTGGGATCATTGTCGTCGTAATCATCATCGTTATCGTCGCCGCGATCCTGATTTTCGCGGGGGCGCGACAGCCAAAGGAAGAGGAAGATCCCTTGGCTGCGCGCCTGGCGGAATTCAGCGAACGGGGAGAGGTTGTTTCGCTCGAAGAGATCGAGCTTTCCCAACCTTTTGCTGACCGCGTGATCCTGCCCGTGGCGCGCCACTTGGGCAACATATCCGCCCGCTTTACGCCCCAGCACCAGGTGGAGACGACGGCGAAGAATTTGGAATTGGCCGGCAACCCTGGGCGTTTGGATGCCTCCTCATTTTTAGCATTGCGGTTTGTAGTCGCAGGCGCATTTGGAGGTTTGCTGTTCCTGGTTTTCTTGTTTTCACATAATTGGCCGGTATCGCGTGAGTTCCTTACTACGATAATTTTTACAGTACTGGGTTTCTTCTTTCCACAACTCTGGTTGAAGAGCAGGATAGACAGGCGCCAGAAAGAGATCCGTAAGGCCATGCCGGACGCCTTGGATCTGCTGACGATCTGCGTCGAAGCCGGGCTGGGCTTCGACGCCGCTATGGCCAAGGTCAACGAGAAGTGGGACAACCAGCTTTCGATGGCTTTTGGCCGCGCCATCCGCGAAATCCAATTGGGTAAATTGAGGCGTGAGGCCCTGCGGGATATGTCCGACCGCGTGGACATCGCTGAGATGACCAGCTTCGTGGCGGCGATCATCCAGAGCGAGCAGCTTGGCGTGAGCATGGCCAGGGTCTTGCGCATCCAATCCGACCAGATGCGTATCAAGCGCCGCCAACGCGCCGAAGAGGAGGCGCGCAAAGCGCCGCTCAAGATGGTTTTCCCGATGGGTCTTTTTATCTTCCCGGCGCTCATAATTGTGTTGTTGACTCCGGCCGCATTTCGTTTGAGAGATAGTCTCCTGCCCCTGGCGCGCTAACTTTATACCCTGTCATGGGAACATACCGCCTTTACGAATGGTTATGGGGTGGTTTGGATTGGCTGTACCCGCCTGTCTGCGCGGGATGTGGTCGGTCGGGCGCCCGCTGGTGTGCGGAATGCCAGCAGCAGGTCACGCCAGTGCCGGATCCAATCTGCCCGGTTTGTGGACTGCCGGTAGCCTATTTGGGGTTGTGTGCAAGCTGCCGGCTGCGCCTGCCTCCTTTTGCGGCGCTGCGTTCCTGGGCCGTTTTCGAGGGGCCGGTACGTTCCGCGTTGCATCGGCTGAAGTACCGGCGCAACGTGGCGCTGGGGGACGCGCTGGCGCGTCCGATGGCGGATTTCTGCCGCCGCCTGGACTGGCCCGTGGAAGTGGTCGTTCCGGTGCCGTTGGGGAAGAGACGCCTGCAAGAACGCGGCTATAATCAAGTTGGCTTGATCGCCATGCCGCTGGCCGCGCTCAACCGTTGGCGTTACGCGCCGCGTGCCTTATCCCGCGTGCGGGAGACGAAATCCCAAGTGGGCCTTTCGGCGGTCGAGCGCCGGGAGAACATGCAGGGTGCTTTTCGCGCTGACCCGCGACCGGTCAGCGGACGCACCGTCCTGTTGATGGACGATGTCGCCACGACCGGCGCGACGCTTTCCGCTTGCGTTGAGGCGCTTTTATCGGCCGGCGCAAAAGCTGTTTTTGCGCTGACGCTGGCGCGGGCCTTGCCCCGCCATGGCTTGCAGAACGTTTGACAAATTCTTTTTTTCAGGAGGCGCCTATGGCTTTGAAAATCGAGATTGTCGCAAGGAATATGGAAGTTACCGATCGCATCCAGGATTACGTCACCAAGAAGGCTGCCAAGCTCGATCGTTACCTGAACGACATCCAAGAAGTAAAAATAGAACTTGCCTATGTCAAATCCGCACGCAGCGCGATGGATCGTCAGGTGGCGCAGATCACTGTGCGCGGCCGCCGTTCCCTCTTGCGGACAGAAGAACGCTCCGACGATATCTTTGCGGCTTTTGATACCGCGCTGGATAAGATGCAGCGTCAGATCGAGCGCCTGAAGGGCAAGCGCCAGCGCGGCCGCGGCGACGGTCGTTCTGCGGCGGAGGTGGTCGTCGAGCCGCCGGTCGAAAAACAAGCCGAAGAGATTGCTGCCTCCCCGATCATGCGCCGCAAGACTTTCAATTTGCCGCCCATGAACGAGGCTGAAGCCCTGGAGCAAATGAGAATGCTCGGTCACGATAATTTCTTCATATTTTTCAATATGGAAACCAATGCCATCAATGTGCTCTATCGCCGCCGGGATGGCACCTACGGCCTGATCGAGCCAAAGATCGGCTGACCTTCGCGGACCCGAATCCCGCTGGCCCGGAAGAGACTCTCCGGGCCAGTTTTATGAAGAAGTGGAACTATGGAACACATTGATTTTGACGATAATATTACTGAGGAAACGCTTCGATCCAGCAAGATCGATTCGCAAGCCGTGCAAGATGCGGTCTTGCAACTGCTGACTGCATTTGGCGAAAACCCACAGCGCGCGGGTTTGAAACGAACCCCGCAGCGCGTGGCCCGCATGTACGCCGAGTTGCTGGCTGGCTATGCGGTTGACCCACTAATCCTGGTCAATGGCGCCCTCTTCGAGGTCAAGTACGATGAGATGGTCATCGTGCGCGATATCGAGTTCTACAGTATGTGCGAGCACCATTTGCTGCCTTTCATGGGACGGGTGCACGTCGCCTACATCCCGGATGGGAAAGTGCTCGGCCTTTCCAAGATTCCCCGCATCGTGGACATGTTCGCTCGTCGCCTCCAGGTGCAGGAACGTATGACGCGCCAGATCGCGGACCTCATCCGTGACTTGCTCAAGCCGCAAGGCGTGGCGGTGGTGGTCGAGGCGCTGCATCTTTGCACGATGATGCGCGGCGTACAGAAGCATAATGCGCGCATGACCACCTCGGCCATGCACGGCGCTTTCCGTTCGAACTTAGCCACGCGCCAGGAATTCCTGGATAACATCTCGCGCGGCGCATCGCCGTTACAAATCTAACGGATAAGACTAGACCTCACAGGTTTCCAAAACCTGTGAGGTCTTTTCTATTAATTTCGACGCCGACCGATTCTGCACCCTCCACCGCTCCCGGCTTCTCTACCCGCACTGTCACTTTCCGGACCTTGGGCTGGCTGAGGCATAGATTGGCAATATCCTCCGCCAGGGCCTCGACCGTGAACCGCCCCGCGCTCCCCGCCTCCGCAGTTTGGGGGGCGACGAGGGCGCGGATTTTTTGCGCAACCTGGCTGTAATCCACGCAGTCGGCAATGTTGTCGCTTTCGGCGGCGCGGCGCGTATCGGTGAAAAGCTCTACGTTGATCAATATTTCCCGCGGCTGCTGGCGCTCCCAATCGTGAACACCCAGGATGCCGCGCACGCGCAGGTCTCTAATGAACACAATATCCATATTGCATCTCAAGCCGTTTTGGTTTAAACTTATATCAACGGTAGTTTACCACAGCCACTGCCTCGACGTATTACTTGTAACCTTCGACCTTCAACCTTCTACCCGCTGCCATGCTCTTCTCCCACACTTCCTTCATCGGCATTGACCCGACCGCCGGACGCAAGCCCTTCACCTTCGCCGCGCTGGACGCCGAGTGCCGGCTGCTGGCGCTGGATGGATGCGAGCTGGACGAGGTGCTGGCTTTCGTCGGCGGGCAGGAAGCCGCAACGGTGGCGGTCAACGCGCCCTCTGCACCGAACCTGGGCCTGGTCAAAAAGAAGCTGGAGGCGCAGAGCCTGACGCCCGGCTATGGTAGCCCAAAGGCAGGCTACCACTTTGGTAGCCCGAAATCAGGCTACCATTACCCGCGCGGCGTGGACATGCGCCTGGCCGAGCATGAGTTGCGCCAGCGTGGCATCCTCGTCTCGCCGACGTCAGCGCGGGCTGAATCCTGCCCGGAGTGGATGCAACTGGGTTTCATCTTGTACCGCAAGCTGGCAGGGATGGGGTTCCAGCCGTATCCCGCCGCGAACGCCTCCCACCAGTGGCTGGAGACGCATCCGCACGCCGCCTTTTGCGCCTTGCTCGGCCAGTCGCCGCTCTCCAAGCCATCCCTGGAGGGGCGTTTGCAGCGCCAGTTAGCCCTCTATGAGCTGGGCGTGGGCATCAAGGACCCGATGGATTTCTTCGAGGAGATCACCCGCCATCGCCTGGTCAAGGGGATTTTACCGCTGGAAGTGATCTATACCCCCGAACAACTGGACGCGCTCGCAGCAGCTTATACCGCTTACGTGGCCGCCAATAAGCCAGAGGAGATATTGTTCATCGGTGCGAAGGAAGAGGGGAGGATTGCCCTGCCGGTGGGGGAGTTGAAGGAGAGGTATTGACTGGCAATAACTATAATGTATAATGATGATGTATATGGAGGCGCGAATGGGTGACGTGATGGTACGCAAGCAAATTTATCTTCCCCGGCAGCAGAATCAGTTGGTCAAACGGCTGGCAAAGCAGCGCGGCGTCAGCGAGGCGGAAGTCATCCGTCAGGCATTGAAGCGCGAGGCAGAAATGTCCGCGCCTGTGGTTCGCGATAGCAAGAGGGCGCTGGATGAGATTATTGCCTTTGCGCGCTCCCTGCGTGAGCATTCCGAACTGATGCAAGGAGAGCCTATTCGTTGGAATCGCCAGGAACTGTATGAGGAACGCGAAAGCCGTTGGTTCGAGAAGGATGAAGGGGGCTAATTCATGCCGACGATAATGCTGGATACCAATATCCTCGTCTATACATTCGAGCCGCGTGATGTGGAACGCCAGGAGAAGGCAATTTCCCTGTTGCTTGCGCTGGAACGGGGCGAGGCAGGATGTTTGAGTGTGCAGTGCCTATCGGAATTCTTGAATGCAGTGATTACAAAGCGGCGTCTTTCCATTGACCAGGCGCTTGTTCAAGTACAGAAATGGAGCAGTACATTCCCCGTCTTCAACCTGACATCTCAAATCGTGCTGGAAGCGGCGCGCGGCGTGCGCGATCACCGACTGGCCTACTATGATGCCCAGGTGTGGGCGGCGGCGCGGCTCAACCAGATAACGGTCGTTTTCAGCGAGGATTTCCAGGATGGACAGGTTTTGGAGGGCGTGCGCTTCGCTAATCCCTTCGCCGATGTATTCGATGTGGAGGCGTGGCTGTAGTCCAATGCTGAAGCGGGGTTTGTCGGGCGCAATTTGTAAAGCGTGAGTAAGGAAGAGGGCAGGATTGCCCTGCCGGTGGGGGAGTTGAAGGAGAGGTATTAGCCAACGGTGGCGCGTCAGCCGCGCGCGGAGCGAGCGGAGCGTGTCGGCTGGAAGCGCTGGTTAGCCCGCTCTCAAATTTAGAATGAAGGAGCCACAATCCACTAACGTAACAAATAACCTGACAAAATAATGCGCCCGATTCTGCCGCCAAATAGGTTCCCGAGGATATGGGCAAGTGATGAAGTGTAAACGCTCTCCGTCTTGAGAAATACCCAACCAAAGATCAATCCGGCCAATCCTGCTTGAATTGCTCTCGGCAAGTCTTCAAGCGCCAGATGTCCTACTCCAAATAACGCAGCAGAAACGAATAAGGCGGGAACAGTTCCCCAACTTTCTCTTAGACGAGTCAACAAGTATCCCCGATGAACGATTTCTTCAGGAAATCCAATCCACAAAAGCTGTTGCAGAATTTCCAATAGCCAGTTGGAGACTATAGGGGTTGCCAATAATAGGTCTTCTCTCCGAAAATATACTCTGTAACCGATTTCACCTATAAAAAGTAGGGTACTCGAGACAAATGCTACCAGCCCTAATAGAATCACTCGCAAAGGGGACATGAATTGTAGACCCAGTGAAGCCATAGGGCGGCGCTCAATGAATTTGACGATGAGCAGGGGACACCATAATAGCAAAACGTAAGATGCGCCAAGAACAATGTACAGCCACGTATTATGGGTGCGGACTCTGCCAGCGGCGAAGACAATCATAAACAGTGCTAACCAATACGTCAGAGCAATTGTGGTATTTTGCTTCATACCTCATCCTTAGATGCGGCGGCGCAAAGTATTTTGGCTGTTGCAATGAGCGGGCTAACGATTACGGATTGATGTGGCAGGAAGAGAGAAAGTCGAGGCTCCGGTTCACTGCGCCACCACACCAATCCGAGTTGAGCCAACGAGGGGTGTCATCCGGTTTCCCGCACGACACCCCAAACCTTCGACTTTCGACTTTCAACCTTCGACTTCTCACCCTTCGGGCAAGACCCACAGGGCAAGCTCTACAACCGCATCACATTCCCGCAGAACTCGCACTTGATCGTATCCTGGCCGCGCATCACCACCTGGGTGATCGCCCCGCCGCAGGCCGGGCATTGCGTCGGCGCGGCCTTGACCTTTTCCACTTCGGCCTGGTCAATGGCTACCGCGCGGCCCTTGTCGAAATCTTTGGACTTGGCGCGGTTGACCAGTCCCTGCCAGAGGGCGCATTCCTGCCAGATGTGGAAGTGGGCCGATTGCACCGGCGCGCCGGGCTGGAAGCGCACCTCGATGTGATCCTCGTTCTTGAGCAGGCCTGCCTTGCTGGTCTGGACGTTGTCCACCAGCGCCACCGGCGTTTCCAATTGCAGCCCCTGCACCTTCTGCTTCTCGGTGGCGATGAACAGCACCTTCTTGGTTGCGATTTCCTCTTTCTGCTCGAAGATGAGACGCTGGTCGGTCAGGTAGAGCACACCCTCGGGGTCGTCTTTCTGTTCCTTGCCCGTCTTGCACCAGACCGCCTTGACCGCCGCGATTCCGCCCTCGGTCGGCAGCAGCCCGAAAGTGGCCTCGGCCAACTGGGTCAGCATGTACTCGACCTGATCCAAATGGCGGATGAACTCGGATACCTGCCGCTCGAACTGGTCGTACATGCCGCGGATGGTGC
>Ga0210044_10001446_pt1 | contig 36163 bp, 25 predicted proteins | sample CryGey13umfilter_2_FD_183959 | JGI IMG/M metagenome (GOLD analysis project Ga0210044, IMG submission 183959) | Groundwater microbial communities from aquifer in Utah, USA - Crystal Geyser 4/9/14 3 um filter (SPAdes) (version 2) | ecosystem: Environmental > Aquatic > Deep subsurface >...
TCTCAAGCCGCTGCCGATCCGTGTCGCCAAGGGTGATGGATATACCGTTTCGCATGCCACAGACTCGCACGCGCCGATGTCAAGGGGAATCCCCAACGGGACTCATCTGTCACGCTCAATCCACTAGCTGAGCGGCGTCGGCGCCGCGCAGAGGACGCGAGCCGCAACCGCTACGCGAGGACCGCGATCCGTTGGCAGGCTTCGAAGGACCGTCGCCGTTCGCCCGCGTCGATCAGCACGACCCTTGCGCAGGCCTCGCAGCGGAGGTGCGGCACATGGTCGGACCCGAACGCGTCGACCCGCAGCGCGTAACGCGGCGCGAGAAATTCGGGGACGTAGGTCTAGCGGGTCATGGCAGCCGAGATGGCGCGGCGTGAACAGATAGGGCGCTACTCCCTTGCTCACGCGCGGCGGCTTGCCGAGCCTCTGATGCGGGCGAGCGCCCCGGCCTCGCGTCCCGGGGCGCCGGGCCACCCATGAACGGAGCCCCGTGGCCGGGTCTCCGCCCGGACGGGTGGGTGTCCCTCTCGCAAGACGAAGCACCGAAGGCTCTGCACGATGTTCGGCGATCGCCCGGCGCGACAACCTCGACGGCGACATCGACCACTGCGAGCATACGCCTGGCTTGCGCGGCCGATTTACTTGCGGCCGCCCCGGCCTGAGACCCTCTCCCAGCCATCGCGACGATACCCCGACGAGCGGGGCCCCGAAGTGAAGGCCACACACCTGCCGCACCTGCGGAAAAAAGAGCGAAAACAACGGCATCGGTTTTCGCGGTATGATCGACGGTATTCCCCGGAGAGGCTTCGGACGCTCCCCGGGGAATACGCCCTCCGCCAAGCGCCTGAGGCGGCGTCGACATCGGCGACGCTTGCCGGGAGGTCCGGCCCGGAACGCCTCGCACTCCCCGGAGAATACCTGCGAGTCGCAATGAGGCCGTCCCCTCGATCCCGCCAGCATGCGGCAGCATGTCGCACGCCATGTTGGAAGGTTGCTGAATCCAGAAAGTCACAGTTGATCAACGACTTCCGGAAATTCATTGAATTTCCGTCAGATTGTCCACAACTTCGGCTGAAGTCGAGAAGCCTATACTATTATCTCATCCCAGTTAACAGGCCGTCCCTACACGGCGAGACTGAAGGATGATCATCATGCGTGAAGGGCTTTCAAGGACAGGACAAGAAAAACGCCATGTCTCGACCCGCGTCGATCCATGGATCATCGATCGGCTCGACGATCTCTGGTCGCAGCGCGGCATCTGTTCAAAGGCCGCCCTGCTGCTGGAGGCGGTGCTCGAGCACAGTGACGCCCCGTCAATCGAGGTTCTGCTCGACGACATCCTGCGCACGCATCGCCCCGTCGCCCCCCGCGAAAGACCCGAGCCAGTCACCGCCACGGCGCTCAGAACGCTGATCCGAGGCGCCGGGGAGACCCGCGTGATCCCGCGTCCCAGCCTGCGCGACCCCCGCCGATCACCGCCGCGCCAGCGCGTCTCGGCACGCATTTCGGCGAAGGCGCATGCGCGGCTGACGCATCTCGCCCGCCATGTCGGCGCGTCGCGCGGGGCCGCGATGATCCTCGGCGCGCTCGCGACCGCGTTCCACGCCCAGGCCTTCGACACGGTCATGCTGAAGCTGCACATGCACCCGCCCGCGTCACCGTCGCGTAACGGCGACAGCGCGCGGATCGCGAGCTGAGCGATGGGCGAGAATGCGCGCGGCGTCACCACCGTCAAGCTTCGCGTCGACGAGATCGCGCGACTGCCGAAGGCCGACACGGTGGTCGAGGGCGTGCGGCTCGCCATCGCCATCGCGTCGGAACGGCGGAGCGCAGACGCCGCGCAGGCTGCGCTCGCGCAACGGCTCGACGCGCTGGCGGCGGGCGTCGGCGACGTCCGGCGTCTCGTGGAGGCGCTCGACGCGCGCGCGCGGCCGACGCTGGAGGCGCTGGCGGCCTGCGAGACGGGGCCGCGCGTGGCGCGCATCGAGACCTTCCACGTGCTCCAGATGGAGGCCTTCGCGCGCTTCCTCGAGCATTTCTGCGCGGCGCAGGCGACGCTGCAGGGGCTCGCCATCGCGGCCGAGACGCGCGGCGACATTGCCTCCGCCGAGGTCGCGGCGCGCGTCGAAGCGCTGCAGGAGAAGCACCTCAAGCGGCTCTTCGACGTGGTCGATCTTCAGGCGCAGCAGATGGCCGAGGCGGTCGCGACGCCCGGCTCGGCCAGCGCGCTGATCCTCGCCCGCAGCGCCGCGCCGCCGCCCGCCGCCGCCGCCGGCGGCGCCTGACCCCTTTCCAACCGGAGGCCGCGCCGATGCCCTCGCCGATCTATCGCCGGCCGCTGATGGGCGACGCCTTCGCCCGCGGATTCGACATCTTCCGCCTCCAGGCGCAGCTGCAGGCGCGCTCCATCGCGCTGATGGCCAAGGTGCTCGGCCTCATCGGCGTCGTTGGCGTCGCGACCTGGACCTGGTTCGCGCTCGACCAACAGGTGCTGCTCGGCGCCTTCCGCTACCTCTTTGCGCAGGCGCTCACCGGCCTTGTCGGCGTCGAGCTGCAGGCGGTGCCGGTGCTGACCGACAGCGGCTGGCAGAACTGGCCGTCGGCGCGGATCCTGCGAGACCCGTGGCACGCGGCGGCGTGGCGCGCGACGCGCGACGTGATCGCCATCGGCGTGCTGGTGTTCGTGCTGCTCGCGGGGCCGCTGTCGGCGGTGATCTTCGTCGCCGCGAAGCGGCGCGGGCGCACCGCCACCGCAGACCTGCTGGCGCGCGGCCAACGCGTGGTCGACGGCGCCGAGCTCGCCCGGATCGTGCGGCGGACGACGCGCGTGTCGCGCTTCACAATCGGCCCGGTGGCGATGCCCGAGGCGACGCTGAACCGCGCCTTCGTGGCGCTCGGCACGCCGGGTACCGGCAAGTCGGTGCTGATCAAGCGCTGGCTGCGTGAGGTGCGGCGGCGCGGGGAGATGGCGGTGGTGTTCGACAAGGTCGGCGATTTCACCGCCGAGTTCTTCGACGCCGAGCGCGGCGACGTGCTGCTGAACCCGCTCGACGCGCGCTCGCCGCCCTGGAGCCCTTGGGCCGAGATGCGCTCGATCGCCGACGCCTACCGCATCGCCAAGGCGCTGATCCCCTCGACGCAGGGCGACAACAACTTCTTCCACACCGCCGCGCAGGATCTGTTCGCGACGCTGCTGACGCGCATCTGGAACATGCGCGAGCGCTCGCTGATGGGGCTGCTCGAGGCCGCGCTGGTCTGGGACAAGGAGCAGAAGGCGGAACTGCTGGAGGGCACCTCGGCCGCCAAGCATTACCGCGGCGAGCACCGCTCCGGCCACGACGTCGACGCCACGGCCGCCGTCTATACGCAGGCGCTGCGCTTCCTGCCGATCGGGTCGGGCGGGCGCGGCGACTTCTCGGTGCGGGACTTCATCACCGACACGGTGGCGCGCCTCGAAAGCGATCCCGGCCGCGCGCTCACTGAGATCCGCGCGCGCTTCGAGCGCGAGCACGAGGAGGCGCTGGCGGCGCGTCGGCTGCTCGCCATCGGCGATCTGCGCCGCGCGTTCCGGCTGGTGCAGCGCGCCTCGCTGACTTTCCCGCTGCTGCCAGACGGCATGGCGGCGCCCCATGACGGCGCGGCCTTCACCGCCTGGTGGGACGCCGAACGCGACGCCATCGAGACGCACTGGGCGGCGCAGGACGCGTCCAAGCCCGCGATCCTCGCGTCGCTCGCCGAGCGCCACCGCGACGCCACGCAGCGGCTGAGGCGCAAGGGCGCGCCCTGGCTCTTCATCGCGTCCGACCAGCGCCAGCTGCAGGCGGTGCGCCCGGTGCTGTCGCTCTGGCTCGACGCGGTGGCCGACACGATCATGAGCCTGCCGCCGAACGAGGCGCGGCGCATCTGGTTCATGCTCGACGAGTTGCAGGCGCTGCAGGAACTGCCCTCGCTCCAGCCGCTGCTGACCGAGGGCCGTAAGTATGGCGCCTGTGTCGTCGCCGGCGTCCAGAACATGGGCCAACTGCGCCAGAACTACGGCCCCGACCGCGCCGAAGTACTCATGTCGCTGCTCAACACCAAGGCGTTCTTCCGCCTGCCCGAGCCGCGTACGGCGAAATGGTGCGAGGACGCGATCGGCTCGGCGGTGATCGAACACGTCGGCGAGAGCATCCGCTACGGCACCTCGCAGACCATGGACGGGGCGCAGCTCTCGCCGCATCGCACCACAGAGCCCATCGTGATGGCGGGCGACATCGCGCGCCAGCCCGACCTGCACTGCTATCTCACGCTGCCCGGCAACTGGCCGGTCGGTCGCATCCAGCTGCGCTTTGAGGCGCGCACCGACGCGCCGCCGCCGCGCGCCAAGGCGCTGGAGCCGCGCCCGGCGGAGCAAACGATCTTCCACGCGCTCGACCGCAAGGGCTGGAGTCCGATGCCCGAGGGCGAAGACGCGGTCGCCACCGGGCAGATCGCGCGCACTCTCGCGGCACGCGCCGAGGACGACGCACCGGCGCCGTCCGGGAGCGCCCAGATCAGCGCGCGAACGGCGCGGCCAGCAACGCCGCGCGGCGCAAACGCAGCGGAAGCGGCGCCGCGACCGCGCCGGACGGAAGCGCTGTCGGGAGGGCGAAAACCTTCGGAATCGGTCGCCAGCGAGGACGCCGCGCCGACAGCTGCGATGACGCTCGCGCCGTCCGACGCCACGCGCGCCGCGCCCGTCGCCGCCGACACCGCTCCGCCCGAGCCGCCGAAACCGCCTGCGATGCCCCGCCCACCGATCGGCGATATGGCGCGCGCCGCCACGCCGACCGCCCCGGCGGGACCAGTCAGACCGCCAGCCTCCGCGCCCTCCGGCGCCACGCCGAGCCTGTTCGGCGACGACCTCGCTCCGCGCCAGCCGCGCCGGTCGGAGGATCTGACATGACGCAGCCGACGACGTCAGCGAGGGCGCGCTGATGCTTTCGATCGGGGCAGTCACCAGCGCCAAGGGGGCGTCGGGGTATTTCAACCGCGACGACTATTATACCCGCGACGCCGACAGCCCGTCGGCCTGGTGGGGCGCCGGGGCCGAGCGGCTCGGGCTCGCCGGCCGCGTCGAGCGGGGCGCGTTCGAGGCGGTGCTGGAGGGCCGTCTGCCCGGCGTCGCCGAGCGTCTCGGCTTCGCACAGAAGGCCGAGTGGAAGCACAAGGCCGGCTGGGACCTGACCTTCAGCGCGCCGAAATCCGTCTCGATCATGGCCGAGGTGGCGGGCGACACACGACTTCTCGCGGCGCACGATGCGGCGGTGAAGGCGGCGCTCGAGACCGTCGAGCGCGATCTCGCGGCGACCCGCGTCAAGACCGACGGGCGCATCGTCCGCGAGGCGACCGGCGCGCTTGTTGTCGCGCTGTTCCGGCATGATCTGAGCCGCAACCGCGACCCGCAGTTGCATACGCATGCCGTGGTCGCGAACGCCACCCCGACCGAACGGGGCTGGCGCAGCCTCGACAGCCGCGCGCTCTACGACGCCAAGATGGCGATCGGCCTGCGCTACCGGCAAGAGCTGGCGCTGCGGGTGCAGCGCCTCGGCTACGCCATCGACATCACGCCGAACGGCGGCTTCGAGATCCGTGGGCTGACGCCGGAGACGATGGCGGCCTTCTCCACCCGGCGCGCCGAGATCGCGGCGCGGCTCGACGCGCTCGGCAAAGGCGACGGGCTCGGCAGCGCAAAGGACGCCGCTGCAGCGACGCTCGCCACGCGCCGCGCCAAAGGCCCTGGCGAGCGGGCAGCCCAGCCGCAGCGGTGGCGCGACCGGCTTGACGGCCGCACGCTCGGCGCGCTCGACACCCTGCGTGTCGCCGCCGAACGCGCCGGTCCCGAGGCCGCGCGGACGCACGACAGCGCGGCGCGATCCGACGCTGCGGCCGCCGTCTTGCGCGAGGCGACGGCGGCGCTGGCCGAGCGCGACGCCGCCTTCTCGAGGGAGCGGCTGATGGGCTTCGCAGGCCAGATCGCCGTCGGCCGCGCGACCGACGCAGATCTCACCAGCGCGCTCACCGACGCCATTCATCGCGGCGACACGCTCGCCCGGCGCGTTGTGGAGGCCGATCGGCTGGCGCGCGTCGACGTCGAGAAGGAGGGCCTCACGACAGAGGCGCTGCGCGCCGAGGAGCGCGCCCTGATCGCCGCCGAGGCCGGAGGCCGGGGCGCCGTCGCCCGGCTTGCGAGCCCGCAACTCGCCGGGCGCGCCATCGCGAGAGCGGCGGCGGCGGCGCACCACGCGGGCCACGCCTGGACCGAGGATCAGCGCGCCGCGACCACCGCGCTGCTCACCAGTCGCAACAGCGTCGTCGCCGTGCAGGGCCTCGCGGGCACGGCGAAGACCAGCACGGTGCTCGCCACCTACGCGGCCGAGGCGCGTCGGCTGGGCAAGGAACTGCGCGCGCTGGCGCCCACGGCGAGCGCCGCCGAGACGCTGGCGCAGGCGCTCGGGATGGAGGGGCGCACCGTCGACCGGCATCTCGCGGAACTGAAATCAGGCGAGGCCCAGCCGATCCAGAACCGCTGGGGGCGCGCCGAGCCGATCTGGATCGTCGACGAGGCCTCGATGCTGTCGACCGCGAAACTGCGTGCGCTGCTCGACGCGGCGACCGCGCAAAAGGCCCGCGTGGTGCTCGTCGGCGACGTCCGCCAGCTCGGCTCGGTCGAGGCGGGCGCCGCGTTCCGACAGCTGCAGGAGGCCGGCATGCAGACGGCGGTGCTGGAGCGCATCGTGCGTCAGACGGACCCCGCTTTGCGCGAGGCCGTGGAGCAGGCCGCGACCGGCGACGCCGCGCGCGCCACCGGCTACTTCGCGGGCGGCGGCGGCGCGCTCGTCGCCGACAAGGATGCTGACGCCCGCCTGGCCGCGCTGGCGTCGGCCTGGCTCGCACTTTCGCCCGCCGAGCGCGCCGCCACGATCCTGATCGAGCCGAGCCGCTCGGGCCGCGCGCGCATCAACGCCGCGATCCGCGAGGGGCTCGCCGCCGAGGGAACGCTGACCGGCCCGGCACTCGACGCGGGGCGGCTCGAGACCAAGGGGCTGACGACCGTCGAGAAGCGGTTCGTCTTCTCCTACGCGCCCGGCGACATGGTGCGCTTCCAGCGCGGCTACCGGTTCGATGACATCGCCGTCTCGAAGGACGACTACCTGAGCGTGCTCGATGCGCGTCAGGGCGACAGCGTCGTCGCGCTGCGCACACCCGCCGGCGCAACGGTGCTGTGGCGGCCAGCCGAGAAGGGCGCCGCCAAGGCGGAGGTGTTCGCACGCGAGACGGGCGAACTGCGCGCAGGCGATCGCATCGTCTGGACGCGCAACGACGCCCGGCTCGGTCTGCGCAACGGCCTTGAGGGCCGCGTGGTGGAGGTCGATCCCGCCGCGCGCACCGCCGCCATCGCCTTCGCCGACAGTCGCGTCCGCGTGATCGGCATGGACGCCGCGGACGCCGGACACTGGCGGCACGGCTACGCCCAGACGGCGCACAGCGCGCAGGGACGCACGGCCGAGCGGGTGCTGATCCACGCCGAATCGCACCGCATCAACCTGATCAACGCGTCGAGCTTCTACGTCGCCCTGTCGCGCGCTCGGGCCAATGGCGCCCTCGTCACCGACGATCTCGCCGCGCTGCGCAAGGCGCTGGCCTGGCGCGCAGGCGTGAAGATGTCGGCGCTCGACGCGACCGAAGCCGCGCGCGCAGCCGATCAGACCACCGCCCGCGACCTCGGCGTGGCGGCGCGTCTGGCCGAACGGCTGAGCGAGGCGCTGCGCAGCCTGCGGGTCGAGCCACCGCGCGCGAAGCCTGCGCTCGATTCCGCCGCCACACACTTCGTACAGCAGACGCCAGAGGCGACTGCGAAGCCGGGCCCCGAACGGTCCGCGGACGCCGCCCAGCGTCGCCCCGAGCCGAGCCGGCCACGCGAGCGCGACCGCGACGCCGCCCGTCGGCCTGAAAGCCTCGACGCGGTGCTGCAGGCCGCGGAGGAGCGGCGACGGGTCGACGCGGCCCGGGAACCCCGCCGACCGAGCCAGGACAGGGGCATCGAACGATGAGTGTCGCACATCCTGCCGACCGCAACGTCGGCATCCGCCTCCGCCCGCAACCTCGATAGGAGACCGCCATGGTCCGCTCGATCCTGAAGGAACGCCCGACGGCCCCGAAGCTCCGCCGCGTCAGCTTCGATGTCCCGGAAGCCCTGGCCGAGACCATGGAGCAGCTGAAGGCGCGCGCCGACGCGCGCGGCTTCGACCTCTCCATCGGCGAGGCGCTGGTCGACGCCTATGCCCGGCTCGCGAAGCGGATCGCCCGCGAGTTCGACGGCGACGCGCTGGACGATGCGGCAGTCGGGGCCTCGAAACGCGATGGAGCGCTGCCGCGGCATACCGCGTCGGTCGAGGACCACGAGCGTCCGGGCGACACGCTGTGACGACCCGCCGGTCGGGGTCCGCTGGCTCTCCGGGATCTGACGACCCATGGGTCATCTGACGTATGTGCAAGGCGGACGCGACACGTTGGACGTGGGCGCGGTCACGGTGCGCCTCGACGGGATCGATGCGCCTGAGGCGGGGCAGCGGTGTCGGCGCGTGGACGGCGCGTCTTGGCCCTGTGGGCTGAGAGCGGCCGACCGGCTCGCTGATCTCGCAGACGGGCGAGCCGTCGAGTGTGTGATCCTCGATCGCGACCAGTACGGTCGCCTGATCGCTCGCTGCGCCGTCCCTGATTCAATCGGCGGTACTCATGATGTCGGCCGACAGATGGTGCGCGAGGGCTTCGCTTGGGCCTTCACCCGTTTCAGCGACGACTACGTTGACGCCGAGGTTGAGGCACGGGCGCGAACAGCCGGGATCTGGCAGGGCGAAGCAGAAACGCCCTGGGACTATCGGGCGGCGCGCTGGGCGGCAGCGGCGCAAGCCGCGCCGGACCCGGAGTGTCCGATCAAGGGGAACATCAGCTGGGGCGGCGAGCGCATCTACCACACGCCGTGGTCGCCCTGGTACGATCGGACGGCGGTCAGCGTGTCAAACGGGGAGAAATGGTTCTGCGACGAAGCCGAAGCGCGCGAGGCAGGCTGGCGGGCTGCGCGGTTCCGGTAATCCGCCTAGGCCGTTGGTAGAGGCCTTTGGACGGCTCATGCAGAAGCGGTCGTCCGCGATCTGAAGGCCGCAGCGACCATTGCGGGCAGCGCCGGAACCTTGCTGGCCGGTCGGACGCTGGGCACGAGTTACGCTAGGACAGATCATTCATCAGGTGGCCTGGCGGCAACACAGCCGGCTCCCGCGCGCTCGTTTCGGTCGACCGAGGATGTGGACAGCTGAGGCAGGCACCGCCGTTCGCGCCTCCGCATTTTTCCGACGAAACCTTGCCAAAGGGTGAGCATTAAGTGTAGCCGGACGGAGTCACTCTGGCATATAATAGTGTCATCATGTGGGCGGGACAGAAGGCTGTAATTAGTGACGCTCGTGATCACCACCTGCACAAGCCGCAAGCGGAAGCCGATCCACGGCACTCTCCATGCGTCTGCGCTCCCGCGAGCACCGATCGCCAAGTTGGCGTCGGATTGGGTGCTCCGACTGGCCTCAGTTGCCGAGGTATTCCCGGCAAGCGAGATTTATGGTGGGCGCTCGTTCCAGGAAGCGACGCTGGCGGCCAGCCTGCTGGATGCGCGGTTGATGGTGGTCTCAGCGGGTCTTGGCCTGATTTCTGCCGATGCCCAAGTGCCGCCTTACGCCTGCACCGTGCTGGTTGATGCGCCCGACAGCATCGCGCCGCGGGTTGTGGGCAGCTATTCAATGGCTGGTTGGTGGCAGGCGCTTGGCGCGGTCTCGCCTTATGTTCAGTCGCTACATCAGGTCACAGCCGAGAACGACGGGCTGATCTGCGCAGCGCTGTCTGACGCTTACATCGAGATGATCTCGGACGAGCTCTGCGCCTTGCCCGAAGCTGTGTTGGCGCGGCTGAGGTTATTTACGCGTGCGCCATTCGAGCGGATCGCACCAGCGCTGCGACCGTTCACAATGCCATATGACGACCGGCTGGACGGCCCTGACAGCCCGGTGCGCGGGACCCGTGGCGACTTCGCGGCACGCGCACTGCATCATTTTGCCAAGTTTGTTGTAAGCGAAGCTGACGGGCGATCAGCGACGGACCATGGTGCGGCAGTGAGTGCGGCGCTTGCTGATTGGCGGATGGCGGCGCGGTTCGACCGGCGACGGCTCGATGATGCTTCATTACTTGATCTAATCCGAGCTCACTGGGATGCTGAGTGCGGCAGTACTGCGCGGTTGTTGCGGCGCTTTCGTGATGATCTGGGGGTAGCCTGCGAGCAAGGGCGGTTTGCCGAACTCGCGCGCCGAGTGCGCGGGGAGCGAACATGACTGCCCATGAACACCTCAAGGTCCGTGCAGTGCGCTCGGAGCAGGGGAACAAGACGGGCGTGTTCGCCTTCTTCCTCTACGGCTCCGATATTAACCGGATTGCCGACATCAGCCGCATTCGCCGTGATGAGCAGGAATTGAAGGGCTTCCAGCGACGTGAGATCCGCGAACACGTCAAGGAGATCACCGCCTTTCTCAACAGCGGGCCTGTGCTGTTTCCCAACGCAATCATCCTGGCCATGTCGCCTGAAGTTGAGTTCGTGCGCTCGCGGGGACGTTCACCTGACCAGGCTTGCGAGGTGGGTGAGACTGGGACCCTAAAGATCCCGGTCTATCCCGAAGGACGCCGCGCCGCCTGGATCGTTGATGGTCAGCAGCGGTCCCTGGCTCTGGGAGCCGCCAAGGACGGCACGATCGCGGTGCCCGTGATCGGCTTCATTTCCGACGAGCTGTCGATCCAGCGCGAGCAGTTCATCCTGGTCAACAAGGCGCGTAAACTGCCCACTGGCCTTATCAACGAGTTGCTGCCGGAAGTGAGCGTGCTGTTGCCGCGCAATCTAGCTGTCAAGCAACTGCCAAGCGGTCTTTGCGAGGCGCTCAACACCGATCCCAAATCGCCCTTCTACAAGCTGATCAAACGCGAGTCCGATGCAAAGGACCGCGCCGGCATCGTCACCGACAGCGCCTTGATCGAGACGATGAAGGCGAGCCTCAAAACGCCCGCTGGGGCACTTGGCCAGTTCAAGCAAAATGGCGACCGCAACAATACCGAGGCCATGTACGAGGCGCTGCTGCTCTACTGGACCGAAGTTCGCGACACTTTTCCCGATGCGTGGGGCAAGCCGCCGACGGAAAGCCGTCTCATGCACTCGGCCGGCATCCGAGCGATGGGCGCGCTGATGGACCCAATCATGCTCCGTGCCGACGCGGCCGCCGACAAGCGCGCTGCAGTGCGCGCAACCTTAAAGCGACTGGCGCCGCATTGCTGCTGGACCAGCGGCACATGGGATGGTCTCGGTTTGCTGTGGAATGAGATCCAGTCGACCTCGCAGCACATCACAAAGCTCAGCGACCATCTCATGCATGTCGAGCGCGATCTGGCGCGCGCTTCCTCATGAAATTCATCTTTGCCGACAGCCTCGATTATGTCGACCCGGCCTTCGACTTTATCCGAGACCGTAGCCCCGCCGAGCGGCAGCCCTATTGGGACGACGCCTACCCGCACGAGATCCTTGGCTACGCTCCCTATGATGGCGTGCTGGTGTCACGTGGGATCGTTGGCGACCATCGAGTGAAAGGTAAATATACTGCTAGCCAAGCACGACGATTTCACCTCGTCGGTGCTCGAAAATTCTTACGGCTCGACAAGCCTAATTTTGCGCATCTAAACATATTTGGCGACTGCGGCGCGTTTACGTACGTCCATGAGGAGCGTCCGCCCTATACCGCCACCGAAATGGCCGAGTTCTACGACGAATGTGGCTTCACCCATGGCTGCTCGGTCGATCACATCATCTTCGACTTCGATGCCGCCGGGCATGGCATGGCTGGCGGCACCGATGACGCTAGGGCCCGTTTCGAAATCACCCTCGAAAATGCCGACGCCTTTCGCCGCGAAGCGCATGCGCTCGGTACGAGTTTCACACCTTTGGGCGTGGTCCAGGGCTGGTCACCCGGCAGCATGGCGGAGGCCGCGCGGCGGTTGGTGGCCATGGGCTATGAGTATCTCGCAATCGGCGGCATGGTCCCGCTGAAATCCCCAGAAATCAAACGGTGCCTTGAGGCGATCCGCGGTGCGGTGCCCGCCGCAACCCGACTCCATATTCTAGGGTTCGCCAAAGCCGATGATATCGACAGCTTCCATGGCTATGACATCGCAAGCTTTGACACCACATCGCCGCTACTTCGTGCGTTCAAAGACGCCAAGCAGAATTACTATCTGCCCGGAAAAAGATCGGCCTTACGCTACTTTACGTCGATCCGGGTGCCACAGGCGATCGAGAACCCCAAACTGCAACGCGGCGTCAAGAAGGGCGTTTTCCGAGCCGAGGAGTTGTTGCAACTAGAGGCGCTGTCGTTGGGGTCGCTGCGGGCGTTCGATCGCGGCGCGGCCGACCTCGAGGAGACCCTGCATAATGTCCTCGCCTACAGTGCGCCGTTGGTTGAGGAAAAGCCCTATGAGGACTGCAAGGACAGCATTGCACTGCAACGCCTCGCTCTGCGCTACCGGGTGACGCTGACCGAACGCCCGTGGAAACAATGTCCCTGCAAAATCTGCCGCGACGCTGCGATCGATGTGATCATCTTTCGCGGAAGCAACCGGAACAAGCGCCGCGGTATCCACAATCTCGCGGTCTATCACGACCATATTGAACGATTGGATGTGAAGCGTGCCGTCAACCCCAATGACATACCTCGCCGTCTGTGCGCAGCAGAGCAGTGAGCACCAAGTGCTCAGTTTTGCGGCGACCGCTGCCGACGTGCTGCAGTTCGCATCGATCGACCGGATTGGCCGCGATGCGCAGGGCGAACTCAGCGGATTCCAGCGCCCGCAGGTTGCCGCGCATATCCGTGAGATCCGCGACTATCTCGAACTACCCAATTCGGTGCTCCCCAATCCGATCGTTGTCGCGTTCACCAACTGCGTCGAGGTCGAGGACCTTGGCAACGGCACCCAGCGACTGTCGATCGACATGAGCAATGGCATCCCCGGACTGGTCGTCGACGGCCAGCAGCGTCTCTCCGCGTTGGCCGAAGTCGATCGTAACTTCCAGATATTCGTGTCTGCGCTGATTTGCCGAGACGAAGCGGAGCTGCGTCGCCAGTTCGTCCTGATCAACAACACCAAGCCATTGCCCAAGTCGCTGATCTATGAGCTTCTGCCTACCGTCGACAACTTACCGCCCCGACTTAGTCGGCGTTCAGTTGCGTCTGACCTGACAACACGGCTCAACTTTCAAAATACCGCGCTCAAGGGCTACATCAAGCAGCACACCTGTCCCGAAGGCATCATCGCTGACACGGTGGTTCAGCGGATTATAATGGAATCGCTAGCCAACGGAGTGATGCGCGAGTTGATCCGGTCGCCCAAGGGCATCGAACGCTGCGTGCGGCTTGTCTCCAATTTTTTTGACGCCGTGAAGAAGGTCTGGCCCGAGGCCTGGCACGGCCAAAAGCCTGCCACTTCGCGCCTGCTCCACGGCGCTGGCATCCAGGCGATGGGTGATGTGATGGAGGTTCTAGCCCAGCGCGCCGAAGCGCGCAGCGTTGAGCAGTTTTGCGAGGGGCTTGAATGCCTCAAGGGCAAGACCGCATGGACGAGTGGAGAATGGCAGCTGGCCGGCGAAGTTCGGCGCTGGAACAGCCTTCAGAACGTAAATCGCGATATCGCTCTGCTCAAACATTATCTGATCGCGATCGTCAAAGCAGACCAGCGCAAGCGCCGCAAATTGTCGCCGGCGCCCCTGTTTGAACAGGAAGCGGGGACACAATGAGCTACGCGGTGAAGGAGATCTTCAAGACCCTGCAGGGCGAAGGTGCGCAAATGGGTCGCGCAGCGGTATTCTGCCGGTTTGCCGGCTGCAATCTTTGGTCGGGCCGTGAGGCGGATCGCGCGAAGTCTGTCTGCACGTTCTGCGATACCGACTTCGTAGGCACTGACGGGACCGGGGGTGCGCGCTTCGGCGATGCCGACTTATTGGCCGACGCCATCGAGCGCGAATGGGCGGGACCGGCGCACAAGCGCTACGTCGTACTGACTGGCGGCGAACCCCTGCTCCAAGTTGACGAGTCTCTCGTCGCAGCGCTCCACGCCCGTGACTTCGAGATCGGGGTGGAAACCAACGGCACACTGGCGGCGCCCGCCGGCATTGACTGGATCTGTGTAAGCCCGAAAGCCGATGCCCATCTGGTGCTGCAATCGGGCCACGAACTTAAGCTCGTTTATCCGCAGGACACCGCAATGCCTAACCGGTTCGAGCATCTCGCGTTTGAGCACTTCTTCTTGCAACCGATGGACTCGCCTACTGCAGCGGCCAATCTCGAAGCCGCCATTACCTATTGCACCGACAACCCGCGCTGGCGCCTGTCGCTCCAGTCGCACAAGATGATCGGAATACGCTGATGTTTGAGCTCAGCAAGCAGTTTCGCTTCGACGCCGCCCACACCCTCGACCGGGCGATCGACACCGAGCCGAGCCGCCGGATTCATGGCCATAGCTATCGTGCCGAGGTGACGGTGCGCGGTCGCCCCGATCCGGTCACCGGCATGGTGGTCGACATAGGACTGCTCGAGCGCAGTATGGCCGATGCCCGTGATGCGCTCGATCATCGCTTTCTCGACGAGATCAGCGACCTCGGTCCGGCGACAATGGAAAATCTCTGCCGATGGATCTGGGTACGGCTGTCGCCCGCGATCGGCAATCTGTTTAGGGTCAGTGTCTACCGCGACAGCAGTGGTGAGGCCTGTTCCTATTGGGGTGAGGAGGTCTCGGTATGACAATTGGCGACACTGGCGCGCTTGTGCTCTTCTCCGGTGGTCAGGACAGCGCGACGTGTCTCGCCTGGGCGCTGGAACGGTTCGACACCGTCGAGACGGTTGGGTTTGACTACGGCCAGCGCCACCGTGTCGAGCTCGAATGCCGGGGTGATTTTCGGGCCCGCATCGTCGATCTGAACCCCGCGTGGGCGGCAAGGCTGGGTCGCGACCACGTGCTCAACCTCTCGGTGCTCGGTCAGGTCAGCGAAACGGCGCTCACCCAGGAAGCCGAGATCGTGCTGCGCGCCGATGGTCTTCCCAACACCTTCGTACCCGGCCGCAATCTGATGTTCTTCACGCTAGCCGCCGCGCTCGCCTCGCGCCGCCAACTCCGTCACCTTGTCGGCGGCATGTGCGAGACTGACTATTCGGGTTATCCCGATTGTCGTGACGACACGCTTAAAGCACTTCAGGCGACCCTCAACCTCGGAATGGGCAGCCGCAACATCATCCACACGCCGCTGATGTGGATCGGCAAGGCGCAGACTTGGGACTTGGCGGAAGCGCTTGGCGGAGTTGATTTAGTTGACCTCGTCCGTACAGGCACCCATAGTTGCTACCTCGGTGAGCACACTACGCTGCATGATTGGGGTTATGGCTGTGGCGATTGTCCGGCATGCGAGTTGCGGAAAGGAGGTTGGGAAATATTTAAGTCGGCCAAAGGCTAATATAGCTAGTCTTGAATGCCCCGTGGCCATTTACAAGTTTTTTCGTAATTGGAAGGTCTAAGTATACGTGTTCGTTCGGGCAGCTAGGGGCCAGTACGCTTCGCTGGGCATCGGCAAAAAGATTGGCAGGCAAGAAAACTTTTGTCTGGTAGAGTACTTTGATTCTCCCACGGCTGAAGTAATTGTTTGTAAGGTCGAGGAGCAACTTATTGAGCGGGCGCTCATCGCAGAGCAAACACGTGTTTATCATTTTGATGAAAGCGCTGGTGTTTGGGAGATCGGGCGCTTGCTGGACGACCATGGCGACAGCCAACTCATCCAGTTTCCTAACAGAAATGCTAAGCACCTCAAGTCAAACAGGGTCTTCGTGCGTTGGGCGTTGCCAATCAAGGACCCGACGCCGTTCCTTGCCAACCGAATCAACGAGAGTCCGCGCTTCTCAGACAGTCGCAGCGCCTTTGTCCGCTCGCAGATGCGCCAGCGCGCGGCATCGATGGGAATGTCGGCGCTGCTTGCCTCCGCGGTCGAACTTGAGGCGCATCAGATCGAGGTGGTACGTCGCATCCTGCAGGACCCGGTGCAGCGTTACCTGCTCGCCGACGAGGTCGGCCTTGGCAAGACGATCGAAGCGGGCGTGCTCATTCGCCAATGCGTGCTCGACACGCAGCACCAGTGCACCATCCTAGTGCTGGTGCCCAAGGCGCTCGTGAGCCAGTGGCGCGACGAACTGGCGAGCAAATTTTTTCTCGGCCGCAGCCTCGACCGTCTCATCCACGTCGTCGCGCTCGACGACGGCGACAAGATCCGTGCGATCCTCCCAAATGCAACGATGCTCGTGATCGACGAGGCGCATCATCTGACCGAGCGTAACCTAGGTGGGGCCGAAGGGATTTATACCGAAATCGCGCACGCCGCGCCAACGATCGACCGCGTATTGCTGCTCTCGGCGACCCCGGCGCTGCATAACGAGCGGGGCTTTCTCGAAATGCTGCACCTCCTTGATGCGGCCACCTATCCGCTAGACGGTGAGGCGGCGTTTCGGCGCAAGGTCGAAGGACGGCAGGCGCTAGCCGAAATCGTCGCCGGGCTGACGCCGGAGAACGCCCTTTATCTCGACTATACGATCGACCAGCTTGCCGCCCTCTTCCCGGACGACGAGCTTCTTCAACAGCATGCCACGGCGTTGCGCGCAATCGTCGAGACGATGCCCGACGAAAGCGACCCGGCGCTGGTCGAGTCCATCGGCCGGCTTCATGCGCATTTGAGCGAAGTCTATCGACTCCATCGCCGTATCCTGCGCCATCGTCGGCAAAGCATCGGCGGACTCACGCCCGAGCGGTCGGGCACCGAGATCGTCCGCTACCGGAGCAGCGATCGCGTGGCGCTCACCGCGGCGGTCGATGACTGGCGCTTCGGTGAGGCGCTCAAACTCGACGCCGCCGGCTCCGAGGCGCTCTGGACCGATCGCGTGCGCGCGTTCTGGCAGGTGCTCGACCGCACCTCCCAATATCCGGGTTCGGGTGCGGGCATGATCGGCTTTCTGGCGCGGCAGGCGGCGATGATCGGCGACGCCGACCGGTTCGCTTCAATCAGCCGGTGTCTTGGGCGCCGTGGCCTGTTCGAGGATCGCGCCGACGCGCTGATCGAGGCGCTGCGGCCGTTGCTGCACGCCAAGGCGCAGTGCGTCGTCTTTTGCTCCGACGCCAACACCGCCGATATGCTAGGGAAGCGGATCACGGAACATCTCGGCATCGTCGTCGACCGGCACGATCCCGACGGTACCGATTGGATGACGTTTCGCGACGGTGGCGATCGTTCCGTGCTGGTCTGCGATCGCCGGGCCGAAGAAGGTCTCAACCTCCAGGGCGGCAAGAAGGTCGTGGTGCATTACGACCTGCCGTTCAATCCCAATCGGCTCGAGCAGCGGCTCGGCCGCGCCGATCGCTATGGGTCGGGCGATGCGGTCCGCTCGCTCGTGCTAGCGTGCGAGGACGATCCTCTGGAGATCGCCTGGGTCGCTTATGTCGATTCAGCCCTCAAGGTTTTCGATCGCTCGGTCGCAAGCCTGCAATATCTGATCGAACAGACGGTGCGAGGCATCGGGCGCGCCTTGTTTACCGATGGCGCCGAAGCCCTCGCCGACCTGACTAAAGACAGCGTCGGCGAGCAGGGCCTGATCGAACGTGAGATCAAGGCAATCGACCAGCAGGATGCGCTCGATGCGCTTGGCGCACCGCCAACCGATCTGGTCGACGAGCTTACTGACGTCGACGAGGACTGGCAGGGGCTCGCCACCGATACCGCGCTCTGGCTCGAACAGATGCTTCAGCTCGGACGCGTCGATGAGCCGGGCTTAAGCGAGGGGCCATCGTCGTCATTCCGCTATGTCTATTCGACATCGAACCGGCACACGTTGATTCCGCTTCCGGTCTTCATGGCGCATTGTGGCGATGCGCTCGACCTCGGCATGACTGCCCGCGGCGGCAGGTCGATCAGAACCATCCCATATACGTTCCGTCGCCGCACGGCGCTCGGTCGCAGGGCGCGGACGAACGGCATGGGGCTGCTACGCTATGGCGACTCGCTGATGAGCGGCATGACGGCGCTCACCGAGGCTGACGATCGCGGCCGGTCGTTTGCGATGTGGCGCTTCGCACCGGATCATGTCGGCGATCCGGTCGCGGACGTCTACTTCCGGTTCGACTTCGTGCTCGAGGCCGACGTCGCCGGAGCCAATAGGACATTGTCCGATCACGGCCGTGACACCCGCGCGGCCCAAGCGGCGGTTCGGCGCCGCGGCGATATGGCGCTGCCCCCCTTCCATCGCTCGCTGTGGCTTGATCGCCAACTGGCGCCTGTGACTGACGAGTTGCTGCTAGCCCAGCTCATGCGGCCCTATTCGGTCGAGCCCGATCGCAGCGGGGCGGTGGATCTCAATCTCAACGGGCGGCGCTGGCAGCGGGTGCTCCAGTTGCATCTTCCCGAACTCAGCTTTTGGGCGGATCTTTGCGGCAAGGCCCGTGTCGCTGCCGAAACTGCGCTGCGCGACGATCCGGATCTCATCGAAAGCCTCGCCAAGGCCGAGCAGCGGGCGCTCCGGGTCGATCTCGGGCGGATCGGACAATTGCGTGCGCGGGCACGCGCGGGCGCCGCCGCCGAGGACGACAGTGACCTCGCTTTTGAGGAACGTCTCGCAGGCGCACTGCGAGACGGCATTCGCGCGCCCAGCGTTCGCGTCGATACCGTTGGCGCTGTCTTCGTCTCGGCGAGCCGGGCCGCAACCGATCGCGTGTCGGGTGGGTATTGATGGCTGAGTTTGATTTTGGCGCCCTTCAGGACCTTGTGCTCGACCCGACCAGCGACGGCAGCGGCGAGATCAACGACGGTCTCTTCGACCGGCTCGTCCAGACTTTGAAAGCATCGCGGCCAGTCGGGCGATTGCCGAGCATGCTTGACGCGATTGCGCTCTTCCGGCACGTGCTGCGCCGCCAGTCGCTGCGCGCCGGCCAGCCGGCGCAATTGCGCGTGCCGACGCACTCCGGCTGGCCGGATCGTGCCGCCTGGGCATCGTGCGGCGTGCGCGCGCACAGCGAGGCGAACGGCCATGTCCTGATCGAAGCCCGCGCTTGGCGCGCGCCGTGGCTGGAGGACAGCGACAACCCGGTGTTCGAAGACATTTTCGCAGAGCAGAACGTCCGGCTCGACTGGCAACGACCAATCGACCCGTTTCTCGGCGAGGCGAGCGGGTTTGAGACCTATGTTTCGCCCGGGCAGCGCGAGGCGGTGCGCAGCGCGTTCCTACTTCCGCCAGGAGAGACCCTGATCGTTGCGTTGCCGACGGGCTCCGGCAAGAGTTTCGTGGCGCAGGCGCCAGTGCTCGCGCGCGGTCTCGAGGGCGGTTTGTCGCTGTGCATCGTGCCGACGACGGCACTCGTGCTCGATCAGGCACGGCAGATGCGGCAGATGCTCAAGCGCCGCTTTCCCCGCCGGGACGTTCCGCCGTTGGCCTGGTATTCGGGGATCAGCGACGAGGACCGGACCGCCATCAAGGCGGCGATTCGGGAGGGCCGCCAGGGAATCCTGTACTGCTCGCCGGAGGCGGCGACCGGGGCCTTGTTGCCCGCGCTCTACGATGCGGCGCGGACCGGGTTGCTCGCCTATCTGATCATCGACGAAGCGCATCTCGTGAGCCAGTGGGGCGACGGCTTCCGCCCGGCGTTCCAGATGCTCGCGGGCGTCCGGCGAGGATTGCTCGCGGCGTGTCCGACAGACGTACCCTTCCGGACCTTGCTGATGTCGGCGACGATGACGCCCGACACGGTCACGACCATCGACGCCTTGTTTGGCCCAACGCGCACGGTCCAGATGGTCGCCTCGATCCATCTGCGCCCCGAGCCGCAATATTGGGTGCACCGCGAGGACGACCCGGACGAGAAGGACCGCAAGGTCCTCGAGATTTTGCGCCATGCGCCGCGGCCCTTCATCCTCTATGTGACGAAGCGCGGCGATGCGAAGCGCTGGATCAAGCTGCTCCGCGCGAGCGGCTATGGCCGCATCGACTGTTTCCACGGCGAGACACCTCATACCGATCGCCTGCGCATTATCGAGCAATGGGCGGAAAACCGGCTCGACGGTATCGTCGCCACTTCCGCGTTCGGGGTCGGGATCGATAAGCGGGACGTGCGAACCGTGGTCCACGCCGCCGTCCCCGAAACACTCGATCGCTTCTACCAGGAAGTCGGGCGCGGCGGGCGCGATGGCTGTCCCTCGGCCTCGTTCCTGATCTACTCGCGTGAGGACCAGGAGACCGCAAACCAGATCGCCTCGCCATCACTGATCAGCGACGACCTCGCCTTCGAACGCTGGTCGACCATGTACGGCAGCAGCGAGCAGCGCGACGGAATCGGCCAGTTGCTCGAAGTCGACCTCGCGGTGGTGCCGCCGCGGCTGAGGCGACAGTCGGACTACAATCAGTCCTGGAACATGCGCACGCTCATCATGATGGCGCGCGCCGGCATGCTCGAACTCGAATCGCAGCCGCCTTCGAAAATCGCGCAGCAGGAAGCCGAGACAACGTCGGATTTCGAGCTTCGCAACGAGGAATATTGGTCGGACTATTTCCAGCGCGCGGTCGTCGGCATGGCCGAATTCGGGCATCTGAGCAAAGACCGGTTCGAGGCGCTTATCGGCCAAGAGCGCCAGCGCTCGTTCGACGCGGCGACCGAAAACCGCCGCCTGCTCGACAAGCTGCTTGGCGGCTCGGTCGAAGTCTCATCGCTGCTCGACCATTTGTATCGCAGCAACGCACCGGGCCGATCGGTGATCGTGTCGCGAGCCTGCGGCGGATGCCCGGCCCATCGGCGCGAGGGGACAGTGAACACCCACTATTCCCCGCCGCCCGCCTATGGGATCGAACAGGTCGGCCGGTGGGACCTTAGCCTGTTCGCGGCCCGGTTCCCGCAACTTGATCTTTGCGAGCCGGTGATCTTGCCGGTGGACGAACCTTATGACGATGCCGTGCTGATCGCTCTTCTCAAGGACTTCGTGTCGCTGTTCGCGGTGCGCGAGATCGCGACCACGGCCGCGTTTCGGCAACGCAGTCCGGCGCTCGCTACCCTGCACAAGCAGAGCGAAGATCATATGCTGCTGCTTCAGTCGCTCGAGGAGGAGGCGGTGCGGCCATCCTCCTACGAGCTCCCGCGGGTTTCGCTCTGGATCGGGGCCGCGGGCGCGCGGCTTCCATCCCATCTTTTCACGCTGAAGCGGCCGCTTCACGTGATCATCGCGCCGGAGGCGACACCCGATTCCTTGGCGACCGGGCGCCGGATCGCGGACACCGGATCGAACGTGCTGAGCGTTGATCAGTTCAAGCTGGGGGCACGCCAATGAGTGTCCTGAACCAGGCGAGCGACGGCCTTTATACCGTGCTCATCGTGCTCGTCCGCGCGATATTGCGTTTTGGACCGCGCAGCCGCGAAGATCTCATTCTCGCGTGCGGCGGCGCAGTCGACGCGGTCGACACGAGCCAGCTTACTCAGACGCTCAATCGCTGGACCGAACTCGGCCTGTTCGGCCAGGAAGACGGTTCGGTGACTATATCCGAGCCATATAAGTCGGACCTCGGCAAGTCCGCCGACGAGGCGGAAGCTCGGTTGCCGAGGATCGTCCGGACGATCGCGATGCTAGTTGAGAACAATGAGCGGTTCTGGGAGCGCGAGAAGTCGAAATCGGCCGATCTCTCGCGCGCGGTCGCGTGGATGCTCGCCCAGGACGTCTATGCCCTCGACGGAAATGTCAGAAAGCTGGCGGTGCTCGAAGAGGCCCAGATCGCCGATTCGGCTAAGCAGACCATCGGCAAGAACGACACGCGCTGGAACGGTCTCAAGGCGTGGATGCTGTACCTGGGTTTTGCTCGGGACGGCATGCAATGGGTGGTCGATCCCACGCAAGCGCTGCGAGATGCGCTTCCCGACATTTTCGGCTCGAGCCGCGAACTGACTGGCCCGGCTTTTGTCGAACGCGCCGCGTCTGTGCTGCCGGTGCTCGATGGGGGCGCGTACCGGACGCAGGTCGAAGCGTCGCTGAAGGAGCGTGCCTGGCCGCGGCCTCGTGCCGGGCTTCTTTCCTCCTCGCTGTCGCGCGCGATCCAGCGGCTCGACCGCGAGGGCGCGATCACGCTCGCGAACCGCAGTGATACCGAAGGGGTGGTGACGCTGGCCGGAACCAATATGCGCGCATGGCGTGAGGCCTCCCACGTAGCACTGCCGCCGGCAAGAAAGACGCGCTGATGCTCGAGAAATATTGGCCGGAAGCCGACCAGGTAAATGCCTGCATCAAGAACGAGGCGGAGACCGCGGACGTCTCCGTGCTGCTCGCGGTCCATCAGCCCTCGCAACTCACCACCCGCAACGCCGGCACCAACATCGAAACGCCGGCTACCGAACAGCAACTGCTCGATGCTTTCCTCTCCGACGATGTGCCCGGCGGCTATCTGCTCTTCCCGATCACCGGACCGTCGGGGATCGGGAAGTCGCACATCATTCGCTGGCTCGACGCCCAGCTTCAGCGGTCGCCCCAGCGCGATCGCCTTCACATTATTCGCATTCCGAAGAGCGCCAGTTTGCGCAAGGTGGTCGAGCTCATCCTCGCGCCGCTGGCGGGAGACCCGCGCTTCGAGAAGTCCCGCGCCGACCTCACCCGCGCGGTTGCCGAGGTGGACAAGCGCAAGGCGGTGGTGCTGTTCCGCGCGCAGATCGAGAATGCCCTGACCAGCCGCGCCGAGGCGATGCAGCTCGAAGCGCGCGAGCACAAGGATCGCGCCGCCGAGCAGCGCCCTTTGATAGGCCACGCGCTGTCGTTGCCCAAGCTATTCGGGGACGCTGCGCTAAAGGATCATTTCGACGCGACGGTTCTCGCGCGCGTGGTGGCGCGCGCGCTCCAGGGCCGCGAAGACGGCGCGGAGGGCGATGAGATCCAGTCCCAATTCTTCGCCGACGACCTGATCCTTCCCGACGATATCGATCTCAACAACGCCGCGCTTTCGGTGAAGACCTATTACCAGACTCAGCTCGCGGTGTCGGATGCGAGGCGCCGGCAGGCCGCGGTCGATTTGCTCAATGCAATCGTCGACACCGCGATCGGCAATGTGTTCCAACTCGAGCAGAGCACGGGCGGGATCACCTTGCAGGAGATCATCCTCGGGGTCCGCGAGATCCTGCTGAAGGACGATATGGACCTCGTCCTGCTGGTCGAGGATTTCGCGGCGCTCTCGGGCATCCAGGATGTCCTGCTCAAGGTCTGCGTCCAGGAGGGCGCCTATGACGGCAAGAAGGTCCGCGCCACGATGCGGACCGCGCTTGCCCTGACCGATGGCTATCTGGCGTCACGCGATACCATCCTGACCCGGGCGCAGCGCGTCTGGGTGATCGGCAACAGGCAGCGTAGCGATGACGAGATCAAGACCGCCGTCGTCGATTTGGTCGGCGCCTATCTCAATGCCGCGCGCTGGGGTGAAGACGGCCTGCGCACGCGTTTCGACCGACGCGGCGCCGACGAAGGGCTGACCGACTGGCTGCCGGCGTGGCATGACGAGGAGCAGACCGACGAAGAAGGCGAGGCGCTCAACGCCTTCGGCTATTCGGAGCGTGGCTACGCGCTGTTTCCGTTCAACCGCCTGGCCGTTGAGCAGCTTGTCCAGCGGCATCTGACGGAGGCCGGCAAGCTCGCCTTCAATCCGCGCCGCGTAATCAACGAAATCATGCGCCGCCCGCTGCTGATGCGCGGCAGCTTCGTCAGCGGTGCCTTTCCGCCCGCCGACTTCCACGGCCTGCGGCCCAATCTCTACCTTGCCGGACTGGTGCGCGAGGCGAGCCAGCCAGAAGCCGTCAAGCGACGCCTGAATTCGGCGCTTGCGGTCTGGGCCGGAAACGCGGCCGACCAGAGCGAACTCGCGCATGTGCCGCCGGCGATCTTCACGACATTCTCGCTGCCGACGCCCGCCGACCTCGCCAATGTGGCATTCGTGCAGGACGAGCGGCCCGTGAGCCCGCCAACGCCTCCCCAAGACGAGCAAGCGCCCCCGGCACCGCCATCGCCGCCGGTCGCACAGGATTCGCGCGTCGCGGGCTGGTCGAAAAAGCTTGAGGCCTGGGCGGCGGGCGCGGAACTCGTGCAGGTCGACGCGCGCGAACTGCGGGCCGCGCTTGCGGCGATGCTGAAGGGCGCAATCAACTGGCCCGCGCTTCGCATTCCCATTCAGGAGATCAAGGCGACCTGGCTGTCGATCGCGGGCGCGCGCAACAACCCGGTCGCGGGCCGCGTGCTGGTGGTCTGCGACCGGCATGAGGACGAGGACGCGACGCTGCGCGAAGGCTTTCTTGGCGCGCTCAGATTTGGCTTTAATGGCAACCGCTGGGACTATCCCGAGGCCGACATCGACTATGTCGCCAGCGCCGCGATCATCGACCGGCTCGTTGCCCAATTGATGCCGATGCTGGTCGCCGAGGCGAACGCGCAGACGGCGGTGGTCGGGCGAGCCTTGCTCAATCAGTCCCGCATCGTCGGTCTCTCTCCGCCCGTGCGTCCGGGCGCGGCGGAGCCGCTGTTGCGCGGCCTGTTCTCCCCGCCACCGCAGATGGACGCGCAGCTGTTTGAGGAAGGCTGGGACCAGTTGCGCGCACAGGCGCTCGGCTCGGTCAACGGCCGCAGCACGCGCAGCATGCTGCAAACGCTCCTTCTCGATCGAACGGCAAGCTACCAAGGATCGGGCAACAAGCCGTTCGCGATCGACAGTCCACGATTGCTCGACGCGCTCTCCGGCGAGGCTCCGGCCGGCGCGCTGCCCGAAGGATTGCCCGACGAGGCGCGCAGCTTCATCCCGACGATGAGCGAGGCGCGGCTGTGGACGCGGCTGCAAACGGTCATAACCAAGCTTCGCAGCTTCCGCGAAGAGATAGCCGACTTTGTCGACGACAGCCTCGACAAGAACGCCTTTGTCGCTGACCTGCGCGAGATCATCCCCCTGCTGCAGAAGACCAATTGCTGGCCGGCCGCAGTGTCGATCAAGACCGCCGATTTTGAAACCCGGCTGACGGAGTTCCAGACCAGCCGCTTCGTCGACCTGGTCGCGAAGACGGCCACGATCGTCGACGAGGCCGATCGCCAGCAGATCCCCAAGCTCTTGAACGCCCTGGGGTCGATCGACCTGGGCCTTATTCAGCGCACCATGGCGTTCCTGAAGATCGCCAACGAGATCGTGTCGCTGGCCGAGCCGCGCGTCGCGCAGCAGGAGGCGATTCGTGGTCAATCCGATCCGAGCGCCGCAGCGGACGAGATCGTCGCGCTGCTCGAGGGCGTGAGCGGGTTGCAGGCCGCGGTCCCGGAGGTTGTCCCATGAGCACCTCGCTTCCTGCGCGCACCAAGGCCCTGCGCGACCGCCTCATGGGACTCGATCAACTCGGTGCCAATGTCGAGGAAACCGGCCTGCTGGAGGATCTGCGGTCCGATCTCGCCGCTCCGGCCGCCGAGCTCAGCCGGGCGCTGGATCAGCGCACGCTTCTGGTCGATTCCGGAATCGCCGCGGCGGCACCTGCGAGCCTTGATGCTGCGCGCAAGCGCGCAGTCTCGCTCCTCGAGAAGTTCAAGGCGGAAAAGAAGGCGGCGACGCTCAAGAAGGGGATCGGCTGGGCCAATCTGGTCCGCGATATCAAGGCTGCGTCGAGTGATGCCGCCGCCATGGTGGTCAAGAGCTGGAAAGCCTATCGCCAGGATGTGTTCACCGGCGAGGCCCCCGGGGTCGTCAAGGGTCGAATTGCCTTCACGCCGGCCAATGGCGCGGCGTTCAAGCGCTATGAGCAGCTTCATCAGGCCTTCCGGCTGGAATTCGAACGGCTGCCTGCGGATCGCGCCGCGATCGAACGCGTGCGTTCGCTTGCGGCCGAACTAACCGATACCGCCAAAAGCTTCGATTATGCCGTACCCGCAGAGGTGAAGCGCTTTCTGGAAGCGGTGCAGAGCGGCGGCGCGACGCTCGATCTGCTGACCGACACGGTCAAGACCTGGCTTACCGACAACGACGCCTTCGCAAGCTATCGCATCCTGCCGCGGGGTGCCGATGGAGGCCGATGAAACCCTGCTGCTCGCCGCGCTCGATCAGATCGAGCAGCGCGAAGCCCGGCTGCTGACCTGGGGACTGGTCGACGGTCATGTTTCGGCGGGCGAGTTGTACGGGATCATCGATGCGCTGCTCGACGATCCCTCGGTCGGCGCAGGGGTGAGTTTCCACGATGCCGGCGAGTTGATCTTCGAGCTGATCGACCGCGCGCTGCTGTTCGACATTGGCGAAGAGCCGGCCACCCGCTACCGCTCGCGTATGGCCGAGGGCGTGCGGCTGCTGTTCCGGCTTCGCCAGCTGTTTCCACAGCATCGGGGGCCGATTGGCTGGCAGACCGCGCCGACGCTCGTCGCCGACTTCCGGTTCATCTGGCGCCGGCGCCGCTATCCGCGTCGCGACATCGACGCCGCCGCGGCGCTGGCGCGGATCGCCGCTGCCACCACCGACCCGTCGGCGCGCACCGCCCTGTACGCGCTGGTCGACAGCTTCGGGCCGACTTTCGCGCTTGCCGGCTTCCAGGTCGACGCCGCCGCCCGGATCCTTGGCGGGTTCGAGGGATCGCAGTCGATCGCCACACTGGTGAGCGCAGGCACCGGCAGCGGCAAGACACTGGCCTTTTATCTGCCGGCGCTGTCGCGGGTCGCGTCGCATATCCAGCGCGATGCGGTGGGCGATCGCTGGGTCAAGGTGCTTGCGCTCTATCCACGAAACGAGCTGCTCAAAGACCAATTTGCCGAAGTCTACAGCCAGGCCCGCCGTCTGGATGCGACCTTGGCCGCGCGCGGCCGACGCAAGATCCTCATCGGTACCTTCTTCGGCCCGACGCCGCGCAACGCGGAAAAGGCTCATGAAGCGCGCAGCGGCTGGCGCGCGACTTCGGACGGCCTCATTTGCGAGTATCTGCGTTGCCCGTCTCCCGGTTGCGACGGCGACATGGCGTGGCGCGACACGGATAGGCGTGCCAATCGCGAGCGACTCGAATGTTTGGAATGCGCAGGGTCAATCGAGAGCGACGAGATCATTCTCACGCGTCAGCGGCTGCAGACCGAGGCGCCGGACATTTTGTTCACGACGACCGAGATGCTCAACCAGCGCATGGGCGACGACCGGTTCTGGCACCTGTTTGGCATCGGCGAGCGGGCACAACGCGCTGTCGAAATGATGCTGCTCGACGAGGTCCACACCTATGCCGGCAGCTCGGGCGCCCAGGTCGCATTCCTGCTGCGGCGTTGGCGCCGCCTGGTGCGGCGCCACGTGAGCTTTGTCGGCCTGTCGGCGACGCTGAAGGATGGGCCGCGCTTCTTCGCGCAATTGACCGGCCTGTTCGAACAAGCGTCGGTCGAGATCACGCCCGCCAATAGCGACATGATCGCCGAGGGCGCGGAGTATCTTCTGGCGCTTCGAGGCGATCCGGTGTCACGTACTGCCCTGCTGTCCACGACGATCCAGACCGGCATGCTCCTGTCCCGGCTGCTCGATGCGCCCGACGAGCGAAAAAGCCGGGGCATCATTGGCGAGCGCGTCTTCCTTTTCACCGACGATATCGACGTCACCAACCGTATGTATTTCGCCATGCTGGACGCGGAGGGACGCCGCAGTAGCGGCGCGCCCGACCTCGCTAACCGGCCGGATGGTGGGCTTGCATCGCTGCGCCGACCATTGCCCGTTGAGCAGCGCAAGCTCCACGGACAGGATTGGGAAGCGGTCGTCCAGATCGGCCACAGTCTGCAGCCGCAAGACCGAAAGTCAGTGGGCCGAGTGATGTCGATGGACCCGGGGGTCGGCAACAATCTCGATATCATCGTCGCAACGGCGTCCCTCGAGGTCGGCTTCAACGACCCGCGGGTCGGCGCGGTCATTCAGCACAAGGCGCCGCGCGACGTTGCCCAGTTCCTCCAGCGCAAGGGCCGCGCGGGACGTTCGCGCACGATGCGCCCGTGGACCGTCGCTGTACTATCGGATTATGGGCGCGATCGGCTCGCCTACCAAGGCTATGATTTGCTGTTCGATCCCGAGCTGCCGCTGCGCACGCTGCCGGTCGGCAACCGCTATGTCATGCGCATCCAGGCGGTCTACGCGACGCTCGACTATCTGAGCCAGGCGCTGGGCTCTTCGCGCCAGGGCAGCGTCTGGCTGGACCTTTCGACAAGTACCGACAGCAGCTACCAGCGCGCGCGCCAGACTACGCTGGCGAGCCTGATCCGGCGCATCTTGACCATCCCGGCCGAGCTGGATCGCTATACCGCCTATCTCGCCTCGGCCCTGAAGGTCGACGAAGGCGCCATCGCGCCGCTGCTCTGGGACCATCCCCGGCCGCTACTGACCCAGGTCCTGCCAACGGCGCTGCGCCGGCTCGAGAGCAATTGGCGGGCCTCAGGGCAGACAGGCGAGGATTACCAGGTGTTCAATTCTCCTTTGCCCGAGTTCGCGCCGGCCAATCTGTTCAGCGATCTCAACCTACCCGAGGTCAGCATCGTGCTGCCGCAGCCAGGAAGCGCGACACCCGATGAGGTCGCGATGCCGATCGCCCAGGCGCTGCGCGAGTTCGCGCCGGGGCGCGTGTCGCGGCGCTATGGCATCAGTCATGCATTCGAGCGTCACTGGATATGTCCGCCGCTCGACCAGAATCGCGAGCAAATGGTGCCACTGGAGCCGTTCGCGCGGCTCGACCGGCTCGGAGACTGGCAGATCGTGATCGCGGGTACGGTCCGCCAGGTGCCTGTCTATCGCCCGCGCGTCCTGGAGGTCCAACCGCCTCCGGGAACTGTTGTGGATACATCCAACGCCCGGCTTCGCTGGCAAAGCCAACTGGTCGCCCGCGAGCCGGGCTTGGTGCTGGACCCGCCGCGTGGCAGCCCTTGGACACCCTTGGTCGGGGACGTGCGCTTTTACAGCCATGAAGGGCTTAGCCCGATCGAGGTGCGCCGGATGGCGCTTGGAAGCGACGCCGGCATTCGCTTCCGGGATGGCAGATCGCTTACCAAGGAGTTCAGCTTCGAGGTTAGCGGCGAGTCGGCTGCGCTCGGCTTCAGCCTCGCGGTCGATGCGATGTGCATCCGCCTGCGCTTTCCGGAGGCCTTGTCGTCCAACCTCGGGGACGAAGCGGACCCGCGCTATCGCGCGATGCGGACCGCCCGGTTTCATCACCAGGCGGTCCACGGCCCATTTCTGCAGGCGGTCGACAACCCGTTCGCGCGCGACTGGCTGGCGCACCTCATGCTGGCGGCCCTCAGCAATGAGGCCATGGCACGCGGCATCACCTTGCGCGAGGCTGCGGCGCGCCTTGCCAACGGCAGCGCGGAGCTTGATCTCGACCGGACGCTCAACATCCTGTTCCAGTCGGCGATCGTCGACGATGCCAATGCGCAGGGCAATCAACAGGACAAGTTGCGGCAGGATTTGGCCGGATTCCTCGCCGATCGACAGGTCGTCGACAGGCTGTACAGCCTCGCCGCCATCCTGTGGACGCCGATCGACGCCGGGTGGGAGCCGTGGCTCCGCGACCGCTATGCCTCGACCGTCGGCGCGGCGGCGCTGAGCGCGATCACGAACCTCTGCCCGCAGATCGATGCCGACAGCCTGGTGCTCGACGTCACGGCCGGCCCCCGCGAAGCCGACGATGTGCTGGCCGGCACCGCCAATAGCGAGATCTGGATCAGCGAGATGACGCCGGGCGGCAACGGCCAGATCGAGGAAGCACAGCGTCAATATGTCGAGGATCCGCGGCGCTTCTTCAGCCTGATGACGGCGGCGCTGCGCGACAATGATTTCTCGCTGAGCGACTTCCAGCTAAGCCGCTTCCTCGCCGCCGTGGTCGAAGGGGACCGCGACGATCCGCTGCCGGCCTCCACGCGAGGATTTCGGCACGCATCGGGCGCGGAGGAGAGCCATGCGGCGTTCACCGCGCTTCGCCATGTCCTAGCGGAGGAGGGCTTCGTCACCTTCCACGCTTTTCTCGTAGCGCTCGCCAATCGTATCCTGCGCCCGGGCTCGAGCGGCGACAGTGACGCCTTCTTCCTCGACGCCGTGCGCTTGTGGAACACCGAGGAAGCCCGGCTGGGCGTCGAACTCGACGCCCGTGTCCTCGCCTATCGGCTGGCACGGTCCGACGACATCGACGCCGCGCTCGGGCTCGCCGGCATCGACGCCCCCACTGTCAACCCGGACCAGTGGCGGTTCGGGGTGATTTATGGGCTGCTCTGGCCGCGAGGGCCGCACATTCGGCAATCGGGCCTTCGCATCTATTCGCCATTCGCCGAACTGCCCGCGCCCGACCCACTATTGCTGCAATCCGATCTTGCCGAGGATGCGAGCCTTATCGAACTCGAGATCGAGGGATGGCAGGCCCAGTGCCTCGATCGGCTCGCCGACGTCGGCACCGCAACCCTAGTCTGCCCAATTGCGGCGGCGGCCTTGCTTGCCGATGCTTTGAGCTTCCTCGCCACCAATCCGGTCCAGACGGTCTATCTCTCGGTGTTCGCGCGGGTTCAGGCTGTCCGCCGTGTCGAGAATGTCTTCCATGTCGATGTCGACGTCGCGGAGACGGTGCAATGAGCTTCGAGACGCGACGCATCTTCAAGAGCGCGGTGACCAGCCAGAATCTTATCCGCGAACTGCTGCAGATGATTTTCCTCGGCGAACTGCTGGCGCCGGGCGGCCAGCGTGCCTGGCTGGTTAGCCCGTGGATCAGCAATATCGTCCTGTTCGACAACCGCGCCGGCGGTTTCGGCACGATCAATCCCGAATGGGGTAATCGCGAGATCCGGCTTATCGAGGTGATGACCGACGTGATGGCGCGCGGGACGGCTCTGGGCATCGCCACCAGTCTCGACAGCCACAATGATCCGCTGATCGACGCGCTTACTGTGGCTGCCGATGAGGGCGGACACGGCGACAAGCTGTGCATCGTCCGCCGTCAGCATTTGCACATCAAAGGGGTGCTGCTGAAGCGCGGACTGCTGACGGGCTCGATGAACCTCACCTATAACGGTCTCGAGCTTAACGACGAGATGGTCGCCTACGATACGACACCCAAGACACTCGCCGAGGCCCGGATCAACTTCGAATCCTATGTTGAGGCTGGCAGATGATCGAGCATCTGCCTCAGCAAGAACAGGCATGGCTGGCGCGCTTCTTCGCGAGCCCCAACGAACTGAACTGGTCATCGCTTCTCGATGGTTCGGCACCGCCGCGCGAGGCCGACCATGTTCGACAGTGGGTTAGCCTTATCGGCTCGCGTACTGCTGCGCCACTCATCCTGCCGTTCGTGCGCTCCGGGGCTGTGACGGGCTGGTATGCGACGACCCAAGGCGCGTCGGGTGGCTATGAACTCGGCGAAGAGATCAATGCCTGGCTTGGTCCAACCTGGCTCAGTCGGTTCGAGCGTGTGCCCGAAGATTCTAACGACGCGATGGCGACGGCGCTGCGCAACCGCTTCGGCGGCACCGTGTACCGCTTCACCGGCTCCGACGACGCCGCGATGCAGACCATTTCCGAGCGGCTAAGCGAGTTTGCGGGCGTTCTGGAACGCCGACCACTCGCGACGCGGACGAGTGTCCGGCCGGTCGGGGCGATCCGCAGCGACTTCGAGCGCGCCCTGCTCGCCGGCGACGAAGCCCAGGCCGAATCGATGATCGCCGAGTTCAAGCAGACCGGGCGTCTCAACGAGGAGAATCTTCGCTACCTCGAGGTGCGGCTGAGTGCCGGGCTTGGCTTGTGGCCACAGATCGCCCGCGACCATTGGCTCATCAAGACCTTGGCCGATCTCGCGCTGCCACCCCAGATCCTCGCCGACCTAATCGAAGCGCTGTACCGGACCTATGTCGAAGAGGTGGAGGTTCGTGGCGATGGTGCCGCTATGCGAGAGGCATTCGCGCGGTACATTGCGACGCCCTATCCCAAGTTGTTCGCATCGCGTCGCGGTATTCGTGCGCCACGGGTCGTCAAGGCTTTCGCACTGTACGAGCAAGCGCAGCCCGATCCCGATCCCTCGATCGTTGACGCTCTGCTTGGCCTTCTGCCGGTCGGGACCGACACCACAATGTTCGCGGTCAAACGCGGCCCAAAGTCGGCGCCCGCGTCAGCCACTAAACTGGAGCAAGCCGACGAAGCGTTCGATGATGGCCAGATCGATCGCGCATTTGAATTTTATCTGCGGCTGCCTGCCAGCAGGAAGACTATTTGCCGGCTGGTTTCATGCGTTGGGACGATTGGCACCGACGACGCGCGCGACCGGTTGCTCGGCATCGTGGATGCCGTGGATGACGCCCTTGTCGAGAGTCTTCCCCCGGCGGTCGCGACTAAGCTCAAGAGCCTAAAGCAGGCGAAGGCGGAAGGTGCATCGGCACGTTCCGATACCGATATGGCCTTGACTGGCACTAATCCGTGGATGCGCTGGGCCGAGCAATTGCAGGCGGGTCAGAACCTTGCCGGTGCGGAGCGCGATGCGCAATCCGCCCCGACCAACTGGGACGTGTCCGAGATCCGAAGCAGCAGCCAACTGGCGAAAAGGTTTGCTGACATCATTGGCGGCCTCAACGGTGACGCCAGTGCAGTCGCGCGCGCTGCAGTTCCGCAGATCTACGTTAGTTTCTTCCCCGATGACGAGGAGGCATCGCCGAGCGCTAGGCCGATCGCATCGTTGCTGTTCCTGCTGATCGCCTTGGACGAGACGCTCTCGCGGGCCGATCTCGACCTACTTGGCCAATTGACCAATGTGCTAATAGAGCTAGGACTGTCGTCCGACGAGTACGTGTCGCTGATCGGCGACCTTGAGGATGTCCAAAAGCGGATCGGCTCATATGCTTATTTGCCATGGAGCTTGGATGTGAGCGAGGCGCTCGCAATCTTCCCATGCCCGTCCGACCATGCTCGTGACGCTCGCCTGAGGCTGTTTCTCCAGGTGCTGGGACAAGCTACCGCCTTCGTCCACCGGTTGGGCCCGGCGGATTTACTTCCTATCGAGACGCTGGCAAGGGACTACGGCGTCGGCGCAGATGCGGTTACGGCCCTGAAGCGCGAGGCGGCATCGGAACTCGCCTTTGCGGCACCCCAACCGGATCTCGATGGAAAGACAATTGGGATTTACACGCTTGCTGAGGCCGCCGGGAGCCGAGCCAAGGCTGCGCTCGAGGCTTTGTTCCCAGGCTGCAAAGTTATCGTGAACTCGGACGAAGTAGCGACCGCGCGATTGGCGAGCCTCGCCAGAGCGGCCGACCTGTTCGTCTTCGCGTGGAAAAGTAGCAGTCACCAGGCCTTCTACTGCATCAAAGATGCGCTAGCGGGAGAAGAGCCCATCTGGGTGCAGGGGAAGGGGACGGCCAGCATCCTGAGGGCAATTCTTCAACGCCTCACATGAACCACACTCATAGCAGATCCACTGCATCCGTTGCGGTATGCGTCCTGATCGTCACCCCTGATCGGGGTCACGTGATAGATGGGCAGAAAACCTGTCAACGGCGGAGCAAAAACCGGCCATGTGGCGGCGCAAAACCAGGCCAGTGGCGGTGTGCCAAGCGCCATGGCGCGCGCGCTCCCCAGATAGCTGGCGCGTGCCATGGCGCATTGGCCCGGAGGGCCAATCCTGTGGCGGCTGATCAGTTTTGAACTTCGGCCTTTCGGGCGCGGCTTTGGCCGAGCCGATAGCTGTCGCCGTTCATCTCGATGATGTTGACGTGGTGCGTCAGCCTGTCGAGGAGGGCACCGGTCAGGCGTTCGGTGCCGAAGGTTTCGGTCCATTCATCGAAGGGAAGGTTGCTGGTGATCATCGTGGACCCGCGCTCGTAGCGCTGCGAGATCAGCTCGAACAAGAGTTCGGCGCCGGTCTTGGACAGCGGCACGAAGCCCAACTCGTCGATGATGAGCAGCTTGACGGCGGCCAGCTGCTTTTGCAGGCGGAGCAGACGGCGCTCGTCGCGCGCCTCAATCAGTTCGTTGACCAGCGCGGCGGCGGTGATGAAGGCGACCGCCATGCCCTTCTGGCAGGCGGCCAGGCCGAGTCCGAGGGCAACATGGGTCTTGCCCGTGCCACTGGGGCCGAGGGCGATGACGTTCTCGCGACGGTCGATCCATTCGCAGCGGGCGAGTTCCAGCACCTGCATCTTGTTGAGCCGGGGGATCGCCTTGAAGTCGAAGCTGTCGAGGCTCTTGGTGGCCGGGAACTTCGCGGCCTTGATCCGACGCTCGATCATTCTGCGCTCCCGGTCGATCAACTCGAGCTCGACCAGGCGCGCCAGGAACTGGACATGGTCCAGCCCTTCGGTCGCACATTGCCGGGCGAGCTTGTTGTATTCCCGCAGGAAGGTCGGCAGCTTCAGCGTCTTCAGATGGTCTGCGAGCAGGATCTTCGGCGCCTCAGTCATGCCACGTCCTTCGACAGCAGGGACATGTAGCTGGCCGCCGAGGTGGTCGCGACATTGGCGCGCGGCAGGTAGGGGTAGACGTCGAGGTCCAGCTTCGGCGGCCGCTTCTCGACCTGGCACAGAACGAGATGCTTCACGGCATCGAAGCCGACCGCCCCCAGTTGCAGGGCCTTCTTCACGGCGGCATGGAGGTCGTCGACGTCGAAGGTCTCCAGCAAGCGCAGAACCTGAACATACTCGCGCCGCCCGGCCTTGATCATCCGCGCTTCCATCAAGCGGCGCAGGGTCGCGAACTCGGGCGGCAGGTCCCATTCGGCGAGAGGCGCCGCCTGGTCCAGGGCATTGATCTTGCGCTCGATCAGCGGAAGGTAATGGATGGGATCGAAGACCATGTCCTCGCGGTCGTAGCAGCGCGGGTGACGGGCGATGACCTCGCCGCCGCAGCCGATCACGACCGCGTCGACATAGCCCCTGATCCAGACGTCGCGGTGGCCGTAGGCGACGGGCGCCGAGTAGTCGTTGGTCTTGTAGCGCACCAGAGCCTGCGAACTGACCCGGCCGGTGGCCTGGTCGCAAGCCTCGAACGGCGCCGCCGGCAGGTCGGACATCGCGGCCAGATCCCGCACGAGGCGCTGGCCGATCGTCTCGGACTGGCCACGCAGGACGTCCGCCTGACGCCGTCGGCACTGCTCCTCCAGATGGGCGTTGAACGCGTCCCACGTCGCAAACCGCGGGATCGGCACCATGAAGTTGCGGCGGGAATAGCCGACCAGTCCCTCCGCGTTGCCCTTGTCGTTCCCTTTCCCGGGGCGACCGTAGCGGTCGCGGAACAGGTAATGCGACAGGAACCCGCTGAAGAGGATGGCTCGCTGGCGCGTCCCGTCCGGCAGGATCTTCGCAACCAGGCAACGGTCGTTGTCGTAGAGGATCGACGTGGGCACCTTGCCAAAGAACGCGAAGGCTTGGACGTGGCCGTCGACCCAGGCTTCCGCCGTCGCCGCGGGATAAGCTCGCACGAAGCAGGCATCGCTGTGCGGCAGGTCAATGACGAAGAAATGCGCCTTCTGCTCGGTGCCGGCGATGACGACCACCGCCTCGCCAAAGTCGGCTTGGGCATGACCAGGCGGGTGTGCCAGCGGCACGAACATCTCCCGCCCGCGGCGTTCGCGCTCCCGCATGTAATCCTTCACGATCGTGTAGCCGCCGGTGAACCCGTGCTCATCGCGCAGCCGCTCGAACACCCGCTTGGCCGTATGCCGCTGCTTGCGATGGACCTCCCGATCGCCCTCCAGCCAGCCGTCGATGATCCCGGTGAAGGCATCCAGCTTCGGCCGCTTCACGGGGGCCGTCCGCCGATATCCGGGCGGAACCGAGAACGCCATCATCTTGGCTACGCTGTCGCGCGAGATGTTGAAATGCCGCGCCGCCTCTCGCTGGCTCATGCCCTCGGCACAGGCCAGACGAACCTGTAGCGCGACAATCTGGGTGACTTGTGCGCGACAATCAGGATGAGAGTCGAAATGCCGCGACGGGTGAGATGATCGCGGCGTCAGCCGCCACGATCAAGGGTTTTCTCATCCTGATTGTCGCGGA
>Ga0210044_10001447_pt1 | contig 36147 bp, 33 predicted proteins | sample CryGey13umfilter_2_FD_183959 | JGI IMG/M metagenome (GOLD analysis project Ga0210044, IMG submission 183959) | Groundwater microbial communities from aquifer in Utah, USA - Crystal Geyser 4/9/14 3 um filter (SPAdes) (version 2) | ecosystem: Environmental > Aquatic > Deep subsurface >...
GGCCCTGTTCGGGCGGATGGTGATGGGCGTCGCCCACGAGGTCGACAACCACCTCAGCGTCGTCCTCGGGTTCGCGGAGTTGATCCAGCTGGCCGCGGGGAAAGAGCAGAAAGTCCGGGAAGGCGCCGGGAAGATCCTCTCCGCCGGTGAAAAGATCGGGGTGATCGTCCAACAGTTCTCCAGGTATGCGCGCCCGCACGCTCCCTCCCCGGAACCGTTCGTCCCCGGGGAGATGATTCCCGAGATCCTCCTGTTCTCTCGGTACGACCTCGGCCGCAACAACGTGACCGTATTGCCACCCGCGGAAGTCCCCAGGGAGATACTGCACGCCGACCGGCGGGATATCGGGCTGGCGCTCCTCGCGCTCCTGTTCAACGCCGGGGAGGCGATGTCGGGGACGGGCGGGGAGCTGTCGATACGGTTGTCCCTCGATGCCGACGGATGGAAATTCACCGTGAGCGACCAGGGACCCGGGATTCCTGCGGGGTTTGAAGAGAAGGTCTTCGAGGAAGGGTTCACGACCCGTACCGTACCGTTCAACACGGGAATGGGACTTCCGGTGGCGAAGCACCTCGTCGGTCAGGCGGGGGGCAATGTCCGCATCATCCCCCGGCCGGGCGGCGGCTGCAAGGCCACGATCCGCATCCCGGTGAAGCCGCGGACCCAGGTGCCCTGACCGGCAGGACGTCGATCAGCGCCCCGAACCCGTTCCCATCCCGGTGGGTAGCAAGTGCCCTCCTCCGCGCCTCGCCGAAGACGGAGAGGCCGAGGATTCGGCGCTACGGAGGGCATCCTTTGCTCGGAATGGCTTGCCATCCGTCTTGTCCTCCGAAGCCTTGGCGGAGGAGGAAGCCCCGAAATCCCGGGTGCACGGTTGCGATGAGGAGCGTCGTAAAGGCTCGCCATCCGTAGCTCCGAAATCCCGGGTGCACGGTTGCGATGAGGAGCGAAGGATGGTGCCGAAGGGGGGATTTGAACCCCCACGTGGTTGCCCACACCAGACCCTGAATCTGGCGCGTCTGCCAGTTCCGCCACTTCGGCACACATTGCGCGGAAGTAGAAGAATAACGCAAATCCGGCCGTCGCGGCAATCTGAAAAATAATTATCCGGTATGATGGGGAAGGGTCCGACTTGAAGGAGAATATGCGGATGCACGACCAGGCGTATTGGGAACGGTGGCTCCGGTCGCGGTCGAAGGCGCTCGAGGAGCCGCGCGCGTCGGTGAGGGATTGGTACCGCGAGGCGGGCGTGGAGAAGGGCGAGCGCCGCGCCTTCAAGGCCGCGCTGAAGGCGTTGAACCCGGTCGGGGGGAAGGGGAAACGGGAGAAGAAGCCGCCCCGGCGGGGGAAGGGACGGCTCGAAGGAGAAGGTACGCCGTACGGCGCCCCCCGGGACCACGGGGGGGCGGACGGGGGCCGGGCCGTCGAGGGACGCCTGCGCTTCACGCGCGAGGGGCGGCCGATCGTGATCCCGACCGACCCGGAGACGCCCATCGTCCGGATCCCGGGGCGCTCCCTCTCCGGGGCGTGGCCCAAGGATCGGGTGGTGGTCCGGCTCGATCGGCGGCGGCCCGGCGGCCCGTCGTATGGGCGGATCGAGCGGATCCTGGAGCGGGGAATCCGGGCGTTTGTCGGTCGGTACGCGCCCGCGGGGAACCGCTTCTTCGTCCGATTCCGCGATCGGGAGTCCGACCTGCTCCTCGAGGTGGACCTCCCGGCGGGTTTTTCGGGCGAAGCCGGGGATCTTGTCCTCGCGGAGGTCACCGAGTATCCAAAAGGGGAGAAGGAGGGGCGGGCCCGCGTCGTCCGCGCCCTCGGGAAGTCGCACACGATGGAGACCCTCTTCCTTGCCGTGACCTCCGCGATCGATCTTCCCGTCACGTTTCCGGACCCCGTGCTGGAGGAGGCGGCGGCCGTCCCGCAGGCGGTACGTCTTTCCACACGGGACGGCGGAGTGCGCCACGGGGACGAGGCGCTTCCGCGGGTCGACCAGAGGGATCTTCCGTTCGTGACGATCGACGGGGAGGATGCACGGGACTTCGACGACGCCGTATGTCTCGTCCGTGAGAGGAACGGTTTCCGCCTGTTGGTCGCGATCGCGGACGTGGCCCATTACGTCGAGCCCGGGTCGCCTCTCGACCGGGAGGCGTACCTCCGCGGCACCAGCGTCTACTTTCCCGATCGCTGCATCCCCATGCTGCCCCGCGAACTCTCCGAGGGCGTATGCAGCCTGAAACCGGGGGTGAACCGCCTGACGATGACGGTTGAAATTCCGATCCGGCCGGGGGGGACGCCGGGAAGTCCGTCCTTCCACCCCTCCGTCATCCGAAGCCGCGCGCGCCTGACCTACGACGAGGTCCACTCCATTCTCGGGGACGGCACGCTCGTGGACGCGGGAGGGAGGCCCGGCGGCGCGGGGATCACCCCGGAGATCGGGCGGATGCTGCGCGACATGGCGACGGTTGCGGGAAGGTTGACCCTTGCGCGCTTCGGGCGCGGCGCCCTCGACCTTGACCTGCCCGAGGCGGAGATCGCCGTCGCGGAGGGGATGCCCGTTTCCGTGAAGGCGTCGGAACGGTTCGAATCCCACCGGCTGATCGAGGAGTTCATGCTGCTGGCGAACACGGCGGTGGCCGAGTACCTGTCCGACCGCGGCGACGCCTTCCTCTTCCGGATCCACGAGGAACCCGCCCTGCAGAAGATCGAGGAGTTCGAGGTGGCGGCCGGAAAGCTTCTGCGCCGTTCCCGCCCCACCGCTCGTCGCGACACGTCTTCCCTCCTGCAGGCGTGGGCGGATCTCGCACGAGGGGGGAAATTCGAACGTGCGGTCCACAGGATGCTCCTGCGCAGCCTGATGTTAGCGCGCTACGGCCCGGAGACGAAGGGACATTTCGGGCTCGCCCTCTCGCGGTACACCCATTTCACCTCCCCCATCCGTCGCTACCCGGACCTCCTCGTCCATCGGGTGCTCAAGGCGGCGCTCGGGGATCGGGGATCGGCCGACGCCCTTCGAACCGTCCGGGAGAAGGGTCCGGAGATCGGGAGCCACCTTTCCGGGAGGGAGCGCCTGGCGACCGAGGCGGAGCGGGCGCTCGAACAGCGGGCGAAGGCGCTGTTCATGGCGGGGCAGGTGGGGCGTACCTTCGAGGGTACCGTCTCCTCGCTCGTCTCCTCGGGATTCTTCGTGGAGCTTGACGACTGCATGATCGACGGGATGATTCACGTTTCAACGCTGCGGGACGATGAATACCGGCTCTCGCCGGACCGGATGGAGTGGGTCGGGCAATATCGGAAACGCCGGATCGGACTGGGCGACCGGGTGCGCGTGCGAGTGCGCCGCGCCGATCCCGATCGGGGCGAGGTCGATTTCCTGCTGGTTGAAAAGATGCCGCAATCTCCTTAATATGAAGGAAAGTCGGGGGTGACCATGCCGAAAAAGCTTCTTCTCGCGGAAGACAGTCTGACCATACGGAAGGTGTTCGAGCTCGCCCTGTCCCGTTCGGACATCGCGATCACCGCGGTCGACAACGGGGAGGATGCCGTCCGCCTCGCGGGCGAGATCTTCCCGGACCTGGTGGTCGCCGACCTCACGCTGCCCGGGAAAAACGGCTTCGCCGTCGCCGCGGAACTCCGCGCCATGGAAAAGACGGAAAAGATCCCGGTCCTCATCCTCTCCGGGACCCTGGTCCCTCTCGACGAGGCGCGCTTCAAGGCCAGCGGGGCGAGAGGCGTCCTTTTCAAGCCCTTCGAGTCCGGGGAACTGCTGGAGAGCATCGAACGTCTCCTGCGCGAGGAGGCGCCGTCCCCGGAGTTCCGGGAATCGCTCGAGGCGCCGCCGGTCGACGAGCGCTGGGACTTCAGCGACGTTCTGGACGAGGTCGATGCCGAGACGGAGAAGTCCTCGGCGTCCGCGCCGGTGGAGCGGGAAGCCCTGCTCCCCGGGGCGATCCTCACCGGAGGGGGAAAGACCGCCACCACCTTCAACGAGTTCGATGTGTCGATCGACGAGATCGAAGAGGGCGCGCCGAAGGTCGAACACATGGAAAGCGACCTCCCGACCGATTCTCCACCGCCCGTGACCGATCTTTCACCGGCGTTGGATGACGTGGAGGAGATCGAGGAGATCGAGCATCTCGAGGAGATCGAGGTCCCCTTGCCGCCGGCCGACACACTTATTACCGAGGCGCCCGCTTCGCTGCGGATCCTTCCGGCCGCGACGGAGCCACCGGTCGCCGGAGAGCCGGTCCCGGACGTCGAGGCGCCGGCCGTCGCGGAACCTCGCGTCGCGGAACCTCCAATCGTGGAACCTCCAATCGTGGAAGCTGTCGTCGCGGAACCGACCGTCCCTGGACCCGAGGTCGCGGAACATGCCGTCGAAGAATCACTCTTCGCTCCCCCTGCGTCGTCGATCCCTCCGCCCGGCGCCGAGTCCCGGCCGGGCGACGCGGAGTTGCGGGAATTTTTCGCAGGCCGCGCCGCGGAGATCTTCCGGACCGTCGCCTCCGAGGCGGTGGAAAAGGTGATGTGGGAGATGACGGACCGTCTCGCCGCCGAGTTTTCCGCGAAGCTCCGCGAGTCGGTCGAGGCCGTCGCGTGGGAGGTGATCCCGTCGACCGCGGAGGCGCTCATTCGCGAGGAGATCGCCCGGATCCGCGAACGGGTCGGGAAGCCCTCCCTCTGAAGATGGGCGAAGATAAACCAGAGAAAGAGAAACCGTACGACCCGAAGTCCGTGGAGGAGCGCTGGTACGCCGCCTGGATCGCGGCGGGTTCCTTTCACGCCGACCCGTCCCGGCCGGGGGATCCGTACACGATCGTCATCCCGCCGCCGAACGTCACCGGCTCCCTCCATATGGGGCACGCCCTGAACATCACTCTGCAGGACGTCCTTCTGCGATACGCCCGGATGAACGGGCGCAACACTCTCTGGCTTCCGGGAACCGACCACGCCGGGATCGCGACCCAGAACGTCGTCGAGAAGATGCTTGCGAAGGAGGGGATCACCCGCCAGGAACTCGGGCGGGAGGCCTTCATCGAGCGGGTCTGGAAGTGGAAGGAGGAGAGCGGCGGGACGATCCTGAACCAGCTGAAGCGCCTGGGCGCCGCGTGCGACTGGGAGCGCGAGCGGTTCACGATGGACGAGGGGCTCTCCCGCGCGGTCCGCGAAGCGTTCGTTCGGCTCCACCGGAAGGGACTCGTCTACCGCGGGCGGTACATCATCAACTGGTGCCCCCGATGCCGCACGGCGCTCTCCGACCTCGAGGTCTCCTACGTGGAGAAGAAGGGGGCGCTCTGGTACATACGCTATCCCGGGATGTCCGGCGAGGAGGGGATCGTCGTCGCGACCACGCGCCCCGAGACGATGCTGGGCGACACCGCCGTAGCGGTCAACCCGAAGGACGACCGGTACTCCGGGCGGGTCGGGACGACCCTGCGGCTGCCGCTGATGAACCGGCCGATTCCGGTGGTGGCCGACGAGATGGTGGACCGCGAGTTCGGGACCGGCGCGGTGAAGATCACACCGTCCCATGACGTGAACGATTTCGAGGTCGCGAGGCGGCACGGGCTGCCCTCCGTTCGGGTGATCGACGAGTCCGGGGCGATGACGCGAGACGCGGGCGCCTTCGTCGGGATGGACCGGTTCGCATGCCGTGATGCGGTCGTCGCGAAGCTGGCGGAAGAGGGGCTGCTCGTCCGCGAGGAGCCGTACCTCCACAACATCGGCCACTGCTACCGGTGCAGGACGGTGGTGGAGCCTGCGGAGAGCATGCAGTGGTTCGTCAAGACGAAGCCGTTGGCCGCCGCAGCCATCCGCGCGGTGCGCGAGGGCGAGACCCGGATCGTTCCGGCGCAGTGGGAGAAGACGTATTACGAGTGGATGGAGAATATCCACGACTGGTGCATCTCCCGTCAGATCTGGTGGGGGCATCGCATCCCGGCCTTCCACTGCCGTGCGTGCGGGAAGACGATGGTCGAGATCGACCCGCCTTCGCTGTGCGATGCGTGCGGGGGGACCGACATCCGGCAGGAAGAGGACGTCCTCGACACCTGGTTCTCCTCCGGCCTCTGGCCGTTCTCGACCCTCGGGTGGCCGGAAAAGACGGCGGACTTCGAACGGTACTATCCCACGTCCGTGCTGGTGACCGGCTTCGACATCCTCTTCTTCTGGGTCGCCCGGATGATGATGATGGGGATCGAGTTCACGGGCAAGGCTCCCTTCCGCGACGTGGTGATCCACGCCCTCGTCCGGGATGCCAAGGGCGAAAAGATGAGCAAGACCCGGGGGAACGTCATCGATCCGCTGGTAGTGATCGACAAGTTCGGCACCGACGCCTTCCGCTTCACCCTCGTCGCGCTGGCGGCGCAGGGACGGGACATCCGGATGTCCGACGACCGGGTCGAGGGGTACCGCAACTTCATGAACAAGCTGTACCAGGCCGGCCGCTTCGTCCGGATGCACGCCGACGACGCGACGCTCCGGGATCTTCCGGACGACCTGCCGGTGACGGACCGGTGGATCCTCTCCCGTCTGCAGCGGGTGATCGACGAGGTCCGCCGGGGGATCGAGGAGTACCGGTTCAACGAGGCGGGTTCCGCCTTCTACCAGTTCGTGTGGCACGAGTTCTGCGACTGGTACCTCGAGATGATCAAGCCTGCGCTTTCCCCCGATGCGGGAGAGGCGGAACGACAAGCGCAGCGGGCCGTCCTGCTCCGGGTCTACGAAACGATCCTTGCGCTCGGCCACCCGTTCGTACCCTTCATCACCGAGGATCTGTGGCACGCCCTGCCGGGGGAGCGGGGGCTCCTGTATGACCGGCCATACCCCGTCGTAGACGTCGGCGCGACCGACGAGAACGTCGAGGACGCGATGGCGCACCTGATGGAGGTCATCCGGGCGGTTCGCAACATCCGCAGCGAGCTCAACATCCCGCCGGGGAAGCAGGTCGAGGTTCGCCTGAAAGGTCAGCAGGAGGAGCAGAAGTTCCTGCGGGACCACGAGGAAATCGTCCGGCGGCTCGCCCGGGCAGGGCGGGTGGCCTACGTCGATCCCGATTACATCCCGGTGAAGGACGCGACCGCGGTGGTGAACGACATCGAGGTCTGCCTCCCCCTGGAGGGCCTCATCGACTTCGGGCAGGAGGCGAAGCGCCTGGGCAAGGAGGTGGAGAAGACGAAGGCGGAGTACGCCCGCGTCGCCGGGCAGCTGGGGAACGCGCGGTTCACCGCCAAGGCCCCCCCGGACATCGTCGACGCCTTGCGCGACCGGGGGAAAACGCTGGAACAGAAGATCGCCAAGCTCGGGAAGAACCTCGAGCTGGTGAGTCGATACCTGGCGTGATCTCGCGGCACCTGTACGAGGAGATCGTCCGCGGCGCCCTGCGCGAGGACGCCCCGTTCGGCGACCCCTTCGGGGATGTGTTCCGCGATGCCGCGGCAGGGGTCTTCCTGGCGGGAGGCGACGGCGTGCTGTGCGGCGGGCCGGTGGCGATCGAGGTGTTCCGCCAGGTCGACCCGTCCGTTTCGGTTTCCTTCTCCCCCGACGGGTGCCGGGTCGCCCGCGGTGACCGGATCGGGGAAGCCTCCGGCCCGGCCGGATCTCTCCTGCGGGCGGAGCGGGTGGCGCTCAACTTCCTCCAGCGGCTCTCGGGCGTGGCCACCGCGACGTCCCTCTGCGTTTCGCGGATCGCCGCATACGGCACGAAGCTCCTCGACACGAGGAAAACGACGCCGCTGCTCCGGGTCCTCGAGAAGTACGCCGTACGGGTGGGGGGCGGGGCGAACCACCGGTTCTCCCTCTCGGACGGGATCCTCGTCAAGGAGAACGGGATCCGCGCGGCCGGGGGGATCGTCCCGGCGGTCGCCGCGGCGCGTTCGGCGGCGCACCACCTCCTCCGCGTCGAGGTCGAGGCGGAGACGCTTCCGGACGTGGAGGCGGCGGTCGAGGCGGGGGCCGACGCGGTCCTCCTCGACAACATGCCGCCGTCGATGGTCCGCGAGGCGGTCGCGCGCTTTGGCGGGATCGTCTTCCTCGAGGCGTCCGGGGGAATCCACCTTGGGAACGTCGAGGAGTACGCCCGCACGGGGGTGGCCGCCGTCGCCGTCGGCGCGATCACCCACTCCGCTCCGGCCCTCGACATCTCCTTCGAACTGTCGGCATGATTCCCCTTCTCCTGGGCCTTCTTTTTCTTTTTCCCGCGGCGGGGCGCGCGGTCGAGGGATACCGGGTCTACGAGTCCACCGCCGCGTCGGTGAACGGCGAGGTGTTCTTCGTCTCCGACGTCGCGCGGGAGTCGTGCTTCCTCGGGTGCGCTGCGATGCCAGGGACCGGGGAGGAGATCCTTTCCCTTCGCGAGACGCGGGATCGCCTGATCCTCGACGCGCTGGGGCTCCAGGAGCAGCGGAAGCTTCTTCTCGGGGCGGTGGACAACGTGATGCTGGAGGGGTACGCGCGGGAGGCGGAGTCCCGGATGACCGCGTGCCCGTCCCCCTGCAAGCGGGAGATCGCCCCCGGGGAGACCCGGGAATGGATCCGACGGAAACTGCTCCTCCGGGATTTCTTCAACCGCCGTGTCGCGGTATTCGTGGAGGTGAAGGCCGACGATGTGCGGAGGGAGCTTGCGCGCAGGTCTTCCTCCCCCGGGAACGACGCGGACCCGACCCGGGAGGAGGTTCTTCAAGAGATGCTCGACGCCCGGATCGCGCAGGAGATCCGAAACTGGCAAACCCGCGCCGCATCAAAATCCAGGATCGTACTTTCCCCCATGGAGGATCGATGAGTACCGGAGCGTATGTCCTCACCGTGCGAACGTCCTTCGCCGCCGCCCATCGCCTGCGCGAGTACGACGGGAACTGCGAGCGACTGCACGGGCACAACTGGCAGGTGGAAGTCGCGGTGGAGTCGCCGACGCTCGACGAACGTGGGATCGCACTCGACTTCCGGATCCTCAAGGCGTCGCTTCACGACCTGCTCTCCCGGTTCGATCACCGGTACCTGAACGAAGTCCCGCCGTTCGACGGGATGAACCCGTCGTCGGAGAATCTCGCGCGCCACCTGTACGAGGAAATGGAAACATCGATCCCCGCGCCGGCGCGCGTCTCCCGCGTCACCGTGTGGGAATCCGACGATGCCCGGGCCGACTACTTCCGGCGCGACGAATAGGATCCGCTACCCCTTCACCGCCAGAGACCCGTTCAGCTCCCTCAGCAGCGCCGACAGGTCGATCCCGTGGACCTTGGCGCCGTGCTCCAGGTTTTCGTATTCGGAGAGCTGGCACTGGGCGCAATCGATCCCGAACCGCTCGAAGACCGGGATCGTCTGCGGGTATCGACGGAGCACGTCCTCGATCTTCATCTCCTTGTCGATCATCGTGTCACCTCCCGGCGGGATGCCCTATTTTACCACGTGGATTCCCCGGTCGATTTCGAGGAAGCGGAGAGGCGGCGCCGCGGGGATCCGGCCGATCTTCGCCGCCAGCTCGTAGAACAGGGCAAGGCCCTCCGCCTCCTCCCCGAGGTCGTAGGAGAGGCAGCGCCAGTAGGCCTCCCTGAAAGCGAGGGGAATCCAGCCGGGGCCTCCCCACGGGTATTCTCCCCGGAGGATCGACGCCTGCGCTGTCCGTTTCGCCGTAAGAAGGGCGGCGGAGAACCGGGACAGGGCATCACGGCGCTCCTCCCACGCGCTCCGGGCGGCGATCCAAAGGGCGAAAACGAACGGCTTCCCCGTCTCGCGCCGCCACCACTCCCCGAGGTCGGTGACGTGCGGCGCGACGGCGTCGACGGCCGCCCGGATCGCCTCGTCCCCGATCAAGAGATGGGCCGGGTAGCGTCGCAGCGCCTCTCTCGCCGGAAGCTCCGTCCTCACGAGGAGGTTTTCGCGCCCCAGCGACTTGCGGAGGAGGATCTCGAGCAGCAGGATCGAGGTGTCCGAATTCCCGGTGACGGCGATCGGCTCCGGGGGAAGCCGCCGGAGCGGACCGTTCGACAGCAGCAGGACGCTCATCACGCGGCGTCTCGAGGAGATGGAGATGTCGGGGCAGAGGATGTACCGGTCCGGCCGCAACGCGTACTCGATGGACGAGGAGGGGGACACGTCCAGCTCCCCGTCGCGCAACTTCCGGTTCAGTTCGGAGGGGTGCCCGTCGACGAACGAAACCCCGCCCGGCACGCCACCGGTCGCGAGCCCGTGGAAGATCGGGACGAGATTGGCGTACGGGATGCGTCCGACGTGCAGCGGGGACCGGTTCCCTGTCATTCGTATCTCAGCGCCTCGATGGGGTTGAGCGACGCCGCTTTCTTCGCGGGGTACACACCGAAGAATACACCGACCAAGGCGGAGAAGGTGAAAGAGAGGAGGACCGACCAAGCGGGGGTGGAAACGGGCAGTTTCGGGACGAGGAGCCTGAGGGCCCAGGCGCCCGCGACTCCGACGAGGATGCCGATGATCCCGCCGACGGCGGCGAGAGTGATGGACTCGAAGAGGAACTGCTGGAGGATGTCCCGGTTCCGCGCCCCCACCGCCTTGCGGATTCCGATCTCGTTGGTCCGTTCCTTCACCGTCACCAGCATGATGTTCATGATCCCGATTCCCCCGACCAGGAGCGAGATCGCGGCGATTCCGCCGAGCACGTAGGTGAGCGTGTCGAGGATGGTGTAGAGGGAGGAGAGGATGGCCGCCTGGTTCGTGATGGTGAAGTCCTCGTTCCGGTTGTGGGCGCGCTGGAGGAGGGACGTCGCCAGTTCCCGTCCGCTGTCGAGGTCGTTCGTGTTCCGGACGGAGATGAGGATCTCGAACAGCCCGTCGATGTCGAAGAGCTCCTGCGCGGTCCGGACGGGGACGAAGATCAGGTCGTCGATGTCGATTCCGAGGCTGATCCCCTTCTTCTCCATGATCCCGACCACGCGAAAAAGGGTGCCGGAGACCTTCACCGTCCGGCCCAGGGCGTTCGCGTTTCCGAAGAGCTCGCGTTTCACGGTCCTCCCGAGGACGCAGACGCGCCGCCGGGCGTCCACGTCCGCCTCGCCGAGAAACGAGCCGATCTCGACGTGGAGATTCCGGACGTCCTGGAACGCGGGCGTGACGCCGAGGACGGAGATGTTGCGCGACCGGTTCTGGTACCGGACCTCCGCCGTGCCGAAGACCACCGGCGCGACTCCCCCGAACAGGTACCCCTTCTTCTCGAGGATCCGGGAGTCGTTCAGTGTGAGCTTGTGGCGCACCGACCCGATGATCGGGGGGCCTCCCTTCGTCTCGATCTTCCCGGGAGTGACGATCAGGATGTTGCTCCCGAGCCCGGCGAACTGTTCCTCGACGTAGTTCTTCGTTCCCTGGCCGAGCGACACGAGGAGGATGACCGCCGCGACACCGATGATCACGCCGAGCATCGTGAGGGCGGATCGCAGCCGGTTGGTCCGGAGGGAATCGAACGCCGCCTCGACGAAGTCGATCCGGGTCATCCGCGGATCTCCCGGAATCGCTCGGAGGAAACGAGTCGCCCGTCGACGATGTAGACCGTCCGGTGCGCCCGCCGCGCGATCGCCGGGTCATGGGTGACGAGGACGACCGTTACGCCCGAGACGTTCAGCCCCGTGAGGATTTCCATCAGTTCTTCCCCGGACCGGGTGTCGAGGTTCCCCGTGGGCTCGTCCGCGAGCAGGAGGGACGGGTGATTGACCAGCGCCCTCGCGATGGCCACGCGCTGCTTCTGCCCGCCGGAGAGTTCATTGGTGAGGTGCCCCTTCCGCTCTTCGAGCCCCACCGCGCGCAATCCCTCCAGGGCGCGCCGGGAGCGCTCTTCACGGAGCACGCCGGCGTAGAGGAGCGGCAGCTCCACGTTCCGGAGCGCCGTGTAGCGGGGGAGGAGGTGGAACACCTGGAAGACGAAACCGATCTCGCGGTTGCGCAGCTCCGACAACTCGTCGGGGGAGAGCTCCGCGACGGACGTTCCCTTGATCTCGTAGGTCCCCGACGTCGGGACGTCCAGGCAGCCCAGGATGTTCATGAGGGTCGATTTTCCCGAACCGGAGGGGCCCATCACGGCGACGAACTCCCCGACGGCGATCTCGAGGTCCACGTCGGACAGGCCCACGACCCGCCCGGCTCCGGCCCCGTAAAGTTTCGTCACCCCGCGCAGCCGGAGGAGAGGCTCACTGGCGGCTTCGGATCCCAACGCGGCTCCCGGGTGCGAGGTCCTTGATCTCCAGCGAGGTGACCACGTCCTCTCCGGGGGACACCCCCGTGAGAATCTCCGTTCGGTCCCAGTTTGAAACCCCCACCATGACGTTGCGGCGGACGGCTTTCCCCCCTGAGGCGACGTAGACGAACTTCTTCGCGTCGCGCTCCATCAAGGCGGCGGACGGGATCAGCGGGACGTTGTCTTTCCCGCCCGTGAGAACCTCGACGTCCACCGACATCCCGAGACGGAGAGTCCTGGGGGCGGAGGTCAGGGTGATGGCGATCGTGTTGGCCCGCGAGACCTCCTTGGAGGCCTCCACCGTCGGCCGGACCTCGGAGACCCGGCCGGTGAATATCTCTCCCCGGAACGCCTCGGGCGACAGGCGGGCCGTCTGTCCGACCCGGACCCTGGCGGCGTCGGCCTCGTCGATCTGCGCCTCCACGTAAGCGGACGAGGGGTCGGCGAGGGTCATCAGGGCCTCTCCCGGCAACTTACTCTCCCCGATCTCGCAACTTTTCTTCGTGATCACGCCGGAAAACGGCGCCGTGATCGTCAGTTTCGACCGGCGGGCCGTCAAAACGGCCGTGCGTGCCCGCGCCGCGTCGATCCTCCCGCGGAGGACGTCGATCTCGCGGTCCAGGGCCCGGAGCGTGGACTCCCCGGCCGCGGCGATCCGGGCTTCTTCCTCCGCGTTCCCGAGCAGCGTCGCGGCGGCTTCCAGATCGGAGCGGGAGACGAATCCGTCCTGGAACAGTTCCTCCATCCGCCGGTGGTCCACGCGTGCCTTCCGGAGGTTGTTCCCCGCCCTTCCCCTTTCCGCGCGGACCCGAATGACCGCCTCCTGCCGCTTCGCCTCCGCCTGGAGAAGGGCGTCCCGGGCCTGTTCCTCCTCGGCGGCCGTCGCCTCGCCCTGTCGCGCCAGTTCGGGGTCGACGATCCGGGCAAGGACGTCGCCTCGCCGCACCGTGGAGCCTTCCCGGACGAGCACCTCGGAGACCCGGCCCCCCGTTTCGGTGGAGAGGACCGCCTCGAGGGGGGATTTCACGGTTCCCGCGGAGACCGCCGCGGTGATCTCATCGACGCGGCCGGACCGGACCCGGAAGACGTCCACCGGGATCGTCCCGGAGAACCAGCGATACGCGATCGCCGCGGACGAGGCGACCACCACAATGCATGCAAGGAGAATCCAATGCCGCTTCATCGGGACCTTATTCTAACATGCCGATCCCGTATCCGCCTTGACGAGCGGGTCCGAAATTCCAATAATAGGGGGGTCCGTACCAAGGAGGCCCCAATGGACTACAAGTCGATCAAGCGGTTCGTCCCGGAAAATGCGGCAAAAGAGATCCCGCCGGGGAATCCGGCGTGCCCGGTCAACGGCCGCGACGTATATCGCGCCCTCGCGTCCCACAAGACGATCGTCATGGCGTGCAACATCCGGATTCCCCTCGTCCTCCCGGGGATCATGCGGGCGGCGAAGGAGCTCGACGCCGTGGTCGCGTTCGAACTGGCCAAGTCGGAAGGGGATTTGAAGGGCGGCTACACCGGGATGACCCCGGAGATCTTCGTCCGCACGATCGTCGCGGCGGCGAAGAAGGCGGAGTTCGACACGCCGTTCGTCATCCACGGCGACCACATCACCGTAAAGAACACTTCCGAAGCCGAGGTCGAGGGGGCGCGCGCCCTGATCGCCGCGGAGATCGCGGCCGGGTACACGAGCTTCGCCATCGATGCGTCGTTCAACGAGATTCCCGACAACGCGCGGATCACCGCAAGTCTCGCGGGCCCCATCGCGGAGCGCAAGCTCGGCCTCGAGGTGGAGGTGGGGGAGATCAAGTCGGTGGGGACCGAGGCGCACCTGTCGACCGTCGGGGAGGCCGTGGATCTCATGGAGCGGCTGACGGCGGCGGGGGTCCATCCGGACCTTCTGGCGATCAACAACGGATCCAAGCACGGCAACTACCTGGAAGGGGAGAAGATCTCCATCGACCTCGACCGCACCGGCGAGATCTACCGCGCCATCCACGACCGCTTCGGCGTCTCCATCGCCCAGCACGGCATCACCGGGACGCCGCTCCACCTCATCGGGAAGTTCGCCGAATACGGGATCCGCAAGGGGAACGTCGGCACCCAGTGGCAGAACATCGCCCACGCGGGGCTCCCGCCGGAGTTGATGGGGAGAATGCGCGACTGGGCCAAGGGGGCCGGCAAGGACATCAAGTTCGCCACCAGGCAATTCAAGGCCGAGATCGATGCGGTCCCCGCCCCGTTCGCTTCGAAGATCGAGAAGGAAGCGTACGAGGAGGCGAAGCGGCTCTTCCAGGCGTTCCGGGCCCCCGGAACGGCGAAGATCGTCGCCGGGGCGCTCGCCGGCCGACCGTAGGTCTTCCGGGCAGTACGGAAGGTGCGCGTCGTCGCGGGGAAGTGGGGGGGGCGAACGCTTCGCGCCCCGCGCGGCACCTCCGTCCGTCCGACCACCGACCGGGTCCGCGAGGCCGTGTTCGCGATCCTCGGAGACATCGTGGAAGGGAGCGTCGTGCTCGACCTCTTCGCCGGGACGGGCGCGATGGCGATCGAGTCGCTCTCCCGCGGTGCGGCCGAAGCCGTCCTCGTCGAATCTTCGCCGGTGGCGTTGGGGGCGCTGAAGGCCAACCTTGCCGCGCTCTCGGCGGAAGGCGCGGTCTGTCTCCCCCTCGACTACCGGGAAGCGGTCCGGCGTCTCGCCGCGAAGGGGAGGACGTTCGACCTCGTGTTTCTCGATCCCCCGTACGGCGAGGGGCTGGTCGGCCGGTCGGCGGAGCTGCTCTCCCGCGCCGGCGTTCTCGCTCCCGGCGCCGTGGTGGTGGCGGAGCGGTCCTCCAGGGATCCGGAGGACACGGTTCCGGCGGAGTGGAGGGAACGGACCGACCGCCGGTACGGCGAACCGCGGATCACCTTGTACGACATCCCCGATCCCCGCGGGCAGGCGGCGCCGGACGGGCAGGAACAGGAGAAACGATGAGGACCGTCGCCGTCTACCCCGGCTCGTTCGACCCGCCCACGAACGGGCACCTGGACATCATCGAGCGATCCTCCCGGGTTTTCTCGCGGGTGATCGTCGCGGTGGCGTTGAACCTTCGGAAAAACGCCTTCTTCACCCCCGCGGAGCGCGTTCGGATGCTGAAGCGGCTGACCTCGACGATGGGGAACGTCGAGGTCACCTCGTTCCGCGGCCTGCTGGTCCAGTTCGCCCGGGAGCAGGAGGCCCACGTCCTGGTCCGGGGGCTGCGGGCGATCTCGGATTTCGAGTACGAGTACCAGATGGCCCACATGAACCGGAAGCTGGACCAGGAGATCGACACGGTGATCATGATGACCGGGGAGCGTCACTCCGCGATCAGCTCGAACATCGTGAAGGAGATCGCCATGTTCGGCGGGAAGATCGACGACCTCGTACCGCCCCTGGTGCGGGACATCTTGTTGAGGAAGCTGAAAGGAGCGAAGAGAAAATGAAGCTATCGGGCAGGGTCGGGAGAGTCAAGCCGTCGCCGACGCTGGCGATCACCGGCAAGGCGAAGCAGATGAAGGCGCAGGGGATCGACGTGGTCGGTTTCGGGGCCGGGGAGCCCGATTTCGACACGCCGGATCATATCAAGGCCGTCGCCAAGAAAGCGCTGGACGACGGGTACACGAAGTACACCCCGGTCCCGGGCTCGCCGGAGCTCAAGGACGCCATCATCGCCAAGCTCAAGCGGGACAGCGGCCTCGACTACAAGCGGGAGAACGTCATCGTCTCCCTCGGCGCAAAGCACTCGATCTACAACGTCGCCCAGGCGTTCCTCGATGCCGGGGACGAGGTGATCATCCCCGCCCCGTACTGGGTTTCCTACCCGGACATCGCGCTCCTGGCGGACGCCACCCCCGTGATCGTCGAGGCGAAGCAGGCCACGGGGTTCAAGATCACCCCGGCGCAGCTGGAAAAGGCGATCACGAAGAAGACGAAGCTCTTCGTGCTGAACAGCCCCTCCAACCCGACCGGGGCGGCGTACTCGAAGGCGGAGCTCGAGGCGCTGGCACAGGTGATCGTGAAGAAAAACATCACCGTCCTGTCGGACGAGATCTACGAGAAGCTCGTCTACGACGGCTTCCGGTTCACCTCCATCGCCTCGCTGGGCGAAGAGGTGAAGAAGCGCACGATCCTCGTGAACGGTCTTTCCAAGTCGCACTCGATGACCGGGTGGCGGATCGGATACGTCGCGGCGGACGCGGAACTCGTGGCGGCGATGGGGAAGATCCAGAGCCAGAGCACGAGCAACCCCGTCTCGTTCTGCGACAAGGCGTCGATCGAGGCGCTGAACGGCCCCCAGGACTTTCTGAAGGGGTGGGTCGCCGAGTTCGACCGGCGGCGCCGTTACATCACCGACCGGTTGAACAAGATACCGGGTGTGTCGTGCCTGCTCCCGACGGGCGCGTTCTACGTCTTCCCGAACTTCTCCGGGTGCTACGGGAAGAAGACGCCCGCGGGCAAGGTGATCGACGGTTCCTCCGCCCTTTCGGCGTACCTGCTCGACGATTACAAGGTGGCGGCGGTCCCCGGGATCGCGTTCGGCGACGACGCGTGCCAGCGCCTCTCTTATGCCACGTCCATGAAGAACATCGAGAAGGGGATCGACCGCATCGAGCAGGCCGTCAAGGCCCTCGCGTAACCCATCGGACGGCTCCGCGGGAAGGTGCGCTTTCCCCGCGGAGCCGGCAATCCCAAGCGGAAGAAGTAGAGGTCGTCATGAAAGAATCAGGATTGCGGGCACCAAGAAACAGGACGCTGACGCTTACTGAGCAGGATGCTGAGCGCCTGCGGGGACGGCTGCTCGTTCTGGATCGACCAGTGTCTCTATCTGAATGCGTTAAACGAACGATTCATGGTGATTCTTTTTTGATATTGCCACTTCTGCCCCAAAAGTCAGTCGATTTACTGATTGTAGATCCTCCTTACAACCTCACTAAGTCTTTCAGCGATTCCATTTTCAAGAAACGGTCTCTCGCCGAATACGAAAAATGGCTCCATTCCTGGCTATCGTTAGTTGTCCCCCTCTTGAAACCTTCGGCGTCGGTTTATATGTGCAGCGAATGGCGGTCTTCTGGAGTCGTTCAACGCGCTCTCGAAAGCTACTTCGTGGTTCAGAACCGAATCACATGGGAGCGCGAGAAAGGCAGGGGTGCTCTTCGAAACTGGAAGAATTGCTCCGAAGACATATGGTTCTGCGTTCTCAGCGACCAGTATTTTTTTGATGTCGAAGCTGTCAAGCAAAAGCGCCGAGTGATCGCGCCCTATCGCGATGCATTCGGAAGGCCGAAGGATTGGAATGAGGAATCCAAGGGTAGTTTCCGTGTGACATACCCCTCGAATCTTTGGACCGACCTATCGATTCCATTCTGGTCCATGCCGGAGAACACCGATCACCCGACTCAGAAACCCGAGAAGCTCATCGCCAAGCTTGTGCTCGCAAGTTCTAGGCACGGAGACGTGGTGCTCGATCCATTCTTGGGTTCCGGTACCACGTCAGTCGTTGCGAAGAAGTTGGGCCGACAATTTATAGGCATCGAGAAAGAAGAGACTTACTGTCTTTTCGCCGAGAAGCGACTGGAGATGGCTGATCACGAGCCATCGATTCAGGGTTATTCTGGGGGCAACTTCTGGGAGCGAAATACCCTTGCGTTCCAAGAGACCAAAAAAACAGTGCCGAGTGACATAGCGTTTGTGCAATCCAAACTATTCGATAGTCAGTCGTGAAAAGCCGGATTTTTCATACGAAGGACCACCTGATTATCCAAAATCGTGTCCGAGAAATGATCAATAACAGTCCGGATTTCTTGTCAAAAAGCACGGCTCAGAGCCCCCGAGCCGCGGGCGATGCGATTGAAAACATCGTGGCGGGATCCTTCGAGGAGATCCTTGGCAAACATTGCGGCGAATACTCCTCGAACTTTGCTCGGCGTGCGATGGCCGACTTGGCATTTAAAGACCCCGACGGGCTGTATTACATCGTCGATGTCAAAACACATAGGACTGACACAAAGTTCAACATGCCCAATCTCACGTCCGTGGAACGGCTGTCTCGCTTCTACGAGGATGACACGAATTTCTTTACTGTACTTCTAGTCAGCTACGGCGTGGAGGGTGTGAAGGCAAGCATTTCCGATGTTAAGTTTGTGCCGATCGAGTTTCTCGGATGGGAGTGCTTGACGATCGGTGCTTTAGGATGGGGTCAGATTCAGATCGCCAATTCCAATCATGTAACCGTGAATCGGGGCTATTCACGAAAGCGGTGGATGTTGGAATTCTGCGAAGTGATGCTCGAATTTTATCCCAAGGAGATTACGAAAATCGGCGAACGGGTCTCACGTTTTGAACGGGTTCGCGAATTCTGGACCCATAAGGCCGACGAATGACGCCCAACGCCCAGTTGTAGCGGACGGTGCTGCGCACCGCCACTGAGCCGGGACGTTTGACGATGTGAGGATAGTTCGCAGGGGTGACGATTCCGAGACGAGTTTATTTCTTTGTCGCGTAGGTTTTTCTCCGGATCGTCTTGACGGCGTTCTCGACGTCTTTCATCAAATAGCGGCAATCGGAGGAAGGGGAGCGGACCCCACTCCCGTATGAAATGCGCTCCCTGGGGTACCCCCGGTGTAGGAAAAACGGGGGGCACGACGCAGGGGGGGGCCCATCACAGCTGTGGCAACACGGTGCGAAGGGCGCAGCGGGGGGTTCCACGCAGCGGCGTACGAAGCGAGGCGGAGGTTGCGTCGAGCGGAGTCGCAGTGAGCGGTCGAAGGTCGCGAACGTAGCGGAGTGGAAGCCCCCCGCGAGCACCGAAGCACAATGTGCATTAGCCGAAAGACGAGCGGGGAGCCCTCCTGCGGAGCAGCGACCTCCAGGGCATGCGCTCAGATTGGTTTTTCTCCTGTCTTTTTATACCTGAAGTAGTCCGCCAGGATCTTCGCGTGGTCGAAGGCGAGGGGGGAGGGGAGGTCGCCCTCGCCGAAGAGCCGCGCCTCGGCGGCGTCGTCGCCGCCCGCGGGGGCGCCTTCCGCCCGTCCGACGTAGACCGTCGAGATCGTATGGTGGCGCGGGTCGCGGGCCGGGTCGGAGTAGACGCCCAGCAGCGAGGTGAGGGTCACGCGCAGGCCCGTCTCCTCGAGCGCTTCCCGGGCGGCCGCGGTTTCGACGGTTTCGCCGGTCTCGACGAACCCGCCGGGGATCGCCCATCCCGGCGGGGGGTTCTTCCGACGGACCAGCACGATGCGGTCGCCCACCTCGATGACGACGTCGGCGGTGGGGAGGGGATTTCGGTCTGCCAAGGGGGGATCCTCCAGCCTCCCGGACCGATCCCGGGCGACGATTTGTGTTATAAATTTTACTATGGATTTCGGTCATCCTGCGGCGATCTTCGTCTCTTCCTTCATTATCGGCCTCTCCGGGGCGATGATGCCGGGACCTCTCCTTGCGGTCACCATCCGGCATGCTTCGAGCCGCGGTTTTTCCGCCGCGCCGCTGCTCGTCCTCGGGCACGCGATCCTCGAGGGGGCGCTCGTGTGCCTTCTCCTGTTCGGGTTGATGGAGTGGATCCGGGGAGACGCGGCGACCATCGCGATCGCCCTGCTCGGCTCCGCGATGCTTCTCCGGATGGCGGGAGGAATGGCCCGGGAGCTCCGCACGCTCCATTTCGGCGCGGTGACGAGCGGGTCCCCGGGGCGCCCGAACGACGGAAAGGGATCGGGAGGGGTGCGTCCCGTGATCGACGGGATCGTCACCTCCGCCTCGAACCCGTACTGGTCGCTCTGGTGGGCGACGATCGGCCTCGGGTACCTGCTGCTTTCGCGCGGTCAGGGATGGCGCGGCGTCCTCGCCTTCTTCTCGGGGCACATCCTGTCCGACGCGGCGTGGTACCTCTTCGTCGGGGCGGCGATCTCGGCGGGGCGCGGCTGGTTCACCGACCGGGTCTACCGCGGCGTCGTCGGCGCCTGCGCCGTGTTTCTCGTCTTCTTCGCCCTCACCTTCGGGGTTCTCGGGGTGTCGCGTCTTGTCCGCATCCTGTAAGGGGCGCATTCCTTTCGTGGAGGTTCCGGCATGAAGGCGGTCGTGATGGCGGGGGGGTTCGGAACGAGGCTTCGCCCGTTGACGGAGAAACTTCCCAAGCCGATGGCGCCCGTGGCGAACCGGCCGATGATGGAACACGTCGTCCGGCTGCTGGCCGCCGAGGGGATGGACGACCTCGAGGTGCTGCTCCACTTCTATCCGGAGAAGATCAGCTCCTTCTTCGGGGACGGGACCCCCTGGGGGGTCCGGATGCACTACGTGAACGCCGAGGCGGATTACGGCACCGCGGGGGCGGTCAAAAACGCGGAGGAGCGGCTCTCCGGGACCTTCATGGTGATCAGCGCGGACATCATCACCGATTTCGACCTGTCGAAGGCGATCGACTTCCACAAGGAACGGGGGGCGGCGGTCACCATCGTCCTGACGCGCGTCCCCAACCCCCTGCAGTACGGCATCGTGATCACCGAGGAGGACGGCCGGATCGTCCGCTTCCTCGAGAAGCCGACGTGGGGGGAGGTCTTCTCCGACACGATCAACACGGGAATCTACATCGTCGAGCCCGAAGTGCTCGACCTCATCCCTCCGAAAAAGAACTGGGACTTCAGCAAGAACCTCTTTCCCGCCATGCTGGCCCGGGGAGACCGCCTGCTCGGCTACGTCGCGGAGGGGTACTGGAAGGACGTGGGAAATCTCGACGAGTACCTGAACGTCCACCTCGACCTGCTGGCGGGGAAGGTGAAGATCGGCTTCGACGGGGAGAAGGCGGGAGAGCGGAGCGTCTGGATCGGAGAGGGGTCGAAGGTCGACTACACGGCGGAGCTGTCCAACGTGCTCCTCGGGAAGAATTGCATCGTCGGGTCCGGGGTGACGATGAGCAACGTCGTGGCCGGAGACGGATGCGCCGTCGAGGACGGCGCGGTCCTCCAGTCCTCCGTGCTGTGGGAGCGCGTGGCGGTGGGGAAGGGGGCCCGGATCTTCGAGAACATCGTCGGATCCGACGTCCGGGTGGGGCGCGGCGCCTTCCTCGCGGAGCGGGCGGTGGTCAGCGACCGTTGCGTCATCGGGACGGAGGCCGTGGTCAAGCCGAACGTGAAGGTGTGGCCCCACAAGGTGGTCGAGGACGGGGCGGTCCTGTCGTCTTCCCTCATCTGGGGGGAGAAGTGGGCGCGCTCCCTCTTCGGCGCCTACGGGATCGTCGGGCTGGCGAACATCGAGATCTCCCCCGAGTTTGCGGCGAAGGTCGGGGCCGCCTACGCCGCCACGTTCGGAAGGAAGGTGGTCCTCTCCACCAGCCGGGACAGCCACAAGGCGTCGCGGATGATCAACCGCTCGATCATGACGGGGATGCTCTCGGTCGGCGTCGATGTGCACGACTACGGCGTAACGCCCCTCCCCGTGGTGCGGTTCCTCTCCCGCTCCCACGGCGAGGAGCGGGGCGGCGTCCACGTCCGGAAGAGCCCGTTCAACGCCTCCTTCCTCGATCTGAAGTTCTTCGACGATTCCGGCCTCGACCTGTCGATGGGGCTGGAGAAGAACATCGAGAACATGTTCTTCCGCGAGGATTTCGTCCGGGCCGACATCGAGGAGACGGGGGTGATCACCTTCCCGGTGGGCGGGTTCGACTTCTACATCGACGGGTTCGCGAAATCCGTCGACGCGCGGGCGATCAAGGAGCGGAACTACAACATCGTGCTCGACTACTCCTTCGGTTCCTCCGCCGTCATCTTCCCCCGGATCCTCGGACAGCTCGGGGTGGAGACGGTGGCGCTGAACGCCATCCTGGACCCGGCCCGCATCACCCGGTCGCAGGAGGAGTTCGACAAGGGGATGGGGCACCTTGCGGCGATCTCGCGCTCCCTGTCCGCCGACTTCGGCGCGATGCTCGACACCGGCGGCGAGAAGGTCTTCCTGGTCGACGAGAAGGGGGACATCCTCTCCGACGCGACGGCGTTGCAGGTGATCTGCCTCCTCGCCTGCCGCCAGGCGCGTTCGGGGCGGATCGGGGTCCCGGTCACCGCTTCGCGAAACATCGAGAAGATCGCGGCTCGCTTCGGGATGGACGTTCTGCGGACGCGCACGCTGCCGCGGTCGCTGATGGAAACGGCGGCGCGGGAGGGGGTTGCCTTCGCGGGGGACGGAACGGGCGGGTTCGTCTTCCCGGGCTTCCAGCCGGCCTTCGACGGCATGTTCGCCATCGTGAAGATCATGGAGATGCTGGCGGCCGAGGGGAGGGGACTGTCCGACATCCTTCGCGAGATCCCGCCGACCGTCCTGCTCCACCGGAAGATTCCCTGCGCCTGGGAGAACAAGGGTGCCCTCATGCGGATGCTGACCGGGCACGCCAAGGGGAAGCCGAGCCAGTTCATCGACGGGGTGAAGGTGTTCGAGGGGGAGGACTGGGCGCTGGTCTACCCGAGCCAGGACGAGGCGTACTTCCACCTGGTGGTCGAGTCGGAGGACGGGCGGGCGGCGGAAAGGCTCGCCTCGGAGTACACGGACCTGTTCGCTTCCTGGGGAAAGAAGCTGTGACCGACGCCCGGCCGCTCCGGGTGCTGGCGATGGAGGTCGGCCCGCTGGCGGAGAACACCTACATCGTCGGGCACGCGGCGAGCGGAAAGGCGGTCGTGATCGACCCCGGGGACGAAGCCGACGAGATACTGCGCCAATTGTCCGGCCGGGGGTGGACCCTCGACAAGATCCTTCTCACGCACGGGCACTTCGATCACGTGGGGGCGGTCGCCGCCCTCAAGGAGCGCACGGGCGCGAACGTACACATCCATCCGGACGACGCCGAACAGATGGGGACGGCGGGCCGGCAAGGCGCGATGTTCGGACTGCGCATCCCCTCCCCTCCGCCCCCCGACGTGCTTGTGCGGGAGGGCGACACCGTTTCCCTGGGGGATGCCGTGTTCCGCGTACTCCACACCCCGGGGCATACGCCGGGGCACGTGACGTACCTTTCCGGGGACCTCGCCTTCGTGGGCGATCTCATCTTCGAGGGGTCCATCGGCAGGACGGATCTTCCCGGGGGCTCCCTCGACGACCTGTTGCGCTCGGTCCGGGAGAAGATCTTCACGCTGCCCGCGGAGACGATCCTTTTTCCGGGGCACGGCCCGGCCACGACGGTGGGCGATGAAAAGCGCGGGAACCCATTCTTCACGGGGGAGGACGCAGGCGGATGACCACGCTCTCGGGCAAGGAGATCGTCCTCGGGGTCACCGGGGGGATCGCGGCGTACAAGGCGTGCGAGATCGTCCGCGCGCTGCGCAAGGAGGGCGCGGGCGTCCGGGTGATCCTCACCGCCTCCGGGGCGCGGTTCATCACCCCGCTCACCCTGCAGGCCCTTTCGAAGAACCCGGTCTATACCGACCTGTTCGACCTCATCACCGAATCCGAGATCGGGCATATCTCCCTCGCGCAGCGGGCGAACCTCCTGATGATCGCCCCGGCCACGGCGAACATCCTCGGGAAGATCCGGGGCGGCATCGCGGACGATATGCTCTCGACGGTCGTGATGGCCACCGCCGCGCCGGTGCTCCTCGCGCCGGCGATGAACAGCCAGATGTACGCCTCCCCGGCGGTGCGGGAAAACGTGGAGGTTCTCCGGGAGCGGGGGTTCACCTTCGTGGACCCCGACGAGGGGGAGCTCGCCTGCGGAACGGTGGGCCCGGGGCGGCTGGCCGGCACGGAGAAGATCGTCGAGATGGCCCGTATCCTCCTGGCGGAGAAGATTCTCTCCGGGAAAAGGGTCGTGGTGGGGGCGGGGCCCACGGCGGAGGACATCGACCCGGTCCGGTTCCTCACGAACCGGTCCAGCGGCAAGATGGGGTTCGCCATGGCGGTCGCCGCGCGGCGATTCGGCGCGGACGTGGTCCTCGTCGCGGGGCCGACCCGGCTGCCGGATCCCCCGTTCATGAGGACGGTCCGGGTGCGGTCCGCGAAGGAGATGATGGGGGCGGTGTCGATGGCGGCGGAAACGGCGGACGCGGTGGTGATGGCGGCGGCGGTGGCCGACTTCCGCCCGGAGTCGTCCGCGTCGCAGAAGATCAGGAAGGAGACGTTCGACGGGCGGATTTCCCTCGTCCCGACGGAGGACATCCTCGCCTCCCTCGGGCGGGCCAGGGGGAACCGCGTGCTCGTCGGGTTCGCGGCGGAAACGAACGACCTCGCGGGCAACGCGGTCGACAAGATGCGCCGGAAGAATCTCGACGCGATCGTGGCGAACGACGTTTCCCGGCCCGACATCGGGTTCGGGTCCGACAGCAACGAGGTCCGTGTCTACTTCTCCGACGGGACCGCGCTCGATCTCGCCATGGCGGCCAAGGACGCGATCGCCTCCGCCGTCTGGCGGGCGGTCTGCCGGAAGTTCCTCCCCGGATGAGCGGAACCGTTTCCCACCGGATGCTTTCGGCGTGGCTCCGGGAGGTCGGGGTCGACTACGTGATGCTGCCGGCCCGCCCGTCCTCATCCGGTCCGGCGATGGGCGCGTCGCTTTCTCCCCAGGACGTGGAGAGGAATCTCCTGCCGTCCGGCGCTGCCGTCGAGACCCTCGACGACATCCGGAAGGAGCTGACCGACTGCCGCCGGTGTCCGCTCTGCGCGGGCCGCGCCACGGTCGTCTTCGGGGTGGGGAACCCGCGCGCCCGGCTGATGTTCGTCGGCGAAGGGCCCGGGTCCGAGGAGGACCGCCGGGGGGAGCCGTTCGTCGGGGCCGCCGGGAAGCGACTCGATCGGTGGATCGCTCGGATCGGTCTTCGGCGGGAGGACGTCTACATCGCCAACATCGTGAAGTGCCGCCCGCCGGGGAATCGCGCCCCCATCCCCGACGAGGCGACGGTGTGCCTTCCATATCTGTCGCGCCAGATTCGCGCGATCCGCCCCGAAATCGTCTGCACCTTGGGCGCGACCGCGCTGAATTTCCTGTTGGGAGTCGAGGAGAAGATCACCCGGGAGCGGGGGAAGTGGAGGGAACGGGACGGCGTCCCGGTCCTCCCGACGTATCACCCCGCGTTTATCCTCCGCAACGCCGCCCGGGAGACGGAAGTGTTCGAGGATTTCGATCTCCTCGCTTCGCGTCTCCGTCTTCCTCCCGCGAAATGACGGATCCCCGTTCGGAGTCGGCGACCTGTCGGCGCGAGGTCCGGGTCAGCCGGAAAGGCGAGGAACGGCTGCGCTCCGGCCACCCGTGGGTGTTCGGGGACGACTTGCGCGAGGCGCCGGCGGGCCTCTCGCCGGGGCAGTGGGTCCGGGTGCGCTCGCGGTCGGGGGAATCCCTCGGGACGGCGACGATCAACCTCGGGTCCCGGATCGCCCTGCGGCGGGTGTCCCGGGCGGATGTCCTGCCGACGGAGTCGTTCCTCGGGGACAGGCTGCGCGAGGCGTCCGTGCGGCGCGCCGAGGCGGGGATGGGCGGGGAACGCGCCTTGCGGGTTCTCTACTCCGAGGGCGATTTCCTCCCCGGTGTGATCGCGGACCGGTACGGCGACGTCCTCTCGGTGCAGATCCTGACGGCGGGGATGGAGACGGTCCGGAATCTTCTCCTCGACGTCCTCGAGCGTCACTTCCGGCCGCGGCTGATCTACGAGCGGTCCGAAGGCGGGGGACGCCGGCACGAAGGCTTGCCGGAGCGGAAGGGGCCGGTCCGCGGGGAAGGGCCGACCCGGGAAGAGATCGAGACGGACGGGGTCCGGTTTTCCGTGGATGTGGAGGCGGGCCCCAAGACGGGCTTCTTCCTCGACCAGCGAAGGAATCGCGGCATCGTCCGCGGCCTGGCCGGGGGGAAGGCGGTGCTCGACGGGTTCTGCGCCGCGGGAGGGTTCGGACTGTATGCCCTTGCCGGAGGGGCGACGAGCGTTCTCGCCATCGACTCCTCGCGGCCGGCCGTCGAGACCGCGCGCGTGAACGCCGCGTTGAACGGCGTTTCCGGGCAGTGGCAGGGGGAGGCGGAGGATCTCTTCCAGGCGCTTCGGAACCTGAGGGATATCGGGCGGCGGTTCGACCTGGTGATCCTCGACCCGCCGTCGTTCGCCAAGTCCCGCGAGGGGAGGGAGGGAGCGCTGCGAGGATACCGGGACATCAACCGGATGGGGCTTTCGGTCCTCTCTCCCGGGGGCTTTCTCGCCACCTCGTCTTGCACGCAACTGGTCGATGTGGCCAAATGGATAGAGGCCCTTCGGGACGCGTCCGCCGACGCCGGCGCCGACCTCGAGCGGATCGCGTGGGGGGGGCAGCCGCCCGATCACCCGGTGCTCCTGTCCGTTCCCGAGACCGACTATCTGAAATTCGCCGTCTACAGGAAGCGACTGCCATGACCCGTTCCGTTCGCCGTTTTCTGGTCGCCGCGATCGCGCTTCTCCTCGCCGTTCCGGGGGTCGCCCTTCCCGCCGCGCCGGCGGGGAAGGGGGTGCTCGTGGCCACCATCGCCGCGCCGATCGGCCCCGTCACGGCGGACTACCTCGCCGCGGTCATCGAGCGGGCGGTCGAGGAGGACGCGGAACTCCTCGTGGTCGAGCTGGACACGCCGGGGGGTCTCGATTCCGCGATGCGGCAGATGGTGCAGGCGATCCTCAAGAGCCGCGTCCCCGTCGCGGTGTACGTCTCCCCGCAGGGGGCGCGGGCGGCGTCCGCGGGGGTGCTGATCACGCTGGCGGCCGACGTGGCGGCCATGTCCCCCGGGACCAACATCGGCGCGGCCCACCCGGTGAGCGTCGGGGGCGGCGCGATGGACAACACGATGTCGCGGAAGGTGGAAAACGACGCCGCGGCCTACGCGCGCTCGCTGGCCGCGGGCCGGGGGCGGAACGTCGACTGGGCGGAGAGCGCCGTGCGGCAGAGCGCCTCCCTCTCGGAGATCGACGCGCTCGACAGGAAGGTCGTCGACCTGGTCGCCTCCTCCCTTCCCGACCTGCTGGCCCGGATCGACGGGAGGAAGATCCGGAAGGGCGACGTGACGGTCACCCTCCGGACGAAGGGCGCTCCGGTGACCCGCGTGCCCATGGGTCTTCGCCTTCGCGTCCTGTCCGCCCTTGCGGACCCCAACATCGCCTACATCCTGATGATGATCGGGGTTTACGGGATCTACTTCGAGCTGGCCTCCCCCGGCGCGGTGTTCCCCGGAGTGGTGGGAGGAATCTCGCTGCTCTTGGGCTTCTACGCCCTGCAGACCCTCTCGGCGAACTATGCGGGGTTCCTGCTGATCCTCCTCGCCGTCGTCCTCTTCATCCTCGAGATCAAGATCGCGTCCTACGGGGCGCTGACGATGGGCGGGATCGTGTCGCTGGTGCTCGGGAGCATGATGCTCTTCCGGTCGGGCGGCGATCCGTTCCTCCGGGTATCCTGGACCGTCATCGCCGTGATGGCGGCGTTGTCTGCGGTATTTTTCACGGCCGTCGTCTCCCTTGCGGTGCGCGCCCAGAAGCGCAAGCCGTCCACCGGTTCGGAGGGGATGGTCGGGGAGATCGGGGAGGCGGTCACGGACATCGACCCAAGGGGGAAAGTGCGCGTCGTCGGGGAGTTGTGGGATGCCCGGTGCGACCAACCCGTCCGCAAGGGAGAAATGGTGATCGTGAAAGGCCTCGACGGGATGACACTGATCGTGGAGAAACAAGAAGGCCCAGGGAGGGTGGAAAAATGATCATGTATGCAGCGGCTGCGGTGCTCGTCATGTTGTTCCTGTCCAGCGCCGTAAAGATCCTGAACGAGTACGAACGGGGCGTCGTCTTCCGGCTCGGGCGCGTGATCGGGTCGAAAGGGCCCGGCCTCATCCTGCTCATCCCCGCCGTCGACAAGATGGTCCGGGTGGACCTGCGCGTCGTGGCGATGGACGTCCCCGCGCAGGACGTCATCACGCGGGACAACGTCACCATCAAGGTGAGCGCCGTCCTCTATTTCCGCGTCATCGACCCGAACCGGGCGATCGTCGGCGTGGAGAACTACCTATACGCGACGTCCCAGCTCTCCCAGACGACCTTGCGGTCGGTCTGCGGCCAGGCCGAGCTCGACGAGCTCCTCGCGGAGCGGGAGAAGATCAACGCGCACCTCCAGGAGATCCTCGACAAGGATACGGAGCCTTGGGGCGTGAAGGTCGCGAAGGTGGAGATCAAGAACATCGACCTGCCGCAGGAGATGCAGAGGGCGATCGCCAAGCAGGCCGAGGCCGAGCGGGAGCGGCGCGCCAAGATCATCGGATCGGAGGGCGAGTACCAGGCGGCCCAGAAACTCTCCGACGCGGCGAAGATCATCGGCGAGAACCCGATCGCGCTTCAATTGCGCTACCTCCAGACGCTGCGGGAAGTGGCTTCCGAGAACAACTCGACGACCATCTTCCCCGTGCCGATCGACCTGCTCACGCCGTTCATGCAGATGGCGAAATTGGTGACCCCGGCGCCGCCGGCGCCGACGAAGGAGTGATGGCGCAGCTCGTATACATGCATTGCTCCGATACGGGAGCCGTGCGACACGCATCGCCCACGCTGGAGATCGCATGACGCAGGATCCCTCGCGGGGGGGTTCCTCTCCGCTACGGCTCGTTGGCCGTCCATGGCCTCCTCGCCTGCGCCTCCGCTCGTTCCCGACCTCCTTGTCTCCACTTCGCTCCAGACGCCGCTTCGAGGAACCCCCCGCTGCGTCACTCCTGCGTAGCGGGAACGCTCTTCCCCGGTGGGCATCCATAGCACTCCTCTTTCTTTTCGCGGCGGGGATCCTCTTCCTCTCCGGCTGCGCGGGGGCGCCTTCGCGGGAGCCCGCGCCCCCGGTTTCTCCCCCGGTGTCGCGGCCATCCGTCGGCCCGACGCCGACGCGGCCGGGGATTTCCCACCGGCCCGGCGCCATCGCGACCTCTCCCTCCGGGGTGACGGGAATCCGATTCATCCGTGTCCTTCTTTCGAGAGGTACGACGGGGGTTCTCCTCGAAGGGGAGACGATCCGGGCGTGGGGCGTCGACGGGAGGCTGGCCGCGGAGGCGGCGGGTCGCGTCATCCTGGACGCGGTCGGGGAACGGATCCGATGGAACGGGTCGAGGCTTCTCGGCGACACCCTCGACGCCGCGGGGGCGCCGGACCTGCGCGTCGGCAACCGGAACGTTGCCGGCAGGGTCCGCCTCCTCGCGCGGAAGGGGGAGCTGCTCGCCGTCGACGTGGTGCCGTTCGAAGCGTACGTCGCCGCCGTGGTCAGCCGGGAAGCTCCGCCGCGGTTCCACCCGGAGGCGCTCGCGGCGCTGGCGGTGGCTGCGCGGACGTACGCCGCCGGGGCGGCCGCGAAGCCGCGCGACCCCGCGTATGACGTCGTCGGAAACGTGGAAGACCAGGTATTCGACGGGATCGACGGGGTCTCGGAGGTCTTTCGGCAGGCGGCCGATCGGACGCGGGGGGTGGTGGTGCGGTACCGGGGCGAGTTCGCACAGACGGTGTACCATTCCACCTGCGGCGGCAGGACGGAATCCGCCCTGTACGCGTGGGGAAAGGATGTTCCATACCTTCGTTTCCAGTCCTGCGACGATTGCGCGGACAGCCCCGTCTACCGGTGGGAGTACCGGATGTCCGCGTTGGAGGGACGCCGTGTCGCGAAGGCGCTCGGTGTCCCGCCCGGGACGGATCTTCGGATCGCCGTGACGGGCCGCACGCCGACCGGACGGGCAAGTCGCGTCCGGATCTCCTCCGGAGGCGTTTCCCGGGAACTGCGGGCCGCGATGTTCCGGAAGGCGGCAGGGTACGCGAGGATTCGCAGCCTGAAGATGGAGATCGTCCCCGCCGCACGGGAGTGGCGGATCACCGGGGAAGGGTGGGGACACGGGGTGGGGATGTGCCAGTACGGGGCGAACGGGATGGCCCGGCGAGGCTCGGGGTTTCGGGAGATCCTCGCACGCTACTACCCCGGGGCCGAAGTGACGGGAGAGGCGCCCTGAAGACCGATCTGCTGGAGTACGACCTGCCGGAGCGTCTCGTCGCGCAGCATCCGGCCCCCCGCCGGCGCGACGCCCGCCTGATGACCCTGTCCCGGACGACCGGAGAGATCGGTCACCGCGGTTTTTCGGAGTTGCCGTTCCTTCTCCGCCGCGGGGACCTGCTGGTCGTCAACGACACGAAGGTCCTCCACGGCCGCCTTCGCGCAGCGCGCGCGACGGGCGGGGCCGTCGAAGTTTTCCTCTTGTCGCCCCTGCCGGAGGCCGGAGCCGCGGGGGAGGAGCGTTGGGAGGCGCTCGCCCGCCCCTCGAAGCGGCTGAAGGCGGGCGAGGAGTTCGAGGTCGGAGGCTCCCTGCGGGTCCGCCTGTCGCGCAGGCTCGCCGAGGGACGCTGGGAGGTGCTCCTTTCGGGGGGGAGCGTCCCCGTCGCGAAGGCGCTGGAGCGCGTGGGGGAGGTGCCGCTGCCCCCGTACATCCGGCGCCGCCCCGGCGATCCCGCGTCGAGGGAGGACGCTGTCCGGTACCAGACGGTGTTCGCAAGGAACCCCGGATCGGTGGCGGCCCCCACCGCCGGGCTTCATTTCGACGAGGATCTCCTCGGGGAGCTCGCGACGGCGGGGGTCGGCATCGCGAGGGTGACCCTGTCGGTCGGGTACGGCACCTTCTCCCCGATCCGCACGAAGGAGGTGGAGGCGTACGCAATCCACCCCGAAGGGTACCGATTGCCCCCGGAGGCGGCGGCGGAAATCAACGCAGCGCGCGGCCGAGGCGGGCGCGTGGTCGCGGTGGGCACCACCAGCGTGCGGACCCTGGAGACGTGCGCGTCTTCCGGCGGCACGGTGGCGCCGTCGGGGGGGACGACGCGGAAGTTCATCTTCCCCGGCTACCGGTTCCGGGTGATCGACGCCCTTGTGACGAACTTCCACCTTCCGCGCTCCAGCCTTCTCGCCCTGGTGATGGCGTTCGCCGGCGTCGACGCGGTCCGGGAGGCGTACCGGGAAGCGATCGCCCGGGAATACCGCTTCTACAGCTACGGCGACGCGATGTTCATCTCATGACGCTCCGGTTCACGGTCGAGGCGCGGGACGGCGACACCGAGGCGCGGGCGGGAACGATCTCGACCGAGCGGGGTACCTTGCGCACGCCCGCGTTCATGCCCGTGGGGACGGCGGCGACGGTCAAGGGGGTCTGGCCGGACCAGCTGCGGGAGATGGGGTACGGGTGCATCCTCGGCAACACGTACCACCTGTACCTGCGCCCCGGCCACGAGCGGATCCGCGGCCAGGGGGGGCTCCACCGGTTCATGGGGTGGGACCGTCTGATCCTCACCGACAGCGGCGGGTTCCAGGTCTTTTCCCTCAGCGCCCTGCGGAAGGTGACCGACGAGGCGGTGACGTTCCGCTCCCACCTCGACGGGACCCCGCACACTCTTACCCCGGAGCTCGCGGTAGCGGTGCAGGAGGCGCTCGGGTCGGACGTGCGGATGGCGCTGGACGAGTGCGTGGAGTACCCGGCGGGCCGGGAGGAGGTCGAAGAGGCGGTGCGGCGGACGACGCTGTGGGGGACCCGTTCCCTCGCCGCGCGGACCTTCGAGGGCGGCGGCATGTTCGGGATCGTCCAGGGGGGGATGTTCCCGGACCTGCGCCGGCGCAGCGTCGAGGAGATCTGCACCCTCCCGTTCCAGGGGTTCGCCATCGGCGGGGTGAGCGTAGGGGAGGGGAAGGAACTCCAGCGCGAGACCGTGGCCGGTACGGCGCCGATGCTTCCCGCTTCCATGCCGCGCTACCTGATGGGGGTTGGAACGCCCGCGGACATCCTCTTCGCGATCTCGCGGGGGGTCGACATGTTCGACTGCGTTCTGCCGACGCGCAACGCGCGAAACGGGATGATGTTCACCTCCGCGGGCCCCGTGTCGATCAAGCAGGTCCGCTACGCGGACGACTCCCATCCGCCGGACGAGCGGTGCGACTGCCCCACGTGCCGCGGCTTCTCCCGCGCGTACCTGCGACACCTCTATCTCAAGCGGGAGATGCTCGGGTCGATGGCGATGACCGTGCACAACCTTCATTTCTACGCGGGGCTGATGCGGCGGGCGCGGGAGGCGATTTCCCGTGGAAATTTCGGGGAACTTGTGAAAGAATCAGTCGTTTCGGAAAACGAGTAACGGCCAAGGAGGGGAAATCGTCATGTTCGTAACCGGTATGGCGTACGCGATGGGAGGATCCCCGGGCGGCGGGACCGGGGGGGGCGGCCTCATGGGGCTTCTGCCGATCCTGCTCATGTTCGTGATCTTCTACTTTCTCCTGATCCGGCCGCAGCAGAAGCAGGCGAGCAAGCAACGCGAATTCATCAAGAACCTCAAGGTGGGCGACCGGGTGGTGGCCGCGGGGGGGCTTCACGGCGAGGTGAAGGGATTGACCGAGACGACCATCACCCTCGAGATCGCCGACAAGGTTCGCGTGAAGGTCACCCGCAGCGCCGTTTCCGGCTCCAGCCAGGATGCGGCCGCCCCCGAGGCGCAGAAGCCCGCCTGAGAAGGATACGGATACGGAAAGGAGCACCAGCGGATCATGTGGAAGAGCGTCACCGGAAGAATCACGCTGATCGCCGTCCTCGCGGCGGTCTCCATCGTCATTCTGGTCCCCTCGCTGACCGACCGGGTCCCCGCGGGGTGGAAAGACAGGGTTCCGAAGATCAACCTCGGGCTCGACCTCCAGGGGGGTGTCTTCCTGCGCCTGCAGGTGGAGATCGACAAGGCGATCGAGAACACCTCCATGCGCTACGCGGACGACGCGCGCGCCGTCTGCCGTGAAAAGGCGCTGCCGGTCCTCGCCTTCCAGAAGGCGGGGGACGGAGGGTTCTCCCTCCGGTTTCCCCCGGGAGACTTCGCCGCGAGGGCGCAGGCCCTCCTGAAGGACGAGTTCCCCTCCCTCGACGTGGGCCTGGGCGAGGTGAAAGCCGACGGTGCGACGGTGATCCTGCGGATGAAGCCCGCCGAGATCCAGGCGATCCGGACGAACGCGGTGGTGCAGGGGGTCGAGACGATCCGGAACCGGATCGACCAGTTCGGCGTCCGTGAACCGCAGATCGTCGCCGAGGGCGAGGACCGGATCGTCGTGCAGCTTCCGGGCGTCAAGGATCAGCAACGGGCGATCGAGCTCGTCGGAAAGACGGCCCTGCTCGAGTTCAAGCTGGTCGACGAGGGCGCGAGCGTGGAAGAGGCCCTCAAGGGGAACGTCCCCGAGGATGCCCAGGTGCTCTACCAGAAATCGGTCGACCCGCAGAGCGGCCGGGCCACGAAGACCCCGATGGTCGTGAAGAAGCGGGCGCTGCTCACCGGCGACACGATCAAGACGGCGAAGGTGAGCTTCGGCAACCAGGCCGGGGGAGCGCACGTCTCCCTCTCTTTCGATACCCGCGGCGCCAAGGTCTTCGACCGGGTGACCGCCGAGAACGTGAAGCGCCGCCTGGCGATCGTCCTCGACGACACGATCTACTCCGCGCCGGTCATCCAGGAACGGATCTCGGGCGGCGAGGCGCAGATCTCCGGGAGTTTTACCCCGGAGGAGGCGTCCGACCTCGCGATCGTCCTGCGGGCCGGGTCGCTGCCGGCGCCGGTCAAGGTGATCCAGAACGTCTCCATAGGACCCTCCCTCGGCCTCGACTCGATCCGGAAGGGTGTGCGGGCGGCGCTGATCGGCGCCATCCTCGTCGTTGCGTTTATGGGGTTCTACTACCGGTTCGCCGGGCTGGTGGCGGACTTCGCCCTCGTCTTCAACATGCTCTTTCTCCTTTCGGGGATGGCCGCCTTTTCGGCGACCCTCACCCTGCCCGGGATCGCGGGGATCATCCTGGCGATCGGGATGGCGGTCGACTCGAACGTCCTGATCTTCGAGCGCATCCGCGAAGAGATCCGGGCGAAGAAGTCCGTTCGGTCCGCGATCGACGCCGGGTACAACAAGGCGTTCTACACCGTGGTCGATTCCCACGTGACCACGTTGATCACGGCGCTGATCCTCTTCCAGTTCGGGACCGGGCCGATCAAGGGGTTCGCCGTCTCCCTCTCCATGGGCGTGGCGATCAACCTCTTCACCGCGCTCGTGTGCACCAGGGTCGTGTTCGACTACCTCAACGCCAAAAAGCCGATGCAGGCGTTGAGCATTTAAGGGATACGGGGACGACTGACGATGATCGAGCTGGTAAAGAACACCAAGATCGACTTCATGGGCATGAAGAAATACGCCTTCGCCTTCTCGACGATGCTTCTGATTCTCGGCTTGGTCGGCATCGTGCAGATCTACCGCGGGCAAGCGAACCTCGGGATCGACCTGGAGGGCGGGACGTCGATCCAGTTGAAATTCCAGAAGGCGTTCTCCCTCGACGAGATCCGCTCCATCCTCACGAAGTCGGGGCATGCGGGATCGACGTTGCAGGAGATTCCGCGGGAGAACATCCTCCTGCTGAAGCTGGGCGTCAGCGGCAGGCAGGAGGAAAAAATGGTCGCCGAACCGGTGGTGAGCCTTCTTCGCCGGTCCTTCCCCGGGAACCCGTTCGTCGTCGAGAGCGTTTCGGAGATCGGGCCGGCCATCGGGAACAAGCTGCGCCGGGACGCCGTGCTGGCGCTTCTCGTTTCGGCATTGGCGATCATCATCTACCTTGCGTGGCGGTTCGAATTCAAGTTCGGCGTCGCGGCGGCGATCGCCACCTTCCATGACATTTTTGCCGTCGTAGGGATCTTCTGGATCCTCGGGATCGAGATGGACCTGCTGTTCATCACGGCGCTGCTTACCATCGGGGGATATTCGCTGACCGATACGGTCGTCGTCTTCGACCGGATCCGGGAGAACATCCGGCTTCGGAAGAAAGGGGCCTTCTCCGAGGTCATCAACCTGAGCGTCAACGAGGTCCTCAGCCGGACCATCATCACCTCGCTGACCACCTTCGCCGCGACATTGTCGCTTCTCGCCTTCGGCGGGAGCGTCCTGCACGACTTCGCGCTGGCCCTCACGATGGGAATCGTGGTAGGGACCTACTCCTCGATCTTCGTCGCAAGTCAGGTCGTCGCGCTCTGGCGCGGCGAGAAGATGACCGAAGTGAAGAGGTGACCGGGGCGGGGGCTTGAACGTGGCCGCTCCCCGGGAGTGGATCCTCCTCGCCCCCGATTCCGCCGCCGTCCGGGAGCTGTCTACCCGCCACGGCCTGTCCCATGCCGCGTCGAAGGTTCTCGTCAACCGCGGGATCGTCGACGCGCGTGACGTCGAACGGTTCCTGAGCGGAACGCTCTCCGATCTCCCCGACCTCTCCCTCCTCAAGGACGTCTACAAGGCGGCGCGTCGCATTGCGGCCGCCGGATCGCGAAACGAACCCGTCCTCATCTACGCCGACTACGACGCCGACGGCGCCACCGGCGCCGCCTGTCTCTACCTTTTTCTGAAGCGGGTCTTCCCCTCCCTCCCCGTACGGATCCACCAGAACGACCGCCAGAAGGACGGCTACGGCTTGCGGACACACGTGCTCGCCCCCGCCGCCCGGGAAGGGTTTCGCCTTGTCGTGACCGTCGACTGCGGGATCTCCGATGTCGCGGCCGTGCGGGAGGCGGCCCGGGAGGGGGTCGAGGTGATCGTGACGGACCATCACCTTCCGGGCGAGACCGTTCCGGAGGCGTTCGCCATCGTGGACCCGATGCAGCCCGATTGTCCATTCCCCGGGAAGGAGATGGCGGGCGTGGGGGTCGCCTTCCTGCTCGTGTGCGCGCTTCGCAAGGTCGTGCGGGAAATGGGGGGATTCGCGCGCCTCCCGGAACCGCCGTTGCGGCCGTACCTCGACCTGGTCGCCTTGGGAACGGTGGCCGACATGGCCGCCCTTCGGGGGGGGAACCGGCTCCTCGTCCGGGAGGGACTCCGGGAGATCCGGAAGTCGCCCCGTCCGGGGATCGAAGCGCTGTTCGAGGCGTCGGGCGTACCGTACGCCGCGGCGACGGAGACGGATCTCGGCTTC
>Ga0210044_10001448_pt1 | contig 36141 bp, 35 predicted proteins | sample CryGey13umfilter_2_FD_183959 | JGI IMG/M metagenome (GOLD analysis project Ga0210044, IMG submission 183959) | Groundwater microbial communities from aquifer in Utah, USA - Crystal Geyser 4/9/14 3 um filter (SPAdes) (version 2) | ecosystem: Environmental > Aquatic > Deep subsurface >...
ATGCTCCTCATCAAGTTGTCGGAAAATTGCAATATTATATAAGGGCAGGGTCTAATTTTGTTCCAGTTCCCCATATGGTCTTGCCAGGAATGTTCGGAAGGCCATATCCTTCTCATGTTTTTGCAATGTATTTGGTTGCTCCAGCAACAGTTGAAGGGAGGTTTATTTCATCAGAGATTGGCATATTGATTCGGAACGATGGTCCAGGAATAGTACAAGATTTGTATGGCGCTTCCGGCTTTAGTGTGGGTACCCCCCATATCTTGTGGTGCGGAGTTCACAGTGCATCAGGTCGGGGGTTGAGATCGAGACCGCCGCAGTGGAAGTAGATCGCGGCCTTGTAATGGTCCCGGTTCCGGTACCCACACGCCATGAGTTTCACCATCTGGATCTTGCTGTTGATTCCCTCGGCCGTGGCGTTCGTGATCCGATGTTTGAAGTAGGTCAGGAGGTTGGCCAAGTGTCGCTTGAGAGTCTTGGCGGCAACTATGATCGGCGACATCCGCGAGTGCGTCGCCCAGAAGTACCACGAGGCGAAGTACTTCTCGGCGCACTTGGTGTACGAGTATGTCCAGAAATCCCGCAGTGCCTCTTTGATCGCCCAGGCGCGGCTGGTCTTGAGCTTCGCGTTCTTGACGGCCACGAATTCCTCGCGACGCCACTCCGGAACATTCTCTTCGTTACGCAGCCACAGGTACTTCGTGCCCTTCAGCCGTTGGTCGCCACGTTTCGCAAGAACCTTGTGTTCTCCCCTACGCACCTTGTCCACCGCGGAGGTCACCTGCTTGGTGGCGTGAAAACGGTCGAAGACTATCTTCTTGGCGGCCTCGGGAACACAGGCCTGCGTCGCCATGATGTATGGTTCCCACATGTCCATCGCGATCGCCTCGACCTGCGAGAGCTCCTCCTTGGTGAACTGGCGGAAGTAACTCTCCAGACTCTCCTGTTTGCGATCATCCACGACGTATTCCACGGTTCCTCGATCCAGATCGCATACGATGCTCTCGTAGTTGTGTCCTTTCCCCACCGACTTCTCGTCGACCCCGATGCGCACCGGCACCCGCCGCTCCTTCCTGGCCAGGCCGCGGGTGACCGCCTTCATCATCACACCCCACGTCTCGTCCCAAGAGGTGCCCGTCAACCGAGTCACCCCCGTCACGTCGCATTCCTTCAGGGTGTCTATCAACCTCACTTCAAACATCCTCGTGAATTGCGACCTCGGCTCCGCCCACGGCGCCCGAACCTGCTTTACCCCATCCTTTGGACAGTTCGTCCGCGGCAGACAAGCGTGAACATAGGTTTTGCACTGGCAAGTATCAAGGTGCCGCCATACTTGCTCGGCCATGTGGTCGTACACCGGGGCGTACTGCCTGCACGCCGCGCAGACAAACCGCGCGCCAGCCGCTTCCTCAACCCAAACGTCGATACGCTCCGATGCCATGTCCACCTGTACCCTGCTGATCCGCCACGGAGAATCGATGCCCAACAACATCGCGTAAAGTCTGGTGTCTTCCATGCCAGTACCTCCTTGTTGGCTACGGAAGATTCACACCAAATACCGGGAACCTGCCGATTGCTCCCGCGACTACCACGGCGGATCCCGGCATGTTCATGCTTCGCAGCCTCAACCACTATATCTTGTGGCTACCCACACTCGTTCCGGAAGAACCCCCAATTTGTATTGGGATAGTTGGTGATACCAGGCAGCGTTCTGGTCTTCCACCACCGCCATGGTGCCCAGCGATTCGTCGCACTTTTCCAACTGGCTGCTCGCACCTTGAGATTCGGCCCCACCCGCCGAGCCGGTCGTTACCGTCCCTCCCCCGCCCAGCGTGGGTGTCGTACCCGCATCGGCGGCCGGGATCCGTGGATCGAAAACAACCAACATCGCGAAAACCATCGCGGAACGCACCAACCAATGCACAGAAAACCGATTGTTTCTCATTTTCGCCCCCCCCCTTGGTAAATCCCGTGTGGTAGAAACACGAAGTATTATTGCGAACTTGGCAGTGTAAGCGCAATCTTGAGAAATAAATCGCGCCTTTCCTTATCGCCCTTTCGACGCACCCTTCTGCATCTGCTCCAATGCTTTTTGCTGCATCTGCTCCAAGGCCTTTTGCGCTTCGATCTGCTGTTGCATCTGTTTGGCCGCTTCCTCCGCCTGTTTCCCCATCGCCCTGGAGGCCTCCTCGGTCTGCTTCTGGAATTGCTCCGTCTGCCTCTGCATCGTTTTCGCCGCCTCTTCCGCCCTCTTTTGGTACTCGGCGGCTTCCCGCCCGATCCTTCTCGCCGCGAACTCCGCGCTGACGCTGAAGAACACGAGCAGTCCGCCGATAATCCCGAACACCAGCCATGCCTTCCTGGATGAGATGTTGTGGACGGCGACGCTGGCGGTCACGAGAAAAAAGGTCATCAGGAGGACGCTCACCGCCGATCCGACGAAGGGGATGAGATGGAGGAGGACCGAAACGGGCGACAGGACCCCGATGTACGCTCCGCACCGGTACGCGGTCTCGTAGGATTCCTGGGAGCCCGTCAGTTTCCAGATGAGGAAGAGGATGGCGGCCCCGACGAAACCGAAGATCCCGATCATGACGGGCAGGATGATCACGGAGCCCAAACCCATCGCCATCCCGGCGCCGACCCGGAGATGGAGAACGCTGAGAATCGACTGGAGAAGCCCCGCCACGACCCCCATGGCGATCATGAATACCAGGGGTTCGACGAACCCCCCGGTTTTAGGCATCTCCCTGAAAAACTCCGAGGGGGACATCAGCGCTTTCATCGCCGTCTGCGGGATCGCGGCAAAATCGATTTTACTCCCCTCCATTGCGGCCTCCCTTCCGAAATCCGGTTTTTTCGATGAGATCCGGTTCCCCTACCGTTCACCGATCACGAGAATCTGGCCCCCCCCGCATTCCTCCCTTCAACCGGCGGAAAAGCCGAAGAACGCCTTCAGTTTTTCCAGGAACGCGTCCTTCACGGCGCCGGTCCGCTGAACTCCCGCCGATTTCCTCTTCTCGATGTTCGATTCCTCCCTGCGCGCAAGGATGGCGCTCAGCTTCTCCAGGAGGTCGGGTTTCGCACGGATCACCGGATCGATGTCCTCCTTCGAAATTTCGACCAGGCGGACCTCGCTCGCGGCGGTCACCGTCGCCTTCCTCTTCTCCCCGGTGAGGAGCGACATCTCCCCGAAGATATCCCCTTCCCGCAGTGTCCCGACCGGGGCGTCGTCGATGTGGACATCCAGCGATCCTCGCCGGACGATGAAGAGCGATCCCCCCTCGTCGTTCTGGCGCACCACCACTTCGCCGGTCCCGAAGACCCGGACCCGAACCTGTTCCGACAACCTCCGGATCTCCTCTTCGCCGAGGGACTGCAGGATTTCCGTCCGCTGGAGAGCGGCGAGGACGGTCCGTTTCTCCTCCGGGAACGGTTCCTGTGCAGACTTGGCGATGATCTCCCGGTGGGGAAACGGGATGCTGTACCCTTCCCTCGTTACGGCGTACCAGATCTTTTTCAGCACGCTGCCGCGGGTGACCCTGTTGGACGAGTAGTTGTCGAGGTAATACTTCAGGTCGTATTCGATGCTGCTGTCGAGGAAATCGTTCACGATGACGACCGGCCCCGGCGCCTTCACGATGTACCTTTCCTGCGAGAGGATCCGGCCCATCATGTCGATGGCCTTTTCGGGCGGCAGATCGTAGCCGAGCCCCACCTTCAGGTGCACCGCCGATTTTTCCCCCCCGCCCCGGGTCCCCAGGACCCGGACGATGTTCTGCATGATGTAGTTGTTGGGTAGCATGACCTTGTGGTTGTCCAACGTCCTCAGGGTGGTGTACCGGAATCCCACGTTGACGATTTCCCCGGTGATATCGTGTTCCACCAGCGAGACCCAGGTGTTTCTGCTCAGATTGTCGTCGTTCTGAATGTAAAAACCGGAAACGAAGTTGGCAAGGGTCGCCTGCATGGCGAACGCCACCACGGCCGTCAACACCGTCGTCGTCGTCAGGATCGAGGCGAGGTCGATCCGGAAGATGAGTCTCAACGCCGCCATGGCGAAGAAGATGAAGATCAGGCTGGTCGTCAGGTCCCGCTGGTAGGAAGGGACCTGCCGCCCCATCCGGAAGTAGAAGTAGATGTCGACGACGAGATACGCCAGGAGGTTCGCCGTGCACGCCATCACGATGAGGCTGAGCGCGTTCCCGAGGATGTTTCCGTACGGGGGGGCGGGCTTGACCTGCGTGTCCAGAAGAAGGAGGACGAACCCCAGCAGGGCGATCCGGATGGTCGCCTTCACCTTGGACGGCGACAACCCCTTGTTGAAAAACACGTTCAGACAGTGCACGGAAAGGAAAAACAGGAGGGCGACGGAAAGGATGGCGATCCTGCTGATCAGGGTGTAGCTGAAATCCACCAGGGAGAATATCCCGCTGAACGGATCGGAGACCATGATTCCTCGGTTCTTTCGGCCAGGAAAAGGTTCACAACGATTTACGGTAGCCCCGGAAACGGCAAAGGTCAATCGTCGGGGGATCTTGCGGGGGCTACTTCTCGGTCATGACCCAGACGCCGTCCCAGCGGTCCGGCGGATGCTCCATCAGCGCCCGGCACTTCCGCGAGTAGGCGGCCGCGGGGGGATCGGTCCCCTCGATCGAAAGAAACGATTCGAGGGCCGCGGAAAAATTCCCCTCGTAAAACGCGCCGAGGCTGTCGGAGAAGACCACGCGTTCCCTTTCCCGGGCCTCGAAATCTTTCGTGGAAAGCAACTCGAAGACCCGCACCGGCTCCTTTCTTCCCACGACGGCGACCCGTGATATCTCCCTGGCGGGGAACGTCTCCGGCAACGCCTTCCGCATCGCTTCCGATGAAAGGATGAACGTGCCGAACTGCTTGTTGATCCCCTCGAGCCGGGAGGACAGGTTGACGGCGTCGCCGAGGACCGTGTAGTCGAAACGGCTGTGGGATCCCATGTTGCCGACGACGGCGAAACCGGTGTTGAGGCCGGGACGCAGCTCCGAAAGCTTTTCCTGGCAGCGCACCGCGGCACGGGCCGCCCGTTCGGCGTGGTCGGGCTGTTCGAGGGGGGCGTTCCAGAAGGCGATGATGGCGTCGCCGACGTACTTGTCGACGGTCCCGCCCTCTTCCTGAAGGATGTCCGTCATCGCCGACAGGTACTCGTTGAGCAGCGCGGTCAACGCTTCCGGATCGAGCCCCTCCGCGATGGCGGTGAATCCCTGCAGATCGGAGAAGAAGATCGAGAGGGTGCGCCGTTCTCCGCCCAACTTCAACCGCTCCGGGTGCGCGATGAGCTGCTCGATGACGTCCGGGCTCAGGTACTGCCGGAAGGCGCTCTTGATGTACCGCTTCTGTTTCCCTTCCGTGGCGTAATTCACGGCCAGGGCGCCGAGCAGCGACAGGGAAACCGCCGCCTCCTGGACGACCAGCGGGAGCCAGGTTCCGCGCGAGTAGGCGAGCAGGGAGAGGAGCACCGGCAGGGGGAGGCAGACCGCGAAGAGGAGCAGGCTCCTCCAGGCGTTCCGGGAAAACGCGACCGAGAGGGCGGCAAGGAGCGCCAGCAGGAACATCACGGCGACGGTCGTCCGGGGCGCGGCCTCCGCCATGAAATCCCCTTCCAGCAGGTCGTCGAGCGCCGTCGCGTGGATCTCGGAGCCCGGGAACACCCCCCCGACGGGCGCCGGCCGCAGGTCGTAGAGCCCCGGTGCGCTGAACCCGAAAATGACATGGCGGCCCTGGAACGCGTCCGGGTCCCGGATGACAGGATCCTCCCCGGCCCGGATCCTCAGCTCGGACTGGATCACCGATGCGGCGCTGTACTGCCGGTACGTCGTACCGGAAGGGCCGCGGAAGCGGAGGATGGCGTTTCCTTCCTCATCGATCGGGATCGTCCTCCCGGCGATGGAGATCGACCCCCGCCGGATCTCGATGGAACTGTCCGGGTAGGCGGCAAGGAAGCATGCCAGCGCGAGGGAAGGGACCGGTTTCCCGTCGAAGATCCGGAACAGCCGCACCCGCCGGTAGACCCCGTCGGGATCCGGGTTGTGCTGAACGTCGGCGAGGGCCGCGGCCCGGCCGGCGATTTCCGGAATGGGAAAAAGACCCCGGGACGCCGTGACGCCCCCTCGGCCCCCTCCCCCGGACAGCCATTCGTCCAGCCTGCGGATTCGCGGCGGCTTCGCAGCGACGCCGCCCGGCCAGGAGGTGACGCTGCCGGTCTTCTCGCCGAGAAACAGCGCCCCCACGAACTGCTCGCTCCCCGCGATGGCGTCTCCGAGGGCGACGTCGTCCGCCACGCCGTACGCGGACGGCTCGGTGTACAGGACGTCGAAGGCGATGCTTTTCGCCCCGGCGCGCTGCAGATACCCGATGACGGCGCCGTAGACTTCCCTGGGCCACGGCCACGAAAGCCCGTTCTCCTTCTGGGCCCAATCAAGGCTTTGCTGGTCGAGGAGGACGAGTCGGACCCGATCGGTGGAGGGGGCCGGTCGGGACATGCGGCTTACGCGTCCGTCCCAGGTTCGCAGTTCCCATCGGTCCAGCCCGCCGGTCACCCACAAAAGCGACGCCAGGACGGTGGAAACGACGGCAACCAGCGCCCCTTCGAGGATCTTTTTCCCGGAGGCAGGAAGGTTCACGCCGGTCAGATGTTCTCCATGACCTTGCGGAATCTCGCTTGCCGGGCGGGGGGCTCGGTGAGGGCCGAGCGGCCGACAAGGGATTCGATGTCTTCGATCCGGCTGCGGGGAGAAGGATGCGTCTTGGCGAAATCGAGCCCGCCCGGCTTCAGCCGTTTCTCCATCTCGCGGAGCATCGCGACCAGGGCGTTCGGATTGTAGCCGGTGCTGGAAAGCGTCCGGACCGCGGAGGCGTCGGCCGCCTGCTCAAAGGTGCGGGAATACCCGTTGTTGATCAGGGTGGAGGTGATGTCGATGATCGAGCCCTCGAACGTCCTGGTCAGGTCGGCGAGCTCCTTCTTCCCGAACGTCTTCGCGCCTTCTGCCGCGAGGATGGTCAGCGCCTGCGTCTGCCGGCCCTTTTCGATCGACCGGATCCCGTGCCGGAGCTGGATGTGCGCGATCTCGTGCGCCAGCACGGCGGCGACCGCATCTTCGCTCCTGCAGCAGCGCAGCATGCCGCGAAAGACGAAGATCAGCCCTCCGGGCGCCGCGAAGGCGTTGATCTCGTCGGAATCGAGAATCAGGAAATAGTAGCCGCCGAACGTCTCCGGCCGGTCGGATGCTTGCGCGAGGCTCTGGCCGAGGAGGTTCAGGTAGATGTTGGCCTGGGCGTTCGGGTACGGCCTGTACCGGTTGACGATGACCGCTCCCACGGACCTGCCGATGTAATATTCCTGTTCCGGGGTGAAGTCCTCCAACGTTTTTGCGATCGCGGACGTGCTCCGGGTGATCGATTTCGCCTGCTCCCCCGTCACGACCCCCGCCGATTGAGCCACGGACGCGCCGACCTTCGAAACCTCTTCGAGGGACGCTCATCCCGGTCCTCCGGCCAGGCCGGCGAGGAGAAGCGCAAGGGCGGCCACGCGGCGGAGCGGTTTCATTTTCCACCTCCCTGCGCGGGGACCAGTCCGCCTTCCTTGAGGAACGCGGCGATCCTTTCCGGCCGGACCTTCATCGCCTGCATCCGGTCGATCCAGGAGAAGTCGATGCTCCTGTTCCTGGCCTTGAATTCGGCTTCCACGTCGGCGTTGAACCCCTTGCCGGCCAGCGCCAGTTCTCCGCTGGAGGCGGCGACCTTCGCATCCGTTCCTCCCGCCTTGAGGACGATCCTCTTTTCGCTCAACGCGGAGGCGTGCATCCATCCGGTAACGCCTTTCCCCCGGGGGGAGACACGGAACCAGTTTTCCTTGCTTCCGAGGACTTCGACGCGATCGCCGTACGACAAGGTCGCGACGATTTTCCCGAGGAAGTAGGGAGTCGCCCTCACATCCCCCTGTCTCACCTGGACGCTCATCATCTTCGTGGCGTCTCCCGCGGTCGCGGAAGCCGTCAGGAAGACGAGGAGGAAAACCGTCGATGCGGAATAAGGCCTCTTCAACTTTGTCCCTCCCGGACCGGGGTTCGCATGAGAGATAAATTACCGGTAGCGTCGGGCGAAGTCCAGCGCTTCGGACACGCGGCCTTGACCGGCCTTCCCCCCGGGGCTATAAATGGAGCCGGGGACAGGGGGGTGTTTCCCGATGATCATCAAGGTTCTGGGCGCCGCGGGCTCCGAGGTACCCGGGCACAACTGCCCGGCGTTTCTGGTCGACGAGAGGTTTCTCCTGGACGCGGGGACGATCGCCCTCGCACTGAACATCCGGGAGGAGCGCACCCTGCGCTGGATCCTCCTCTCCCATGTCCACCTCGATCACATCAAGGGGATCCCCTTCCTCCTGGACAACCTGGTGAGTCGAAGAACGGGGAACACCATCACCGTCCTCGGAGGGAAGGACGTTCTCGGCGACCTGAAGAAAAACATCTTCAATGACAGGATCTGGCCCGATTTCACGAGGATCCCGTCGCCCGGGCAGCCTTCGCTGCGGTACAAGATCCTCGGCACCGCCCGTCCGTGCGAGATCGACGGCTACACGATCACGATGGAGAGGGTCGATCACACCGTTCCGGCGTACGGGTATATCGTCGAGGATCCGGGAAAAACGGCGATCGCCTACACGGGCGACACGGGGCCGACCGATCGTTTCTGGAAGAGGATGGCGGACCACGATGTGAAGGTGCTGATCACGGAAACCTCGTTTCCCAACCGCATGGAAAAACTCGCGATGGCGAGCAAGCACCTTACCCCCGCCCTTCTCGGGAAAGAGATCGGGAAGATGTCCCGGCCCCCGCGACAGATCCGCATCATGCATCTCAAGCCCCAGTTCCTTCAGGAAATCGAGTCGGAGATCCTGGCTCTCGGGCACGATAACATCGGGTTCCTGAAGGACGGCGAAGTGATACGGATCTGAGGCGCTTATCCCGCAAGGACGTGAGGAGTCGACCGGGTCAGGCTTCCGGCAATATGACGACTTTCCCCTTCACCTGACGGTGCACCATCCGCCGCATCGCGGCGGCGGCTTCGCTCAGGGGCACCCGTTCGCTGATGGACGGCCTCACCTTGCCGGACGCGAACCACTCCATCAACCGCTTCACATTGCGCAGGTGGCCTTCGGGGTCCTGCTTGACCGAATCCCCCCAGTAGACGCCGATGATGGAGCGTTCCTTTAGGAGAGCGAGGTTGATGGGAATCTTCGGGATGTCCCCGGCGGCGAACCCGACCACCAGGAGCCGTCCGCCCCAAGCCGTGGCCCGCAGGGCGCTCTCGGTGTAAGGGCCGCCCACGGGATCGTAGACGACGTCCACGCCTTTGCCGCCCGTCCGTTCCTTGACGCGATCGCGCAGGTTCCCGAAGGCGTAGTTGATCGTCTCATCGGCGCCCACCTTCCTGCACAGGGCCAGTTTCTCCTCGCTGGAGGCGGCCGCGATGACGCGGGCGCCCATGACCTTTCCGATCTCGACCGCCGCCAGGCCGACGCCTCCCGCGGCGCCCAGCACCAGCAAGGTTTCGCCGGCCTCGAGACGGCCCCTGTCCCGCAGGGCGTGGAGGGACGTTTCATAGGTGAACAGGAACGCGGCGCCGGTTTCGAAGTCCATCCCCCCGGGCAGCGGCGTCACCCATCCGGCGTCCACCGCGCACGCCTCGGCGAAACCGCCCCAGCCGGCGATGGCGCTGACCCTGTCGCCCGCCCGGAAGCCCCGCACATCCGTTCCGACCTCGACGATCACGCCCGCGATTTCGGTGCCGGGAGAAAAGGGAAGCGGCGGCTTCACCTGGTAGAGCCCCTGCGCCATCAAGACATCGGGGAAGTTGAGCGATGCTGCCTTTACATCGACCAGGACCTGGCCGGGACCTGGACGCGGGGGCTGGATCTCCCGTACCTCAAGGTTCTCCAGCGGACCGAAAGCGGTGCACAGCAGAGCGTTCATGTTTTCCTCACGGGGGCGCCATCGCCGAAGCGGGATCCTTCAAGGGACTTCCTCCGGACAGCCGTCTTTCCGCATCAGAGGAACTCTCCTCCCAGGTACGGCTTCACGGCATCTTTCAGCCGGTCCCTCTGGCGAAGGAATTCCTCCCGCCGCCCGATCAGCCACTTCCCGTGCGACGCCATCTCCTCCTTCTTCCGCCAGGAGTGGGCAGGGGGACCGATCGCAAGAACAACGTTCCCTCCGTCCACGGAAAAGGTCCCGGCGCCGCCGCAGGAGAGGCAGTAAACGGCGGACGTTCCGCGGAATTCGAAGTACGTCCCCCTGCACTCGGGACAGGAGACCCCTTCCGGAACGTAATCGGCGGGAGAAACGAGGGCGGCGGCCAGCCGGCGGGCGGCCCTCCCGCCTTCCTCGGAGACGATCGCGTCCCCGGGAAAGGTGGCGCGCACGACGGCTCTCCCCTTCAGGGAGAAACCGAGCTGGCGGATGAAGTTCTCGACCCCCTGCAACGCCGACCCTTCCCCGTCTTCGACGCCCGCGGTGGCGACGGCGACCGCCGGTTTTCCATGGAGGGCGTCCACGTGCCGGTACGCCTGGAGGCAACGATCCAGAAATCGCTGGAGGGAGGAATGGGTGCCCCGGAAGTACGCGGGTGCGGCGACGACCACGGCGTCCGCTTCCATGATCGCGCGGAGCACTCCCGCATAATCGTCCTGGTGGGGGCAATCCCCCACCAGGCACCGGTAGCACGCCTTGCAGGGGCGGATCTCTTTTTCGACGAGGCGCACCATCGAGAGCTTCGCGGGTTCGGGGAGGGTTGCGGCGATCTCCTTCACCATCAATTCGCAATTCCCCATCTTCCGGGGGGAACCGATGATCCCGAGCAGATTTCTCATTTCCGTTACCGACCTCCCTGCGGTGAAGGAGGAACGGCAGGAGGGCCCTCCCCCCTCTTTCCCCGGGTGACGCTCCGGGAAATCCTCTCCGCGCAGCAGATAACCGACACGCGCCGCCCCCGGCTCACTTCACCGAGATCAGCTCCACCTCGAAGATCAGCGTGGCGTTGGGGCCGATGTCGCGGCTTGCGCCCCGCTCGCCATATGCGAGTTTCGCCGGGATGAAGAGCTCCCACTTCGCCCCTTCCTTCATCAACTGGAGCGCCTCGGTCCACCCGGGGATCACCCCGGAGATCTGGAACGTCGCCGGCTGACCGCGCTTGTAGGAACTGTCGAACTCGGCCCCGTCGATCCGCGTCCCCTTGTAATGGGTCGTCACCGTGTCCGTCGCCTTCGGCGTCTTCCCCGTCCCCGCCTTGAGCTCCTTGTACTGGAGTCCGCTCGGGAGGGTTTTCACACCCTCTTTCTTTCCGTTCTCCGCGAGGAACTTCTCCCCGTCCGCCTTGTTCTTCTCCGCGAGTTTCCGCATCTCCTCCGCCTTCTTCGCCATCATCGTCTTCTGGAAGTCCGTGATCGACTGACGGGCCTCGTCCTCCGTGAGAAGCGTTTTCCCTCCGCCGTAGCCGTCCTTCAACCCTTTCGCCACCAGGTCCGGGTCCACCTCGACGGATCCCTGCTTCAGGTTCCCCCCGATGTCCATCCCGATGCTGTAGCTGAGCTTCTCCTTGTCGGTTTTCAGCTCCGGGGTGTCCGCGGCGAGCGCCGCCCCCGAGAGCGCGACCGCGGCGCACATCGCCATCGCAAGCCGTCTCTTCATCCTGGCCGCTCCTTTCCGCAGGAAGTCGGATCCATCGCTCCGTCTGGTAATAGTACACGCCGACCCGCCGAACCGAAAGCGGATTTCCCTGTGCCAGGGCGTCTTTCCGGATCGGCAGGTTTGCGGTATAACTGATTTCCGCGCGCCTTGTCTTTCGACGCGCACCGAAGGGAACGCGCCCCCGGGAGGGCGGGAAGGGAGAGGGGATGCAGATCACGGTGACGCAGGTGGCGGAAAACCGGCGGCGGCCGAAGCCGAACCGCGGGGAAAAGCTCGGGTTCGGGAACCGCTTCTCTGACCACATGTTCCTGATGGACTTCGCGTCGGGAAAGGGATGGGGAAACGCGCGCATCGTCCCGTACGGGCCGCTGTCGCTCGCCCCTTCCGCGATGGTCCTGCACTACGGGCAGGAGATCTTCGAGGGGATGAAGGCGTACTTCGCGCGGGACGGCGCCGTCTGCCTCTTCCGTCCCGACCAAAACGCGGAGCGGCTGAACCGGTCGGCCGCGCGCATGTGCCTGCCGGAGATCCCGGTCGAAGACCAGTTCGCCGCCCTCCGGGCCCTGGTGCGGCTCGACCGGGAGTGGATCCCGAGGGACGAGGGGGCCTCCCTCTACATCCGTCCCACGATGATCGGAACCGAAGCGGGGCTGGGCGTTCGCCCGTCGGCGGAGGTCCTCTTCTTCATCATCACCGGCCCGGTGGGTGCGTACTACGCGCGGGGGTTCGACCCCGTTCGCATCCTCGTCGAGGAGACGTACGTGCGCGCGGCCCGCGGGGGCACGGGGGAGGCGAAAACGGGAGGGAACTACGCGGCGAGCCTCCTCGCGGCGAAGAAAGCCAAGGAGAAGGGGTTCGACCAGGTCCTGTGGCTCGATGCGGAACATCGTCGCTTCGTGGAAGAGGTCGGGACGATGAACATCTTCTTCGTGCTCCGCGGCGAACTGGTCACCCCGCCGCTCTCCGGGTCGATCCTCCCCGGAGTGACGCGGGACACGGTCCTCACGCTCGCGCGGGAGTGGAAGATCCCGGTGGCGGAGCGCCCCGTGGAGATCGACGAGATCCTGAAAGGCGCCGCCGACGGAACGCTCTCGGAGACGTTCGGCTCGGGGACGGCGGCGGTCATCTCCCCGGTGGGTTCCTTCTCCTGCCATGGGAAGGAGATCCAGGTCGGCCGGGGCCGGACGGGGGAATTTTCCCTGCGCCTCTACCGGGAGATCACGGGAATCCAGTACGGGGAGATCGAGGACCGTCACCATTGGATCCGCAGGGTCGAGTGATGGGATTATAAACCGAGAGCGGCCAGCAGCGCCTCGCGGGTGACGCCGGCAACGCGGACGATCTTGCTCCGCCCCCTCTCCCCCGTGATCAGCGTGATGCGGTTCCTCGGAACCCCCACGGCCTTCGCAAGGAAGCGGACGAGGGCTTCGTTGGCCTTCCCCTCGACGGGGGGGGCGTGGAGGCGGATCCGCACGACGCCTCCCTCGAACCCGGCAACCCCCTCCCTCGAGGAGCGCGGGACCACGCGGACCGACACGGTGGCGGAGGGGCCGTCCGTCCGGCTCACGGCATCCGGAGGGCGAGGTCGAACAACGTCCGCACGACGAACCGCTGCAGGAAGATGATTCCGAGGATCGCGACCATCGGCGCGAAGTCGATGGAGCCGGCGAACAGCGGGAGTTTCCGGCGCAGGCGGGAGAGGACCGGTTCGGTCACCGCGTAGAGGCCCCGGACGATCGGGTTGTACGGGTCGGGGCTGACCCACGACAGCACGGCGCGAAGGATGAACGCCCACATGTAGGCCCACAGCGCGTAGTCGATGATCGTCGCCAGCGCGCCGACCAGGTTCCTCGCCACGAACATCCCCTCCCTCCCCCTTTTAGGAGGCTATTCGAAACAAGTTGGACAATATTGCGCCCAGATTTGGGTCAGATTTGGCCGGGATGATTGAGCCAAACCGCAGGCGTATCTATAGATACGTCGAGGATTTGGCGATTGAAAACCGGGCAAAGATGGCCCGAAGATGGGATGCAAGATGTTCAAGTTGTTTCGAATAGCCTCCTTAGCCCGAAAGCTCGCGGCACCGCTGCCATGCGGACAGCACCGCGTCCATCACCGTCGCCCGGAAGGCCCCGCGCTCCAGCGCGGCCACCCCGGCGGCCGTCGTCCCCCCCGGGGACATCACCATGTCCTTGAGCTCGGCGGGGTGCTTTCCCGTCTCGCGGACCATCCGCGCCGCTCCCTCGAGGGTCGAGGCCGCGAGGAGCGAGGCCTCGGCCCGCCCCATCCCCGCCCGCACCGCGCCGTCCGCCAACGCCTCGAGGAAGAGGAACGCGTAGGCGGGACCGGAACCGGACAGCGCGGTCACCGCGTCGAGCAGCTCCTCGCGGGGCATCTCGGCCACCGTTCCAAAGGAGGAGAACAGGGCGAGGACCTCCTGCCGGGTCGCCGCGTCGACGGCGGGCGGGAAGTAGATCCCGGTGCTCCCCATCCCGACCAGCGCCGGCGTGTTGGGCATCGTCCGAACGATCCTCGTCCCCTCCCCCAGCGCCTTCTCGTAGAGGGCGATCTTCGCGCCCGCCACGATGGAGATGAACGTCTTCCCCGCCGCCGCCTCCCGGGAGATCCCGGCCAGGACGGACGACAGGACCTGCGGCTTCACGGCGACCACCACCGTGTCGCAGGCGCGCAGCAGCTCCTCGACGGAACGGGCGACGACAACCCCGAACCGGCGGCGCAGCTCCTCCCCCCGACCGGGCGCCGCGTCGAACACCGCCACCTGCTCCGGGGAGCGCAGCTTCGCGGAGAGCACGCCGCGGATCATCGCCTCCCCCATGTTTCCCGCACCGAGAAATCCGAGCCCCATGATATCAGCCCCTCCCCTGCCGGCTTCCGAAGATCGCGGTCCCCACGCGGACCATCGTCGCCCCTTCCCCGATCGCCTGCTCGAAATCGTTGGACATCCCCATCGACAACTCCCCGAGCGCCGCGCCGGGAATCTCCCGCGCCAGCGTGTCCCGCAGTTCCCGCAGCCGTGCGAAGTGAGGCCGGCTCGCCTCGGGGTCGACAGAGAACGGCGGGATCGCCATGAACCCTTCCACCCGCACCCCGGGGAGCCCGGAGGAGGTTTCGAGGATCGCGCGTACATCGCCGGGGGCGGCCCCCGCCTTGCTTCCCTCTCCGCCGAGATTGACCTCAATCAATACGCGTGCCGTCTTCCCCGACTCCGCGGCACAGCGCGAGATCTCGCGGAGTCGCCGGGCGGAATCGGCCGTCTGGATCCAGGAGAACAGCGCGACCGCCCTGCGGACCTTGTTCCCCTGCAGACGGCCGATCAGGTGCCATTCGGCGCCGGGGAGCCCCGCGATCTTCTCCTCCGCCTCCTGGACGTAATTTTCGCCGAACACCGACAGTCCCGCCGCGTTCGCCTCGAGGATCCGCGCGAGCGGCCGGGTCTTGGAAACCGCGACCAGCTTCACCGAACCGGCCGGCCGCCCGGACTGCCGCACGGCGTCCGCGACCCGGTCCCGCACCGACGCCGCCCGTTCCGCGAGCGACGCACCCTCACCCGGAGGCGACCCGGGGGAGCTCATCGCGCCCCGCCCGTGAAGGCGTACCAGGCCCGGCCGCTGCGCGTGGCCCGGATCAACCCCGCCCGCGCAAGCATCGCCACGACGCGGGTCATCGGAAGGCCCACCACGTTCGAGAACGACCCCGTGACCCGGTCGATGAGCAGCATCCCCGCTCCCTGCGCCGCATACGCTCCCGCCTTGTCGTCGCACTCCCCCGTGCGGGCGTAGGCCGCGACCTCCACCGTGGAGAGGGGACGGAACCGGACGCGGGTCACATCGACACCGATGTCCCTGTACGCGCGCTTCGCGCAGAGGAGGCAGACCGCCGTGTACACCCTGTGATCGCGGCCGGCGAGTCGCGAAAGCATCCGCCGCGCCTCCGCGCGGTCCCGCGGCTTGCCGAGGATCCTGCCGTCCGCCACAACGATCGTATCCGCCGACAGGACGAAGGACGACGGGTGCAGCGAAGCCACCGCCTCCCCCTTGTCGAGAGCGGCCCGGCGGACGAACCGCGAAGGAGCCTCGCCGGGGCGTGGAATTTCGTCGACCCCCGACCGGACCACGCGGAACGGAACGCCGACGGCGGCGAGAAGCTCCCGTCGGCGGGGTGACTCGGAAGCGAGGATCATGCGGGCCGACGGACTCACGGGGACTCATTATAAGAGATCCGGCCTGTTGGGTAAAGGGATCCATCATTTCGATACGTTAGAGGGGCGCCCGAACGGCGCGCTTTCCCCTTTTCCCGCGGGGAGAACCATGTATACTGCATACAGTATGAAGTGGCACAACAGCATCAGCGTGAAGATCATCCTTTGCGTCGCGGGGATGATCCTTGTCGTGAACGGCGCACTGGCCTACGTCTACCTCCGCATCCAGAAAGAGGACCTGGACCTCACGGTCCTTCGAGGCGCCTCCCAGCTCAGCGAAACGATCAAGAAATCGATCCGGAACGACATGTTCGAGAACCGGAAAGAGACCGCCTACAAGATCATGAACACGGTCGGCCAGCAGGAGGGGATCGAGAAGGTCCGGATCTACAGTTCCGAGGGGAAGATCCTTTTTTCCACCGACAAGAACGAGGTGGGCCGGATGGTCGACCAGCGCGGAGAGTCCTGTTTCGGTTGCCATTCGGAGGCCCGCCCGCTCGAGCGCCTGGAGACCTCCGAACGGAGCAGGATCTTCTACTCCTCCGACAATGGCGCCCGCCACCGCGTTCTCGGGATCATCAACCCCATGTACAACGATTCGGCATGCTCCTCCGCGACGTGCCACGCACACCCGGAATCGGTCAAGGTCCTCGGGGTGATCGACGTCACCATGGACCTGGCCGACGTGGACACGATGATGGCCAAGGGGCGCCGCCAGGTCCTTCTCGTGAGCATCGTCTCGATCGTCGCCGTCTGTGTCATCGTCGCGCTGATCCTCATCCACTTCTTCACGAGACCGGTCAACGAACTCGTCCTCGGCACGAAGAGGATCTCCGGGGGGGACCTCGACCATTTCATCCCCGTCGCGACGAACGACGAGATGGGGCACCTTGCCTCGTCGTTCAACCAGATGACCCAGGACCTCCAGAGGGCCCACGCGGAGATCCAGGAGGGGGTGCGGAACCTGGAGGAAAAGGTGGAGGAGCGGACGCGGGAGCTCAAGGCGACCCAGTCCCAGCTCCTGCACTCCGAGAAACTGGCCGCCGTGGGGGCGCTGGCGGCCACCGTCGCACACGAGATCAACAACCCGCTGACGGGCGTCTACACCTACATCCGGCTCATGGAGCGGAAGATCGACCAGGGGCAACACGAACCGGGGGACGTCGAGAAGTACAAAGGGTACCTCGACACGATGCGGCGGGAGGTCGAGAGGACGACCGCCATCGTGCAGAACCTGCTCGATTTCACGCGGCCGAAGGATCCGGTCCGCAAGCCGATGGACCTCGTCAAGGTGATGGAGGAGTCCCTCGCCCTCGTCTCGAACAAGCTGAGTCTCTCCAATATCGAGGTGGTGAAGCTCTTCAACCCCCTGCCGGTGATCCAGGCCGACCCGGCGCACATGAAACAGGTGTTCCTCAACCTCCTCATCAACGCCAGCGAATCCATGGAGGAAGGGGGAACCTTGACGATCCGGTCCGATCACCACCCGGAGACGAACACCGTGACGATGAGCGTTCGCGACTCGGGGACCGGGATCGATCCGAAGGACCTCGCACGGATCTTCGATCCCTTCTTCTCGACGAAGAAGAAGGGGACCGGGCTGGGCCTCTCGGTCGTCAACGGCATCGTGACCCGCCATAACGGCAAGGTGGAGATCGACAGCACCCCGGGGAAGGGAACCGATTTCCGGGTGACTCTGCCCGTCGGGTAAGGGGAAGCGGAGAACATCGACGACGCCATCTACATCCGGCCTGTCGGGGCGGTGGATCACGCGATCCTCCAATGGCTGAGGAAAGAAATGGGAGACTGCCTCATGGCGACCGTCCGGATCCTGCCGTCGATCCCGATTCCCCCCGAAAGCTACGAGGCCCGTCGGAACCAGTACTATTCGACGAAGATCCTCAAGGAGATGCTCGGGGGCGTACCGCAGGACGCGCTCAAGCTCCTGGGGGTGACGGACAAGGATCTCTGCATCCCGATCCTGACGTACGTGTTCGGCGAGGCGCAGGTGGGGGGAATGGCCGCCGTCGTCTCCCTCGCCCGGCTGCGACAGGAGCATTACGGGCTGACGCCGGACCGGCCGCTGCTCCTGGAGAGACTTCGCAAGGAAAGCCTTCACGAGCTGGGGCACACGTTCGGCCTCGTCCATTGCCCGTCGAGGGCTTGCGTGATGTACCTTTCGAACACCGTGGTGGACGTGGACATCAGGGGACGGGACTACTGCACGGGTTGCCGGACGGTGATGGCATCCAACACCGCGGCGGGGAGGCGGGGATGACGATGGAGAAGAAGGTCAACATCATGGTGGTGGACGACGAGGAAATCGTCCGGGATTCGCTGACCAGCTGGCTCGAGGAGGACGGGTACCGCGTGGAGTCCGTGGAGAGCGGCAGGAAGGCGCTGGAGCGCCTCCCCGAAAGGGAGTGGGACCTGATGCTGGTGGACCTGAAGATGCCCGGGATGGACGGGATCCAGCTGATGGACGAGGTGCACAAGACGGCGCCCGAGATGCTGGTCATCATCATGACGGCCTACGCGACGGTCGACACCGCCGTGAAGGCGATGAAGAAAGGGGCGTACGACTATTTCGTCAAACCGTTCAACCCGGACGACATCTCCCTGACGATCCGGAAGATCGTGGACCATCACAAGCTCGTCCAGGAAAACCTGTTTCTGCGGAAAGAACTCAAGAAGCAGTACCAGCTGAGGGACATGATCAGCAAGAACGAGAGGATGCTGGAGATCTTCGACCTGGCGCGGACCGTCGCGAACAGCGGCTCGACGGTCCTCATCCAGGGGGAGAGCGGGACGGGGAAGGAACTGCTTGCCCGGGCGATCCACGACGAAAGCCCAAAAAAGGATGAGCCCTTCATCTCCGTTTCGTGCGCCTCGCTCTCGGAGGGCCTGCTGGAGTCCGAGCTCTTCGGCCACGAGAAGGGGGCGTTCACGGGGGCCACCAATATCCACCGGGGGAAGTTCGAGCTCGCCCAGGACGGGACCCTTTTCCTCGACGAGATCGGGGACATCAGCCTGAAGCTGCAGATGGACCTCCTCCGTGTGCTCGAGCAGAAGGAGTTCCGGCGCGTCGGCGGCTCGGAACTGATCGCCGTCAACTCGCGGATCCTCGCGGCGACGAACACGGACCTGAAGAAAGCGATCGAAGGTGGGCGTTTCCGGGCCGACCTCTATTACCGGCTGAACGTCATCTCCATCCATATCCCCCCCCTCCGGGAGAGGAGGGAGGACATTCCGCTCCTCGTCGACCATTTCATCGAGAAATTCAACATCGAGATGGGGAAGGAAATCCGCGGGATCAGCGAAGGCGCCGTGGGAATCCTGATCGGCAATGATTGGCCGGGGAACGCGCGGGAGCTTCGGAACGTCATCGAACGGGCGGTGGTCGTCGCGAAGGGGAACATCATCACCGAGTCCGACATCAGCCTCCCGTCCACCGCTTCCGACGCGGCTCACCGGACGAAATCGCTCGAGGAGATCGAGAAGGCGCACATCCAGGTGGTCCTGAAGGAGAACCAGTGGAACATCGTGCGCTCCGCCCATGCGCTCGGGATCGATCGGGTCACCCTCTACAACAAGATCAAGAAATTCGGCCTGAAGAAGGAAGGGGCCGCGCCGAAGAAGTGATGAGAAATCCGATAGGCCGTTGAATTTCGCAACTCCATAATCCGATGGAAATTCGGCATGTAATCTTCCTCCGCCTGGAAGTGTAAAGAATCCCTGCAATCCGTGGTTTCCCCGACCCCCCATCCCCTGGTGGGTCTCCGGTCCGTTGTTCTCTTCATTAACAGATGGTTACGTGGTGTCTGCGGGGCCCGGACCGGGGATGGCATGGCGGATGCTGTAGATAGAGGCGCGGGCACGGATCCCGCGGAAGGAGGTGGGAACGATGGGGTACCTGATGGTGGGAATCGCGTTCATCGTTCTGGAGGTCGTCGCGGCGATGAAGACGCGGACAGGGCATGCGTAGGCCGTTCCAGGAGGTTCACCGTGGAAAACGGAACCAGCAGAGGAAAAGGGGGGCGGAGATGAAAGAGAAGAGATGCCCTTTTCTGGAAACGAAAACCGTGATGTTCTGCAAGGCGTTTCCGTCGAAGATGATCCCGGTGAACCGGATGTCCTCCTCGGAAGGCCTCTGCAACACCTGCAACTTCGAGGAATGCCCCCTCTACGGCGAGGTCAGCGGCTCCGTCCAGGGGATGGAGAACGTCCGCGGATTTCACCTGAAACCGGAATACTACTACCACCCGAAGCACCTGTGGGTCGCCCCGTACGACGGGGAAGAGGGCGAGGCCCGGGTGGGGATCGATGATTTCGCGGCCCGGCTCATCGGAAAAGTGGACCGGGCCTCGGTGCCCGCCGCCGGCGTGGCGGTGAGGGAGAACGGCGTCTGCTTCCTCCTTCATTCCGGCGAGCGGACCGTCCGCATGATTGCCCCCGCCGACGGGGTCGTCAAGACCGTCAACCCGAAGGTGGCCGAGGATCCGTCCATTCTCAACGACGACCCGTACTCCGAGGGGTGGATCTTCTCGATGCGGGCCAGGGGGGATGCGGTGAAGGGGCTGTACCACGAGACCGTCGCCCGGAAGTGGTACGAGAGCGAGGTCGAACGGCTGCAGAGGGTCTTCTCTTCCGACTTGGGGATGATTGCGACGGACGGGGGCGAGGCGCTCGCGGATATCAGCAGCCGGTTGAACGACGCGCAATGGGGAAAGATCGTCAGCCAATTCTTGGGGTAAGAGCAGGAGGTGCGCCATGGTAGTCCTTCTCGTACTGGCAACGATTCTCGGATGCATCACGGTGGAGGCCATCCTCCAGTCGCGGGGAAAACGCCGGACGGCGGACGAACCCGGAGCGCTTCGGATCCCTGCCGGGATCCTTCCGCTTCGGGCGGCGCGGGAAGCGCCGGGCGGCCTTTTCCTGCACAGCGGCCACACCTGGGCGAAACTTGAAACCGCGGGCACGGTACGCGTGGGTCTGGACGGCTTCGCACGGGGAATCCTCGGAAGGGTCGACCGGTTCGAGCTTCCTCCCGACGGGGCGAAGGTTCGCCAGGGCGAGCCGGCGTTCGCCGCCCTCCAGTCGGGGAAGCGGATCGAATTCGTCTCCCCCGTCGACGGCGTCGTCTGCGCGGTGAACGAACGGATCAACGTCGACCCGGCGGCGGCGAGGAAAGATCCCTATGAGAAGGGGTGGGCATTCATGATCCGGCCGTCCGACCTCTCCAGGAACCTGAAGAAGCTCCGGATCGGCGCGGATGCGACCGCCTGGCTGGAACGGGAAGTGAGGAGCTTCACGGAGTTCCTGTCCCTGCACCGGGCGGTGCCCGTGGAAGTGGGGGTCACCATGGCGGACGGCGGGATCCAGGCCGACGGGATCATGGAGAGCATGGACGGAGAGATCCTGCAGATCGCGATCCGGAAATATTTCCGCTGACGCGGAGGAGGTCATCATGGAAGGCATCCGGTTCATCGACATCTACGCCACGAAGGGGATCGAGTATCTCATCGTCATCGCGTTCCTCGCGGTCTTCGTCCTCTTCTGCCGCTACATGTACCAGCCCCGGGAGGGGCGGGCGGCCGCGGCGATCGTGCCGGAGAACATGACCCGGTTCCGGGTCCCCGAGGGGCTCTTCTACCACCAGGGACACGGCTGGCTCCGTCCGGAGCCCGGCTCGATCGGCGTCGTCGGGATGGACGACTTCGCGCAGAAACTCATCGGGAAGGTCGATGCCGTCGAGCTGCCCCCTGTCGGATCCCGGTTGGCCCAGGGGGAGAAGGGGTGGGGCCTCGTGGTCGATTCCGAGCGCATCCCGATGCTGTCGCCGGTCGCGGGCGAGGTCGTCGAGGTCAACCGCGAGATCCAGCGGTCCCCGGAGCTCCTGCGCGAGGATCCGTACGGAAAGGGGTGGCTGCTAAAGGTGAAGTCCCCCCGGATCGCGGCGAACACGCGGAACCTCCTCTCGGGGAAGCTGGCCAGGGCCTGGATGGAGAGCGCCCTCGACAAGCTCCACCCGCTCCACGGCGAAAGCCTCGGGCCGGTTCTGCAGGACGGCGGTCTCCCGGTGGAAGGAATCGCACGGGGCCTCGGAGGCGACGAATGGGTGGAGCTGGCGAAGACGCATCTGCTGACGGACGGGGAGTAACGCGGAACGGGGGGCGCCAGGCCGGTTTATGCGGAGGGCGCCCCCCGGGAACACATTCCTCGAAAGGAGGCCGGGAACGTGAAGAAAGCGACGATCATCCTGGTTGCCGTTGCCCTTTGTTTCGGAGCCTCAGCCTCAAGCGAGACGGCAGGGGTGGGGAACGACCCGAAGGTTCTCGTTCTGGGGAGCCTGTCCAAAGTTTACGAACCGGTGCGATTCAACCATTCGGAGCATGTTTCCACGGCGGGCGGATGCGCGGACTGCCACCATCAGCACGGCTCGATGCAGGTTAACTCCTGTTCGGAATGCCATCCGATCGACCCCTCCATCTTCAGGAAGAAACGGAACGTCGGCAAGCTCAAGGCCTGCGGGGAGTGTCACCCGGCGTCCGAACGGCCGGGGAGCATCGCCCGTCGGGGACTCAAGGACGCCTACCATCAGGCCTGCTTCAAATGCCACAAAAGCGACGTGGGCAGTGGCGTGAAGAACCTGAAGGGCTGCACCGAGATTTGCCACGTCTTGAAAACTCAGGTGAAGCGGGATGAGATTGGAGTGAGATAAAGCGGTGACCACCCGGTGCATCGCAGGTCCGGCGAATGATGGCGGTGCCGAACCACGACAAGGACACGACGTTCAGGGTTCCCGCCACGTGACAGGGAACGGGATTGCGATGAGATCCCCGATCCCCTTCGGGACGCGGATGTCTATGAATCGGATGCCTTCCATGTGATCACATCCGCGTCTTCCGCGGGTTGTCCCTCCACCACCTCATGCGTCTCGACGAACACGGGCATCCGGTTGATGACCCACCGGAAGACCCAGAGCTCCATGCTGATGATCGTCAGCGTCACCCAGATCTCCATCCAGGAGGGGTAGTACCGGACAGTCTCGTACCACTTGAACGCGATGACGGAGACGTTCAGCCGGTTCAGGATCACCCCCGCCGCGGTGAGGAAAGCCGTGAACTGCACGAGCTTCGGGTTGCGCGTCCGGATCGCCTGGAGAAAAAGGGCGGTCGGAAGAACGACGAACCCGACGATCTCGAACAGGTACCAGTACCCCATCGGGGTATTGAGGTGGACCCATTGCTTGTAGTGCACGAAGTCGATGAGCTTGATGAAGATGTAGGCGAAGAGGGCGCCGACGGCTCCCTTCCCCAGGCCGAGGAGGATGCTGTCGTGGGCCGCGTGGAGCTCGTGGCCGATCCGGTCCTTGAAGGCCTTCTGCGTGAAGAAGCTCTCGATCATGACCATGGAGAGGCCCGCGAAGATGCTCGACACGAAGAACATCACCGGGATGTTGTGGGAGTACCACAACGGGTGGATCTTCGTCGGGGCCAGGAGGAAGAGCGCCCCCAGGCCCGACTGGTGGAGCGTGGAGAGGGTGATCCCGAAGATGACGGCGCCGGTCGAGAGCCCCATCAGGATCCTGCGCGCCTTCGGCCAGTTCAGCCATTCCGCGACGACCGGAGAGAACTCGAGGAACTCGCAGATCATGTAGAGCAGGAAGTGCCAGGCGACCAGGAAGAGCACGGAGCTCAACCCGAAGGCGTTCCCGATGATGGGGTTGATGACGTTCCATGGGCGCCCCAAGTCCAGCAGAAGCGCGCCGGCGTAGAACACGTACGCGAGGAAGCCGTTCAGGACCGTCACCCGGACGATCGGCTCGAACTTCTTGAACTTCAGGATGTGGACGACGAAGCACAGGACGTATGCGCCGCCGGCGAACGCCACTCCCGTGACCACGTCGAAGCCGATCCAGATTCCCCACGGGTAGTTCTGGGAGAGGTTGGACACCGCGCCCAGCCCATAGGCGAACCGGATGACGATCATCACGAGGCCGGCCAGGACGATCACCCCGGTGATGACGTTGAACGGCGTCAGCATCTTCCCCTTCGGCTTCAGCTCGCTCAGGATGAAGCGGACGGTCTCCCCCGCCACCTGGGCGAAGGTCGGAGCCCCTCCTGCGGCCATGACGTCACTCCGGATTGCCATGGGAGGCCTCCTTTTCTTCGGTTTCTTCGGTTTCCTTGCTTTCCTTGCTTTCCTTGATGAGGTAGTTCAGCCCGATGAGGAGAGACGGCCACAGCACGAACACCAGGGGCACCGTGTACAGGAAGCCGGACGTGAGCTCGGGATAGGGGGTCGTCGGCAGGTTGGTCTTCAGTCCGAGCTTCTCCTCCGGAACTCCCATCAGATAGAGCCAGCCGGTCCCGCCGACCTCATGCTCCCCGTAAATCTTATGGACGTATTTGTCCGGCTCCGTGTAAAGCCGGGTCTTGGCGATCTCCAACAGGTCCCGCTTCTTCCCGAAGAGGGTCGCGCCGGTCGGGCACGCCTCGGAGCAGGCGGGCTGCTCCCCTCTTTTCTGCCGGTCGTTGCAGAAGATGCACTTCCAGACGAAGGGGGTGGGACTGTTGTACTCGAACCTTGGGATGTCGAAGGGGCAGGCGACCATGCAGTAGCGGCACCCCATGCACCGGTCCTTGTGGTAAATGACTGCGGCCTCCCTGGTCTTCTCCATCGCCCTGCACAGGCATGCGGAGGCGCACGCCGGCTGGTTGCAGTGCATGCACTGCTTCCGGACGAAGATCGGCTTGTCCGGGTCCTTCGGATTCGGGAACCGGTTCACGACCGTGAAGGCCCCCGTGGTGGTGTCCCTCGTCTTCTCGAACACGCTCTCGCTGTCGAAGGAGACGATCGGCTTGGGGAGATGGTTCGCCTCGTTGCACGCCTCCTCGCAGGCGCGGCAGCCGATGCACTTCGTCGTGTCGATGAGCATGCCGTTGAACTCGACGCCGCCCGCCGAGGTCTGCGGAGCCGCGCCCCGGGCAGGGTTCGCGCCCCCCGCGAGCAGGACGCCGCCGGCTGTCCCCGCGGCCTTCAGGAAGTTCCGTCTGCTGATGGTCATCTCCCGTCCCTCCCGTGGCATTCGCGTCACATGACCCGATCGGTGTGCACCCCGGCCAACGGCGGATTCAACGACATCTGTATACTGTATACAACATAAGCCACCCGGAATAAAGGAGCATGTCCCGGAAGTGTGGACCGGCGGACGGACGGGGAGCGACGGTCCGGGGGGGATGCCCCCGGGAAACGGGCGTCGGCGCCCCCCTGTGTCCTCCCCTTCCGCTTGCCCTTCCCGGGCATGCCGTGATAAGAAGAAAGCACCTCGCGGGCCGGAGTGGAGAAACGAACATGGCGTTCAAGACGATCACCGTGAAAACCGAAAGCGCGCAGCAGCTGGTCGACATCACCCAGCAGGTCCGCCTCGTGGTGCGGGAGAGCGGCGTCAAAAGCGGCGTCTGCCGGGTGTTCATCCCTCATACGACGGCGGCGGTCACCATCAACGAGAACGCCGACCCGAACGTCCGGCGGGACATCCTGAACCGCCTCGAGCAGGCCGCCCCTTCGGACGGGACATACCTCCACACCGAGGGGAATTCCCACGCCCACATCAAGTCCAGCCTCGTGGGATCGAGCGTCGTCGCGTTCGTCGAGGCAGGCCAGCTGGTGCTCGGAACGTGGCAGTCGATTTTCCTGTGTGACTTCGACGGCCCCCGTACCCGGAACGTGATGGTGCGGATCTCCGCGGGGTGACGACGACCCGCTACCGGAAGAAGGCTTCGTAGCGGGCGCGAAGCGCGTCCTTTCGCAGACCCCCGTCGACCACCTCCCAGGGGAGAAACTCCCCGCCCCCTTTCTCCCGGAAGACGACCGACGCCAGCGCCCCGGACAACCCGGGCGCGGAGCGCAGGAGCTTCCCGGGGCGCGCCGACCGCAAGCCGGCCGCCACCCGCCGGTCCGAAAGCCCGAGGTACCCCTGTGCGACCGCGTCCCACGGGGGCGAAGCGGAGACCCGCATGTTGGGAACCGCGCGGACGGCGGCGCCCACCCCCTCCTCGCGCGACTTCAGCTCCTCCTCCGGCGTCATCGGAGCCCACTGCAGCGGCGTGAACGGCTTCGGCACGAAGGGGGAGAGGACCGAGGTCACGACGCCCATCCGGCCGACTCCGCGCGCCACCGCCAGAACGCGCTCCCGGAAGGTCCCGAGAAACCGCGTGATCCCCCCCACCTCTTCCTCCCGCGACACTCCCGGAAGACCGAGGAGAAAGTACAGCTTGAACGAGACGATCCCCGAGCGGGCCAGGATTTCCGCGGCGGAGAAGAACGTCTCGTCCGGCACGCGCTTCCCCACCCGCGCGCGCAGCCGGGCGTCGCCGCACTCCGGGGCCAGCGCCACCGTGCGGTGTCCGCTCCGCGCGAGGATCTCCGCGACCTCCTCGTCGACGAGGTCCGCGCGCACGGAGGCCGGTGAAACCGTCCCTCCCCGGTCGAGGATCTCCCGCGCCAGCTCCCGGAAGGGACCCCAGTCCAGAACCGCGGCGCCGATGAACCCCACCTTCCTGCGGTACGGCCACGCCGCGTCGACGGCAGCGCGCACCCGGTCGACAGGAAACTCCCGGAAGGAGGGGCAGGCGTGGGCCGCGGCGCAGAACCCGCACATCCTCGGGCAGCCGCGGGAAGTCTCGACGAGGGACATGCTTCCCAGTTCCGTCTCCTCCGACAGGAGGACGGGCGGGGCCGGGGAAAGCGAGCGAAGATCGAGAACCTCGCGCGCGACGCGAGCGGGGAACCCCGGAAGCGGTCCGATCGCCCGGAGCGCCGGAAGTCCGCCGGAGGCCCGGATCGCGGGGGACGACTCGTCGTATTCCGGCCGGTATCCCCCGGGGACGTATACTCCCGGGATCGCGGCGAGGACCCGGAGGTAGCCGGGGTCCCCCGCCGGGCCGGGGCCATGGTCAAGAAGGCGGTCCATCGCGCGCTCCCCGTCGCCCACGACCACGGCGTCGGCGAAGACCCCGGCCGGCTCGGGATTGAGCGACGCGGCGAACCCTCCGGCGACGACGAGGGGGTGCCGGCCGCCGGAGGCGACACGATCCTCCCGGAACGGGGGAACCCCGCCCGCGGCGAGGATCGCCGGGACGTTCAGCAGGTCGTTCTCGTAGGAAAGGGAGACGGCGACGACATCGAACGAGGAGAGGGGGCGCCCGCTCTCGAGCGTCCTCCCCCCGGCGGGCGAATTCGCGGAACCGGTCCCCGGCCCCCGCCGCGGGGCGCGCCGTCGCCCGTCGTCTGAAAGGAAAACCCGTTCGCAAAGGGCGTCCGGGCGCGCGTTGATCCGGGCGTGGATCAGGAGGAACCCGAGGTTCGACATTCCCGCCGCGTACCGGTTGGGGTAGACGAGCGCGACGCGGATTCCGGCTCCCCAATCCTTGCGTACGGCGAAGATCTCGTTCGCGGGCCCGACGCCCCAGCGGCGCGGCCTTCCCACGACTAAGTGTTGCGCTTCATGGATACGGTGTCGCACCGAGAGGGTCGATGCGCCGCATCCGGCAAGGCGTCGAGACCGAGGCGTACTTGACAAGTACGGTGAGGGAGCGCAACGCAGCCGGGGCGGATGCAGCGGCACTCGAATGCAACCGTATCCATGAAACGCAGCACGAAAGTTCCGCCGGCTACTCCACCCGCCGACGGAGGAACGTGGGAATCTCGAACTCGTCGAGCGACTCGATCTCCGCCTCCTTGTCGATCAGGGGAAGATCCTCCAGTCGCTCGTCGAACGTCTTCGGGGACCCGGCCCGAAGGAACGTCGGCGTCTCCAGATCGTCGGGCCGGCTGACCAGCTTGATCCCCCTCCGCGGGTTCCTCCACGCCCCGTCCGTGACGCCCAGGTCGAACCCGGTCGCTACCACCGTGACCTTCAGTTCGTCCCCCAGCGTTTCGTCGATCACCGTCCCGAAAATGATGTTCGCCTCGTCGGAAGCCTCCTCGCGGACCAGGCTCGCCGCGTCGTTCACCTCGCTCAGGGACAGGGACGTCCCGGCGGTGATGTTGATCAGGACGCCCCGGGCTCCGCGGATCGAGACGTCTTCGAGGAGCGGGCTGGAGATCGCCTTCTCGGCGGCCGCGACCGCCCGGTTCTGGCCGGAGGCCGTCCCCGTCCCCATGAGCGCCACCCCCATCCCCGACATGATCGTCTTCACGTCGGCGAAATCGAGGTTGATGTAGCCGGGCTTCGTGACCAGCTCGGAGATCCCGCGGACCGCCTGGAAAAGGACGTCGTCCGCCTTGCGGAACGCCTCGACGAAGCGCATCTCCTTCCCGGCGATCAGGAGCAGCTTCTCGTTCGGGATGACGATGATCGTGTCCACGAGGCTGCGAAACTCCTTCGTCCCCCCGTCCGCCTGCCGTTTCCGGGTGGACCCCTCGAAGCCGAACGGCCGGGTCACGATCGCGACCGTGAGCGCCCCGACCTCCTTCGCCACTTCGGCGACCACCGGCCCCCCGCCGGTCCCCGTGCCGCCTCCCAGGCCCGCCGTGATGAACACCATGTCCGCGCCGGTGAGGGATTCGCGGATCAGGTCGCGGTCCTCCAGGGCCGCCTGGCGGCCGATGTCGGGGTTGGCGCCCGCGCCGAGCCCCTTGGTCAGCCGGGCCCCCAGTTGGAGCTTGAGGGGCGCCAGGCTGCGCGACAGCGCCTGCGCGTCGGTGTTCGCGGCGATGAACTCGACGCCTTGCAGCCCTTCCTCGATCATGGTGTTGATCGCGTTTCCGCCGCCGCCGCCCACGCCGAACACCTTGATGACGGCGTGGCAGCGGTTCTCCTCGACGATCGTGAACATCCGGTTCCCACTCGTCTCCTTCTCCGTTCTGGCCATCCGTTCCTCCTTTTCCCCCCGTTTCCGTATCAGAAGAATTCCGACAGGTACCGCTTGACCCGGTCGATCACCCCATCGCCTGACAGGGCCTCCGCCGACCGGTAGACCCTCTCCGACGCCTTCGCGCCGTACTGGACCAGCCCCACCGCCGTGGCGTACGCCGGACCATTCACGACCTCGACCAATCCTCCGATCCCGATCGGGTTCCCCCTCCGGAAGGGGAGATTGAACACCCGCTCCCCGAGGTCGGTGAGGCCGTCCAGCTTCGACCCGCCGCCGGTGAGCACCACCCCGGCCCCGAGGTTTTCCTCGAACCCGGACCGTAGGATCTCCTTCCGCAGGAGGGTGAAGATCTCCTCCGCCCGCGGCTCGATGATCTCGCTGAGATATTGCCGGCGGATCGGACGGGGAAGCCGCCCGCCCACCCCCGGCAATTCGACCAGCTCGTCCCGGCGCACCTTCTGGATCATCGCGCATCCCGAGGAGACCTTCAGGATCTCCGCGTCCGACTGGGGAAGCTTCAGCCCGATCGCGATGTCGGAAGTGATAATGCTCCCTCCGAGGGGAAGGACGAACGTGTGCCGCAGGGAGCCGTTGAAGAAGATCACGACCTCCACGGTCCCGCTGCCGAAGTCCATCAGCGCCACGCCGACCTCGCGCTCCTCCGGGGTGAGCACCGCCTCCGCCGACGCCAGCGGGGAGAGGACGAAGCTGTCGACGTCGAGGTCCGCCTTATCCACGCAACGCGCCATGTTTCGGGCCCCGGGGACGTCGTTGGTCACGACGTGCACGCGGGCGTCGAGACGGATCCCGGTCATCCCCCGGGGGTCCCTGATCCCTGCCATGTCGTCGACGATGAACTCCTGCGTGAGGACGTGCAGGATCTCCCTGTCGTTGGGAAGCTCCACCGTGCGCGCGATCTCGAGGACCCGGGTGAAGTCGGCGTCGGTAACCTCGTGTTCGTTCTTCACCGAGATGGCCGCGTGGCTGTTGAACGACTTGATGAGCGGTCCGGAGATCCCGACGAAGGCCGACTCGACCGTCAGCCCGGTCATCCGTTCCGCCTCCGTGACGCTCTGCCGGATCGACTTCACCGTGGCATCGACGTTCACCACGGCCCCCCTCCGCATCCCCTCCGTGGGGCACTCCCCCATCCCGAGGATCTCCACGACGTCCTGCGTCTTCCTGCCCAGGACCGTGGTCACCCGGCTCGACCCGACGTCCAGCCCCGCAATCACCTGATCATTCGTTTTCGTGTCCATTCACTCCCCCGGCCGCATGAAGACGCGGCCCTCTGTCTTGAGATCGGCGATTCCCGAAGGCCGGGGCATCCCCGATATCCTGGGCATGGCCGCCTCGATCCGGCGGATCGCCTCCTTTACGTCGATTGTGCCGACCTTCAGCTGCAACCCGGCGTCCCGGGTCACCACCGTGTAGCCGTCCTGCGCATCGAAATGGATCTCGGACACGTTCCGGCGAAGCGCGCCCGCCTCGACGCCCCGCAGCAGGTCGAGCGTCTTCCGCAGATCCCGCATCGTCACCGGATCCTTCCGGACGAGTTCCTTCCGCGAAAATCCCGTCACGATGGCGAGGTTCTTCGGATCGTACGCGGTCAGCCGCTTGAACGGGCGGCCCTCCTCATCGAGGTAGTAGAGGGCGTCCAGGTTCACCATGGCGACCGGCGTGCGTTCCTGGATCCGCACCACCAGGCGGTCCGGAAAGGACTTGCGGACCGAAACGGAGCGGACCCAAGGGCCCCCGGACAGGCGCCGTGCGATTTCCTTCGCCGGAACGGACCAGAGGATGCCTGAGCCGTCGCCGCGGACGATCGCCCACACTTCCTCGAGCGAGACGTTCGCGCACCGGTTCATGTCGACGGTGCGCACCGTGAAGAGCGGCGAACGCGTGAGCCAGGAGTAGGCGGAGGCGAACGCCACGCCGGTGGACCCGACGGCGAGCAGGCCGGCGGCGATCCATCCGATGAGGCGAAGCCGCGCCCGCAACGGGTTCGGCTCCCCGCCCCGTGCCTTGTCCTTCTTCCGCACGGCGCGCCCGCCGTTTCGCCCCCTTCCGGGACGGGTCTTGTGGTATGCGCGGTACTCGATCATCTATTTTCCGAGCCCCGCGTCGGAAAGGATGGCGGCGACGAGGTCGTCGAAGGACAGTCCGTCGAACTTCGCCGCCTTGGGGAGGAGGCTCGTCTCGGTCATCCCCGGGATCGTGTTCGCCTCGAGGAAGAGGACGTTCCCCGCCGGGTCGACGCGATAGTCGAGCCGCGCGGCCCCCCGCAGCCCCATCGCCCGGGCGGCGCGCCGCGTGTACTCGGCGGCACGGAGGAGAATGTCCCTGTCCATCGGCACCGGGATCACGTACTCCGTCCGGCCCGCGGTGTACTTGGACCGGTAGTCGTAGAAGCCGGACTTCGGAACGATCTCGATCGCGGGGAGGACCTTCCCGTTCAGGATCCCCACGGTGATCTCCCGGCCGGGAATGAATCGTTCCGCAAGGATGCGGCTGTCGTGCTTCGCCGCCTCGGCCAGCGCCGCTTCCCACTGGTCCGCCCCCCGGACGATCGAGATGCCGACGGTGGACCCTTCCCTGTCGGGCTTCACCACGAGGGGGAAGCCGAACTCCGGCGGTTTCGCCCCCGAGCGATCCGCCCCCTCGTAGACCGCGTCCGGCGCGCAAGGCACACCCGCCGAGGCGGCCATCCGCTTCCCGAGAAGTTTGCTCATCGCGATGGCCGATGCCGCGACCCCGGACCCCGTGTACGGGAGCCGGGCGAGTTCGCACGCGGCCTGGATGCAGCCGTCCTCCCCGAACCGCCCGTGCAGGGCGAGGAATGCGACGTCGACGCCCGCGTCCCGAACCGCGCCCAGCCAATCCTCCCGCAGGTCGATCTCGCGGACGTCGCACCCGAGTCGCCGCAGGGCCGCCGCGGCGGCCGCTCCCGTCCGGAGGGAGACTTCCCGCTCCGCGGAGACCCCGCCCAGGAACACGCCCACTTTCCTCCCGGCGAACGCTACCCGTTCAGACATCGAAGTCCCCCCACATTTTCACCTCGGGCAGGAGCAGGACGCCGCAGGACATCCGCACCGCGCTCTGGGCGCGGGACAGGAGCCGTCGGACCTCCGCCGAGGTGGCGCGCCCCCGGTTCACGAGGAAGTTGGCGTGCTTCGGGGAGAAACAGGCGTCCCCTTCCCCCTCGCCCTTCATCCCCGCCCGCTCGAGCAGCTCCCCCGCGCTTTCGCCCCCCCCCGGAGGATTGCGGAACGCGGATCCGAAGGTCTTCTCTCCCCACGGCTGGCTGGCGCGACGCTTCTCGTTGATCTGCCGCATCCGCTCGAACACGGTCTCCCTCGTCCCGGGGCCGAAACGGAACCCGGCCCGCACCACGATCCCCTGGGCGGGAAATTTCGTCTCCCGGTACCCGAACCGGATCGCCCGCGCCTCGACCCTGTGGATTTCCCCCTCGGCGTCGACGACCTCCACCCACTCCGTCCGCTCCCCGATGCTCTGCCCGTAGGCCCCGGCGTTCATCGACAGCGCGCCTCCCACCGTTCCTGGGATCCCGGAGAGCGTCTCCATTCCCGAACGTCCGGACAAGGCGCAGAGCACGGCCAGCCGGGGAAGCATCACTCCCGCCTCGGCGACCACGGACCCGTCGGAGAGGAACACCACCTTGGAGAGGTGCTTCTTCATGCACAGGACGGTGGCCGAGACGCCGCCGTCCGCCACCAGGAGATTCGATCCCGCCCCCAGGACGTGGACGGGGCGACCCGAACGGCCCTCCGCCACGACGACCTCCCGGACCTGTGCCGCCGATCGGGGAAACACCAGCCGATCGGCGGGGCCCCCGATCCCGATGGTGGTGTACTCCCGCAGCTTCACCTGGAGCGCTACCTCGATGTTCCGCACGACCGCTACGGCCTCCCTGCCTCTCCCGCGGCTACCGCGGGAGAAGGCTTTCGCCCAGTTTCCAGACATCGCCGGCCCCCATCGTCAGAAAGATATCCCCGGGTCGCAGGAGGACGCGAACCGCCTCCCCCGCTCCGGCGGATTTTCCCAGATACCTTGCCTCCCGGTGGCCGTGCTCCCGGACCGCGGAACACAGCGCCTCGCCGGTGGCGCCCTCGATCGGCTCCTCCCCCGCGGAGTACACGTCGAATACGAGCAGCACGTCCGCGTCCTGGAACGCCGAGAGGAATTCCCTGAACAGCGCCCGGGTGCGCGAGTACCGATGCGGTTGAAATCCGACCACGATCCGCCGGCCGGGCCAGACCTCCCGCGCCGCGGCGAGGGTCGCCCGGACCTCCGCCGGGTGGTGGCCGTAATCGTCCACCACCGTAACGCCGTCGATCTCTCCCTTCACCTCGAAGCGCCGTCCCACCCCGGCGTACGCGGACAGCCCCGCGCGCACCTGCTCGAACGGGATCCCGAGTTCCAGAGAGACCGCCGCCGCCGCGAGGGCGTTGCTGACGTTGTGGCGCCCGGGGGCCCGGAGGAGGACCTCGCCGAGCCGCTCGCCCCTGGCGAAGACGGTGAACCGGTTCGCCATCCCGGAGGCGACCACGTCTTCCGCACGATAGTCCGCGGAACGGGAGAACCCGTAGGTGACGAAGGTCTTCTCCACGGAGGGGATCAACTCCTGGACATTGGGGTGATCGATGCAAAGGACCGAGAACCCGTAGAAGGGGACCTTGTTGATGAAGTGAAGGAACGTCTCCTTGATCTGCCCGATCCCCGAGTAGAAATCGAGGTGCTCCGGGTCGATGTTGGTGACCACCGCCACCGTGGGCGAGAGTTTCAGGAACGAGCCGTCGCTCTCGTCCGCCTCCGCGACGAGAAACTCCCCCAACCCCAGCTTCGCGTTCGATCCGAGGCTGTTCAGCTTTCCACCCACGACCGCCGTCGGGTCCCAGCCGGCCGTCGCCAACACCGTGGCGATCATCGAGGTGGTCGTGGTCTTCCCGTGTGTTCCGGCGATCGCGATGCCGTACTTCATCCGCATCAACTCCGCCAGCATCTCGGCGCGCGGGATCACCGGGATCTTCCGGCGGTGCGCCTCGAGGACCTCGGGATTATCGGGACGTACCGCCGAGGAGACGACGACCACATGACCTCCCTCGGGGACGTTCGAGGCGGAGTGCCCCGTCCGCACCACCGCCCCGAGCCGCTCGAGCCGCTCCGTCGTGTCGGAGCGTCGCAGATCGGACCCCGACACCCGGTACCCGAGGTTCAGGAGCAGTTCCGCGATCCCGCTCATCCCGATTCCGCCGATCCCGACGAAGTGGATGGGGAGTCCCTTCCTATACATTCGGCGCGACCTCCTCGCCGGAAAGGTTCCCGGACAGCCGCAGCGCCGCGCGGACCGCCGAAACCGCCGCATCTGGGCGGGAGAAGGAAACCGCCGCCGCTCCCGCGCGCTCCCGCGCGACCCGATCGCCGCCGAGGCTCCACAGCGCCGACCAGAGCGCCGCCTCCGTCGCCTCGCCTTCCGGCAGCCACGTTCCGGCGCCGGACGCGCAGAACTCTTTCGCGTTCCTCGCCTGGTGGTCGTCCGCCGCGAACGGGTACGGAACGAGCACGCAAGGACGGCCGAAGAGCGCCGCCTCCGCGATGGAGAGGGCCCCCGCGCGCATCAGCACGGCGTGGCATCGAGGGAACCAATCGCCGATCCGGTCGGTGAACGGAAACGGCTCCACCGGGAGGGCCTCCTCGCGCGCCGAACGCGCCACCGCCTCGTGCTCCCGCGCTCCTGTCTGCAGCAGAAACCGGATCGCCGTCCCCTCCCGCTTCGCTCTCCGGGCCATCATCAGCACCCGGGTGTTGATCGCCCGCGCCCCCTGCGAACCTCCGAGCGCCAGCACGGTGAACGGCGTCTCCGGCGGTTCCTCCCGTCCGCACGCGCGGGCCGCCGCGACGATCTCCGGGCGGACCGGGTTCCCCGTGACCTCCACCCGACCGGGGGGGAAAAAGGGGACCGCGCCCGAAAAGCCCGCGAACACCCGGACCGCATGCCGGGCCAGGTACCGGTTCGAACGGCCGGGCACGCTGTTCTGCTCCTGCAGGAACAGCGGGACGCCCAGGAGCACGGCGGAAAGCGCGACCGGAACCGAGGCGTATCCCCCCACGCCGAAGACAAGGTGGGGACGGAGCCGCCTCAAGACCGCCACCGCCGCTGGAAACCCGAGCGCCATCCGGAGGGCGCCCCGAAGGGCCCCGATCCCCTTCCCCCGCACCGGACCGGAGGGGACGAAGTCGATCGGGTACCCCCTCTCCGGAACGGCCCGCGCCTCGAGACCTTCCCTCGTCCCGACGAAGGAGACGGTGCCGTCGGGACAGAGGGAGAGAAACGCTTCAGCAAGGGCGATCCCCGGAAAGACGTGCCCACCGGTCCCTCCCCCGGCTACGATCATCCGCAGTGGCAATGCCATCCGCCCCCTTCAGGGATATGTTCATCAGAACGCCGATCGCCGCAAGGTGCAGGATCAGGGAACTCCCCCCGTAGCTCAGGAACGGCAGCACCATCCCCTTCGGGGGAAGCATCGAAAGCCCCACCATCATGTTCATCAGCGCCTGGATTCCGATCACGGAGGAAACCCCAATGGCGAGATACATGCCGAACGGATCCCGCGCCCGGCGCGCAATCCGGTACCCCACCCACACCAGGGTGACGAAGCACGCGCCGACCAGCGTCACGCCGACGAACCCCAGCTCCTCCCCGATCACCGAAAAGATGTAGTCGGTGTGCATCTCCGGCAGGTAGAACAGCTTCTGCTTCCCCCCGCCGACGCCCGTCCCGAGGAGACCCCCGTTGGAAAAGGCGATCAGGGACTGCACGACCTGGTACCCCGCCGTCCGGGCCTGCGAGATCGGGTCGAGGAACGCCTGGATCCGCGCGACCCGGTACGGCTTTGCAAGGATGAGAAGTACGGCGCCCACGACCCCCGCGCCTGCGAAGGCGGCCAGGAGCTTCCAGGGGAAACCGGCGATGAAAACGACCACGAGGAACGACGCGATGATCACGACGGCCATCCCGAAGTCCGGCTCCTTCAGGATCACCGCGACGAACATCCCCATCACCGCCAGCATCGGGAGGAACGAGCGGTACCCCTGCCTCGGTTTCCCTCCGTTCCGGTCGATGGCCCACGCGGCGAAGGCGAGCAAGGCGAATTTCGCGAACTCGGACGGCTGGAAGGTGAAGAGGCGCAGGTTGATCCACCGGGACGCGCCGTTCGCCGTGTGCCTGACCCCGGGAACGTACACCATCAGCAGAAGTAGGAAGGCGGCCCCGACGATCCACCCGATCCAGCGGCGGTAG
>Ga0210044_10001451_pt1 | contig 36108 bp, 36 predicted proteins | sample CryGey13umfilter_2_FD_183959 | JGI IMG/M metagenome (GOLD analysis project Ga0210044, IMG submission 183959) | Groundwater microbial communities from aquifer in Utah, USA - Crystal Geyser 4/9/14 3 um filter (SPAdes) (version 2) | ecosystem: Environmental > Aquatic > Deep subsurface >...
CCTCCGATTGCTGATGCAGGAAAAGATAATGTAATTGCTCCAAACCAAACCCTAAACTTTAATGCCAATTCATCAATAGATCCCGATGGTGAGATTGCTGAGACAAACTGGTATCTTAATGATGAATTGGTTTCAACAGCGAATTCATTTGATTATACTTTTTTATATCCGGGATTATATAAAATTGGTTTGCAAGTAAAAGACAACTTTCTCAAACCATTAACTGACACAGATTATGCAATAGTAAAAGTAAACTCTTCACCTGTTGCAAAGATAAGCGGAAACAAAGTAATCACTCCAAATCAAAAAATTAAACTTGATGCTTATGATTCTTTTGACAAGGATGGTTTGATAACATCTTTTAAATGGAGAACTAAAGAAGAAAATATTTATTGGGGCAGGGACGTTGAACTAAGTTTTGACAGCCCAAATGTTTACAGCCTTATTTTACAAGTTGCTGATGAGGCAAATGTCGCAAACTCCATTGATGAAGATACAATTTTTATAAAAGTAAACTCAAGTCCTGTTATTATAGCAGATGAATTGCCAGAAACCTGCAGTAATGTTATAACAATTGATGCAAATTACACTTATGACCCTGATGGCGATAATCTGTATTTCACATGGGAATTGCCTGATAATAATAAAATATTAGGTGATAGGACTTTCCGTTATAATTTTGCTGAACGCGGAACAATCCCTGTAATTCTCACAGTTAACGATTTGAACAACGTATCAAACTCAATAACTAAAAAAACTTTTACTCTGAAGATTAATAATCCTCCAGTTGCAAATGCGGGAAATGATACTACAATTTGTGTGGGCGATGTTGTTTTGTTTTCAGCATTGAAATCATATGACATTGATAACAATACATTAGACTACAAGTGGGTATTTGAAGATGGGATTGAAGAGTTTGGCAGCACGGTTATAAAAAAGTACAAATCAGCAGGAATATATAAAGTTGTTCTTGAAGTTCGGGATAATTCTGATTTAGATTGTGGGTTTTCCAAAGATGAAAAAATAATTATTGTCAACGGAGGACCTGTTGCAAACGCCGGTAAATCAATGACGGTTTGTGCAAATAATTCGATTCAATTTGATGGTTCGAAATCAACTGATCTGGATGGAATTGTAAATGCATTCGAATGGGATTTTGGTGATGGGGAAAAAGGCAGCGGAGAAAAACCAAATCATATTTATACTAAAGCGGGCATTTATAAAGTTGTCCTAACTGTCTTTGGTGATATTTCGGGCGATTGCGATAATACAGACAAAGATGAAATTACCGTTACTGTAAATGAAGCACCGCTTCCTGAATTTGCATTTCAATCAATCGCTGCGGAAAATCAAACAGTAACTTTTGATGCTTCTGGCAGTACTTCCCTTTCAGGTAATATTATTAAATACGAATGGGATTTTGGAGATGGCAGTTCAGCAGCAGGAAATATTTCTGAACATTCTTTTTCTGATTATGGAAAATATAAAATAAAATTAACTGTTATAACTGACGTTGCAGGAAGTTGTAATCAAAGTACTATTGAAAAAAACATTGTTGTGAACAAAAAACCACAGGCAGGAATTAATTCAAAATCTGAAGCTGCTATAACTGAAATCATCACTTTTGATGCTTCTTCTTCTGACGATATTGATGGCAAAATCACAAAATACATTTGGGATTTTGGTGATGGTTTTTCTTCTGAAGGAATACAGGTAAATCATTTTTATTCTGCACCGGGATTATATCAGATAAGATTAAAAGTTAATGATAACACATTAACAGAAAATAATTTTGATGTTGCAGTCTCCTCTGTTAAGATAAATTCATCTCCAGTTGCTGCATTTGAAATTCCAAAACAAGTTTACGTAAATTCACGAATAATTTTAGATGCTTCCTCATCATACGATAAAGACGGCATGATTGAAAAATATGAATGGTATGTTAATGATCAATTAATTTCAAATGGAAATATTTTTAATTACTCACCAGGCAAACCGGGATATTACAGCATCAAACTTTCTGTTTATGACAATTCGAATCAGTTGAATAATTCAGGTGACTTAGTCCTGCCTCTTTATGTAGTTTCTGATTAATCAGATTCATAATAGTACCATGTAGCAGAAAATGTTACATGGTACTATTAAATTTTACTACAATATAATCACATAATCTGCTCTATTTAATCTTTGTATTAAAATCGATTTTTCCATTGGATTTCCAAAATTATGTGGAGGTAAAATGGAAAAGACAGCAACTCAATCAAAAACAAGGTTAGACTTTTGTGATCTGCCTGAAGATATACTGATTTCTATTTTTTATACGCTGAATATTGAAAGAGAAAAAGATAAATTGCTTGCAATTTCAATAATAAAAATACTTTCTGAGCGAAATAAATTAGAACTGCTTATCAACAAAAGTCAATCTGTAAAATAATCAGGAGTCCAGCCATGACTGTTAATTGTTTCAAAGATTTTGAAGATGATTATATTGTTTTTTCATTCAATGGCGATATCCTTCTGAATAATATTTCTGATATTCCCGAACAAATTGTCTCAACATTGAATGAATATACAACAAGAAAAATATTAATAGATTTCACCTCAATGAAAAGCGAATTCTATCTTCTTGATTTCATTAAAATAGTACGCACAATACACAAAGAATTTAATTTAATCCGAATTGCAATAGTTGATAATTCAAAAGAGATAAAAGACTCAGAAACAATAGAGGCAATACTTTTTAATAATGGTATTATCCTGAGAATATTAAAATCAACTGATGATGCAAAGAAATGGCTAAGCAATTAGTTCCATGTATTTATTTAAAAATTATTTCAATAAATATTTATTCTTCTATAAACTCTTTAAAGAATATTACGATAATAAAGTGAGAAACCAGAGAATAGTATGAAAGCGATTTTTGAATTAGCCCAGTTTTTTTATGGAGTAGTTATTCCAATAAAATTCAGAAAAAAATTTACAGATTTTGTTTTCCATTATCTTGATGAACATTATTCGGTAGAAACTGCAATTGGACTCGCACTAAAAGAATTGAAATTATAATTTTCTCCTTGTTAAATGCCCTCAATCCACCCGATGTTTTTCTGAGAGGAATAACCTTCGGGTGGTATTCTGTTAAAAATATTCCTCATCAAAAAATACATTGACTTGTTTTATTCCGTTCAAAGCGTTCAATTCATTGACAAATTCAGATGTAGTAGAATGAGAAATAAAACTTACATAGTAGGAGTATTCAACAAGATTTTTATCACCGATTGATTTAATATTTATTAATTTGATTTTTTTCAGATACTTATTAAAAACAGGTTCGAGAACCGATTCATACTTCACGTTACTTTCATATATAAACTGAAGCAAATAATCTTTATCCATTTTTGATGTTACAAACACTCGTGATAATAGCAATGAGATTATTCCGATAAAAAGTGTGCCGGTCAATGCCAGACTATGCAATCCAACACCAGCTGCCATTCCAACTGACAGCGAGAAAAATATGAATATAATATCATTAGTATCTTTCACAGCAGTTCTGAATCTGATAATCGACATTGCACCAACCAATCCAAATGCTCTTGCTAAATTATTACCGATAATCATAATTACCATTGCAGTAATAAGAGTTAATATGATAAGTGAATTCACAAATGATTTAAGGTAGCCAGGACCGACATAAGCTTTTTTGTAAAAGTAAGTCAATATCAATCCGCATAATAGTGCAACCAAAAAGTTTTGAAGAATTTCATATAAACTCAAGTTTACCTGAAGAATTGTTGATAAATCCTGTATCATATTTCCTCTTTCTGATGTTTTGTGGAAAATAATTTTGTATAAGAATTAATTCCCAAAATCAAATTTGACGGATGGGATAATTTATTTTTTTCATCGTCAATACAGATTGTATACTTTGAAATTGCCGTTCTCAAGATTTCAAATTCTGAAATAATCTGCTGAAGCCATTTTGGAAAACCATTGCTGAATTTTATTTCCATAATGAAATATATAGGCATGGGATAGCGAAAGTTTTCTTCCGAAACCATCATATCAAAAAAGTCAGGGAATGAATATCTCAAATTTTTATCTAAAGTAATTCTTAACCGATTATCAAATTTTGAAAAGAAAGCCTCTCTTTCATAAATAATTAGAATTATTGGACGAAGTGATAATGAAGAGAGATAATGAATAAATTTTTCGGAATCACCAATAGCATTGTCACATCCATATCCATCAAGTACAAAGTCACTGTTTACTTTCTCTGACAGAAAATCATTATAGTTATTTGCAAAAACAGGGGCTCTGTTTTTACTAATGAAATTTATAACTTTCTTTTTTATTTCGAGAAACAGAACACTTTGTGAATTTAATTCATTATACCATCTGATTCTGATTTTTCTTCTATCTTTCAGTCCTTCAATTTTTTCGTTATAAAATCTTAATTGTGAGGTGTCAAAATAAATGCTTTTAACCGAGTACTCAGAATTTTCATGATATTGAAGATCCGGTTCAACAAACGCAGATATTCTCTTGCGCAGTAAGTCAAGTTTACTGACAGGAATTTTGTATTTATATTCCAATCTCATTGCAGATTAAAAACTTGCTTAAATGTTTTCAGTAAGTATTCATATGGGTAAAGAGTATCGATTATTATTTCAACATCATAATAATTGCTGTCAGCTGCATATTTATTATTACTGTTATCCAGCAAAACCAAGACAAAATTAACCTGAGAGTAATAAGAATTGCTAATTGCTTTTTCAACTTTTAAAATCTTACTTGACAAATTTTTTCCCGAAGAAGAAGAATAAATATTAACCTGAAGTTTTTCTTTTATCATTCGAGTATCATTTGTTTTTATTGGGACAAATAAAAGCGCAGCATCAACATCTTCAACAATCAGAAGAGTATCCTGCGAAAAAGAACGCTGTACAATCCCATTTATTGGACTAAGTAAATAATATTTAAGGAATTTTTTCCCGAGAATTCTGATTTGATTTTGCAACCCAACGACTTTTGTTTTTATCAACTCAATCTCTTCTGGTTTTGAACCGGTTTCAACAGTCTGAAGTCTTTGACTTGCTATGTCCACGTTTATTTTGAACAACTCAATTGAGCTTTTTGCCAGTTCATATTCTTCTTCAGAGATTAATTGTTTTTCAAAAAGAGATTTTTGGCGGTTAAAAATGTTTGTCTGCTCTTCTAATTGTTTTCTTGCATATTCTAATCTTTGCCTTTCTGCATTTATGATAGATTCTTTTTCTCTGCTTGAACTTAGTTTCAAGAGTGCAATTTCATTTGCAAGTTCTGATTTTAATTTTATCAATTCACTTTCACTAAGATTTGAAGAAATATAGGCAAGAGTATCATTTTTATTAACTTTAGATCCAACAGCAATATTGTCATTCATAAAAAACTGAATAACATCACCTCTTTCAAACTGAGTGACAGAAAAATTTTCCATGCTTCCGGTAATATTATTTTTTAGTGAAGATATTATTTTGCCATCAGCACCTTTTACAAGTAAATACTGTTTCTGAGGTAATATTCTGCCTTGTGAAGTGATTTTAAACGGAATCTGGACTGGTATAAAAATCAAAATAATTAAAATGGCAGCTATCAGATAATATTTTCTTTTTTCTGAACCTAAAACAATATTTGTCATATTTTCATTATATTTTTATTGATTCAAATATAAATAAAATAAATGAATCTGCTTAGTCTGGTCAAATTCATTATATAATATTAATAACAGTATAATTAGACTTTTAATTTTTTTTGTTCACAACTAAGATGAGATAAAAAATAATATGAAAAAAACACAGACTTTTTTACTGTTCCTGTTTGCATATCAAATATTATTTTCTCAAACCAATGATACTGTAAAATACCAATGGCCTGTCACACCTTTTAATTCCCCTCAGGCTTTGGCAGCCACTTTTTGCGAGTTCAGAAATACTCTTTCATCTGATCATTTTCACAATGCTGTTGATATTCCAAAAGCTGACGGAAGCCCCGTTTATCCTTGTCTTGACGGAATAGTTTATTATATTGATAATACAAGCGGCAGTAATTCTTATGTGCGAATAAGATCACTAATTGATGGTAAATGGAAACATCTTACTTACTTGCATATGATTCCAAGCCCGAGTCTATTAGTCGAACAGGAAGTTAAAAAAGGTGAAACAATTATTGGAACTGTCTATCCAGGACAAGGTCACGATCATCTTATTGAAAGACAACTTGTAACTTCACCTTCCGGAAGCGGAACAGCTATGAATAATATACGTATCAACGGTGGTTTGCAGCCTTATAATGATTCTTATTTTCCAAAAATTTATGAATCCACTGTTGGATTTTTTGTTGAAGGGACAAAATATTCTCTGCCTGCAAACGGGCTTGCCGGTAAAATCGATATAAAAATTAAAATAGAAGATCCTAATGGCGTTTCAACTTCATATGGAAATAACGCACCATATATTGTTGGTTACAAAATCTGGAATGCAGACAAATCAGAAATAATATATTCCCAGTTCCCGGATGGAATTGTTTACAGATTCGATTTAAAACCAATTGATGATGATGTTCATAATACCTATGTAAAGGGAGAAGCTACTTTAAGTAATCCTGTTTATTGGCTAACAAATGGAAACGGAGCCGATTATATTAATCAAAACTTGCGTGTTAATAATAATTCGCTAAATACAGAGTTAATTCCAGAAGGCGAGTATCAGTTAGAAGTTTTTGCAGAAGATGCTCTTGGTAATCATTCTAAAAAATTCATTCCAATAACAATTACAAGGAATGATGTGGCTCCACCATCAGTTCCTACTTTGCTTGCAATCATTAATTATGATAATCAGAAGTCACTAAAAGTAATGTGGAAAAACAATACCGAGCCTGATATAAAGGGATACAGGCTTTACTATTCTGTAAACACACAGTTATCTTCATGGGCTCTGGCTGCCGACGAATCAATGCTCACAAAAGATATTGATAATCTTTCATTTAATTCACCGATAGAATTTATCACACCTACAAATAAAAACATTTATTTCTTTTATCTCACAGCGGTTGATTCTGCTGGCAATGAAAGCGAGCGAAGTGATATTTATTCACGCTCAAGTAAAGTAAACAATGGATTCAGGAAAGGATTGATAGTTGATGGATTTGACCGATTTGGCGGCTCTGGAAGTTATCAATATTCAACACATAGTTTTAATACTTCCTATTTCATATCAATCACTATGACTGACAGCATAGTATTATCATCTTGTGCAAATGAATCCGTAACTTTAAACAAAGTAGATCTTAATGATTATGATTTTGTTGTCTGGTTTCTTGGTGATGAATCTACAACTGATAATACATTTGACTCAAACGAACAAAGTGAGATTGCAGATTATCTGAAAAACGGCGGTAATCTTTTTGTGTCTGGTTCAGAAGTCGGATGGGACTTAGATCGTACTCATAGTTATTCACAGCCCGCAGACACATTGTTTTATCGTCATTACTTAAAATCGCATTTTGTTGATGATGGTAATTCTTCTATGAATATCGTTCAGAGTTCTGATCATACTTATTTTCAAAATCTCAGTATGACTATCGGACAGATATATCCCGAAGATTATCCGGATGATATTAATCCAACTAACGGTGGTGAAGTAATACTAAATTATAATCAACAAAGAACTAATGGTGAAAAACGCAATGCCGGAATTGCTTATAAAGGAAAATTTGGTGATTCACAAACCGAGGGCGGAATGATTTACATTTCATTTCCATTGGAGACAGTTAATAATCTCTCACAGAGAAATTTATTTATGCAAAAAGTTTTTCAGTATTTTGATATCGCTTCTGATGTTAATGAAACAATCAGCAAAAACATTCCGAATGAATTTGATATTTTACAAAATTTTCCAAATCCATTTAATCCAAGTACAAAAATCAATTTTATTTCCGGAAAACCTTCGCATATAAAATTAGAAATATTTGATCTACTCGGGCAAAGTGTGGCTGTGCTTGCCGATAATTTTTATCAGCACGGTAATCACGAAATTATTTGGAATGCATCAGGATTATCAAGCGGAATTTATTTTGTCCGAATGCTAAGTTTTAATCAATCAGGTTCGTTAGATTTTTCTAAAACTATTCAACTGATTCTTTTGAAATAATAAGAGAATAAAATGAAAACAATTTCAACTATAATACTTTTTGTCTGTACCACTTTAATTGCTCAGTCAGAAGTTAATAAAATCCAGAAAAGCACTGCAACAAAATTTGGAGAGAAAAATATAATTAAATATCACCTTCATTCCGCTGACGGAAGCGAATCAAAATTCACCAGAGAATTTGATTATGATGTTCCTTACCCAAAGGTAATTCTTCTTTCTAATGGAAATTTGATTTTTATAAATTCATTGGAAGCTTCAATCGAACTAACCAATAAAAGTGGTAACTCAATTAAAAAGATATTTATTTCCGAAAAGAAAATTGAATATGAACGTTCTATCTTTTCAGCTATTGATAATGATTTACTGGTTGTTTCACTGAACGAAAGTACAGAGTACTTTTTTCAGAATTTTATCATAGACAGCGAGTTAAACGTTCTTTCAAATTCTGGAAAGTTCAGTGGATTGCTAAGTGGAATTGCATTTATACGTGATTACAATAGGGTATTTTATTCAATCATCCGATATGATGATAATACAGTTAATAAAACAATTGAAATCACAGACATGAATTTCCGAAATATTTTAACTGCCACAGGAGAATTTGACAAATATTATACTCATCCCGAAAGCCCATTGATATTACTTTATAACAATAATCATGTAAGTTGCTTTGATTTAATGAGCAGTAATTTTCTTTGCACAATAAAATCATCAGAACTAATTCTCGCTACAAGACTTGTTGATGATAACATTGTTACACTTGAAAGCCAAAAGCCAAATTTTATAAATAATGAGTGGATATATCCTTCCTGTAAAGTGAATAAATTATCAGTAAACGGAGATCTGATTTCGTCTGCGAAAATTTATACAGAGAACTTTTCTAAATTCGAATGGATGGATAATAACAGAATTAAGTTTAACGATTTGATTTTTGAGGTAGAATAACTCAAAAAAAATGCTGTCAGTCATGGTTATTACACGACCGACAGCTTTAATATTAATTTTTCGATTTAAAGTCTTTAAGGAATTCTACAAAATCCTCTACACCTTTAACAGGAAAAGCATTATAGATTGAGGCACGAAGTCCACCAACCGAGCGGTGACCTTTCAAGCCTGAAAATCCTTTGGATTCAGCTTCGGCAATTATTTTCTTTTCAAGTTCTTCATTTGGCAATCTGAATGTTACATTCATCAGTGATCTTGAATCTCTTTGAACAGTTCCTTTATAAAATCCATTCGTTGAATCAATATAATCATAAAGTAATTTTGCTTTATAAAGATTTCTTTCATACATCTTATCCAAGCCGCCCATATTCAGTAACCACTTGAATACCAATCCGGCAATATAAATTCCAAATGTAGTTGGTGTGTTGTACATCGAACCATTATCAGCATGAATTTTATAATTCATATAAGTATGAAGCGAATCAGATGATCTTTCCAACATATCTTTTCTAATAATTACAACAACAACACCTGCAGGACCGATATTTTTCTGTGCCCCAGCATAAACCAAAGCGTATTTGTCAATATCAATTTTTTTATGGAGAAAATCAGAAGATGCATCACAAACAAGCGGAACATTTCCAACTTCTGGCTCCGTCTTCCATTCAGTTCCATAAACAGTATTATTCGAAGTGAAATGAACATAGGCTGCTGTTGAATCAAGTTTCAGTTCATTCTGATTTGGTATCCTGACAAAATTTTCATTTTCTGTTGAAGCTACAATATTTACTGAGCCAACTCGCTTTGCTTCCTTGACAGCTTTTTTTGACCATGTTCCTGTAACTATGTAATCCGCTTTATTTGCAGGCAGCATTAAATTCAACGGCACCATTGAGAATTGTAATGTAGCTCCACCTTGCAAAAATAAAATTGAATAATTATCACTGATATTTAACAACTTTCTCAAATCAGCATCGGCTTCTTTGATAATACTATCGAAGATTTTTCCGCGGTGACTCATCTCCATTATTGACATTCCGCTGCCTTTGTAAGAATAAAGTTCTTTCTGTGCTTCCAATAAAACTTCTTCAGGAAGGATAGCCGGACCAGCAGCAAAGTTATAAATTCGTTTTTCCATTTTATTCCTCATATTTATTTAAATTAAATTTCATGAACTAAAATACCATCTCTGAGTTTTGGTTCAAACCATGTTGATTTCGGAGGCATTGTTTCAGCAGCATCAGAAATCTGAATTAAATCATCTACAGTTACAGGATACATTGAAAAAGCAATTTTAGCTTTACCGGAATCAACAAGTCTTACTAATTCTTCTGTTCCTCTGATTCCGCCAATAAAATCAATATTCTCGTTTGTTCTTGGATCTTCAATATCAAAATATGGCCTGAGTAAAAAATTTTGCAATATACTGACATCCAATTTATCTCCCATTAATTCACCGGGATTAACATTTTGATTTGGTTTTAAAGAATACCAATTTGAATTGATGTACATGCAAATTTCACCTTTATTTTTAGGCTCAGCATAATCAACTTTTTCAACTGTAAAATATTTAGAAAATAATTTTATAAGTTCTTTCTCACTTAATCCTTTAGTGTCAAACAAAACACGATTATAAGGAAGAATTTTCAATTGTTCAGCAGGAAACAAAACTGCAAGGAAAAAATTATATTCTTCATCTCCTTTATGGTTGGGATTATTTTCTTTCATCATTTTTTGAGCACGGCTTGCGCTAGCCGCCCGATGATGACCGTCAGCAATATACAAATTTTTTACTTTACTAATTTCATACTCAATAATATCCATATAATCATCAGGTACAATCCAAACAGTATGTGTAACTCCATCATTTGTTGTAAAGTCATAAAATGGATTTGTCAGCATTGTTTTATTCACAACGTTATCAACTTCTTTAACACCATGATACGTAAGAAATACAGGTCCTGTCTGAGCTTTTGTTTCAACAATATGATTCGTCCTGTCATCTTCTTTTACTCTTCTTGTTTTTTCATGTTTTTTAATTACATCGTTATCATAATCTTCAACTGAAAATGTTGCCGCAATTCCCACCTGAGACTGATTTTTCCAAACTAATTTGTAAATATAAAAATGTGAATCTTTGTCTTGAATCAAAGGAGCAGTAGCTTTAATTCTTTCCAATACTTCTTTTGCTTTCTGATAAACTTCAGGTGAATAAGGATTAACCGATTTGTCCATTTCGATTTCAGAACGGGTAACACGCAAAAAATTAATCGGGAAATCTTTTGCCAATTCAGCTGCTTCATCTTTACTTACAACATCATAAGGAACGCTTGCAACTAAATGAACAACATACGGATCAGGTCTTAATGCTTTGAATGGTTTAATAATTGCCATGTTTTTCTCCAATATTTTAAAAATTTCTATGAAAAATTAAGAGTTTATTCTGACATAAAGAATTTTTTTTAATAATAAATTGTGACAAAAGACGAAAAACCTGAGGATAGGAAAGGCAAACTTAAAAATGATAAGTAACATATATTTTTCAGAACAGATCTGAATGATTTTTTATCTGGAGCAGAAATCAAAAACTATGGATTTATAAAAAAGGAACTGAAATAAGATTTTCAATTCCTTTTGACAAAATTAATTTTCAACAACTTTATAAGAGTGTGTAATTTCAACTGCTTTTTTCAGCATTGCACTGACACTGCAATACTTTGTTTGAGAAAGCTCAATAGCTCTTTCCAAATCATTTGTATTCAAAGACTTTCCGTAGAACAAATATTCAATATTAATTTTAGTATATACCTGCGGATGCTCGTCAGATTGCTCAGCAGTAATATTAATTTCAAAACCATTTAACGGAACTCTCTTCTTCTGCAAAATTGCTACAACGTCACTTCCTGTACAGCCTGCTAGTGAGAGTAACAATAATTCTTTTGGTCTGATTCCAGCATTACTGCCGTAAAAATTTTCAGGTCCATCAATTGTAATCCAATGTCCGGAATCTGTTTTCCCAACAAAAGTAATTCCTCTTACCTGTTTCATGAATGCTTGTTTAATCGCCATTTTTCCCCTTTATTTTGTTTGATAAGATGAATATTATTCAGAAATGATTCATTCATTTAAAAATGATTCAATCTCTTTGCCACATTTTTCCAGTTCACATCCAACAGCCAAATGTCCGCAGTTATTCTGTAATTTCAGCACTTTTGCATTAATCAACGGTGCAAATTCAAGAGAAGTTTTTGGATTTACCAGCATATCTGTTTCTGAAATTATCATCATTACTTTAGCTTTAACCACTTTTGCTGTTTCTTCCATCGAGTTATTAAAATTTCTGAAGATGTTGTGATTAATCATAGCATTTAGTTGGTAAAGAGAATTTTCGGATGTAAAAATTTTATTCGGCTCAGAATTAAATTTTGTCATATACTTCTCAAATTCATCATCTTTAATATTTTCATTCAAATAATCAAATGTTCTGGCAAGCAAACTCGTCAACATGCCTGTAAGTCGCTGAATTTGTTTTTCGTCAGCATTCAACTCAATATAACTTTCAACAATTTCCTTCCGGATATTCCATGTTAACAAATCACTTGGTGTAACTCGTGGTGTACAAACATAAGGAATTGCTTTCTGCATAAAATCAGGATAAGCAACAATCCATTCAAAAGTTTGCATTGATCCCATCGAGCCGCCAATGACAGCAAATACTTTTTTAATGTGTAATATTTTTGTCAGCAAAATGTATTGTGAATTAACCATGTCGCACATTGAAATATTCGGATAATTTTTACCAGACTGCTCAACTGAATTTGAAGGTGAACTTGAAACTCCATTTGCAAGTGCATCAAGAGTGATAACAAAATATTTTGTAGAATCAATCAATTTGTTTTCGCCAAGTAAACCCTTTATTTGTCCAGCTGTACCGCCAAACCATGCAGGAAAAATTACAACATTAGAAGTGTCTTTGTTTGGTTTACCAAATGTCATATAACCAACCTTACAATCAATAAGAGTCTTCCCGTTTTCAAGTTTCAAATCACCAATGCTACCGAATTTTTGTTCATTGCGTGCAAAAACATTTAAAAATAAAAAAGCACAAAAAAACATCAAATGTTTTTTCATCAAACGTCCTTTTTAATATTTAACAAAAAAATGTAGATAAAGAAAAATTATCGGAGAGACAAAAATAAAAGAATCGAATCTGTCTAAAATTCCACCATGTCCGGGAATAAGCGAAGAAGAATCTTTCACGCCCGAATCACGTTTCAATAAACTTTCAACCAAATCTCCAATCTGTCCGAATATTCCGATTAGTAACCCAATTACAATTGCATCTTGCCAGCTAAAAAAATCTAGAATAATTATTTTGGCTGCTGCCATTGAAACAACAGAAAAAACAAATCCTGCAATTGCACCTTCCCAACTTTTTTTAGGGCTGACACGCAGAAACAATTTGTGCTTACCAAAAGCAGTACCAAGAAAATAAGCCGCAGAATCGCACATCCAAATAGAAACAAAGATTGCTGCAATTAAATATCCGCCCTGATTATAAAGCAAAACATTGTCCGAATAAAATTCACGAATAAATATTGCTGAAGATGAAAACATTCCGATAAAAAAAATGCCAAGGAAACTTCCGCCTAAATTATTTATCGCTGACGCTTTGTTCCTGAACAATTCGGAAATCAGCAACAAAACAGGTATCAGAAGTACAAGAGTCAGAAGTTCACTCCACTTAAAATATACATAAATAAAAATAAAGATAACTGATAACACACCAATAACTTTATTTACAAAAATATTTTTATGCGAAAGTATTTTCGCAAATTCACCAAATGCAATCAAAGAAATTGAAACCATTAAAAGCAGAAAAGCATATTTACCAACAATACTAATAGCCAATAAAACCGGTATGCTTAAAACAGAAACGATAATCCTTGTTGTTCGGTTCGATAATTTCATTCCTCATCATCCGAATTTGAATTCTGAATATCATTTATGATTTCAATCGCATCATCTGCCGCATTTTTATGAACCAAAAGTCTTACAACAGATAAATTACCAACAACCGGAAAATTTCTGTCCCTTTGCGAGTAAACTAGACTTTCTATTTCAGCACCGAGAAGATTTTCTTTCAGCATTTCAATCTCCAGTTCATCACCGGAGGTATAAACAACAACATAATCTTCGGGATTTACTAAATTCCCTTCGAACATTTCTTTGGTAACAAGTTCAATGTGACAATCGGGACATTCGGTAATACCATTAACATATTCATATTCACACTTTGGGCATATCATGTTAACCTCACTGATTTCTTTTTATTAAAATACCTATTAATTAGGATTAAATAAAAAACAAAAAAGACAAGCAAGGAAATAAAACTGACAACTTGCATTATAATTCCTTTTTCATCGGTCACATTTGAATTAAGCAATTCTTCATTTCCAAAAATTAAAACAAGAACAACCGCAAGAAAATTATTGAAAAAGTGCAGTATCATTGAGACAAAAATCGAATCTGTCTGATAAACTGCGTAGCCAAAATAAACTCCTAAAGCAACAAGGGCAATTAATCCATAAGGATTGAAATGATAAATTCCAAAGAACATTGCAGTAAGAAATATAGCAATCAAAGGTTTCAACTTTTGTTCAAAACTTTTTTGTACAAAACCTCTAAAAAAAACCTCTTCACAAATTGCAGGAATAAATGAAGTGACAAAAACAATCAAGATAACTTCAAAAAAATTATTTGCTTTCATCAAGTCACCATATGATTCACTGAGCAATTTATCAACCTGGTCAAGCGATTTTTTTAGATACATGAAAAATGTATTTGAATCTGCCAATTTTTGTATTAAATAATTCTGAACATACAGAAAATTTTGGAGCAGAATAATCAGTGGAATCATACCCAAAAGAAACATCCCTGCTTCGCGTAAATCAAGTGCATTAATTCTAATTACTTTTGAAACTTTCCCATTATAAACAAGATATGAAAAAATCAATGCAGGAGCCAAAATCAATAATATCTGTCCTCCGGCAGTTAATAATCTCAAGGCATTCATATCAGCGTGAGCAAAGTCCAAACCAAATATTAAAAATGTTAGTAAACCACCGCCGATTTGATATAAAAGAAAGATTACAATCAATGCAACAAAAGCAGCTTTAATAGGATGTGTCGTGTATTCTAACAGCTCATTTGAATCATCCTTATTGCTCGAATCGACAATTGAAATCTGTTCAGAATTATTATCTTTATTTTCAGGAGGAATATCCATATATCTCTTTATTCTTATTAGTCAATATAAAAAAATGTAAATAATTTTATTAAAATAAAAATACAGCCCGAATATCGAATTTATTTTATTTTAGATGTAATCTTTCCCTTAAGCCCTTCATAATCAGTAAGTTCAGCATCAATAGAGCCTATTAATACTTTGGTTTTAACTTTTACGGGAATTTTTAATTCATCATTACTAAGCCAAATTATTATGCTTCCGTCATTTTTGAAAAGTCCGCCTTCAACAACCAAAGGTTCAAGGATGAAGCAATTAAAAGTTCCTGCAGCAACTGATATTTTTTCTTTTCCGCGATAAATCACATCAAGTGGATAAACTTTATTTTTGAAAAAATTTTCAAGATGAAATGTGTCCCCGGGTTTGGCATTCGCAAAATCGAACGTTCGCATATAATAAAAAGCAGATACAATATCATTCACATTTTCAGGAATCGGATAAGTCCCTTTTTTTGTAATTGCCTTTTCTTTCCACTGATCAAAATAGGCTGAAAAATCCCGTGCGTAAGAGCCTTCGCGAATATGCTGTTCAAATCTCCACGGGAATATTCCTTCTACATCAAGATAAGTTTCATATCGGTCGCGTACTTTATAAAACGCATCAAAAGTTGAGACGGAGTTTACGCGAAAAACCACATTGTAAACATCTCGCCCTGCTATTTTTTTGAGTTTCGGTATTTCCATATAAGCCTTGCCTGCAGTTATAAATCCATAGTTGACATCAAAAGTTAATTTTTCACCAGTAATAAATGCTCTGTTTTCAACTTTCCTAAATTTTTTTTCTTGTGGCAAAACTGTTGAACTAAATACCGATATTGCAATTAAGCCAACTAAAACAATATTAAAATTCATTTTCATATTATTTCCAAATTTTTGGTTTATTTAACTACACTCATCCCAAAGAAGAAATTCGATTTTCATCTGAAATCAAAATTGCAATTTCTCTTCTAAAAATATTGCACACAAAAATACACGTTATTTCTGATTTTTTGTATGCGACACAAATTTATTATCCTTTATAAAAAATCGCCATAGCAAGTCTTTCGATTTACTAATTCCGATTCTTTTTGAAGATAATATTTCTGGTTTCTCACTTAGCTCCGCAGATGAAATATAAATTCTCTCCCCAAGCAAGCTTGTTCCATCATCTTTTTTGTCAATTCTAAATCCTTGACAAAACTTTGCAGGACCATTTGATAAATTTGCAAATTCTTTTTTATTGAGATTTATCTTGTTGTATCTATTCATAGAAATAAAATCAACGCCGGCGATTGGTTCAACCGCTCTGATTAAGACTGCCTCACCGGAATTTTTAACACCTGTTACAACATTAGCGCAATAGTGAACTCCATAAGTAAAATAAACATAGAGAACTCCACCTTCTTCGAACATTGATTTATTGCGATTTGTTTTTCCGATGAATGAATGTGATGCCTGATCATTTTCACCTGAGTATGCTTCAGTTTCAACAATTTTACCCAATAGAAATTTTAACTTATACTTTTTTATAAAATACTTTCCGATTAAATCTCTTGCAACCTCAATAGAATTGCGAAGATAAAAATCTTTAGCAAGAGGATTGGATATTAAATTATTAAGAAGATTATTTTTGATTTGATTCAATAATTTTTTGAATGTAATTAATTTGAGATAAATAAAATTGCGATCTTTCCGGCTGAATTTCAACAAGATTTTTGTAAAGCGATAATGCCTCTTCATAATTTTCTTGATTGAGATATATTTTTGCCAATGTTTCCGAAACCAGCGATTTACCTGATTCTATCTCACCTTGATTACCCTCTTCAGGATTAAATTCATCTATTAGTTCATTATCAATATTAATGTCAAGTTTTGCGTTCTCTAATTTTTTGGCAAGAGATTCCAATTCATCTTCTGCATCCGGAATTCCGTCTGAAATGTTATTTTCTGTTAAAGTGATTTCAGAATTTTCTTCATTATCAGAAACATTTGAGATTCCATTCTTTATTTCAATTTCACTAATTTTTTTTATATAGTAATCTAATGATTCCTCTGAATCAAGTAAACTTGCTGCCTTCGAAACAATTTCTTTTGCTTCATTAAATCGTTTCAATTCTGCAAGACAAATGCTATAAAGAAAAAGAGCAGAAATGTACCCTGGATAATTTTTCAAGCCATGGTCAAGAATTTTTATAGCTTCCTCAAATTCAAGATTATCAATATGGTTTTGAGCTATCCTGACAAAGAGAGGCGAATTATTATTGAACTGATAAATCAATTTATATTTATCAAAATCTTTGCTCATTATTTTTTTACCTTCTTATTTTTCAAATAACTTTGACGAAGAGACATAATTGAAACGGTTGAAAAGCCAAAGCAAAACATTATATGAAACGGCAGTGCAGCTATTTCAGCAAAATAGATTGATGCCACTACACCCACAAAAGTGTAAACAGCTAAAAGCAGTTCTACATAAGTTGATGTATCTATTTTGGATTTTTTGAAATAACTTGTATTCTCAAACTTGTCATTTTTCTCGACGATTTTATATTTTGGAGTCCTTACGAATTCGCTTTTCCTACTCAGTAATCCTTCAATTACAGCGCGAGAATTATTATAAGCAAAGCCCATACTGCCTGCCATAAACAAAGGGAATAATGCAATTCGCTTTCGCCAATCAACATGGACATCTTTCTGGGCATTCAGATAAAAAAGAAAAGATGAAATGAAAGCAAGAACAAAAACGGACATGAAATTAAAAATCATATCATACGGACCACTATTCTTAATAAAAATCAATGGAACATTTAATATTCCTGCAATCAGAACAAATGGAAATACTATGTTATTCGAAAGATGAAAAGTAGATTGCAATTTGATTCTCATTGGCTGATCTGACTTCCATACCATGGGCAAAAGTTTTTTGCCAGTCTCGACAGCACCTTTTGTCCAACGAAATTGCTGAGCTTTCAAGGAATTAATTTCTGCCGGTAATTCAGCAGGAGTAGTGATATCCCTAAGGAAAATAAATTTCCAGCCTCTTAATTGTGCTCTAAAACTTAAATCCAAATCCTCGGTAAGAGTATCGGCATTCCAATTGCCCGCATCTTCAATGCATTCCTTTTTCCATATTCCACCGGTTCCATTAAAGTTAATAAAGAAGCCAGCTTTATTGCGTACGGTCTGCTCAATCACAAAATGACCATTCAGCGCAAGAGCCTGAATCTTGGTTAGAATGGAAAAGTTTTCATTCAAATGTTCCCATCTTGATTGAACAAGACCAACCTTATCATCTGTAAAATAGCATAACGTACTTTTCAAAAAATCCGGTTTCGGAACAAAGTCAGCATCAAATATTGCAACGTATTTGCCTTTAGCTGTTTTGAGTCCTTCTTTTAGTGCTCCTGCTTTAAACCCCTCCCGATTTGTCCTTCTAATATGCTGAATGTCAAATCCTAAAAGTTGTTTCTCTTTAACTTTAGCAGCAACTATATTAACTGTTTCATCGGTTGAATCGTCAAGGACCTGAATTTCTAATTTGTTTTTATCATAATCCAGTTCGCAGATATAATCAATCAATCGTTCAACAACATACATCTCATTATACATTGGAAGCTGAATTGTAACTATCTCGTCATACGTTGGGTTCTCAAGCTTTTTATGCTCATAGTCAATAAACTTACGATGATAATACATCATAATAAAACCATGACTTGAGTAAATTAAAAGAATTGTCAGGCTTACAAAATAGAGAATTAAAATCAATTCGTTCATATATATTTAATCCGTTTTATTACCAATTTGAAACTACAGCAAGCAAAATGTCTTCTGTAATTTTATCTACGATTGAAAGAATTGCAGCATTTCTTGACTCAACAAAATTTTGCGTATCGTATGTTGAATATTCTGAAATTGTTCTTTCAAAAATAGTTTTCTTTTTTATCAAATCTTTATAAACAACTTTGATGGACATTGTTAATCTCCGCAAAGTTGCTTTTTCATTAGTTCCAGTCACTGCTTCGGGTGAATCTGGCAAGGAGGTCACAACACACTCAAGAAATGCATCTGCATTTGCTTTTTCGGAAATCGCAAGTGTGTTGTCATCTATAAATTTTTGAATAAGCTCATTTGTTAAATTATTTTCAAGATTTGGTTCGCCTGAGCCGCTTTTATCTTTTACAATCGGGATCGAAATGGTTTTCAAATGCGATGCAACAGATGCACCAGTAAATGAATAGCTGCATGATTGAACTATGAACATTGACGCGAAAAGCAATATAGAGATAAGTGTCGAGATAAAATTCGATTTCATTTTATTGAATATCATATTCTTTGATTTTCCTGTAAAGTGTTCTTTCGCTGATATTCAAAAGATTAGCAGCTTTCTTTTTATTCCACTTAGTATAAGCCAAAGCATTTATTATTGCTTTACGTTCAAGTACTTCAAGCGGAACAACTTCAGTCATTTCAACATTTTCATCCGTTGATATTTTTGTATCAACATGATTTACTGCAAGACTTTTCAATTCAATTAAATCTTTTTTTATTTCGATTAATGCACGATAAATTAATTCCCTATCATTCTCTTCAGCACCTTTATTCAAATAAACAGGCAAGTTTCTATTAATCATTTCAGACGATGAAATTGAGAGTAAATTCATAAACGACATCGAAGTAAGAACATTTGTTTTGCTTAATGCAGCTGCAGTTTCAACAACATTTTTTAATTCACGAATATTTCCGGGCCAATAATAATTGTTCAAAAGTTCATAAGCATCGTTTGAAATTATAAGATCATTTCTTTTATTTCGAAGAGAATAGTTTTGTAGAAAATGATCCAAAAGTAAATTAACATCTTCCTTTCTATCCCTCAGAGGTGGAATGTTTATCGAAACAGCTTTTAGCCTAAAGAATAAATCCTTACGGAATTTGCCATTGTCAACTTCCGCCTGAAGTTCTTTGTTTGAGGCTGCAATAATTCTAACATTAACTTTAGTAGTTCTTTCACTTCCTAATCTCATAAATTCACTTGTCTCAAGTACACGAAGAAGTTTTACCTGTGTTGTCAAAGGCATTTCACCAATTTCATCTAGAAATAAAGTCCCTTCATCAGATATTTCAAAATAACCTTTCCTTGCATCAACGGCACCAGTGAATGAACCCTTTTCATGTCCGAATAACTCACTTTCTAAAATGCCTTCTGGAATGGCGCCACAATTTACGCTTACCATCTTTTTTATGGCACGCGAACTATATCCATGAATTGCATTTGCAAATATTTCTTTCCCTACTCCGCTTTCCCCATAAATCAAAACGGAAATATCAGATTTTGCAACCTGCATTATAATATCAACAAGGTCTTTGACTGCTTTTGACCTGCCAATAATTCCAAATTTTTGCTGAAATTCTTCTCGTGTCATATTTTTTTAATTTTCCGCCTAAAAATAATACTTTTCTTGCAAAATTGACTTTTCTAAAATTTTAACATTTCACTTTGCCTAATAAAAAACATTTTTGAAACAATACTCGGATTTAATTTTTTCAGTTGTTTTTGAATGATTTTAATTTTGTCTTTTTCATAATGAGTCAGAAATATTTTATCAGCATCTTGGATTGTCCGATAACCGTTAAGTTTTGTAAAGTCAATATGAGTTGATTCAAGGAATAGATATTTCACTTCATATTTTTCAAACAAATTCAGATCTCTTTCATCCATTAAATCAGAAGTAAACAGAACAGAATTTGTTTTTGACTGAATTATAAAACTTGATGAGACAAAATAAGATTCATTTACAGATTTTACATTGTATTTATTTCTGATATGATTGTTTCTTACGGGAATCACTTTCAGAACATCCTGAATGCTTAAACTTGTTTCGTGCTCAAAAGCTACAACATTCAGATTAAAACTCAGTTTCTCATCAAAAATATAATTCATATAAAGCAAATATCGGGTGGCTTCAACCAAATTAACATGAGTAAAAATTGTCAAATCCTTCTTCCGATTTAGCAAATGCATTTGATTAATCAAATTCGGAAGTCCCATAAAATGATCGGGATGATTATGAGATATCAGAATATGAGTAATTGAATTAATATTGATTTTATTGTTTAATAATGCTCTGCTTACCGAATCACCGCAGTCAAGAAGAAGTTTTATTTCCGAATTATAAATCAAATATGAAGCATGAAAAATATCAACTTCAACTTTGCCCGAACCGGTGCCAATAAAAATTAATTTCACTCTGCCAGCTTAATTATTTTACCATCAACCTTAAATTCTTTGTTGATCCGATTTTGGGCTTTTATTGCCTCATCAAGAGATTTATAACTCCCAACCATCACTATATTTAAGTCTTTTCCATTAATTATTTTTCTAATTAAATCGGTCTTATACTTTTTAGCTTTGATTTTTTTTATTAGCTGTTTAGCGTTATTAATATTTGCAAATGCACCAACTTGAATAGAATATTTCTCAATTGAAACCGGGGCTTCATCTTTCGGTTCTATTTTTTCATCAGATTTTTTAACTGGTGGAATTAGCGATTCCGTTTTTTCATTTTTTAAGTAAACTTCATTTATACTGCTTAAATAAGAAGATCCCGGAAATCTTTTTTTTAGTTGAACTGCATAATCTTTTGCTTTTGTGTAAGTCCCGATTGAATAGTAATAAGAATAAAGTTTAAATAAAGCCAACTGAGACAGATAATGCTTTGGATTTATTTTTTGAAAATCATCATACTTATTTACTGCATCTATCCCATTTTCCGTTAATAAAGCATCAATAATGTCAATGGATTGGTCATTAAAGTTAACATCTTTGCGAATCTCTCTCAGCCAGGATTTCACTTGTTCAGTTTTGCCCGATTCAATGAGTTTTAATTGTTCGACGATCACATCACTTTGAGCGAACAAATTAATTGAAAATAGAATCAATAAAATAATTTTCTTAGTCATTTTTTTACCGACAATTTATTAATCCAAAAATTTTTATATAACATCTCCGAAAAGAGTTGCAGAGGTTACTTTATTAATTTTTACAGCCACATAATCCCCAGGTTTAATATTATCCTGCTTTGGAAAAATTGCAACTTTATTTGAATCAGTTCTTCCCGATAAATAATCCGACGATTTTCTGCTGTCTCCCTCAACCAAAATAATCTCTTGTTTCCCTATAAGCTTTTGATTTTGAGTTAATGAAATTGATTGTTGAAGATCAATTATTTCATTAAGTCTCTTCGTCTTAACTTCTTCTGATACATCATCATTCATTCGATAAGCTTTTGTTCCTTCACGCGGAGAATACTTAAACATGTACGCTCCATCATATTCCACTTGCCGCATTACGGTTAATGTTGCTCGATGATCTTCTTCGGATTCAGTTGGAAATCCCGAAATAATATCAGTCGAAAAACTCACACTGGGAATTAACTTCCGTGCTTTTTCAATCAAATTCAAATAATGTTCAATTGTATAAGTCCTATTCATCAATTCAAGAATTCTATTTGAACCAGATTGCACCGGAAGATGAATGTACTTGCAAATATTATCATTTTCTGTAATTGTATAAAGCAATTTATCCGATAAATCCTGAGGATGTGAGGTTGTAAATCTGATTCGCATCAAAGGATCAACTTTTGCACTGGCAGAAAGCAAGTCAGCAAAATCATTTCCGTTATCACTATAGGAATTAACGTTTTGCCCTAACAATGTAATTTCCCGGAAGCCTTTTTGAGATAATAATTTTACTTCATTTTTAATTGAATCAAGTGAACGACTTCTTTCTCTTCCTCGTGTGAAAGGTACAACGCAATAAGAACAAAACTTATCGCAGCCACGCATAACAGATATCCAAGCTGAGAGCCCATTTTCACGATATGGAAGAATATCGTCATAAGTTTCAGTCCTTGACAATTTCACACCAATACCTTTCTCTCCAGTAAAAGCATCATCAATAAATTCAGGCAATCGTCTGTATTCATCCGGACCAACAACAACATCAACCATTTTCTTTTCTTCAATTAAATCTTTCTTCAGTCTTTCTGCCATGCAACCCAAAATACCAATAACCTTTGAAGGATCTTTGTCTTTAATGGCTTTAATATTTCCGAGTCTTCCATAAATTCTTTGTTCAGCATTATCGCGAATGCTGCAAGTATTTAACAATATAACATCTGCAGTATCGATATTCTGCGTTAATGAATATCCTTTTTCCACGAGTAAACCCTGCACAAGCTCGGTATCGGCTACATTCATTTGGCAGCCGTAAGTCTCTATATAAACACTGTTTTGCTTCATATTTTCTTTCTGAGAATTATCAAATTATTTTACGTAGCGAAATTACTCATAACATTAACCAAACTAAAGTTAAACTTTTTCGATATTTCAAATTAAAAGACTATTTTAACAAAAATAATTAGAGAATTATGACAGCTAAAAAAGACCAGATGAAAAAAATTGCTGCTGAAAAAGCAGTCAGTTATTTAAAAAGCAATTCAATAATTGGGCTTGGAACTGGCTCTACAGTTTACTTTGCACTTGAATTAATCTCCAAACTAATTGCCGATAATAAGTTGGTAAATATAAAAGGGATACCAAGTTCCAAAGCAACAGAAGAGCTTGCAGTTAAATTTAACATTCCGCTGACTTCTTTGGATGAAAATCCCTTTATAGATATTAACATTGACGGTGCCGATGAAGTTGATTCTGATTTGTACTTAATTAAAGGCGGCGGAGGTGCTTTATTAAAAGAAAAAATTATTGCTCAGGCAAGCAAAACAAATATTATTATGGTAGATGAATCTAAGTTGTCACATTCGCTGGGTGATAAATTTTATTTGCCTGTCGAAGTTTTTCCCTTTGCTATTGGAAGTGAAACTGAATTCATAAAAAAACTTGGCATGAACCCAAAAATCCGAATTAAAAATAATTCTGCTTTTATAACCGATCAGGGCAATTATATTATCGATATTCATTGCGGAAAAATTCAGAACGTAAAAGAATTAAGTGATATATTGCATTCACGAGCGGGAATAGCAGAACATGGTTTATTTATTGATTTGACAAATATTTTGGTGATCGGAAAAGAAAGCGGTGCGGAAATAAAGTTTAACAAAAATATTTAACCGCAAATATCACAGTTATTACAGACTGGCTCATCGGGAAAGCCAAAATACTCCGATATAAATTGCTTGCGGCAATGGTCTGTTCTGAAATAATTTACTACAGAGAGCAATTTTTTATTATCCCGCAATAATTTTTTCTGCAAATATTGTTCATTGCTCAATTCAAAAGGGAGTTCACTAATCAACGTCAAATTTTTATTTTCTATTTCCCCTTCGATAATTCCGTATCTATCAAGCATAGCCAAAGCAGTTTCGATTCTAAAATCATTTTTGTCTTTGTAACTAATTTCCTCACGCAGAAATTCAATCCCATAAGCATTAACAGCATCCATTTTGGTTTTCAGCAAATCATAAATCCGCGAATAATAGTCTGCACTTGGATTAGCCCACTTAATAAATTCCATCTGAGTATACAAATCCTTTTGGTTATACAACAACAAACAAAGCGAATCCAAACTATCTCTTCCTGCTCTACCGATTTCCTGATAGTAAGATTCGATTGATGAAGGTACTTCAGCATGAATCACAAACCGTATGTCAGGTTTGTCAATCCCCATTCCAAAAGCATTTGTAGCAAGAATTAATTTTGCTTTTCCTTCTATAAAATTGCGTGATATTCTTTTTCGCTGCTTTGCTTCCAACTTGCCATGATAAATAGAATGTTTGATTTTATGTTTCTCTAATAATTGCGAGTACTCATCCAATGTTTTAATCAATGAGAAATAAATAATTCCCGAACCATTATATCTTTCATAAACATCTAAAATATTTTTTAACGATTCCTTTTCATCATAAACATCAACTGCTTCAAGACGAAGATTTGGTCTTTCAATTCCGGAATGAAATATTTTGATTTCATTCTTCTCAATGCCGAGTTTTTGAATAATATCTTTTTGCACATCCGGAGTTGCAGTTGCAGTCAGAGCAATTGTTAAAGGATTCCCAAGAATATTTCGAAATTCAGAAAGCCTTGAATAATCGGGTCGAAAATCATGTCCCCATTCTGAAATACAGTGTGCTTCATCCACTGCAAGCAAATCAATGGCGACATTTTTTATTTCATCAACAAATTCTTTTTTGCGGAATCTTTCAGGAGTTACATAAAGCAATTTGATTTTGCCGTCAATAAATTTTTGCAGTCTTTCTTTTTTATCGGCAGAAGAAACTGTTGAATTAATAAATGCAGCAGGAATACTTTTCTTTTTTAAAGCATCAACCTGATCCTGCATCAATGCTATTAATGGACTTATAACAATTGTTCCTTTTTGAAAAATCATTGCCGGAATTTGATAACAAATTGATTTGCCGGCACCGGTAGGCATTAAAACGAGCGAATGTTTTTTTTCATAAACCAAGCGGCTTATAATTATCTCTTGCAATGGTCTGAAGGAGGAATGCCCAAAATATTTTTTTAATATTTCATTAGGCTGATTATTCAACTGAATTTCTCTTATTGTCAAAGGAGTTTAATTTTATTTTCTAAAGTTTCCAGAAGCGTATTCTCTTCAACTAACTTGATAATAACCTCTAAATCTTTATGAAGCTCTCTGTCGTCATTCAGCGGTTTAATAAATTCTCTGACTTTATTATAGACCAATGAAGTTCCAACTCCGCACTTAAGTGGTTTCAAGAATTCAATTCCTTGACATGCAGCAAATATTTCTATAGCCAAAACTTTTTGAACATTTTTTAATATCTGAAAACATTTTCGAGCAGCAATTGATCCCATTGAATTATGGTCTTCCTGATTTGCTGAAGTCGGAATTGAATCAACCGAAGCAGGATGAGCCAGCACTTTATTTTCCGAAACCAAACTTGCTGCTGTGTATTGCACTATCATCAAACCGGAATTAATCCCACCGTTTCGAGCCAAAAATCTCGGCAACATACTTAATGAACCATTTACTAATCTTTCAGTTCTCCTTTCAGAAATGTTTGCCAACTCCGACAAAGCAATTCCCAAAAAATCCATTGCCAAAGCCATTGGCTGCCCATGAAAATTCCCACCTTCGAGATGATCACCTTCATTCGGAAATATAAGCGGATTATCATTTGCAGAGTTAATTTCAATTTCTACTTTTGAACAAACATAATCGATCGCATCTCTTGATGCCCCATGAACTTGTGGGATACATCTCAAAGAATAAGAATCTTGAACTCGCGGATCATTTTCAATATGAGAATCGCGAATTTCACTTTTATTAAGAAGTGTCAACATGTTTTTCGCTGAATTAATCTGACCAGGGTAAGGTCTTAAAGCATGAAGCCTTGAATCGTATGCTTTATCTGTTGCTCTTAATGCTTCATGAGTCAAAGCTCCGGAAATATCAGAAAGTTTTGCAATTCTTTTTGCATGAATACAATTGTAAACCGCAAACGCTGTCATCATTTGAGTACCATTTATCAATGCCAAACCTTCTTTTGCTTCCAGCACGGCAGGAGATAATTTATATTTTTTTAATACTTTGATTGACAGCATTGCATCTTTTTTGGCAATATTTACATTAAAAATATTTTTTGCTTCAAATACTTTTCCTTTTCCAATCATCGCCAAAACCAAGTGTGAAAGAGGAGCTAAATCGCCGCTAGAACCAACAGATCCTTGGGAAGGAATCAACGGAATAATATTTTTATTAATCATTTCGATTAACAATTCAATAGTTGAAATACGTATTCCCGAATGACCCTTTGCTAAGGCATTCACTCGAAGAAGCATCATTATTTTCACAATAAAAAGAGGCAGCATCTCTCCAACACCAACCGCATGGCTGATTATTAGATTCTCCTGAAGTTGTTTTATCTGATCAAAAGATATGTTCACATTCGCAAATTCGCCAAATCCTGTTGTTACACCATAAATAACTTTCTCTTCCGAAATCCATTTTTCAACCAGTTTCCTTGATTCATTGATTTTCCTTTTTGCATTTTGACTTAGCTTTACTTTCTGATTTGTAAAAAGAAATTTTTCAACACTACTGATAGTAAGTGTGTTTCCGTCTAATAATAATTCCTTAGCCATTTATTAATCTCTTAATTTTGTTTAGAGTAGTGATGTCAGTTCGAAAATGAATACTTACTTTATCTTCAATATACTTTGTGCTTAATACATCTGCAAGTTGATGAATTACGGATAATTTTTTGGTTTCATGAATGGGAAGCTCAATTGTTTCTTCTCTAAAATTCTCCTCGTAAACTTTAAGCAACGAATCATATATTGCACTTATATTCATTCCCTTCAATGCTGAAATTGCAATGCAGTTTTGAAATTTATTTAATAAGAAATTCAACTGCGAACTATCAGAAAGACTATCCACTTTATTAAAAACAATTTTTGTTGGCTTGCTATCGCACTTCAATTCTTTTAAGGTTTCTTGAACAACTGCGATATGCTCTTCATAGAACTCATTTGATATATCTACAACATGCAAAATATAATCTGCCTCTCGTACCACATTTAATGTACTTTTGAAAGATGCAATTAAATGAGCCGGTAATTTTCGAATGAATCCTACAGTATCACTTAGGATAATCATCTTATTTTTTTCTAACTCAAATGAGCGTGTCGTAGAATCTAAAGTGGCAAATAATTTATCCTCGGCTAACAATTCAGATTTAGTTAACAGATTCATTAACGTTGATTTACCGGCATTAGTATAACCGACGATAGAAACGTTTAAATAATTTTTTCTTTTTGAACTTTTGATTGCATCCTGTGCCTCAATTTTTTGAAGACTCTCTTTTAGGTGAGAAATGCGGGTTCTGATAATCCTTCTGTCAGTTTCTATTTGTGTTTCACCCGGACCTTTTGTACCAATGCCGCCGTATTGTTTAGATAAGTGCGTCCACGCCCGGGTAAGCCTCGGCAGCATATATTGTAACTGTGCAAGTTCAACCTGCGTTTTTGCTTGTCTTGTTTTAGCATGTGCCGCAAAAATATCCAGAATCAATCCGCTTCGATCAATTATTTTCTTGTTGATTAATTTTTCTAAATTTCTCACTTGTGTTGAGGTAAGGTCTTCATCAAATATTATCAGATTAATTTCATTAAGTTCTGCAAGTTCAGCAACTTCTTCAGCTTTTCCTTTCCCAATACAAAAAGCAGAATCAAAAGAGAATCTTTCCTGAATAACTTTTAAGATAGTCTCCGCACCTGCTGTTTTCGCAAGCATTTCAAGTTCCTGTAAATGTTCTTCTACAGATTTTCTGCTTTTATCTCGTGTTTTTATTCCAACAAGAATTGCTTTTTCTTTTTCGCTTTTTATCAACTCAATCATTTTTTGTCACTATAGAAATTTCCTTTTTTGAATTACGTGCTATTAACATTTCAAGCAATAATAATAATAATGCAACAACAATTAAATATTTCCATAGTTCAGAACCTAATCTCGCTTGAGTAATAACAAAATCTGCATTTGCTTTGTTCTGAATCGGAATAATAGTTGCCAATACATTTTTTTTCTGTAAATATTTCACCGCTTCGCTTAACGTAAAATAACTATAATTACATTCTGTTGAATCAATGTTTACATCCACAAAATTGATAAGTTTTTTATTTGCATAAAATTTATAACAACCAATTAGGTCAGTGTTTTTGTATTTAAACATTTTCATTGAATCATTTTTAATATGCTCTTCAACACCATCCGGTTTTATTATATCCAAATATTCAACATCCTGTGGCAATTCAAATGATATTTCATCTCCCGGGAAATATTTTTGTAATGATTTGTTTTGGTTTGCTAAATAATAAACACTTTTCAAAATCAGTGGAGCAAATATTCCTTTCAATGGAAAATCACTATTGCTTAAATCAGGCGAAATGCTGAATAGAAATATCTTATTTTGATTTGTTTTCTTCTCAAGTAAAAACGGATAATTATCTTGAAGCGAAATTACACTTTGTAAAGAATTTGCAGGATTTATTCGAACATATTTTCTTATTTGCGGAGATTCAACATTTTTAATTTTATTGCCTTCAAACAAATTATTTAATATAGGATGTTGCATTTCCAGTTTTTCAAATTCAACAAATGATTCGGAGTTAATCGGCATTGATCTTCCAAGATCAAAAGCTGCAAGGACTTGATCAAACTCATTTTTTGCCGAATTATACGCTGGAAAAATCATTAAACTTTTATTCGGTGGAATAACTTTTCGCAATTCCGCTGATGACATTTTAGGATTTCCAACTAAAACAATTAAATCATACAAGGACAAATTCTTGGATGAAATGAGTTTAGGATTCATTATTTCAAACATTATATTCTCGGATGCACTCGCAAGCACCAACTTTATATACTTCACAGATTCAGGTTCATCAGCAACGCACAAAACACTAATTTTATCAGGAATATAAATTGAGTGATAACGTTTATTATCCAAATCCAAATCGTCATCTTCTAATTCAAATGTGCTTTCTATTAAACCAGATCTATTGAGTAAGTATTCCTGATTAACCTCCCTTTTCTCTCCAGAAGATAAATTTACACTGACCTGTGATATTTTTTCCATATTGATAAATAAGGATGCAATGCCATTCGCCAAATCACTTTTCCCATTTTGAATTTGAGAAGTATAATTCAATAAAATATTTTTTTCAAGAATTTGATTATTGATTGCAAAATCAACTGCAGAAAGATTCCTCTTGATTTCCTTCTTGAAGTCCACTAAAAACACTTTAATATTTAGCTTTGAGAAATCCTTCAAAGATATTTTTTCATTAAAGAATTTCCCTTTTTGCAAATCTGATAAAATATAAATTTCCTTGTTGGCATTACTTGAGGTCTTTAAAATATCAATTGCTTTTTTGAATGAAGTTGATAAGTTGTAGCTGATAAATGAGACCCTCATTTTCTCCAACTCTACTTCCGCTGATTTTACGTTGGTAAAACTATTCAATCCATTATCATTTTCGAGGCTTGTTGGAAGTGCCAATACTTCATCACCATTTTGAAAATATTTTAACAAATTTACGGCAAAATCTTTTGCTTCATTAAAAGCATTCCCTTTTGGATCTTTTGCTGACATACTTATTGAGTTGTCGATTATAATAACAGCCGAGGTTTTAGAAAAGCCATTACTTCCCAGAATATTAAATCTCTTTATCGTGGGTCTTGAAAAAGCCAGCACAATAAAAATAATAATTAAAACCCGAATTGCCAGCAAAAGCCATTGTTTGATTTTTAGATTCCTGACTTTTGTTTTTTGAATCTCCTTTAAAAACTTTAACGTACTGAATTCTATAGTTTTAAGTTTTCTCAGATTCAAAAAATGTATAATAACAGGCAATGCTGCAGCAAATAGCCCAAATAAATAAGCTGGATTTAGAAAAGTCATTTATTAATTGTCATTCATAATATTTTTGAATTGTAGCACCACGGAAATAATGAAGAAGAATCTCGTCAAAACAATATCCCTTTTCGCTCATAACTGCCGCACCTATTTGACACAAACCAACCCCATGACCCCATCCTGCGCCTGTAAAAATAAATCTCTGTGGAATTTCATCTACTATATTTATCTTTTCAACAGAAAAGGCAGAACTATAAAGATGAGTTTCAGAAAGCACACGCCTGATTTCTAATTCCTTCCCTATAATCAAAGTCTTCTTTGTCCCAACAATTTTTAGCTTCAATAATCGGGCAGAAAATCCGCGTTCTAAAGGAAACAAATCAATTATTTTTCCAAAATCATGGCCACTTTTTCTTTTAATTAATTCAGCTAATTTTTCCTGCTCATATTCAACTTTCCACCTGTAAAAATCTTTTGTTTCTCTGTCATACGAAACTAAAACCTGTTTTAATACTTTCTCATCCGATGTATTGCAGAATGCAGGCGGATTTCCTTTTATCCATTTCTCAGCCGACTTCTCATTTCGCAAATCAAGGTCAAAGTTTTCAGGCTCATATTTATTATCTACAATACTTTTAAGATATTCATGTTGAATCGGCTCCCATACATTTTCGAATGATTCGGTTACACCGCCGCATGATTTTGAAAATCTTGTGTCACAAATTTTACCATCATACATCAAAACCAATCCTCTCGTAAAAGCCACAGCATTTTGTGCATTATGTGCAAACAATCTCGTGATTCCTTGGTATCTCTGACAATGGTCGTCAGCACAAACATCGTAATTTTTATGGTCTTCCCTGTCATACCATTTTATTAACTCGTCTTCCGTTTCTGATTTTGCCGAGTATTCCAAATTGTCTTTTTGAATGTTTTTGTTTTTTTCAACTTGAGCAAGAACCCAGCCTCTCGATATTATTGAATGAGCTTTTAATAGTTCATCTGAACTGGTTGCACTCATCTCAGATGATATTACGCTGGTTAAATAATTTTCAATTGGGATTAAATTAATTGCTGTAATTTTATTGTCTTCAATTATAAATTTCAACGAGCCTTGAAATCTCTGATTTTCTTTTTGCTGCCAATGAAACTGAATTCCAATTTCAACATCGTGAACTAAGAAAGAATCCGTTTCGAGATTACTATAGAAAAATAAAACCTCTTCCGAATGGTTAATCACTTTATCTATTTGTAAAATTTTAATTTTACTTTCATCAATGCGGGCAATAAATTTTCCGTTAATTTTTTGTTTTTCATCCGATGAGTAATAATCACCATATAATTCAAAATTAATTTCTTCTGCTTTGAGAATAGCTACACTTAAAATTGGTTCCTTCATTTTATCATCCTTTTAATTTTTTTCAATCCACTCATTGAGAAATGGCTGGTGTTTCCCTGGTTTGAATTCGTAAAAACTATATTCAGCATAATTATTTTTCAAATAAGGATCATCCTTAAAAAAATCTTTTGCAGTCGCAATCGATTCACTTCTCATAATAACCAATCCACCTGTTCTGGGTTCAAAAGGACCGGATACTAAAATCACTTCATTCTCAACACCTTGTTTCAAAATGTTTCTGTGAATATCCTGAATTGATATAATATCATTCAAATCGGCTTTATATTTTATGAATACAGCAAAATGTTTCATAATTTTCCAATACGCATTGTTTATAAAAAAATATTTTTTCATTGTAAAATTATACTTTTAGTTTAATAATTGGATAAATAAAATTAGATTATGATAAATAAATTTAATTGGTTTGCATGAAAGCTATTGAATTAAAAAACGAACTGGCTGCAAACAAAAACATTACTCAGGCTGAAATCTTGCAAAGGTTTTTCAAAACCGGCAAAGGTGAGTATTCAGAAAACGATATTTTTTTAGGGATTAAAGTCCCGGTCACAAGAAGTATTTCGGCAAAATATACTGACCTCGATTTTGTTGAAATCAAAAAACTGCTTCATTCCATGAGTATTCAGAAAACGATATTTTTTTAGGGATTAAAGTCCCGGTCACAAGAAGTATTTCGGCAAAATATACTGACCTCGATTTTGTTGAAATCAAAAAACTGCTTCATTCCAAAATACATGAGGAAAGACTGGCAGCGATTTTAATACTTGTAGCCAAAAGCAAAAAATCTGCAAATGAAAGTTTGGCAATAATTTATACTTTTTATTTACAAAACATCCAATGGATTAACAATTGGGATTTAGTTGATTTATCTGCCGAGCATATAATCGGGAAATATTTATGGTTCAATAAATCATCAGTACTTTATCAGTTGGCAAAATCAGAAAACTTATGGGAGCGGAGAATCTCAATTATTTCAACTTTCTATTTCATTAAATGTGGTGATTTTCAACCAACATTGGAAATTGCAAAAATTTTACTTAATGATGAACATGATTTAATTCATAAAGCAGTCGGGTGGATGCTCAGAGAAATTGGCAAACGTGACTTTGATTATGAAAATAACTTTCTGAAATTGAATTATAAAAAAATGCCTCGAACGATGCTGCGGTATGCAATAGAAAAATTTCCGGAAAGTCTGAGACAAGATTACTTAAAAAATAAAATCTAAAAAGGTGAGTTATGTTCAATAAAAATCAATATGCATTACCTTCCTTAATTATGTCCGTTGGTATTGTGCTTTCAGCAATCATTATCGGTGGGGTTTGGAAAAATATCAGCAAAGCAAATCAGACAATTACCGTTACTGGTTCAGCAAAAAAAATTATTGTTTCTGACCTTGGAATTTTAAGAGGAACAATTTCAGCACAATCATATTCCGCAGTCGAAGCTTTTAAAAATCTCAATTCCCAAAAACCTCAATTGCTAAAATATCTTAAGTCAAAAGGATTTGATGAAGACAAAGTTCAATTTTTTACAATTAACAGTTATCCGATTTATGAAATCTCTTCGCAGGGTATGCAAACAAACAATATTGTTGGATATAATTATTCCCAAAGGATGGAAATTCAATCTAATGATGTAAAAATAATTCAGACAATCTCATTGGAAATCAGTTCTTTAGTTGAGCGTGGTGTAAACTTTATGATTGAACAGCCTGAATATCATTACTCAAAAATGGCAGAAGTAAAAATTGAAATTCAGGCAAGAGCAGCTAAAGATGCAATGATTCGGGCACAAAAAATAGCTGAAGCAACTGACGGAACATTAGGAACGATGAAGAACGCAAGGATGGGTGTACTTCAGATTACACCCAAAAATTCAAACATGGTTTCTGATTACGGAGTAAACGATTTGAGTTCTATTGAAAAAGAAATCACTGCTGTTGTCAACGCATCCTTCGAGATTAATTAATTTTTTTTCTTCTTTTTTTATTTTTTAATTTCGAATGAAATTCGTCCTTTTGAATTTGCATTTTCTGAAGCAAGGAATCATAAAGACTCTTGTCAACATTGCTTAGTATAATTGTCAAGAGTTTATTGGAATCTTTTAAGTGCGCATGGAAACCGATTTTTTTATTGTTCTTTTCATCAATTATATATATTGGACGTGAAAGATTTCCGCTAAATATTCCGCCTTTGATTTCTGAGATATCTTTGTGATAAATAGTTACTGTTTTTGATTTATCTAAAAATTCTGAGCAAATAATTTTTTCGTTATCCGCTTTTATATTAAAGGGGAAATATTTATAAGACATAAAGAAAAATCTATTGATTACAATCAGAACAATCAAGTTGATTAAAAAAGGTAAAATATATATTGGCTTTTCAAATATCATTGCAAATGAAAAAAGAAGATAGATAACAAGCAGAACTGATGCAGGTATATTTATCCATCTGTATATTAAACGGGAAATTTTTGAGTATTTGAATTCAACCATAACTTATATCCATTTATATTTATTGGCAATTTATTGATTTTTATTTCAATCAACCAACTGATCGGTTTAATAAATTACAAGCAATTATTTTTTATTAATAATTTTTAAGAGGAATGCATGAATGATTTAATTGTAATCGGAGCTGGACCCGCAGGAATAAGTATGGCTGCTGAAGCCAGACACTTTGGAGTTTCTGCTGAAAATATATTGGTAATAGAAAAAGCAGATGAACATTCATTTTCAATAAAAAAATATTACCCGGAAAACAAACTTGTTTCTGCCAATTATAAGGGATTCGAAGCAAAATGCACGGGAGTATTGTGCATTCCCGATTTAACTAAGCATGAAACAATTTCTTATTTAGATAAAGCAATTTCTGATAACACCATCAATGTGCACTATTCCGAAAGCGTTTGGAAACTGCATCAGAATGAGGACGATACTTTTCTGGTTTACACTGACAAAGGAGAATATAGAAGTAAGATCGTTGCAATTGCAATAGGAATTTTGGGCAAACCAAACAAGCCTGAATATAAAATCCCCCCGTCATTAAAGCCCAATGTATTATTTGATGTAACATCTGTTGATATAACTAATTCTAAAGTTCTTATTGTTGGTGGCGGTGATTCAGCTTCTGAATATTGTCAGTTCCTTACTCAAAAAGGGAATACTGTTACTCTAAGTTATCGTCGCAGTGATTTTAACAGAATGAATGAAATCAATCGTGAAAGTTTACTTGCGTTGGAGAGAAATTTGCAAATCAGGATTTTGCGAAACTCCAACATTCATTCTATAGAGGATTCAGCCGGAAAGGCGAAAGTGAGTTTTATTGAGAATGAGTTTCAAAGTGAGATTTTTGACTTTGTTATTTATGCTCTTGGTGGAACAACCCCAAGCAATTTTCTAAAAATGATAGGAATTGAGTATGACGGAAACGCTCCAATTTTAAAAGAGTATTATGAAACATCAGTGAAAGGCTTATTTTTATTGGGTGATTTGACTGCCGGAACAAAAGGTGGTTCAATTATTTGGGCATTTAATTCTGCAAATACAGCAATGAAAAAAATATGCAGCGAATATCTGAACCCTAATCGTGATGATAAAAAATAATTTAGTGCTTTATTCTGGAATTCTGATTTCTGTACTCACACTCATTGGAGTTGCTCTTGGGCATTATCCAAGAATGCGAATGAACAGAGCAACTATTTCTCTAATTGGTGCAACAATTTTAATATTAATTGGTGCTATAAATATAGAAGCCGCTTATTCTGCAATTGATTTGAACACACTTATATTGATTTTTTCAATGATGATTTTGAATGTCAATTTGCGAATCTGTGGCTTTTTTAATATTGTTTCGAC
>Ga0210044_10001452_pt1 | contig 36107 bp, 39 predicted proteins | sample CryGey13umfilter_2_FD_183959 | JGI IMG/M metagenome (GOLD analysis project Ga0210044, IMG submission 183959) | Groundwater microbial communities from aquifer in Utah, USA - Crystal Geyser 4/9/14 3 um filter (SPAdes) (version 2) | ecosystem: Environmental > Aquatic > Deep subsurface >...
ATGTGAGTGTAGTTGTGATGATGGTGCTGTTTTTCATAGCAAGTACACTTTTTAATGATGTTGAAGAAGTTGATAAAAAAGTATTTGATGCCAAGGAAGACGGAGTTCCACATGCCAAGAAAAAAATGCAGAATATTCAAGAGGTGAACAGTTCAAGAGTAAGGCTTATGAAAAAAGCTTATTAACTCTCTCCCGAGTGAGGCTTTTACTCTTTTGTAACAATATAAAGCTGTTCGTGATTTAAACGTTTTAAAATATCCATGACGCTTACAAAGTCTTGAAACCTTGACTCTTTATCACTTCTAAGAACTACGATTTGCTCTTTTGAGAGTTGAGACAACTTCTCTTGTAAAGTTTTTAAGTCAACTTTCTCTTTTTCAAAAAACATCTCGCCTTTAGCATTCACATAAACAGATATCTCTTTTTTAAGGTCTTCTTTTTTGCTGGCCTTGGCATGTGGAAGTTCAACGGGAATGACACCTTGTTTTATAAATGTTGCCGTCGTTAAAACCATAACCAAAAGAACAAGCATGATGTCTATAAAAGGGATTACGTTGATCTGGTCAAATTTTTTTTGAACTTTTTTACATTTTGCCATTTCAGTTATTTCTCTTTTTGGTCTTGAACAACATCATATTTTGTAAGAATTCTCTCAACTTTACGAAGGGCTATTGTATAAGCGACTATCGCCGGCATTGCAACAATCAGCCCCATGGCAGTTGCTTTGAGCGCAAGAGCAAGACCTATCATAATCTTTTTAGCATCAACAGATCCCATGTCACCCATAGCATAAAAGGTCAGCATGATTCCCATAACGGTACCTAAAAGACCTACATAAGGGGCATTTGCACCGATTGTGCTTATGATGCCAATGTTGTCTGTTAAATCCATTTCAAGATTGTCTCTGTGGTCATAGTCCTCAATTCGTACACTTTTGTAAAACATCATTCTTTCAATAAATAACCATAAAGTAACTACACTCATTAAGATTAATAGCCCCATAACTCCATAGTCAAGTGCACCTTCTGCGTAATTTAGCAAGTTTTCTGTCTGCATATATTTTCCTTAAAATTTTAGTAGTACGGTTGTTCCGTAATCTGGTTTAGATTTGAAACTCAGTTTTATGCCCTGCGAATCACAAAATCTTTTCACCATCGCCAAACCTATTCCAAAACCCTGCATTTTCTCATTGCTTTGGTAGTAGTTGTCAAAAATTTGTAAAAGTTCAACTTCATCCATACCACAACCGTAGTCTTGTATGTGAAGTGTAAAATCATTTAATTTGATTTTTATTATATTACTATTTGGTGAATATTTGACACCATTATGTATGATGTTGTCAATGACTTTTGCAAGACCTATTTTATCATTAAATATTTGTGTTTTAGCGAGGTCGAGTTTAAAAGTGATATGTGGGTAGATAGCATGCAGAAACTGAACTCTTTCATTTATGAGAGTATCTAGCTCAAAGTTTTCTTTCATCTCTTGAACACTCTGCGTTTTAATCATATAGTCAAGTTCGTTATACCTCTGTTGTAACATTGTGCAAGCACTCTCAATACGCGCTATTCTTTTCAAAGTTTTTTCGTCTTGCATATTTTTTTTAATCATATGAGCATTTGTCATTATAGTTGTTATGGGAAGGTTGAGTTCGTGCAGAGTCTCTTTTGAGAGATTTTGCAGGTTTGTTACATGCTCTTGAAGAGGGTCAATAGCCAACTTAGAAATAAAAACACCGGATAAGGTCACAAAACAGAGCATAACAATAGCAAGTAAAAGTATATTTTGAGTTTGCACAACCGCCAAAAAGTAGTGCAAAATACCTAAAAATGTAGCCACTGTTAAAAAATAGTATATGAAAATACTAAGTCGCAGATTACGAAACAAGTTTATAGCCAATGGAACGAATATTTTCTATTTTCATTTGAGGCAGAAGCTGTTTGATACGGTTGATATAGACTCGTATTGCTCCATCACTCCCGGACTCTGAAGAGTGCCATAACTCATCAACAATTAACTCTTTTGGTACAACGCTATTAACATGCTGAACAAGAAGCAAAAGTAAATCATACTCTTTTTTTGAAAGTTCTAACTCTTGCTTATCGTAGAAAAAAGTTTTATGAACTTTGTCATGGCACAAGAGATTAATGCACTCTCTTGTATCTGCTTTTGTCCGTTTAATGAGTGCGTTGACACGAAGTAAAAGCTCATCTGAGTCAAAAGGTTTAGTTATATAGTCATCAGCCCCATTTAAAAAGCCATTTTTGAGCATCTCTTTGTCTTTGTGTGATGTTAAAAAGATTGCCGGAGTTGTGTCATTTGCCTCTCGTAACTCTTTTAAAAGAGTTACGCCATCAATAAGCGGAACATTTATGTCGAGCAGATAGATATCAAACTTTTCATTAAAAGTTGTGTCGAGTGCTTTTTGACCGTTTGGAACATGCGATACTTCGTACGCATTATCTTCAAGTAAGTCTGTTAGAGTCTCTGCAAGAAGCAGGTCGTCTTCTAAAAGTAAAATTTTAATCGACATTCTCTATTGCCCAACTAATTGTTTCTCCTGCATACATGGGAACAACACCCGCATAATTGTCAGGAACAACAAAGGGACGTTTTTGCAGAGTTATCTCTTTAAATTCCGGGCAGATTCCGTAGATATTTTGAGCATTGTCACTTATAAAGGCTTGTAAATTCTTAAGCTTGCCATGCTGCTCAAAGACTTCACATAAAAGCTGTAAAGATATTGGTGCAGTAAAAACTCCCGCTGCACAGCCACATGACTCTTTTTTATGTTGAGGATGCGGTGCAGAGTCTGAGCCGAACATTACTTTTGGGTGCGCTTCAAGTGCTACACTTAAAAGTGCGTTCAAATCTTCGGGGCGTTTAGCGATTGGTTTGCAAAAAAGGTGAGGTTTCATCATCCCGCCAATAACGTCATCGAGAGTCAAAATAAGGTGGTGAACCGTAATCGTTGCATAAAGATTTTCATGTTTTTTGAGCATATCAACAGCGGCTTTTGTCGTAATGTGTTCCATAATGATTTTAAGTTTTGGAAAATTTGTAGCAAGCAGTTCATAGATACTCATAAACTCAGCCTCTCTGTCCATAACAAAGCCGTCAGTCTCGCCGTGAACACAGAGGGGAATACCTAAATCACTCATAGCCTCAAGGGTAGTTCTCATCTCCTCTATATTAAAAGATGAGACGCCACCCTCAGAGTTTGTAGTAATCCCCGCAGGGTAAAGTTTGATAGCAACAATGGCATCTGCAACATTCTCTAAAAATGCTTTGTCGTAGTTTTTGTAAAATAGCGTCATGTATGGTTCAAAAAAATCATTAGGAACAGTTGCCATTATGCGTGCTTTATAATCTTTAATATCATCAAGTGTCGCAACAGGGGGAACAAGGTTTGGCATTATAAGAGCGCCGCTGTAACTGTAGGCGCTAAGAGGCGCTACATTTTCAAGCATAACCCCATCACGAAGATGAAGATGCATGTCTAACGGCATTAAAAGAGTATGAGTTTTCATGTTTTCTCCTAAAAGATATAATTTTATAGTTGGCGAAAATTATATCAAAATAAGATTTAAACGTTTATGGCATGTGGAAGTTGCAGAGAATCTTTGGCCTCTTGTATCAGCCCATTTACTGAATTTTCATAAACTTTTACCAAATTTTTGTCGGTTGATTCAAAACGGGTAACTAAAATCGGAGTTGTGTTGCTTGCTCGAACTAAGCCCCATCCTTTTTCAAACTCTATTCGTACTCCGTCTACCTCAATTATCTCTCTAATGAGAGGAAAGTCGGCAGGTGGATTTTTAAGCAATTCTTTTATTTTGTCTATGATTTTAAATTTTTCAGACTCGGTAGTTTTTACTTTTAGCTCGTCTGTAGAGAAGACCTGCGGTAGTTTTGCAAGTTCTGCATCCAAGTCAATTCCATCATGAATAAGTTCTAACATTCTAAGTGTCGCGTAGATTGCATCATCATAACCAAAGTAACGGTTTTTAAAAAATATATGTCCGCTAACTTCACAAGCAAGGTCTGCCTTTGTTTGGGCCATTTTTACTTTTATGTTTGAGTGACCTGTTTTATACATTATGGCAGTTGCACCGCGATGTCTAAGTTCGTCATACATAACTTGCGAGCATTTTACTTCACCGACGACTGTAGGCTTGTCCATTTTCATGGCAAACAGAAGCGCCATCATATCGCCCTTGATATTGTTTTTATGTGTCAAAACTGCTATACGGTCAGCGTCTCCGTCATATGCAAAGGCATAATCTCCCTCTGCTTTAAGGAGTTTTTTAACATCTTCTAAATTGTGTTCATCTGAGGGGTCAGGATGATGATTAGGAAAAGTGCCGTCCGGGTCAACGTATAACCCTTTTGTGTTGAGCTGCAGGTTGCGAAAGATATCTTCTGTTACAACGCCGGCAACACCGTTTCCGCAATCATAAATGATTTTAGTATTCATACCCTTTATGTGTTGGAACTCTTCAACTAAAAAGTCAACATATCTATCTACAGCATTTATTTTGGTGACCTCTCTACTCTTGGCATGTGCAATGGTATCCATCGCTTCACATTCACGACCTAAAGAGTAGATGTCTTCACTGAAAAAAGGTGCTTTATTTACGGTTATTTTAAAACCGTTGTATTCGCTTGGATTATGCGAGCCTGTTATCATAACCGAAGCTGAGGGAACAATACCGTCCCACTTTTGGTAGTTTGTAAAATAGTTAACAGGAGTAGGAACAAGCCCCATATCTAAGACTTTTTTCCCGCCGGCATTCAGACCTGCGACTAAATACTCAAAAAGTATAGGAGAATGACTTCTGGCATCATAACCGACAGCTACATAATCTCCATTTATTTTTGAAGCTAGTACATACCCTATGCGTGTAACGCTCTGCTCATTTAACTCTTTGCCGTAAATTCCACGAATGTCGTACTCTCTGTAGATACTCATTTGTCTATTCCTCTAATTATTTTTACCATGATTTATATCTTAGTATTATTTATTGTGATATTCTACAGAAAAAGTCTTAGGAAATACTTACTTTTGTTTACAAACAACTTGGTATAATCAAAAAAGTATAATAAAAGGCTGTTCTATGAAATTTCTGCTTTTTCTTTTGACCCTCACACTTACACTATTCTCGGCGCATATAGATGATTTTGCTTCGAATATGGTACCAAAGAGAGTATAATACGGCTTTAGTCCAAGCTAAAAAAGAGAGCAAAGTTGTAATGCTCGTTTTGGTAGGAGACTACTGCCCTTGGTGTAGAAAGTTTGAGAGAAAAACACTCCAAAGTGCAAATATAGCTATCAATATACAAAAGAATTTTGTCCCGGTAATCGTTGATAAAATTTTGACAAAGAGAGATACTCGGAAAAATATTATACTTCTTTAGTCCCAACTGTCCGTTTTATTGACCCAAAAAAAGATGTGCAAATTTCTGAATCTGTCGGGTATAAAAAACAAAAGATTATGAACTATGGCTTAATAAAGTGCTGTTTTAAACACAAAGGAAGCAAATAGTGAGAAAAATATTTCTACTCTTGACCCTTTGTAGTTTAATTTTTGCAGAATCTATTTTTACACTAGAAAATACTAATAACTTAAAAGTTTATATGGCCGACGATAATGGTTTTATAACGCAAGAGCAAACGATTGCCATAAAAAAAATAGCTGAGAACAAACTCAGAGCTGCAGGGATAGAACTTAACAAAATAGATGCAAGTACTTTTATGGTTAAAGTAGAGTCCTGCTTGGAAGATATGGAATAAAATTTTCAATAAAAAATAAGAGAGGTAATTATGAGTGAAATGAAAACTATATATTTAAAAGAGTATAAAAAACCGGAGTTTGACGTAAAAGATGTTTCATTAATTTTTGATTTGTATGAAGAAGAGGCGATAGTTTCTAGTGTTATGAATATAGTTAAAGTTGATGCGAGTGTAAATGATATAGAACTAGATTCTGTTGACCTGGAGCTTTTAGAGTTGTGGCTCAATGACTTGCAACTTAAAAGTACGCGTTATATGTATGCAGATGAAAAACTCAAAATATTTAATGTTCCAAACGAATTTACTCTGAAAATCAAAAACAAAATATTTCCCTCAACCAACACAGAGTTAGAAGGATTATATAAGTCCGGTTCAATTTTTTGTACACAAAACGAGCCAGAAGGGTTTAGAAGAATTACCCCTTACCTTGACCGTCCAGATGTTATGAGTGTTTTTACCACTACTGTAATTGCCCAAAAATCCAAATATCCTATACTGCTGAGTAATGGAAACAAAGTTCAGTGCCACGACAGCTTTGATGAGAGGCATGGAGTGACTTGGCTTGACCCGCATCCAAAACCCTCTTACCTTTTTGCGCTTGTCGCAGGTGACTTGGGGTGTGTGAATGATGAATTTACTACGGCGAGCGGTGAGCATGTGGAATTGAATATTTACTGTGATTTAGGCAATGAGTCTAAATGTTTTCACGCTATGAAGTCGCTAAAAGAGGCTATGGTCTGGGATGAAGAGAAATATGGCAGAGAGTATGACTTACAAGTCTACAATATTGTGGCGGTTGATAGTTTTAACATGGGTGCCATGGAAAACAAGGGACTCAATGTTTTTAACTCTACCTATGTTTTAGCCGACAAAGATACGGCAACCGATGCCAATTTTATGGGAATTCAGAGCGTTATAGCACATGAGTATTTTCATAACTGGACGGGAAACCGCATAACTTGCCGTGACTGGTTTCAGCTTACTCTAAAAGAGGGGCTTACAGTTTTTCGTGACCAATGCTTTTCAGCCGACTTAAATTCTAAAGAAGTTGTTCGAATAGAGGGAGTGAAATCTTTAAGGGAGCGTCAGTTTGTTGAAGATACCTCTGCTACTGCTCACCCAATTCAGCCAGACTCATACATTGCAATTAACAACTTCTATACAGCAACAGTGTATGAAAAAGGTGCTGAAGTTATTAGAATGATTCATACACTTTTGGGTGAAGAGAACTACAGAAAAGCGACCGATCTTTACTTTGAGACCTTTGATGGTCAGGCTGTGAGAACAGATGACTTTTTATGGGCAATGAGCCGTGCGGGCGGAGTTGATTTGAGTACATTTGAACTTTGGTACCATCAATCGGGTACACCGACTTTGAAGGTTAAAGAGAGTTATGAAAAGGGTGAGTATAAATTAACACTCACGCAGGTAGTTCCACATGCCGTAGATGGCTCGGTACAAAAACCATATTTCTTCCCTTTAAAAATGGCACTCTTAGATGAAAACGGGGAGGAAGTTGTTGAAGAGACTCTGAGTGTTTCACAAGAAGAAGAGGTCTTTACTTTTAAAGGTTTTAGTTCTAAGCCTGTCTTGTCAATCAACCGTGATTTTTCAGCACCCGTAATCATAGAACAGCAAAAAAATGATTATGCTTTTTTGATGAAACACGATAAAAACAGTTTTATAAGATACGAATCAGCTCAGTCATTTGCAGTGTGCACTTTAGAGTCGATTATGAAAGGCGAGGGGATTAAAAAAGAGTTTACAGAGGCTTACGGGTACATCTTAGATCTGGATATTGACCTATCATATAAGGCACTGCTTCTGGAATTACCTAGTGTGTCAACTCTTATGCAGAGACAAGAAGTCGTTGATTTTGAGCCGATTTATGAAGCGAAAGAAAAACTCTCAAAACATTTGGCAAGAGAGCATAAAGATATACTTTTAGAAATTTACAACAGATTCCACATGCCAAGCAATGATGAGATTGAGAGTGGACATATTGGCAAAAGGGCAATCAAAAACCGTTGTTTGAAACTATTGTCAGCATTAGAGAGTGATGAGATAAGCCATATTGTAAAAAAACAGTATGAAGAGTCTTTGACAATGACAGACAGAGTTGTGGCTTTAGATATTTTAGAAAATACGCATGGCGATTTTGCCGAAGTCGCATTAAAAGATTTTTATAAGAAGTATAAAGATGACACTCTGGTTATGAATAAATACTTCTCAATTTTGTCAGCTTCAGAGAGAGACGCTACATTGCAAAGAGTCATAGCTCTGCAAAATGATGCAGCCTATGATAAGAAAGTTCCAAACTTGGTTCGTTCATTAATCGGGGTGTTTGCCAGAAATTATAAACATTTTCATGCAAAAAACGGACTCGGATACTCTTTTATAGCAGATAAGATTATTGAGATAGATAAAATCAATCCACAAATAGCTTCAGGACTGGCAGGAGCCTTTAAAATCTATAAACGTCTCAACAGCGTGAACAAAAAAATGATGAAAACAGAGCTAGAACGTGTAGTTTCTACACAGTCGCTTTCTAAAAATTGTTTTGAAATAATTAGTAAAATTCTTAAAAACAATAGTTAATTAGCTTTTATAAGTGATTAAACTCCTAATAATAGGGGTTCATAAAATTTTAATAAATAAAAAATGTAATAATTATTTTTTATATAATAATTATTTGTGATACATTTGTGATGAAATAGTGATAAAGTACATTAGAATTTATAAAGAGAGGTATATTACATGGCAAGATTAATTGTTCTAGGTGGGGGCGTATCTGGGCATACAGCTGCAACTTTTGCAGCGAAGTGGTTGGGTTCAGCTCATGAAGTTGTAGTTGTTACTCCAAATGCAAAGTGGAATTGGATTCCATCAAATATTTGGGTTGGCGTGGGTCAAATGAGTAAAGAAGAAGTTACTTTCGATTTAGCACCTGTATATGCAAAGGCCGGTATTACATACAAGCAAGCAAAAGCTGTCTCTTTAAATCCTGCAGGAAACGAATCAAGCGACAAACCTTTTGTTACTATCGAGTTTACTGAAGAGGGAAGAGCAGGAGAGAGTGAAAATATAGAGTATGACTATGTTATTAACGCAACGGGACCAAAACTTAATTTTGGTGCAACTCCTGGTCTTGGATTAGGCGATAAACTTGGTGAGTATACTGTTTCTGTTTGTACCCCAGACCATGCCACACATGCTGCCGATGAATTAAAAAAATGCATAAAAAAGATGAAAGCTGGTGAACGTCAGAAATTTTTAATCGGTACAGGACACGGTTTATGTACATGTCAAGGTGCTGCTTTTGAATATATCTTTAATATTGAGCATGAGTTAAAAAAAGCCGGTGTTCGTGATATGGCTGACCTGAAGTGGATATCAAATGAATCTTTTTTAGGTGACTTCGGTGTTGGCGGATTGCACATGAAAAGTATGGGATTTGCTGTTAGTTCAAAAATCTTTGCTGAATCTCTATTTACAGAAAGAAATGTTGATTGGATTATTGGCGCGCATGTAAATAAAGTCGAAGCAGGGAAGGTTCATTATGAACTGCTTGATGGTGATATGGGCGAAGAGGAGTTTGATTTTTCAATGTTGATTCCACCTTTTGCAGGAGTAGGTCTTAAGGCTTATGGCAAAGATAGTGCAGATATTACTGATACTATTTTTGCTCCAAACGGTTTTTTAAAAGTTGATGCTAACTACGGTGCTGGTGCTTATGAAAACTGGAAAGCATCTGATTGGCCTCAAACGTACCAAAATCCAACATACGCAAATATGTTTGCATGTGGAATTGCTTTCGCCCCTCCACATCCTATTTCAAAACCAATGAAATCACCAAATGGAACTCCAATCGGACCAACTCCTCCTCGTACAGGTATGCCATCAGGTATTATCGGTAAAACTGTTGCACATAGTATTTGTGACAGAATCTTAAAAGGTGAAGATGCTCCACTGCATGAAGCTTCTATGGCTCATATGGGTGCTGCTTGTGTTGCATCTGCGGGTAAAGGTCTATTTAACGGTACGGCTGCAGCTATGACTATTTATCCTGTTGTTCCGGATTTCGATAAGTACCCAGGTACAGGTCGTGATACAGAGTATACTTTTGGTGAAATAGGTCTTGCCGGTCACTGGATCAAACATATTCTCCATCATCTCTTTATGCATAAAGCTCAACTAAGAGTTGGCTGGACATTAATTCCAGAATAGAAATAATAAAATAAAATAAAAAGGAAAAATTATGGCACAAAAACATGGCGAAGAAAATATTAAAGCGTATAGTAAAAATTTTACTACAATGACACCCGGTCCATTTGCAAAGTGGTTGAGAACAAATCTTATTTTTCAGTTTATAAGATTTATAGTTATCAATATTAAAATGTTGGTAGTAGTAGGTAAAGGTCACTAAATTTACAAAATCCTCCTTTTTCGGGGGATCTTTCACAAAACTTTCATCCTATTTTTTACAAGGAATATAAATGATTAAAGAGATAATCACATATCCTACTCCTCCAAGTGTAGAGTACTCAACTGATGTTAGAGTTTTTAATGAAGAGCTTTTCTCTTTAATTGAAGATTTAAAAGATACTATTTCAGTGAACTCTTTAGAGGGTTTAGTGGCATTTCAAATTGGAAATCATTTTAATGTTGTAGTGGTTAAAAAAGAGGATGGAAGTTTTTTCGAGTTAATAAATCCTAGAATAATTACCAAAAAGGGAAATATTGTAGGTATTGAAAAAACGGCATACTTTGGAGGCTTAAGTGCAGAGGTAAAAAGGTATGACAAAATTAGTATAGTTTATCAGGATAGAGATTCTCATCAACACTCATTAAAAGCCGAGGGTGCTTTTAGTGTTTTGCTTCAGAGAAAAATAGATTATACATTTGGAGCTAATTTTTTAAATAAACTATCCTCCAAAGAAAAAGCCAGATTTGAGAAAAGTTTGGAATTTGGCAGCGATATTGCTATATCTGAGACTTGCCCAACAACTTTTAAAAGAGACTATTTAGTAAAACTAGCGAACAGTCTTATTGTTGTTATTGCAATACTATTTTTTGTCTCTTTGTTTGTTGATGATAAAACATATTTATCTGAGATGTGGAAGTACCAACTCTATACTTCTTTTGGTGCTTTAGGTGTAAATATTGTTTATTTCTTTTATGCTCAGTATGAGGGAAAAGAATTTGCAACCTGCTCAAGTTGTCAGATTGGAAATATAATTGGAACAACGGTTATATCTTTAGTCAAATTGACCCTTCTTATGACGCTCTCTTACTTTTTAGTAAATCCACTCTAAAAACAGAGTTATTTTGGAAGTAGATATACCTCAATTAACAAAATATCAAAATCTGTTTATGGCGTCAAAAAATAAAATATTAACGCAATGGCTATCATATAACATTTCAAAAACTATTTTGAAACAGCATAATATTGAAGCTGAATATTTTATACAGAACTATGCTAATGGTGTATTTGACTACTTTATGGGTGTGATTTCTGGCTATGTTGAAATAGGCAGTTGCCCTGTTATGCAAGATTTACTTGCATATTTAAAAGATAGAGAAATCAGTGCAGATGAGTTGTTTGAAATATGTAGTCATTTTCGCCGTTCTATGGTTGATTTTTCTTATGATGCAGAGCTAAATTCAAAAGAGCTTTTCAATGAAATTTCCTATATATTTGATAAAAATTTTAGCAGTATTTTAAAGTACTATACCGATACAATTTTTCAAAAACTTATAGATGCAAGAGCAGAAGCACTTAAAGCAGGACAGGCAAAAGAGTATTTTTTGTCAAATATGTCACATGAGATACGAACTCCCTTAAATGCAATTCTTGGTTTTGTAAATCTTTTACTTGAAGAGAATATATCTAAAAAACACAGAAATTATTTAGATATTATAAATGATAGCGGGGAAAATCTTTTAAGCATTATTAACGATATTCTTGACTTCTCAAAACTTAGAAGCGGTGAGTTTACGATTGAGCCCAAAGTATTTTCTTTACATGAAGAGTTAAGTCACACTATGGAGCTTTTTGTTGCAAGTGCCGGTAGTAAAGACATTACAATTGTATCATTTATAGATCCTATGATTCCTCATGAACTTTTCAGTGATGCACTGAGAATTAAGCAAATACTCTCTAACTTTTTAAGTAATGCAATCAAGTTTACTCCATTTGGCGGGCTCATAAAAGTTGAGGCAAGCTTTGAGGATAAAGTACTTAAAATAAGTGTTAATGATAATGGAATCGGAATAGGGGAAGAAGATATTGGCAATATTTTTACAGCTTTCGCGCAGGCTCAGTACAATGAGCTTAATAACTGTGAGGGAACCGGTCTTGGTTTATCTATTTGTCACCAGTTAGCAGAGCATATGGGTGGTAAAGTCAATGTTAAATCTGCTATTGGCTTGGGAAGTACTTTTTTGGTTGAAATTCCTATAGAAGTTAGTAGTGAACAGTCTCAAGTTTTTGATAAAATAAAAGAATTTTCTACCTTGAAAGTCATTGCTTACACTCAGAATGATGTACGCACAGAGAAGTATGAATCTTTTTTTAGGTACACAACAATATTTGGACTAAATGTTGAGATGAGTAGAAGTTTAGTTTCAGACTTTGACGTAGCACTGTTTATTCATGAAGATGTAGATGAAGAATTTAAAGAAAAAGTAATTGCTTCAGATAAAAAATATATAGCATTAATGAGTAAGCCTTGTGATGATTATGAAGAATATCCAAATATTACCTCTTTATGTTTTCCTCTTTATTCCTCAAAAATTATAAATACTTTTTCTGAATTGATACATCCAGAGATTATTTGTCCTTATATACGTAAAGTGTCTAAAAAGTTCATTGGTCATATTTTAGTAGCAGAAGACAATGAGGCAAACCAAGAGCTGATAAAAATTTTATTGTTGAAATATGGACTTAGTTTTGATTTGGTGGCCAATGGTCTTGAAGCTGTTAACTTATATCAGGCAAATAAATATGACCTTATCATCATGGATGAGCAGATGCCTTTAATGGACGGCAATGAGGCTGTGAAAGAGATACTTCAATATGAAAAAGTGAAAGGTTTGAAGCATACCCCTGTGTCTGCTCTTACAGCCAACGTGATTAAAGGGGCTAAGGAGAGAGGACTAAGGAGCGGGTTTGACTCATTTTTAGGTAAGCCTATTGTTTTAAAAGAGCTTGAGCGAGTCTTCCTAATGTACCTAAAAGTTGATAAAAGAGCCCAACAAATGGGTCTCTATGCAGATAAAAAAGTGGAAAATAAAATAGATGGTCTCAATATACAAAAACTTAGCGATGAACTGATGTTGAGCGAAGACGAGGTAGCTATGCTGTTGAACCTATTTATAAATAAAATGTCAAAATTGTTTCCTGAATTACATAAGGCTATAAAAACAAGAGATTATAAAAATATAGGACTTCTTTCACATAACATGAAAGGGGCAAGCGGAAATTTTAGAATAGAGTTACTGCAAACAGCTTCGGGGGAGATGGAAAAAATGGCTAAAAACAAAGATAATGCATATGATTATGAAACCTGTTTTGAGATAATAAGGGAAAAGCTGGAAGAAATTTCAATAAATTAGGTGTTCATTATAACGAAGGGCATGCTACTCTTCAATGTAATACCCAATGCCCGAAGCATTTTTAATAATATCTGTTTCAAGTTTATTCCTCAGTCTCCAAACAAGAGTTCTAACACTATTTTCAGTCGCTCCACTCTCCTCCCAAACATAGTTTATAGCTTGCTCAAAACTTACAATAAGTCCTAACTGGGCAACAAGAAGACCTAAAAAAGCATTTTCTTTTTTAGTCAACTTGATTTTTTTACCCTTATAAAATGTTTCACAGACACTAATGTCAAGCCAGTAATGATCTCCAAAAGGGACTATTGGTTTGTCTGATGTACGTTTTGAATAGAGTAGTTTTTCCAGATTTAATTTATCAACTTTGAGTGTATTAATATCCTCTTTTCTCTCATTTTCTACCTGATATTTAAAGAGTGCCATCTGTATTGTTGCATGAAGCGAATGTGGGTCAAAGGGCTTAACAATATAACCATAAGGTTCAGTTAGTTTTGCTTGGGAAATTATTTCATCATCACTGTATGATGTTAAAAAGATGAATGGAATACTGTTTTTTTGACGTATTAGCTTTGCTAATTCTATTCCATCATTGCTTTCTTGCAAAGATATATCGATGATAACTATATTTGGCTTGTACATATTTATATCGTGTTTAGCCTGATTCGCATTATCACACACAGACAAGATTTCATAGCCATGCTTCTTGAGCGACATACTAAGATTTAGGGCTGTTATCTCATCGTCTTCTACAATAATAATACCGTTTTTGACCATTTTATACCTTTTTATCAAAAAATAGTTATTATTTTGTGATACATTCATGTCATTATAATATAACTATTTATTATTTACAAGTATGCAATGTCAGTTTTATGATTTTTGTTGTAAAATGACACTGCAAATAGATTTTATAGCGTCATAAGTCAGATTGCAGAAGTTTTTGCAAGGCTGAATTTGATGGATATAAAACTTTACCTGAGGGAACAACTAATGATGATGTTTTTAGATGTAGGTCTTGGTCATCAAAAAATATGTGGGCTTTGAAGGATTGTAATATTTTACTTTTTTCTATTCCCCCAAGAAAAAAAGCTTCATCAACATAAACTCCCCAATGACGGAGTGTCTTAATAACTCTCAAATCTGCTGGGCTGTTTCTGGCAGTAACTATGGCAATTCTTACCGGAGAAAACTCAGTTTTCATGGGAAGTCTCTCTTGCAGTTTTGCCAATTTTTTTAAAAATGAAGCAAACGGACCCTCATTCATTGGTATATTTTGAGATTTTTGCTCATTTTCATGGAATGCTTTTATTCCCTCTTCTTTGTAAACAAGCTCACTGCTCTCATCAAAGAGAACAGCATCCCCATCAAAGGCAATCCTTACTTGCCCCTCGGCAATATCGCATTTATACTCTGGCGGAATCGAGAGTACGGCAGAGGCACATACCCTGTTGTCTATAACTTTTTGGGCATCCTCTTCGTTGGTAGTTAAAAATAAATCTACTCCAAAGGCTTCTAAATAGTCGGCACTTGATTCGCCTGCTGTAAATGCAGAACGGCTTATATTGAGAGAAAGGGAGCGTATAGTGTTTAAAACTCTGACCCCGGTATCGGGAGAGTTTCTAGACATAATTACAACTTCAACCAAGGGCACTTCATTTTCTTTTTGAAATCTGTTTAAATCAAGCAACGCTTTAATAAATGCAAATCCAATGCCCTCATTCAATCCAATCTCTTCATTTTTTAGCATATACTCTCTATAAATTTCTATCGCGCTGTCTGGATGATTTTTATACTCTTTTTTAAAAAGTTTATCCGCTTGAGATAAATCAAACAGAGCTGTCGCAGAGATACCAATAACCAGTGTGTCTTCTAAATTAAATGCCAAGATAAATCCTTTTAATATGCATATTATAGTACAATAATTTAAATTTTTTTGGGGGGGGTGTTTTTATGTCTTATTATGTATATATTGTAGAGTGTTATGATAAAACTTTATACACCGGCATTGCTACAGACTTACAAAGAAGAGTAAAGGAACATAACAGCTCGGACAAAGGTGCTAAATACACCAGAAACAGACGACCCGTAAAGTTAATGTATAAAGAAGAACTCGAAGATAGAAGCAGTGCTTCAAAAAGGGAATACACTATAAAAAAATTAACGCGAGAAAAAAAACTGAGTCTGATAAATGCTTAGTTTATATATAGATGCAGACGCTTTTCCTAACTTGCTTAAGCCCATTGTGTTGCGTTCTATTATCAGACTTAAGTTGGAAACATTTGTCGTTTCAAATAAAAAGGTAGATATAGGAAAATCGGAGTTAATAACTTATATAATTGTTGAAGCCGGAGCAGATGAAGCTGACCATAAGATAGTAGAAATGGTACAAGAGGGCGATTTGGTTATAACAGCTGACATTCCATTGGCTGACCGGGTAATAAGTAAAAATGCACATGCCATAGATCATCGTGGAGAACTTTACAGTGTTGATAACATCAAGCAATATTTAGCCATGAGAAATCTCATGGAAAAAATTAGAGAGAGTGGGGAAATCACAAAAGGTCCTGCCCCTTTTGGACAAAAAAATGCTCAAGAGTTTGCCAGCCAACTCAATAAATTTTTAAGTAAAAGCAATCCTATAAAGAATAACTTAAACCAGAGGTAAAAAACAAAAAAGCCTATTTTGCAGGCGGCTGTTTTTGGGGTGCTGAGTACCATTTTGAAAATTTAGAGGGTGTTATCTCTGCAGAGTCCGGCTATATGGGCGGAGATTTACAAAACCCCACGTATAGAGATGTCTCAAAAGGAAACAGCGGTCATTTAGAAGTTGTTGAGATTACTTACGACCCTAAAAAAGTGGGTTATGAAACTTTGGCAAAACTCTTTTTCGAGATTCACGACCCAACTCAGGCAAACGGACAAGGACCAGACCTGGGGTCACAATATTTATCTGCAATCTTTACTTCAAACGCAGATGAAAAAAGGATTGTGCATAAACTTATAGATATTTTAAAAGAAAAAGGTCTCAAGGTTGTTACTAAAGTGTATGAAAAAGTTCCTTTTTACAAGGCTGAAAAGTATCATAAGGACTATTATAAAATCAAAAATAAACAGCCATATTGTTACGCTTATACTAAAAGATTTTAGTAAGATAAAGTTACAATTCGCTTAAGAGGTGAGGCTGAAGCCACACATCCAAGAGAGGTTCTATGGAAGTACGACTTTAGTCGTACCTTGTTGTCATTGAAGCCATTCATATAAAGTTATAGGGAAAAACTATTGAGCAATAAAACATTTATAAAAGGTAAAGATAGAGATTTAGAGTCGTCTATAGAGACAATGTTAGCAAAATTAGAGGCTTTAGACATTCATATTGAAGAGGTCTCATGGCTTAATCCTGTCCCACATGTTTACTCTGTGCATATCAGAGATAAAGAGTGCCCATTGATATTTACTAACGGTAAAGGAGTCTGTAAAAAATCTGCTCTTGCCAGCGCTTTGGGTGAATTTTTTGAACGAATGAGTTGTAACTACTTTTTTGCCGATTACTATTTAGGAGAAGAGTTTTCACATGCCGAGTTTGTTCATTACCCTAATGAACAGTGGTTCGCAATGACGCAACAGATGCCGGACGAACTTTTAGATGAGGCACTTTGGGATTTTTATGACCCCGACGGTGACCTTCTTCCTGAGAATATATTTGAGCTTAACTCCGGCTCCGGAGAGAGAGGTGTTTGTGCACTTCCTTTTACCAGAGTAAGAGATGAAAAAGAGATTTTATTTCCTGTTAACTTAATAGCAAATCTTTATGTCAGCAATGGGATGGCTGCGGGTAATACTAAGGCGGAAGCAAGAGTGCAGGCTCTCTCAGAGATTTTAGAGCGTTATGTTAAAAATAAAATCATATCTGAGGGCTTATGTCTTCCGGAGATTCCAGATACGGTGATACAAAGATTTCCACATGCCAAAAAAGCTATAGATAAATTAAAAGAACATGGTTATAACTTACGGGTTGCAGATGCCTCTTTAGGCGGAGTTTACCCTGTAATTAGCGTAACGCTTATGAACCCCAATAATGGTTCCGTATTTGCCTCATTTGGTGCGCATCCTTGTTTTGAAGTAGCTCTAGAGAGAACAGTGACAGAACTGCTTCAAGGCAGAGGAATTGACCAGCTTGATTCATTTTCTGCCCCATCATTTAACATGGCTGAGGTTTCAGATACTCATAATTTAATAGAACATTTTATAAACTCTAGTGGGCTGATTTCATATAACTTCTTCAAAGATAAGCCAAATTATGAATTTGTTGATTGGAATCATGATGCAGATACTCAGAGTGAATTTGAGTATCTAAGTGCTCTTATACACAACAAAGGACGTAATATTTATATAGCAGACTATGAGCATTTGAATGTCTATACCTGTAGAGTGATTGTCCCCGGAATGAGTGAAATATACCCTATTGAAGATTTGGAATGGAGTAACAATAACGAGAGTTCAAGCGTGCGTGAATCTATCCTCTCTCTTAAAAATTTAGACGAAGATGAGTTACGGGAGCTTTTAGATGATCTAGAGTATGGGTCCGCGCCTGACACGCAAAAAGTATCTGAACTCATAGGTATCGTACCCGACTCAAACACACTCTGGGAAACTCTGCAGATAGGTGAACTCAAAGCAATGTTGTGTTTTGCACTAAAAGATTATAGTGGTGCGCAAGAGTGGAACAGTTGGTCACTACTTATGGAGCAAACGGATGAAAAACGAACAAGACACCACAGATGCTTAGCTGCTCTCCTTGAGATACTACTCGACGATGATAAAGGACTTGATGAATATCAAGACTCCTTAGTCTTGATATATACAACTGAGAGTGTAAGACTTTGTATTGATATTATCAAAGGGAATGAAGTTTTTTACGGCTTGCATAGTCCCGGTTTGAGTTTAGATGGTTTTAGAGCACACAAAAAACTCTTAGAGAGTTATGCTAAAGTGCATAAGGCAAAACAGAAGTATCATAATCAAAAAGGAGAACTCCAAACTCATGAGTGATGAACATAAAAATAATCCCTTGCATGGCATAAAACTTCAACAAATACTCGAGGAGTTAGTAGAAAAATATGGCTTTAAAGAGTTATATAATCGTATAAATATCCGTTGTTTTTACATTAATCCAACAATAAATTCGAGTCTGAAATTTTTGAGAAAGACACCTTGGGCGAGAACAAAAGTTGAAGAGCTTTATCTTAGTATGAAAAAGAGTTAATCTGTTAGTTTGGTAAATTAGTATATAATTGCGAATTAAAACAAATAGGGTAAATAATGGCAAGAGCAAACATATCAAGTGTAGATACTTCTGATGGCTACAAAATAGCACACCAAGGTAAAGAGAGGAAGATTGCTGATTTAGCAAAATATTCACAAAAAGACGACAATCCGACTGAGCAAATTGTTAACGCAAGAAAAATCGCATTCTCAACTTTAAATAAAGAAAAACTAAAGAAAAAAGCTAAGTTAGCAAAAGCTTCCCGCAAAAAAAATAAAAAATAGCCACTCTTCTTACTAAATCTTAGCAAGTAACTCCGGTAGATCTTGAAGCGTTCTAATGCGATACCTTGCATTAGTAAAATCATGTGAAGTCGTAACTATGCCCATTTTATACTCTTTAGAGAGCTCTTTGAGCACCTCAGTTACGCCCTCTGTTTCAATATGCTCACTGCGTAAAAACTCTTGATAGTATAAATCTCTCTGCGCTCTTTTTTGCTCAATGACTGATTGAGAAAAACCTCTGGCATGTGCAATTTCCCACACAGACCTACCGCTTATCATGATTTGCATATAAGCATCAAGAGAGAGTTCTATATCTATTTCACCTAAGGCTCTTGTGTTCGCCTCGTGGTACCACTTCTGTGTTTCTACAAGTACGCCGTCGTTGTCAAATAAAATATATTTTTTCATTTCGTATAGTAACAATATTTTGGTTTATTTAAGTAGATAGTAGGTTTTGTCATCTTGTGCCATTTATATTGGCTTCTAGTATCTGTGTAGTTGACTCTCTGAAATAAGTTATCATCATGATCAAATACTGCTAGTAGTGTTGTTAAGTCTGTCCAGAGGTATTTTTCTTTGATGGCGATGGTATTATGACATATTTTAATATCCATACATTAATGTAACTCTATAAGAACTTTTCATCGCAAGCCCTACTATTGCGAAGTGTAACATATGTTACATAAGTTTTACAATTACTTGTGCTACAATGATAACAACTTAAAATACAAGGATATGGAATGAAAAAACTCAATTTAACAGCACTTGTGCTTAGTGTGGCTCTTTTTACAGGTTTGGGTGTAACATCTGTTTACGCAGAGGGTGCTAAATGTGGAGCCGGTAAGTGTGGTGATGCAAAGCCTGCTAAAACTTCCGCAAAATGTGGTGCTGAGAAAAAAGGAACAGTTGAATCAACAAAATGTGGCGCTGAGAAAGAAGCTGCGGCAAAATCAGCAAAATGTGGAGCCGGTAAATGTGGTGATGCAAAGCCAGTTTCTAAATGTGGCACAAAAAAATAAACCTTCCAATGTACCAATAAAGAGAGACAAAGCCTTAGCTTAACTCTCTTTATATTTATATGTCTCTTAGAGTTTAATTATCATTCTATCTTCTGCAAAAATAACTTCACCTTTAAAAATTTCTTTGATAATCATCAAGCTCTCTTTTTCGTGCTTGGCAGTTCTGTTCATTCTGTGAGTGAGAACAACTTTTCCAACATCTGCTTTTTTTGCGATATTTGCAATAATTGAAGGTGTCATGTGTAAATCTTTAGCGAATTCTCCGGCATGCTCGGGTACAGCATGATGTGCTATAAAAAGGTCTGCTTTGTGTGCTATTTGTTCTAAGTTTTTATTTTTATCATTTGTATCACCACTTATGACTATGCTTTTTGAACCGACATCAATCCTGAGTGCTAATGCCGGCACAATTCCATGATGAACACTGATGAGTGTAAGAGTGAAATCTTTGTATTTTTTAGTGATTGTTTTGTTTGATTTGATCTCATATGGGATAATTTGAAACGAGTTGCTTTGAGGGGAGAGTACATCGCTCATATAGCGATAGGCTCCACTTTTACCAAATAAAGAATTTAAAAATTCACCGATTGAAGGGAAAAACTCATTTGCATTTGGTGCTATAACTTCTAGCGGTTCACTTCGAGAACTAAAAAATCCAGCTTTTACAAAGGAAGGTAAATCTACGCTATGGTCGATGTGTAAGTGTGTTAAAACAGTGGCTTCAAGAGTTTCTAGTTTAGCACCACTCTCTTCAAAGCGAAGCATTGCCCCGCTTCCCATATCTACCAAAAGTTTAGCCTCTCCATCAATCCAAAGCAAATAAGAGGTACTAGCTCTTGCATCGAGTTCGGGTCCGCCGGAACCGAGTATTTCAAATTTGACACTAGCAGAGAAAAGCATAGTTGAAAATAGTAACAGTGTTAGTAAAAATCTCATATTAGTACTTTAGATTTGAAATAAGCTCTTGTGCCAAACCTACATTTTTGCTTGAGCCTTCTATGGCTTGTTTTGTATCTTCTACCAATTGATTCATGTCGATTTGAATAGTCTCTGAATCTTTTAGCTGTGTGTCGATGCAGTTTAGGGCAATAGAAACTTCCTTTTTGTTATCAGTAGCATTTAACCCGAGAGTGTCAAGTATATTTACGGTCTCTTGGGCTAAGCTAACACTGTTTTCAATTCCGCCGAGCATCCCTTTTTGTCGCTCTAACACATCATTTGATATCCCCATGATAAGACGCATCTCCAACTGAACTTGGTCGGCGGCTTTATTTGTGTTGTCTGCTAGTTTTCTGACTTCATCGGCAACGACGGCAAAGCCTCTTCCATGTTCGCCTGCACGGGCGGCCTCTATGGCTGCATTTAAAGCAAGTAAATTTGTTTGGTCTGCAATATCTTTAATAGAATTAACTAAGTTGCTGATGCCATTTATCTTTTCATAGAGTTCTGATATTTGTGTTTGAAATTCATTTGTCAGTTGATGATTTTGCTGCAGGGTATCTGAGAGTCGATTAATATGTTCGCCGCTTTTTGCTGTTGAGTCTAGTGTTTTATCTGCAATTTCATAAGATTTTTGTGTTATATCTTTAATCTCGATAGATTGTGATATAAACCCATCCACCATACTTCGTGTTTTTTCAATACTTCCTAAACGATTTTTTGATGAATCATTTACCTTTTGTGCATTTGCATAAATGGTGTTTGCAATATCAAACGAGTTATTAGCAAGTATACTCTCAAGTAATTTTTCTTTTCTTCTTAGTTCTTCAATTACCTCGTTTTTAACTATTTGTTCATCATTTTTAAGTTTTATTCCAAATAACATTTTTTTTGTTCCTTATTTTAATTTCCAGTGTGTGTTGATTCCACATGCCGGACATTCCGGTATGAGCTCATTCTCTTGAACATGCGTTTCATATCCGCATTTTTTACATATTAAATCTGCTTCAACAATGGCTTTTGTTCCAATCAGAAATTCTAACTTCATAGTTGTTGCTGTATATGTCGTTACACTAAAAGGTACAAAATATGTAAACCCGAGCTTTATAAGACTCACATTTGCTACATCTAGTGCAACAAGCGCTTCTCCTTGATTGATAAGATTGAGCGTTGTTCCAACTATAAGCGAAACTTTTAAAGCTCTGTTTATCACACTTGGAGATACTATAATCTCGCAGTATATTTTGAAATGATGCATCTTAATCATTATGGCTATCTCTTATTTTTAAAAAAATATCTAAATTATCCAGAAAAAGTGTTACTAGTTTTGGGTCAAAATGTTTAGCACTCTCTTTGTTGAAAAGCTCTAAAATATCATCCAACTTCCAAGCTTTTTTATAAACGCGTTCACTTCCAAGTGCATCAAAAACATCCGCAACGGCGGTAATGCGACCGTAAATATGAATATCTTCTCCCGATATTCCTCTTGGGTAACCCGAACCATCCCACTTTTCATGATGTTCATGAGCTACTGTAGCGGCAGCTTTAAGTATAGGTTTATTTGAACTTTTAAGCATGTCGTAGCCCAATTGTGCATGTGTTTGCATGATAACCCACTCTTGCTGGTCTAATTTTCTTGGAGCATTTAAAATAGCATCGGGAATTCCCACTTTGCCTATGTCATGCATAGGGCTAGCCATCTGTAAAAGGTCGGCTTCTTTATGTGAGAGCCCGTACAAAAGGGCTAACTCTTTAGAGTAGAGTGCCACTCGTTTTACATGGTTGCCTGTTTCTTTAGAGCGTGTTTCACCTATCTCACCCATAGCATAAATAACTTCTCTTTGCGTCTCTTCAATAGCATCATTGAGCTCAATCACTTCGGTTACATCGGTAAAATATGCCAGCAAAAAACCTTCTTTTTTTACCCCTTGAAGTTCTATTTGGTAGAACTTATCGTTATATTCAAATATAGAAGTTTTTGTTTGACCTTGTGCTATGATTTTTTCATACTCTTGAACTTCAAGATTTACAACAGAGTGAATGCTCGATAGCTCAGTCTCGCTGGCACTGTTTTTAAAGAGTATATTTCCTTTGTTGTCAAAAATAAATACCGGAGATGTTCTGTATTTTGGAAGAAGAGATAGATAGTAGTTTTGAATGCTAAATCTTTCATTTATTTTAAAAAAGTAATACATGAAGCAGAATTTTTTGACTGCCGTGTAGTATATAACTATACTAAGAATGGCAATAGGAATAGATGTGTTCATTACTGCATATAGTAAAAGTAGCGTCGCAATAAATATGCGAATATATGACTCGACCGGTTTCATGTTGTAGCTGTGTTTTTCAAACAATACAAGACCTCCATATTTTATATAAAGTAGTATACCCTAAGCAGAGTAGATTGATATGTAACATAGAGTACATACATGTTATTTCAATATTTGCTAAACTACTCTTAACAAAGGAGTCTATTATGAAATGTAAACAAATGTATATGGAATTTTCTCGTTTAAGTGAGTATGGTAAATCACTCTCTTTACTGTTCGCCAGATTAGCGGTCGCTTATGGTTTTTATGAACCGGCTATGATGAAGTGGAGTGATATTGGTTCAGTTGCCGAGTGGTTTGGCTCTATGGGCATACCATTTCCGACACTTAACGCCTATATGGCAGCAAGTACGGAAGCGGTTGGTGTGATTTTACTTACATTGGGGCTATTGACCCGTTTTATATCTCTGCCTCTTATCGTTGTGATGATTGTAGCTATTATGACTGTGCATTTACCGCATGGTTTTTCAGCAGGTGACAATGGTTTTGAAATACCGCTTTACTATATGTTGTTTTTACTAGTGTTTGTAAGTTATGGAGCGGGAAAATTTAGTCTAGATAGATTGATTTTTGGCGATAAAAGTTAAGGTATGGAAGCGCTACTAAAGTTTACTAATAATGTGGGGAATTACGACTTTCCCTTATTGGTTTTTTTGTTCAAAGCGGCAATTATTGTTTTTATAGTAATTTCTATTGTATTGTTTGTTTATGATAAGTTCTTTCAACGTGAAGACCAACTTCTTATAAACTACCCACTTATTGGACGAATGCGTTATGTTTTTTATCTGCTTCGTGACCCAATGCGCCAGTATTTTGGTGATGAAAAATTTTATGAATCTTTTGACAAAGTAAAATGGGTTTATGACTCAGCAGAGAGAAAATCTGCTTATGCCTCTTTTTCTCCAGGGCAACCTCAAAAGTCTGCACGACTCTCCATCAAAAATGCAAACTGTGTTCTAAATACAGAAGATGTTAGTGATGATTTCAGTGTCACTTTTGGTGAAAATTCTCAAAATCCTTTTAAAACAAAGTCAGTTTTTGGAAGAAGTGCAATGAGTGATGGAGCAATCTCACCTGAGGGTACCCGCTCTTTTTCTAAAGGTGCATACCTTGGTAAATTTCCTATAAACACTGGAGAAGGAAGTTTAACTTCGAATTTTTTATACACACACAAATATAATCCTAAAGATAACTCTTATCTTGATGTTTTAGAGGGAACTTTATTTGCAAAAACTGTTTTTATTCTATTGAAGTTTTTATTTAATCGCTCTATGGCTCAAAGAGTCTATAGACACATGGTGATAGATAGAGTAGATAGTGAGAGTTTTTTATTTGATGAAATCACAAAAGTATGTTTTAGGGTAAATTGGAAGGCTCCCTTAAATTCTTTTCCAAAAGAAGTACCATCAGATATCCCTGATATTATCTTTCAAATGGGCAGTGGACTCTATGGGGTACGAGATGAAGAGGGTAACTTTGACGAAGAGCGCTATAAAAAAACAATGAGTTTCGCAAAAATGACAGAGATAAAAATGGCTCAAGGTGCAAAACAGACTGGCGGAAAACTTTTAGCTTCTAAAGTTAGTGAAGCAGTTGCCTACTATCGTGGAGTTGAACCATATAAAGATTTGTTCTCGCCAAATCAGTTTCCACATGCCAAGACTCTAGAAGAGCTGTTTGATTTTATAGGAAGGTTAAAAGAGCTCTCTAAGAAGCCAGTTGGAGTAAAGATAGTTATATCTTCACAAGATTCATTTGATGAGTATGCAAATCTAATTAAAAAAAGAGTTGATGAGGAGTCTGCTGCTTATCCCGATTTTATTACTATAGATGGTGGTGATGGGGGAAGTGGTGCTGCACCTTTAGAGATGATGATGACAGTAGGAATGGTGATAGCAAAAGCGCTTCATATAGTCGATAGCACACTAAAAAAAGTCGGTGTTAGAGAAAAAGTTAAACTCATCGCAAGTGAAAAAGTTCTTACCCCGGATGATGCTGTTGTTCTCTTTGGAATTGGCGCTGATTATATAGCAATAGCAAGGGCATTTATGATGAGTGCCGGTTGCATTAGAGCTAGAGAGTGTTCCGGCGCTCATGGTAGAAGTTGCCCAGTTGGGCTTGCAACACAAGATAAGAAAAAAAGAGCTTCATTTTTAGTTGAGAAAAAAGCACAAAATGTCGCCTCTTATCACGGGCAATTGTTGGCAGGTGTTCGTCAACTATTAGCAGTTATTGGCGTTAACCATATATCAAAACTAAACAAAAGTCATCTTATTTTTAAAGACCATACAGGCAAAACATATATGAATGTAGATAGATATTTTGAAGAATCAATAATAAATTAAAGGATGAATTTATGCGTAAAACAATTTTAGTTCTATTTTCAATGCTCGTTAGTACATTAACTGCATCCCAAGAAGTCGCTAGTTATCAAAAGATGTTTGATATATTAATGCAGAAAATGAGTAGTACTCCATCTAAGTTTTCTACCAAAGAAGAAGAGATTATGAAAAAAGATGCTAAAAATTTGGCCAAATCTCTTCCAAATCCAGGAATTCAAGTTGGTCAAAAAGCTCCTGATTTTAGCCTGAAAAATGCTTTTGGAGAAGAGCTTAGTCTACAAACCGAACTTAAAAAAGGTCCTGTAGTTCTCGTCTTTTACCGCGGAGCATGGTGCCCATTTTGCAATATGCACTTACATGTACTGCAGGAGAGTTTAGGAGAATTTAAAAAGTATGGGGCACAGTTAATCACCATAACTCCTCAAACCCCAGACAAATCGGCAGAGCAAATCAAAAAAGACGGTTATCCTTTTGAGGTACTAAGTGATTTGGATAACTCAGTTATGAAAGAGTACAAACTATATTTTGAATTGTCTAAAGAACTTTTAGATATATATGAAAGTCATGGTCTTGATATAGAAGCCTTTAATGGAAAAAGCCATACAGCATTGCCAATACCCGGTAGTTTCGTTATAGATTCAAGAGGGATAGTTAGAGCAATGCAAGCAGATACAGATTACAAGGTGCGCATGGAGCCAAAAGTTATTGTTGATGCATTAATAAAAATATCAAAAGATAAACAGTAAAACAAATTTCATTAAGAGCTAGAGCACATTTAAGAAATCTCTATTAAGCGGCGAGAAAGTTTTACAAGTCCTTTTTTTTCAAAGCCTTTTAAAAGTCTACTGATAACCTCACGAGATGTTCCCAAAATGTCGCCTATTTCTTCATGTGAAATATTAATAGCTTTTTGCTCTTGTGAAAGTAGCCACTGCAAAAGACGAGCATCTAAACTAGAAAAGCGAATCTCTTCTATGAGAGACGCCATTTTATCGAGTCGTGTAACATATTGGTCAAATACATATCTCTGAAATTCTTTATCTTCAACAAAGAGCTCTGCAATGAGTCTAACAGGTATGTCAAAACCTTCCAAATCAGTCTCAGCTATAGCAGTGCCAACGGCTGGAGCACTGTTGTATGAGCTTGTAAAGTTTACATTACACTGTTCCCCTTGTTCAAAATAGTAGAGCAAAACACTTTGCCCATTTTCATGTTGTCTCACTACGCGAACACGACCTTTTGTTAAAAAAAGTATATCCGCACAAACATCACCTTGTGAGTAGAGTACCGTCTTGGAAGGAACCTTAATAAAGGTAGAGGCTGCTAAAAGTTTTTCTTTACTTTCTTCCTTGAGTTTATTAAAAAAAGAGAATTCATGCACGGTTTACGTCCTTATGTTTTATCACATTTTAGCATATAATTGTAAGAGTCAACTATTATAAAAATATATTATGTGACAAATGTTACAGACAATTCATTTTTCTTGTGCAATAATATACTAGTATAAAAAAAGGAGATGTCATGTGTATCCCTCATGGAGCGACCGGAACCGTTAGCAACGGTTTTGTTAAAAAAGAGAGACCACAAAAGAGCATAAAAAGAGTTTCTCAAAAAGAGTTTGAAAAAGGTGACCCCAATTTTATTGATGAGAGAACAAAAGCGTATAGACCTAAAGAGGAAAAATCATTTCTTGCATCTTTGTTTAAGTGATGCATAATTAGTGATGTTTTCAAATTTACGCAGAACTTTTTTTAAAAGTACTTTTCTTACTACTGCCGTTTTGTCCTTGTAGACTATTGCAGTAGTTTAGGAATATTTATTTCCACATGCCAAGAAATTCCCGCTTAACTCATGATGATGCTCTGATATTTTAATATCTGTAATCTGTAAGAATACGCATATAGTTTGCCCGTTGATAAGCCGCTGGGTTAGAGGTATGGTGAAGGGAGATACTTCCTTTCATCTGCTCAATTGAAACATACTCTTTTTCTTGCATCCATGCAACAAGATGCTCTAAAACTACCTCTATATACTCTGGACCATGCTCCAAAAGTACGCCTGCCATTTGAACTGCATCAGCTCCGCTCATCATCGCTTTTAAAACATCTTCGTGAGTTTTAATACCTGTTGAAGCACAAAGAGAAACATTGAGTTTTTTATACAAAATGGCACTCCAGCGAAGTGTTTCGCTGAGGTCATTTGAGTTACTTAGGCTTATAACCTGTAGAGAGTTTAAACTTTCAAGGTCAATATCTACATGAACCGGGCGGTCAAACAAAACTAAGCCCGCAGCTCCGGCATCTACAAGTCTTTTCGCCATTTGTGCAGGTGCTGAAAAAATGGCATTCATTTTTACACTCACGGGAATAGTTACACTCTCTTTTACCGCTTTTAGGGCGTCAATATAGAGCATTTCTACCTCACGGGCATCAACATCGATATCTGTAGGAATATAAGTAATATTCAACTCTATGGCATCTACTCCGGCAGCTTGGAGTTTTTTTGCGTAGTTTATCCAACCGCCTTTGCTAACACCGTTAAGTGAAGCAATAATTGGAATGGTGAGATTCTCTTTTAGTCTAGTAATCTCATCTAAATAACTCTCGGATTCTAGATTACTCAGTGTGACTTCAGGAAAATACCCTAAAGCCTCAGCATAATCTTCACTCCCCTTAAAAAGGAAGTAATCAAGCTCATGTGTTTCATGGTTAATCTGCTCTTCAAAAATTGAGTGTAAAACTATGGCTGCCACACCTGCTGCTTCAAGTTTTTTGATTGACTCAAAAGAAGCAGTAAGAGGAGAAGCTCCGGCAATAATCGGGTTTTTGAGTTTAAGACCCATGTATGAAGTTGTTAAATCCATTATATTTCTCCCTCTTGTGTTGCAACTTGCGCTACCGCCGACAACTCTTCTATGTTTTTGTAGCGTGCATAAAGAGTTTTTGCATGTTCTCTAGCTGTCTCTAAATACTCTTTTGCATTGTCCATATTGAGTTTTTCAACCATTTTAAAACGTGTCTCTTGATACATAAAGTTTTTCACATCTATTTTTGGACCTTTATAATCGAGTTGCATAGGGTTTTTCCCCTCAGTTTTTAGGTCTGGATTATAACGAAATAGTGGCCACAACCCTGAATCAACCGCTAGTTTTTGGTGATCCATTCCATAACGTAAATCGTATCCGTGTGCGACACAATGAGAGTAAGCGATGATGATTGAAGGACCGTCATACTTTTCAGCCTCTACAAAGGCTTTTACGGTTTGGGCATCGTTTGCACCCATCGCAATTTTGGCAACATAAACATTTCCGTAAGTTAGAGCCATCATAGCCAAATCTTTAGGGAGTTGCGCCTTGCCTGCAGAGGCAAATTTTGCAACAGCTCCACTCAGAGTTGCCTTGCTTTGTTGTCCTCCTGTGTTAGAGTAAACCTGCGTATCCATTACTAAAATATTGACGTTTTTACCGCTTGCTAGAACATGGTCAAGTCCGCCGTAACCGATGTCATACGCCCAGCCGTCTCCGCCCATCATCCAAACAGATTTTTTTACTAAGTAGTCACTTAGGTTTGCAAGTCTCTTAGATTCTACTCCTTTCATAGAGGCCAAAACTTTTTTAAGCTCTTCAACCCGTCCTCTTTGCTCAAAAATTTCCGGCTCATCTGATTGATTAGCATCCAAAATAGAGTTTGCAAGTTCAACCCCGACACTCTCTTTGATCTCCGCCAATATTTCACGAGCATTATGCGTATGTTTGTCAATGGCAAGCCTAAAGCCTAAACCAAACTCTGCATTATCCTCAAAAAGTGAATTCGACCAAGCCGGTCCACGCCCATCATCGTTTTTTCTCCAAGGAGTCGTAGGGAGATTTCCGCCGTAAATAGAAGAGCACCCTGTCGCATTTGCGATAACCATCCGGTCACCAAAAAGCTGAGAGGCAAGTTTTACATAGGGAGTCTCACCACATCCCGGACAGGCCCCTGAGAACTCAAACATAGGTTCAAGAAACTGAGACTCTTTGGCTTTTGCATGGTCGAGTTTATTTCTGTCATAAGCCGGAAGCTTAGTAAAGTAGTCCCAATTTATTACACCATCCTCATGGGCAATTTCTTGAGAGACCATGTTGATAGCTTTGAGATTTGTTTGAGATTTGTTTTTTGCAGGACAAACCTCCACACAAAGGCTACACCCAGTGCAATCTTCAACAGCTACTTGAATAGTAAATCGCTCTTGGGGCTCAAAAGTTTTGCCCTTAGCCACAACATAAGAAAAAATACTTGGCGCATCAACTAAAATATCCTTATCTACCACTTTAGAACGAATTGCGGCATGTGGACAAACGATAACACATTTGTTACACTGAATACAAGTCTCAGCGTCCCAAAGGGGAACCTCTAGTGCAGTATTGCGTTTTTGGTACTGCGTAGTTCCACTTGGCCAAGTTCCATCATTGGGCATTGCTGAAACAGGAACATCATCTCCCTCACCGGCAATAATCTTAGCGGTAATATTTTTAACAAAATCATCAAAATCACCCTTGACTAAAGGAGTCATAGCAAGATTGCTATTTGTTTCAGTAGGCACTTTAACTTCAAACAAGTTTGCCAAAGTCGCATCAACTGCCTTGTTGTTCATATCTACAATCTGTCGACCCTTATTTGAGTAACTTTTTTGGATACTTCCTTTAATTTTTGCAATGGCCTCTTCCCTCGGTAAAATGCCCGATATCGCGAAGAAGCAGGTCTGCATCACAGTATTTATGCGGCGACCCATACCGCTCTTTTTTGCAACAGTGGCGGCATCAATTACATAAAATTTTAGTTTCTTCTCTATTATCTCCTCTTGGACTTTTCGTGGGAGTCTTGAGAAGACTATATCTTTTGAAAAAGGTGAGTTTAGTAAAAATGTAGAGCCTTTGTCTGCAAGTTTTAAAATATCGAATTTTTCAAGAAACACGCTTTGGTGGCAGGCAACAAAGTTCGCTTTTTCTATAAGATAGCTCGACTGAATAGCTTTTGGACCAAAACGAAGGTGAGAAATTGTCATTGAACCCGATTTGTTTGAGTCGTAAACAAAGTACCCTTGTGCAAAGTTCTCTGTCTCTTCGCCTATAATCTTAATTGTGTTTTTGTTGGCTCCGACTGTTCCATCACTTCCTAAACCGAAGAAGACACTTTTAAATGTTTTATCATCATTGAGTGAAAAAGATCTGTCCCACTCCAGAGATGTATGACTCAGGTCGTCGTGTATGCCGATAGTAAAATGGTTTTTTGGTTTAGCTTTTAAGAGCTCGTCAAAAACAGCTTTAATCATTGAGGGCGTAAACTCTTTTGATGACAATCCGTAACGACCGCCGATAATACGTGGCATGTGGAAAGGCAACTCATTATATTCATTAAGCTCGTTTAATGCACCGACAACATCAAGATAGAGCGGCTCGCCGATGGCGCCTATCTCTTTTGTGCGGTCAAGAACTGCCAGGGATTTTGTAGTTGATGGAAGAGAGTTTATAAAGTGTTTTATAGAAAAAGGACGGTAAAGTCTCACTTTAAGCATACCGATTTTTTCGCCCTGAGAGACTAAATAATCTACGCTCTCATGAACAGCTTCAGCCCCTGAGCCCATGATTATGATGATACGCTGGGCATCCGGCGCACCGACATAATCAAAAAGTTTATAAGCTCGACCCGTAAGAGCTGCAAATTTATCCATACTTTTATGAAGAATCTCTGGAAGTGCTGAGTAGTAGTTGTTTACGCTTTCTCGCCCTTGAAAATAGACATCAGGGTTTTGAGAAGTACCGCGTATTACAGGATGGTCAGGAGATAAAGCACGATTTCTGTGAGCAAAAACCAAGTCTTCGTTAATCATCTCTTTCATAATCTCTTCATCTATTAACTCTATTTTGCTTACCTCGTGGGATGTTCTGAAACCGTCAAAAAAGTGTAAAAAAGGGATACGCGATTCTAAAGAAGCCGCTTGGGAAATGAGAGCAAAATCATGCGCTTCTTGAACTGAGTTTGAAGCAAGCATTGCATAACCCGTTTGGCGAACCGCCATAACATCACTGTGGTCTCCAAAAATAGAGAGGGCTTGGGCTGCAAGTGAACGCGCAGCAACATGCAAAACCGTAGGAGTAAGTTCCCCGGCAATCTTATACATATTTGGAATCATAAGTAAAAGACCCTGTGAAGAGGTAAAAGTTGTAGTTAAAGCTCCAGTTTGCAAGGCACCGTGAACAGCCCCAACTGCGCCACCTTCACTCTGCATAGTCATAATCTCCGGCAAAAAACCAAAGATATTTTTTTGACCCTTGTTTGAATAAACATCACTAAGCTCCGCCATCGGTGAAGACGGGGTAATAGGATAGATGGCAATGACTTCGTTTATTTTATGAGCAACTCGTGCAACGGCCTCGTTACCGTCTATTGTGAGTGTTGACTTTTTCATAGAACCTCTTCAAAATTGATTGTATGAGATATTATAGCACTAATAAAAATCGTTTAGGTTACATTTAATGAATAAAATTCAATTGATTTAAATTAATCCTAGTAATGCAACAAGCAGGACGGGAGGTGTAATAACTAGACCCACTTTCATGTACTCACTCCATGTTATTTTCACACCTTTTTTTGCTAAAACATGTAGCCAAAGAAGGGTGGCGAGAGAGCCTATCGGTGTCATTTTAGGTCCAAGGTTTGCACCTAGAATATTTGCATACACCAGCGCCTCATTTCCAACATAACCGACCTGATCTATGGCTATATCCATAATCATAATTGTTGGCATATTGTTCATAACCGAACTGATTATAGCCGATAAAAATCCGGTTCCAATAATCGCTATAGTATTGCCTTGTGTAGTTAGCTGAATAATCCAAGAAGCTATGACATCGGTAAGACCTGCATTTTTAAGCCCATAAACAACAACATAAAGTCCAATACTAAACCATACTATCTGCCAAGGTGCGGCTTTTATGGTCATGATGGGTTTTATTGCTTTGTAATGGTTTGCTATAGCTAAAAAGACCAAAGCACCGCCTAGAGCAAAGACAGATACCGGCATGTGGAAATAGTCACCGATAAAATAACCTACCATTAAAAGAGCCAAAAAAATCCATGAAAATTTGAACATAGTTTGGTTTTTTATAACCGAAGCAGCCTCCGGGAGTTGTGATACATCAATACTAAAGGGAATGTCTTTACGAAAATAAACCCAGAGTACGGCAATAGAAGCAAATATAGCTAATAAGTTCGGCAGAAACATATTTTTAGCATACTCAACAAAACCAATGTCAAAGTAGCCCACAGTCACGATGTTTGTAAGGTTTGAGATAACAAGAGGGTTTGAAGCACTGTCGCCTATAAAACCGCCCGCCATTAAAAAAGCAAAAATCGCTAAAGGTTTCATCTTCAAATACTTCATTTTCGCAAGTAAAATAGGCGTCAAAATTAGTGCCGCCCCGTCGTTTGCAAAAAATGCGGCAACCAGAGCACCTAAAAGCAAGATATAGACAAACATTAGATGTCCGTTGCCACGACTGAGTTTGGCCATTTTTATGGCTGCCCACTCAAAAAAACCTATCTCATCAAGCACCATCGATAAAAGAATAATCCCTATAAAAGAGAGCGTAGCATCCCAAACAATACTTGTCACAGTCACAACATCGCCAAAACTGACAACCCCCAAAACAAGTGCCACAATCGCCCCAACAACTGCAGAAGTACCGATTTGCAAGCCCTTGGGCTGCCATATAATAAATACAAGAGTAATTAAAAAAACACTAAATGCTAATATCATCTTTTTACCTTTTAAATTGAATAACGAAACTATAACTAAATAATATCTATAAATCAATATATCTTGATATATAAACTTTATTTTGCTACAATGTCGCATATGGAGTTTGTTATGGAAGTGTTTTTAAAGAGTGTTTCAGCCTTAAATGATGAGACGAGGATATTGGTGTTGCGTTTTTTGGATGAAAACGTAGAGGTGTGTGTTTGTGACCTGCAACTCTCTCTAGGTATGATTCAGTCACGTCTTTCGCGTCATTTGAAGATTTTAAAAGATGCAGGGTTTTTGCGAGTCCAACGTAAGGGCACGTGGGCGTATTATTCGATTCGCTCGCCGCTTGACCGTTTTCGCAGTGAAGCGCTTGAAGAGATAAAATATCTGCCTATAGAAATCCCGCCTTTAAAAAGATTATCACAAAACGGAGAATGTAAATTATGAGTGAAAAAAAACAGGTATTGATTTTATGTACGGGAAACAGTTGCCGTTCTATTATGGCGGAGGCTTTGATAAACGCTAAACTGGGGGATTGTATGCAAGCACGGAGTTCAGGTGTGGAAGCCAGCGGAGCGGTAAATCCACATGCCAAAGCTCTTTTAGAACAAAAAGGGTATTGGAGAGAATCGTACCATTCTAAGGTGATCGAGAGTGTTTTAGATACGGCTTTTGATTTGGTTGTAACAGTTTGCGACCACGCCAAAGAGACTTGTCCAATGTTTCCACATGCAGTAAAAACTCTGCATATTGCATTTGAAGACCCAAGTGGCAAAGATGTTTTGGAGTATGAAAAAACTCTTGAACTTATAGAGAAAGAGTTGTTACCAAAAGTGAAAGAGGAACTTTGTCAATAGACTTAGAAATATTTACTATATAAAAAGGAAAAAAATGTTTAAAATGAATAATACAGATACCGGCGTAAAAGCCTTTATAACAGGCTTTAAAACACAAGAACTTTCGGCAAAGATTCAAGAGTGTAAAGATGGCGAGTGCTCTTGCAACTGCGACCCTCAGATTATGCAAAAGATTACAAATATAGAAGTGACAAGCGAAAATGAGGGTACAAACATTGTTATTACGGGTGATGTTGACAGCAAAGAGTTAGAGCCTCTTATGAGGGGATGTTTATTATGAAAATAGAAGTCTTAGGAACAGGCTGTGCAAAATGTAAAAGCTTAGAAGCAGTCGTTAAAGAAGCCATCGCTAAGAGCGGAATATTTGTTCAGCTTGAAAAAGTAGAAGATATTATGAAAATAATGGAGTATCAAGTTGTGAGCACTCCCGCACTTGTAATCGACGGTAAAGTCGTCAGCTCTGGCAAAGTGCTCAGTGTGGACGAAGTTTTAGCTTTGATGAAAAAGTAGTTCGGCATGTGGAAACAAAGCGTTGATTATCTTATTTATGACCTGCTAAAACTTGAGGGTCATTTAGGCGAAGCGATCAACTTCTTTATTTACGATACCTTTAAAATATGGTTTTTGCTTATTACGATTATTTTCGCAGTTTCCTACCTTAGAACCCATTTCAACACCGAATATGTCCGTGCTCATTTGCAGGGCAAATCCCAACTTTACGGCAATGTTTTAGCTGCACTTTTTGGCATCATTACCCCTTTTTGCAGTTGTAGTGCTATTCCTCTTTTTTTAGGGTTTATTCAAGCTAGAATCCCTATCGGGGTGACTTTTTCATTTTTAATAAGCTCACCTATGAACAACGAAATCGCTATAGCACTTTTGTTTGGTCTGTTTGGTTGGAAAGTGACCGCTATTTATATCGGTTTTGGGCTTCTTGTTGCCATAGTCGGCGGTTTTGTTATAGGTCGCTTACACATGGAAAAATACGTTTTGATGGATGTAAAACCGATTGAGGGCGAACTTGAAGCGGTAAAAATAAAGCTCACTATGCAAGAGAGAGCAACCGAGGCGTACAACTATACGAGAGATATTTTTAAAGAAATTTATCTCTATGTCTTAGTGGGAGTTGGAATAGGTGCGCTTATTCACGGCTACATTCCGGCTGATTTTATAGCTGAGTATGCAGGAGCCGAGAATTCGTTTGCGGTTCTAATCGCAGTTCTCATGGGTATTCCCATGTACTCAAACGCTGCAGGCGTTATGCCTTTGGTTGAGGTTTTGACAGCAAAAGGAATGCTGCTTGGAACTGCTCTTAGTTTTATGATGGCGGTAACGGCTCTGAGCTTGCCCGAAGCTTTGATTTTAAAAAAGATACTTCATATCAAGCTTATAGCAACTTTTTTCGGTATAGTTGGTTTAGGCATTATCACGATAGGGTATCTGTTTAATTTTATACTATAAGGAAAAAACATATGAAAGAAAAAATAAAAGAATTTTTTACATACGGAGAAAAAGTTGAGGGCTTCGATGTCCGAGTTGTCAATGAAAGAGAAGCGAGAGCCGGAGCAGGGTTGCTGTTTGCCTTTGGAATAATTGCTCTGTTTAACAGCGTAACCTTAGGACATGTTATATTTACAAAGTATTTCATCACTTTTTTTACATTTGATTTTTTGCTCAGAGTCATAAATCCAAGTTATGCCCCGAGTCTGTTGATTGGGCGATTTTTTGTACGAAACCAGACACCGGAGTATGTGGGCGCAACTCAAAAACGATTTGCTTGGGGACTGGGTTTGTTGTTGGCAATTCCGATGTTTTACACACTTGTCATCCATTTTCAACCAACGCCTATTAAGGTTTTTATATGTGTATTGTGTTTA
>Ga0210044_10001453_pt1 | contig 36089 bp, 36 predicted proteins | sample CryGey13umfilter_2_FD_183959 | JGI IMG/M metagenome (GOLD analysis project Ga0210044, IMG submission 183959) | Groundwater microbial communities from aquifer in Utah, USA - Crystal Geyser 4/9/14 3 um filter (SPAdes) (version 2) | ecosystem: Environmental > Aquatic > Deep subsurface >...
CACAAGGAAGATTCATTGAAAAAGAGGTTAGTTGTAAAACAAAAGACATCGTGTTCCCACGGTGTTTTTTGTTATTGTATCAATTTTTTAATATTTAGGCTTTATGAGGACTTTCGTAATTCAAAGCTACATGAGGCTTATTTTGAAAATCTGACAAAAACAAAAGAGGCTTTTCCAGATTCATCTCCATTAAAAACCCAAATTGAAAAAACATTCGGAAATATAGAGGCTTGGGAAACCGATTTTAAAGCAATAGGGTCTCTACGTGGAATCGGGTGGGCTATGCTTGTTTATGATATAGAAGCCCATGAACTATATAATATTTGGGTTGACGAACACCATGTTGGACACCTTGTTCACACCATACCCCTTCTTGTAATGGATGTATTTGAACATGCTTTTCTTTTAGATTATGGGGTTGACCGAAAAAGTTATATTAATAATTTTTTTGATTATATTGCCTGGGAAACTGTTCTTGAACGTTTTACAAAAATTTCTTCGACTTGACCCAAGATCGCTTAATATTTGTAAAAATATCTCGCGCAGAAACAAGTGTCCAGATTGTGTTTAAAATAAAAAAAGGGAGGCTCTTAAGTAAAATTGCATAAACAACTAATAAAAATCCACCAACAAAATTAGTTAAATCATAACGCAACTCATCATCTTTTCATTTATGTTGTTGATTTAATACAAAAGCGATTAAGATAAAAAGAGCACCTATTATCCCAATAATAGTTTTTCCGTCCATATAAGATTCTTTTATGATTTTATTAACTATTTTTGTTCATCCACGAGCCAAAAAGACCGCTATTGTTGAACAAATAAACGAAAATACCATAAAAATGCACGTAGCAGCAAATCCAGAAAAAGGACAAGCAAATAAGGAATTAATTTATTTCCTTGCAAAAGCCCTTGGTATTATTCAATCAAAAATACATATTATTCGAGGAAAAACAACTCCAATGAAATACATCTCTATTGATGTTTCTCAGAAGATATTTTCGGCTTTTTTACAGGATCAAATCCGCCCTTTGCAAAAGGGTGACAGCGCAAAATACGCAAAATCCCCATAAAAGACCCACGAAAAAATCCATAAATCGTTACTGATTCGTAAAAATATTCGGAACAAGTAGGAATATATCGACAAAATCCGTAAGGATATAAAAAACGAAGCGGCCCATGATCAAATGAAAGGGTTTTTTGATAAATTCTGATAAGAAAAAGGGGTATGTATTTTGGAAACCATTTCATAAAATAAGTTTTGCTTGTTGAAAAAGCGACAAAATCCCCACTTCTAACTTTTTATAAGTTATGGTTTTTGTTTTTGGTTGAAGTATTAAAATAATATCATATCCTGGATGAATTTGAGATAAACGTAGACGAATAACTTCTCGTGCTTGTCTTCTTAAACGATTACGAACAACCGCTGATTTTGCTTGTTTTTTGATTACAACTACAGCAAATCTAGAAACAGGATGCTGATTTTTTTTCCATTTAAGTAATCCAATAGGATTCCAAACAGATTTTCCTTTTGAAAAAACAATACGGAATTCTTTTTCTTTCCGTAATCTGTGGGGATTAGCCAACATAATTATTCTATGAAAAAAGCGGGGTAACCGCTTTTTTTATTTTTTCTTTCGCGACAGAGTTAAACGTTTACGACCCTTGGTTTTACGGCGTTTTAAAACCGCTTTTCCAGCTGTTGTTTTCATTCGTGATCGAAAGCCATGAACACGAACCTGTCGTCGCTTTTTCGGTTGATACGTCCTTTTAGGCATAAAATAGATTAAGAAAGTATATACTAACAAAAGATCCACAATTTATCAACCTATTTATACGGAATCTTTCTACTTGCCTGGTTGTGGATAAATCGTTACACTATTCACGAATCAAGTCGTTTTTCTTTAAATTACTTTTACTATCTTTATGGATACAAAAGAGCTTTGGCAGGCTGTGCTTGGTGAACTTGAATTAAAACTCAGTAAAGCAAATTTTACAACCTGGTTCCGAAACACTTTTATTATTACTTTTGATGAACAAGGTATTTCTATTGCAGTTCCAAACACATTTACTAAATCATGGCTTGAAAAAAAATATCACAAAGACATTCTCTCACTTTTACAAAATTTCTCAAATAAAAATATCCGAAAAATTATTTATCAAGTAGAAACAACAATTAAACCTATTGCACAGCCCATTCCTTGTGCTGCTACTTTCCCTCCTACACCACCTTCAATTAATCAATCAGCTCCTTCTGTTTCTGCTTATCAATTATCATCATCTTCTTCTTTTCCATTTGAAAAAAATACCCCTCCCACAATTCATGATCTTTCATTAAATCCTAAGTACCAATTTGAAAGTTTTATTGTTGGAAAACAAAATGAACTTTCTCATGCAGCAGCTCTTGCGGTTACCAATCAGCCAGGGGAAGTTTATAATCCTTTATTTATCTACGGAGGTGTTGGGCTTGGAAAAACCCATCTTTTACAAGCTATTGGTAATGAACTTAAACACAAACGCCCAGAAACAAAAGTACTTTACGTTACTTGCGAACGGTTTACTAATGAGTTTATTCACGCTGTACGCAATGGACGGGCAAAAGAATTTAAAGATATTTATCGAACAGTTGATCTGCTTCTTATTGATGATGTGCAGTTTATTGCCTCCAAAGAAGGAACCCAGGAAGAATTATTTCATACATTTAATACCCTTCACCAAAACAATAAACAAATTGTTCTTTCTTCTGATCGACCAGCAAAAGCGATTCCATCGCTTGAAAGCCGTCTACGATCACGTTTTGAGTGGGGAATGATGGTAGATGTAGGAAGTCCAGATTTTGAAACGCGTGTCGCTATTCTTGAAGCTAAATGCTGTGAAAAAAACTATTTTCTTTCTGGAGAAATTCTTCACCATGTGGCTACCCTTATTCAAAATAATATTCGTGAACTTGAAGGAGCTTTAAATAAAATCATTGCTATTCATCAATTTAAAAACATGGTTCCAAGTATTGAAACTGTTCATCCAATTCTTTTAAGTTTTCAGCCAACTAAAACACAAAAGAATATTACTGCCAAATATCTTATTCAAACTGTTTCAAGCTACTTTGATCTTTCTATTGAAGAAATGCTTGGAAAAAGTCGAGAAAAGCGACTTGCTTTCCCACGTCAGATTATTATGTTTTTAATGCGAGAAGAAATGAAATGTAGTTATCCTGCAATTGGAGCAGAGCTTGGTGGGCGCGATCATACTACAGCCATGCACGCTCATGAAAAAATTCAAAACTGTTTACTAGAAGATGAACGGCTTCAAAATGATCTTGAACTTATTAAACAAGAACTTTATAACTAATCCTGTGTATAATTTCTGAATAACTGTGTGAGAAAATAGGAGGATAAACAAAGGAAAAAAAGAGGAAAATATTTTACTATTATTAAAACAAAATAACTTCCACATTTCTTTCCATAATTATCCAGAAAACCATTCACAGCCAAACGAACTAAAAAAATCAATATTCCTAATCTTTTTCTTGATTCGTTAAGTTGTCCACCTTATCCACCTCCCTACTACTATTATTGTTTTATATGAAATTTTCTTGCTTACAAAACAATCTTCAATACGCTCTTACTTGTACTACTCATCTTGCTAATAAAAATTTAAATCTTCCTATATTAAATAATATTCTTTTACAAGCAGAAGAAACGAGTATTCGATTAACTACAACCAATCTTGAAATGGCAATTGGTTGTACTTTTCGAGGAAAAATTGAAGAAAAAGGAGAAACAACTCTTCCTTCCAAACTTTTTCTTGATTATATTCATCTTTTACCAAAGGATCGTATTGATATTGTTTCTAATCAAGATATTTGTTCTATTTCGTGTGGAAAAGATCAAACAAAAATAAAAGGAACAGCAGCAAGTGAATTTCCACTTATTCCTTCGGTTACGATTGAAAAAACACTTCGTCTTCCAGCTGAATTATTTAAAAACGCGATTGCGCGTGTTATTTTTGCTACAGCTTCTCAAGAATCGCGTCCAGTTCTTGCTGGGGTTTTTATGAAAATATCTCCAGAAAGCAAAACATCTCAGGTGCAATTAACTCTGGCAGCAACTGATTCCTATCGATTAGCAGAAGTAAAATTCCTTTTTTCTCCACCAGATTCTTTTGATGATCAAAATGAATCCACTGTGATTGTTCCAGTAAAAACCATGATGGAAATATATCGTATTTTATCTTTAGATTACGAGGATATTGATACAGACAATCTTTTAACAATTCATTTTTCTCAAAATCAAATAGTTTTCTTGTATGGGTCTGTTGAGCTTATTTCTAGAACTATTGAGGGCGCTTATCCAGATTATCAACAAATTATTCCTCATCAGTTTCAAACACAAATTGTGCTTGATCGAGAGGATTTTCAAAAAGCAATTAAAACCGCAAGTCTTTTTTCAAAAAATAATCTTTATGATGTTTCTATATCTGTTGAACCAGAACAAAATCTTCTTTCTATGAAGGCTATGGATGCAAATAAAGGAGAAAACATTACTTATTGTAGTGCTCAAATACAAGGAAGCAGCAATACCACCATAACCCTTAATTTTCGTTATCTTTTAGATGGGCTAAATGCTTTTTCTAAAGAACAAGTGGTTTTACAAATGATTGATGCGAATAATCCCTGTTTATTAACAGAAAAAGAAAATCAACTTTATCAGTATCTTATTATGCCTATTCGCCAATAAGTAATTATGCTTATTATTCCAAAAAAACCATCTTGTCTTCGTTTACCAATTTGTCGGTTGTGGAATGGAGAAGCCGCTTCTGTTTTATCTGATTATGCCCTATTTGAACTTTGGCAAGATGATGATGGGCTTATGGTTCGTCTTTTTTTACAGTCAATTAAAAAAGATAATGATTTTTCTCAAGAGAAAAAAAAGTGGAATGGTTATGTTTTTTTTGTTGAAGAAGGGGGGCAGTATCTTAAGCTTGAAATGTGGTGTGATGGTATCTGTACTTTACGTGGTTTTGATAGAAATAATGAGTGTTTAGTTGATTTTAAAGATATTAATTTACACACATCTTTTAAAAGTGATCCCAACCATCATTTGTGTGAATGTCTTGTTTGTATTCCTTGGGAAATTTTTCCAAAAGAGCTAATTTCTATGAATGCATTTTTAGAACAGTCTGAATTTTTATTTGCTTATCACCCATTATCTGAAATACCAACAAAAACATTAAGCCAAATTGAAACTTTTCCATTTGTTCGTTTAGATCTAACTACTTAAAAAAGAGAAAATTATTCAAAGATATCAATTTCTTCTTCTGAGGAAGATTGATTTGAGGTTAGTTGAGAAGACGGTAAAACATGAACTAAAACATTTAAAGTATCAGCATCAAATGTGTCTGGGCCTTCAGCATGAGCTAAAATAATCCAATCTCCTGGTTCTGGAATAGTCCATGGAATGGTAAGAAATGGAGATGATGGTTCCATAATAGTTCCAATAGGTGTTTTCTCTCCTGTTTGTAAAGACTCTGCATACACACGCACATACGTAAAGTTTTCTGGATTTTCTAAACTAAGAACCACACGAAAAAATTCTTGATTTTTTTCAATATTTTGTCCTGTTTTTGGATCCAAAATTTCAAAGTAAACAGAAGATCCTTCTGCCTTCTTTTCAACACGAACAGATGCAGACCCTGCATTATCAAACAAATCGTAAGCAATAACCTTTAGAGTATAAAATCCTGGTCGAATCGTATTTGGAAGATCAGTCGTAAAACTAAATGGTTCAACTAAAGATCGACCAAGAAAGTATTGATCTAAATAATATTCGACTCGAGAAATACCGTGTTTTGCAAATGCGTTTACAGAAACAGTAAATGATGAATCGTTTATCTGAGTATTATTATCTGGTGTTTCAATACTAATAGTTGGAAAATTTTCTGGAACATGAATATTATCAAATTCGGTTGGGGCAGTGCCTTGAACGAGAGTTTTGCCGGTTTGGGCTTCTTGTTTTTGTATCCATTCTTGAATCGCTTTTTCCCACACTTCATAATGCGGATCATTTTGAGGATTTTCTGGTGGAAAAACCAAAGGATTTTCTTTTGAAATATAATGAAGAATTGAATGATATTCAATAAAGGTTTTTTCTTCACGAAATGATTTTGGTGTGTAATCTGTTGCTAGTTTTTGGGTTGATCGATCAATAATAACAGTTGTGCTTGGAAGTGTTCCATCAATAATAGGGATGCCTGTATATGGAATTTGTGGTTCGGGAAATAATTTTTTTTCTGTATTTTCAAGCGCGCGTTTCATAAACGCATTCCAAATAGGAGCTGCCATTGTTGATCCACCAGCATTTGCGTTTAATCGACGGTTATCTGTATTTCCTCCCCACACACCAGCTACAAGAGAAGGAGTGTAGCCCATAAGCCATCCATCATGAGCGCGATTAGAAGTATCATTGCTTGTTCCTGACTTTGCGGCAACTGGTCTATCTTCAAGAGATAAATTATTTTTTATCCCAAAGATGTATGCTCTGGACGCATTATCAGAAAGCACATTAGATATCATGTGGGCAACATTGGTTGGAAAAATTTCAAGTCCTTTTTTTTCCTTCCATTCATGTAAAACAACCTTATTTGAATCTTCAATTCGTAAAATAGCCACAGGTTCTTGATAAACTCCATCATTGGCAAATGTTGCATAGGCAGCTGTGTGTTCAAGTAGAGTTACCTCTCCACTTCCAAGAGAAAGAGATAAACCAAATCGTGATCGATCAGAAAGTGTTTGATAATGAAGGGCATCTGTTAAATCTAATAATTCATTAGTTCCAACCAAATATCCCATTTCAACGGCTGGAATATTAAGAGAACCCTGTAGAGCCTTTCGAATTGTTACTGGACCATATTCTTTTCCATTAAAATTACTTGGAGTATAAGGTCCTGTTTGTGTAGGAAAATCTGTTTTAACATCCCAAAGAATCGTGTTTGGGGTATAACCTTTTACAAATCCTTGTGCATAGACAAGTGGTTTAAAGCTTGAGCCAGGTTGTCTTGGTCGAAGAGCTACGTTTACCTGTCCATCAATACTTGAATCAAAATAGTCTTTGGATCCCACCATTGAAAGAATTTGTCCTGTTTTTGGATCCATAGCAACCAAAGCAGCATTATCAAACCCATAAACAAGACCAAGATTTTCAACTCCTTTTTTTATTTCTTCTTCTGCTATTTGTTGTTTTTCAAAATCAAGACTCGTAATCACACGCAACCCACCTTCTTCTACTTGTCTTTGTCCAAACCCGTACTGTTCTTCTAAAAGCTGTTTTACATAAAAAACAAAATGAGGAGCATGGATACTATCAATCCGAGCAATAAGAGAGATAGGTTCTTCTTCTGCAAGTTTTGCTTCATTTGAAGAAATAAATCCAAGTTCAACCATGCGGTTTAAAATCCAATTACGACGCGCCAGGAGAAGTTCGTGATCGTTTAACAGTGTGGTTGGGCGTTGTGGTAAAGCAGCAAGTATTGCTGCTTCAGAAAGAGTTAGTTGATTTACTGATTTACCAAAATAGTTTTCAGAAGCAGCTTGAATACCATAATTCGTTGATCCATAGGGAATTTCATTAAAATAAATTTGAAGAATTTCATCTTTCGTATATCGTCGCTCAATTTCAATAGAAAGAATAAGCTCTTTTATTTTACGAGAATATTCTTTTTCATTTGAGAGAATGGCATTTTTTACTAATTGTTGGGTAAGAGTCGATCCTCCAACGCGTTGCCCACGCAAGTTTAAAAAAACTGAACGTAGAATTCCTTTAATACTAAAGCCACTATGTGAACAGAATGATTTATCTTCGGCAGCAATAGTGGCTTGGATAGCAAATAATGGAATACCATTTGGGTCAGTAGTTGTTTCATTTATAGGATCACAAAAAGATTGTCCTAAACGTGCAAGGGTTCGATTTTCATCTCCATGAATTTCATAAAGAAGATGCTGACCAGTTCGATCGAAAATTTTTGTACTTTGACGAACCGACCGGGAAGAAAGACTGTGTGGGTCTGGAAGCCCTTGAGCATAGTAAAAAAATAAGGCAAGAACCCCAAGGGATGCAGATAAACAGAGAATAACTACCAAAAGAAGAATAATTTTAAAGTGTTCTTTTGAAATTATTTTTTTTCGTTGTTGTTTCCAGTGTTTTGCGTGTTGATACATGGTCATAATTTAACATGTTTGACTTGATTGACATTTTTTTTGATTTGTGATAAGATCATTATAACAAACTCCCAAGAAAGAGGAGTTTTTTGTTTGCTTTTTATGAACCCATTTCAACGTTTTCAAAAAACATATCTTAAAAAAGACTATCTTTTTGAAGGAATATTTTTTCTTTTAGTGAGTTTATTTGGAATTCATATGGTTTTTTTACCGTCTTTAGCTGCTTCTGAAATAATACGAGCAGAAGATATTAGTGATAAAAAAACTCTTGATTTAATGATTGCTTCTATGCAGAATGAAACAAGATCATTTGGATTACTACCTCTAGCAAAGACAAAAGAAGCAAAAAGATCTGTAGAAGTTATAATAACAGCTTATTCAAGTACGGTTGATCAAACAGATGATACTCCATTTATTACAGCTTCAAATACTACAGTTCGTCATGGAATCATTGCTACAAATTTTCTACCCTTTGGAACAAAAGTCAAATTTCCTGAATTATACGGAGATGAACTATTTATTGTAGAAGACCGTATGAATAAGCGTTATACCCATCGGGTTGATATTTGGATGCAAGAACGATCAGATGCGATCAATTTTGGTATTCGGAAAACAAAAATGGAAATTTTTCGATAATCAAGCAAAAGAAGAGCCAAGAGGCTCTTTTTTAGTTGATCCGTTTTGAAAAATTTGTTAAAGTCGTTTGTGTTTTATAAATAGAAAGAACTCAAGTTCTTCTATACATGGCCACGTGGTGAAGCTGGTTTAACACAGCGGTCTGCAAAACCGCGATTCGCCGGTTCAAATCCGGCCGTGGCCTCCAGCAGGAAAGAATATTATGAACCACATTTATCTCGACCATGCTGCTGCAACACCACTTAATCCTCAGGTCTTTGAAGCCATGAGGTATTTTTTTGATGGAAAAGAGTTCTATGGAAACCCTTCTAGTTTTCACACACCTGGAAAAGAGGCAAAAGATGTTATTGAAAAAAGTAGAAAAAATATTGCTGAAATTTTAAATTGTCGTCCAGACGAAATAATATTTACAAGTGGAGGAACCGAATCTGATAATCTTGCTATTTTAGGTGTTGCCAGGGCCTTAAAAGACAAAGGAAACCACCTGATAACAAGTACTATTGAACACCACGCTGTGCTTGAGCCAATGATTTTTCTTGAAAAAAAAGAAGGTTATAAACTCACTCGAATTTCTGTTACAGAAGATGGAATAATTGATCCAGAAGAAGTATTAAAAGCGATTGAACCGGATACTATTTTTGTTTCCATTATGATGGCTAATAATGAAATTGGAACAATTCAGCCAATTGCAGAAATTGGAAATTTAATTCAAAAATATCGATTAGAAAATCACTCTGAGTTTCCTTTATTTCATACAGACGCTTGTCAGGCAAGTGGATTTTTAGATTTAGATATTTCAAAGCTTCATGTGGATCTCTTAACGTTTAATGGTTCAAAAATTTATGGACCAAAAGGGATTGGGGTTTTGTACATAAAACGTGGTATTAAATTACAACCACTTTTATTTGGTGGTGGTCAGGAAAAAGGAATTCGCGCGGGAACAGAATTTGTTGCTGGAATTGTTGGGCTTGCTAAAGCTCTTGAACTTGTACAAAAAGAAAAAGTAAAAGAAAACGAACGTTTAATAATACTTCGCGACTATTTTATAACTGAAATTCTTAAGCGTATTCCAAAAACTCGCCTTAATGGAGATAAAACAAAACGTTTGCCCAATAATGTTCATATTTCATTTTTAGACATTGAAGGCGAAGCACTTTTGCTTTATTTAGATGCAGAGGGTATTTATGTTTCAACTGGATCAGCTTGCACAAGCACATCGCTTGAGCCAAGTCATGTAATCTTAGCGCTTGGTCTTCCAAGAGAAGTTGCTCACGGAAGCTTGCGTTTTTCACTTGGGAAGGGTACGACAAAAGAAGACATAGATACTGTTTTAGAAGTTTTACCGGGCGTTGTTAAAAAACTTCGTTCTATTAGTCCAGTAAGAGTAGAGGAAAAGTATTGGAATAGGGGGTAGGGAACGGTTTTAAACCGTTCCGTACAACACAATCGTTCCCTGTGTTATATGTCCCCGATATTAATTGTTAATATGAATCATACATCACCACCTATCCAACCCACTCCAGACGTTACAAACCAAGACAAAACAAAATCTTGGTTTTATTCAGATATTGTTAAAGATCATTTTTTTGAACCTCGTAACTTTTTAAAAAAAGATCCAGAGCCTGGACAATTTAATGGAATAGGAACATATGGATCTCCAGCTTGTGGAGATGAAATGAGGGTGTGGATTAAGGTTGATCCAAAGACTGAAAAGATAATAGATTTTAAATGGCGTACTTTTGGCTGTGGAAGTGCTATTGCTGCCACTTCTATGATTTCTGTTATTGCCACAGAAAATGGAGGAAAGACTCTTGAGGAGGCTAGAAAGATTCGTCCACAAGAAGTGATTGATCGTTTGGGGGGCTTACCAGCCAGAAAATTTCATTGTTCAGTTCTTTGTGATAAAGCCTTACGAAATGCAATTAATGACTATTATCGAAGAGTTGGTTTTTTTGATAAAATAGTATCAGAAGGAAATCGAATGATTGATAAAATTATGAAAGTGACAGATGAAGATATTGAAAAAGCTGTTCGTGAAGGAGCAAAAACACTTGAGGAAGTTCAAGAAAAAACAAAAGTCGGTGTAAACAATTCATCAGTTTTGCCAGCAGTAGAAGAGTTGATTAGATTTTATAAAGAAAAGTATTTTAATTCTTAGTTATTTCTTATGTCCATCATCAAAATTAAAGTTGATCCAGATCTTTGTATTGGAGCTGCTTCTTGTGTAACTGTTGCTCCAGAAACATTTGAATTAAATGAAGAAAATAAAGCTTGGGTATTAGACCATGGAAAAAATCCTGATGGATCTGTTTACGAACGGACAATAGAAGTTACAGAAGAAGAAAAAGAAAATATTATTTTAGCAGCGCAGTCTTGTCCAACTCTTGCGGTTTTTATCTACGACGAAAATGGAAAACAATTGTTTCCAGAGCAGTAAAATTATTTCTCGCTTTCTAACCGAGCTTTTAATAAAAAAATAGTTTCTGATTTTAGCTTGGCACATGTCCAATCTTTTTGTGGCTGTGTTAATGATTCTCCTAAACCAATGAGCAAATTACTGTTTTCAAATTTTTCCATTTGATTAATACATTTTTGCAATATCTCTTTAAATGAAATACAGGATCGTTTTTCTATAATTTCTTTATTGATTGGCCAATTATTTTTCAAAAAATACCAAACATCATAAATATCACGACTGGTTTTATTCATTCTTTCAAGCATTGCCATGAGTTTGTTGGCAAACATATCTTCCTGCACCATCACGAGCATAGAAATTCCAAGAAACGTCTTTACTTCAAATTTTGATCCAAAATTTTGTCTATTTACTTCAATTTTAATGTTTTGCGATTTAGTATCGTAGGAAATAACATTCAATAAATTAAATTTTTTGATTTTGGAATCAATCACCTTGCCATAACTTTTAGCAATTTCTTGGATTTTTTCAAAAATTATTTGCTCCTTGCTCTCTTCTAGTAAATCAAAATCTAAATCAAAAGAATCCCTATTTAAACCATAGAATAAATGAGCGGCTGTGCCACCTTTAAAACCTAAATATGGGGCTATAAAAGCATTAGAAAAAATATCTTTTAAAATTTGTAATAATATATTTTTGTGTTTGGGATAATCAACAGTCATAAATTTTAATTTTTAGCACTTTTAAAATAATCATTCACTTTTTTTTCCATTTTTTTATTATTGTAAATCGGCAAAATTTGAAATACCTTTTCCCAATCTAATGGGTTTAAATTATCAAAATAATAGTTTTTACTAATATAAAGTCTATCGAGGAATGCCCTCTCTTTAGTCGCAATAGCTATATTGCCCTGGTGTTCTATACCATAAATATTACTTAATATATCGCCTTTGATACGAATAAAGGATATTTTTTGTCCGTCCACCTCAATATCTCTGGTAACATACGAAGCAATAAAAATACTCTCATATTTTTGAAAGTTAATTCCTGTTCTAGTTAAAACCGTTTCAAAGCTAATATAGGAAGGGGTATAAATTCTAGTGGCCAGTTCAAAACGATCATAATTTTTATCTTTTGCATAAAAGCCACGGCGCAGTCTTATTAATTTTCCGGCTTTAGCATATTTATTCAATCTAACTGCTATTTTTTGTTTTCTCTCCTCACCCCATAGTAAGACAACATCTTTAACCGAAAAGATACTTTTGGATGATCGGAGTAAAACTTCCAAATATTCTCCTTTCTTGGGTTTTCTATCCATATTTTTACTGTTGTTTACTTTAAAAGTCATTTACAGTTGTAATTATATTCTTTATAGTTTTTCTTTGTCAATTTTTTTACTTACAAGTATTACTAATAAGCTACAAGCTAATTCTTACAACTTTTGTTAATATTCATTGACAAATTTTAAAATTTATGGTATAAATAGTCTAACTTGGGATTATTGTGTTTATAGTCGGAAGCGGAGAGCGAATAGCGGAGAGCGTTCATAGACGAACTCCGAACTCCGATCTCCGATATCCGAACTCCGGACCCAAGGAACAAGCGCCAGAGCCATTTGGCTAAAACCAAAGGAACGGCCGGCGCTACGTTCCTTACAATTTTTATTTTGGGAGGTTCCTGTGAGTTTTTTCACTGAGGCGGAGGCCTTACTCCGCGACCTTGCTCCGGATGTGCTCCGGGGCGAGGCGAACGATCGTGTAATGGAACGGGTGCGTCAGCACCCGATGTTTGCGAGACTTTCTGTCCACGTCCGTGGAATGCCACATTGGTTGCTCCGGATGATGTCCGGAGTGGTAGTGTGGATTTTTTCCAAAGGGCATGGCAGGTTGACCGGCAGGGCTCTGACTCCGGCCCAAAAGGCCATGATCGGAGCGTTTTTGGACGGTGTCATTGAGGGGGTAATTGACGCAAGTCATAACCCTCAGCCACCGTCTCCACCACCTCAGCCGGCAGGACAACCACAACCCGCGGCTGGTGCCGCAAACGGAGCCATTATGACACAGGAAGAAAAAGCAAAGCAGTTGCTCGACGGGCTCCGTGCGCGTGCGGAGAGGTCGGGAGATTTTAGGGCATTTTTCAGAATGATGGAACTCGGTGGGGATGTGTATCGATCACCAGAAGATGCCGACAACCACCTTTATGAATCTCTGGCAAATTACGCGCCGGAGACGATTGAAGCCATGTTGTTAGCAACACTCGGCATGGACATCAAACATGCTAAGGCGATGATTCTCGGGACGACAAGCAGCCTGGCCGGAAACCAGCCTGATCCGCTCACTGGGGGAATGGACGCGGTCTTCGGATTTGGAGCCAAGTTGCTCCGGTGTCCTGGGAAGTTGTTGTTGATTTTGGTTGTTGTTGCAGTGGTTTTCGGCTACGTCGGTTATATATTTTTCGACGGCTACGGCAACAACATGGTCGCCTGGTTCAGAGCTCTCATGGGCACCGATGCCCTTGCAGAGCTCGTGACTGGTTGGGGGGTGATTAAGCCCCTCCTGTTATTCGTGCTTCCGCTGGGACTGGTGTCGGGCGTGGTGGTGAAGTGGATTTCGAAGAAAGAAGTGCCGAAGATCGTTTTGGCGCTGATTCTATCGACTTCCATTTCGATCGCGAGCCTGATCGCGGTTGGGTTCATTTTGATCATCGTCGGGGCCGAGCCGGTTCAACGGATTTTGGTTCTCGGCGGGGTCTTTCTGACCTCGATGGGCGGCTATCTATACTGGTGCTATGGTCACCCAGAGGCGTGGAAAAAAAATTCGTTTTGGAAAGCCACTGGGACGATCATGTTCGGCGGCCTTCTGGCGATTGCTGGAATTTCATGGTGGCTGAAGACACAAAGTTACTTTGGATTCTCAAAGATCACGGGGTGGTTTTCCGACTTCGGAATCCTGGTGGCCCTGGTTCCAGTTTTTCTCGCGGTTGCGGTTGGACTTGTGGTTCTCGCCTTGAAAGCCAAGAAAGAAAGCAGGACAAAGATGCTGGCATGGGCTGGCGGTTCGTTTGTTCTTTTTCTTCTTTTTGGTCTGATATGGTGGGGATTTCACAAGCCGTTGACCAGAGCTGGCGAAATCGCGGCCAAAGCTCTGGAGACCGAGGTCGAAACGTGGGATGACACTCCCACGCCGATCCCCCCCGCGGCCGCGACGACGCCCGCCCATGCCCCTCCGGCCAGTTCTAGGGTCACTGCTCATTCCTCCTCGGGTTCTGCTGCCGCAGACGATGCACGGCGTCGTGAAGCAGCCGAGCGCTTCTATGAAGCAGCTCGGAAAAACCCGGCCTCTCGCCACTATACCGGTGCCAAATAAAAAAACTGACCGACCATGAAAGTGGTTGGTTTTGTTTTTAATATAACTTGTAAAAAATTTTTTATTACCTCGCGAATGGTTCCATGCCAAAAATATTTTTTTTATCTTTTAAAGTAATCACCTTACGTTTTTTTAAAATTTCAACGAGAGAACAATTTTTTTTGTCTGCTTTACGAGCAAGTAAGACAAAATCTCCACGAAAGTCATCGAGTTTATTATCAACATGATCAAATATATCATGTTTTGTTTTTGCTAAATCTTGCTTGGCAGCCATTTGTGATTCTATATTATCTATTCTTAATTCTATGTTTTCAAAACGTCTTTCGGAGATCAGAATTCGGAGAGTGTTTGGGAAAGTAAGAAAGCTAAAAAAGCTTTGTTTCTATTGTTTCCAATCTTTGTTACTATTTATTGACAAAAAGTATTTTTTATGATATATTGGTTTGTTCTTTAAAAAAATAGCTATTCTGGGTGGAGTGGGGGTAAATTGGGAAAGAATGTAGAGAACGGTTTTAAACCGTTCTTTGGAATTCGAATAGAAAATTCAATATATCTATTCCACTCAGGATGGCTATGATTGATTAACCCAAATAAAGAGGAGGTGCCGCATGAAGCGGCCGATTTTTCTGGTTCTGGTTTTGTTTCTTTCCGCATGTGTGACGGTTCGAACTAATCCTCTGACTGGAGAGGCTGAGATCGGGGGACTGACGACTCCGCGAGGAGCATCAATAGTCCTCCGTGCGAAGACTCATCAGGAAGCGGTTCGGGATAACAACCGGCTGGCTCAGCAGGCGTCTCGTAGAGGTGACCCCGTGTCCCTTAATGAGACAACTGGCAGCTCGTCGGTTTCCACCGGGGTTCAGTACCCAGGGTACAGCTATGATTATGGGCTTGTTCCTGGTTCAGAGACCGCCGCGTCAGCTTCGATCCTCGCGGATCTCATGAACCTTCCTGCTCAAATTCAGGAGGTGGATCGAAGAGCTCGTAGGGCGGAAGAGATCGGGACGCAGAACGCGGTAGAGCTCGACGCCATAGGGGAGACTGTTTTCCCTGAGGAGCCGAGCGGTTCAAGGTAGTGTCCGGCAGTGGATGTCCACGGCCGGCGGATGGTTTTCCAAAATCCGCCGGCCATGCAGTGTGCGAGGCCGGTTTTGTAGGTACGCGTCGTAGGGAACAGTTTGAAACCGTTCCATACAACACAATCGTTCCGTACGACGCAAGGAGAATTTAGATGAATAAGAAAAATATCGGCCTCGTGGTGGTAGTGATTTTTTTCTCGATGGTTCTGTCTGGATGTTTTGGTCGTTCGATCCGGCGGGGCGATGTAGACACGCAGGCTCTGGGTGTGGCGCTTCAGGCCATGTCGCAGTGCGGCTATAGGAAGGACTCTAGGCAGGCTGTTGAGGCGTGCCTTGAAACCATCCAGAGTCCATGCGGCGATGACGCACTCTGCGTCATTCTCTTCAAAGAGAAGAAGGACAACGTCCTGCTTCGGTGGGATAGTCTTTTTTCTGAAGATGACGGAGCAACGCAGACCCGATCTGCCGCCTCCCGCCCCGCCCTCCCCCCAGGGCAGTCGCTCCAGCCAATCTCCGGGGGATTTTCCGTGACCCGTCCTGTCCCCCCGGATCCGTCCGGGTTGGTGTACACCTCTCTGTCTGCTCTGGAACGAGTGGTCGGAACTGATTATGAGGACTGTCGAACTTGTCGGAAGGTTCAATACAGTTCTTTTGGTCAGCCGGTCATCGTCAGGATCAACGGCGAGCCCGCACCGGCCGTTCGCAATCCGTACGGACAATCGCGAAGTGATCTTGTCTGTGCGGATATCGACGGAAACGGGACAGGGGAAATGGTTCCGGTTTCACCTGCGGACGCAATGGTCTATATCTATGGAGGGCCACAAGCCCCACCGGATGTGAAGATTTTGCGACTGCAGGCAGATCGGACCATCCGGCCCCCGGCGACCCAGCCCGCTTTGGCTGGGAGTTGTTACTCTGTTCGTGACGAAACGAACCATCCGAGCACGGCCGCTCGGAGTATCACGATTCAGTGAGCAAAAATCGGCCGAACGCGCCCGGGTTCTTCCAAAAGAAGACCCGGGTTTTGTTTAGACGTAGGGAACGGTTTAAAACCGTTCCCTACGTACGATGCAACCAAAAAGACCTGAGGTATTTTTCCTCAGGCCTTTTTAATATCTATCAAATAAATCTATGCAGTTGCGGCTGTGGTAAGAGCGGTAATAACAAAGTTAGCAATGGCGTAAGCAGCAAGAATAATAATTATTCCAATAATAGATTGGGTAATAAGCTTGATAGCAGTTTTTGTTTTTTCTGCTTCACCCTTGGAAGTTAAATACATTACTCCAGCCCAAATGAGCATACCAACAAGCACAATACCCAAAATACCAAGAACCACGTTAATAATATTTCCAACAAGTGTTGGTAGATTGGCTTGAGTTCCTGTTTGAGTTCCAATCGTTTGAACACTTTTTTGTGCTCCTGTAAGCCCTGATTCAAATCCGCTAGTATTGGTGGTAGAACTTGTTGCTAAAACCATTGATAAAGGGAAAAACAGAAATACCTGGGCAAGAGCAATTACTGTAAGAAAAAATTTGCGCATAATTTTTAGAAGGAAATAAGAAATTAAGAAGTTTATGATCCGTACACGCTTACAAGCGCACTGATAACAAAGTTAGCAACCGCATAAGCTCCAGCAATAAGCACCATTCCCATGACAGCGGTTTTAATAATTTTCATGGCTTTTTTGGTGGTGTTTTCATCTCCTTGAGCAACTAGATAAAGAATACCTGCATAAACAAGCAGAAGGACAAACGCAATACCAAGCGCTCCCAAAAGAACAGATATAAGCTCTCCCGTTACCGTATAAATATCTTTTGAGGTAGTAGAAAATCCGGCTTTATTTGCGGCTTGATCTACTCCATTTAAGATACTTTCTGCTGCACTGTTTGTTGCCAAACGTACAGAGGAAGGGAAAAGGGAGAAAAGTAAAGACATATCATTAGCTGCCACTTACAGCTGTTGTAATTGAATCTAAGACAAATGAAGCAATGGCATAAGCCGCAAGAACAATGATGATTCCAATAACTCCATAAATAATTAAGTTCTGAGCTTTTTTCACCTGCTCTTCTTTTCCACCAGCAATCATCCACTTAAATCCTCCAAAGATAATAAGACATACTGCAACAACACCCAAGAATCCAAGCATTACACGGATGATGCTTGCAATTGTAGTGGCAAGATCTTGATTTCCAAGACCAGAAATACTAGCAAAATCATCGCCCGTACTTAAATCTCCAAACATATCATCAGAGTCAATGGGGCCTGTGTCTGTGGTGGCTGATGGAGTTGATGGAGTTGTTGAATCAGTCGCTAGAGCAAAAGGAATAGAAATAGGCATAAGCCCAAGCCCAAACACAAGCGCTCCAATAGTGAGCACAAAGAAACCTCTTTTCGCCTGCAAAAGCAGATCACGGAGTTTTTTCATAAAAAAAGATAAAAATTATTTTTTTAAAAAAGTGGCTCTAGTATAACATTTCTTGTAAACAGGGAAAAGAAAATAGGGGAAATTTTAGATAGGAGATCCTGTTGTTAGTGCCTTGATAACAGCTGTTACAACAGTATAAGAGGAAAAGATTACCACAAGGCCAATAGCTGCCCACACAAGAGTTTGTCGTCCACTAGCAATGCGTTTTTCAGCTCCTCCAGAAGTAAGCCATAAAAATCCACCCCAAACAAACATAAGAAGAGCTAAGGCTCCAGATACTCCCAAAAGAACGCGAATTATATATCCAATAAGAATAGGAATACTGTCCGAAACAAGTGGATTTTGTAATCCACCTGCAGCAAAAGTTTCTAGTGGAAACAAAATCAATAAAAATAAATAAAAGAAAAATAATTGTTTATAAATATTCATAAATATTATTATTGAGGTAATTGACCGGAATTTGTACTTCCTGATTGTAACGGGTTTGTGACAAAGCTAAATGTACAACATTGAACAGTATCTATCCCTGGACAAAGGTTTTGTTGACAACTTACACTTTGATAATTTTCTTGCAATTTAATTGTATTATATTGCTCGCCATTTATCTCAATACACATTGTCTGTTTTGTGACTGTACCTGTTGATACGTTTATATTTTGTAATTCACACAAAGATGTACATCGGCCATCTACACAACGACTATTAAGATCACAAGCTTTATTATCAGTTCTATCAGTTCCATCACAGATAATATAGGCATTTGAAATGGTTGGAAGTTCTCCACGGCGAAGAACAGATTCAAGAGTTTTAATACCAGCGTATGAAGCCAGCACAATCACAAGACCAATAGTTGAGATACGAAAAAATCCCCATCCTTTTTCTACAAGTTTTGAATTTCCATGGGAGGCCATTAAATAGATTCCTCCAAGAATATACATTAGAAAAACAAGAGATCCAACAATGGCCAAAATAAAATTGGAAATATTATAAAAAACTTGCTCCATATCACGGATAGCGCAATTACCCTCATCAAAACATTCCCGACAAACTCCTTCAAGGAAACGTCCTGCTTCTTGTTGGGTAACAGTTCCTGACCCACATTTATTAGTTTGTGAATCTGCCCATGAAACAGATGGAAGAATAAGAATACCAATAGCCAACCAAACAGAGATTCGACGAAAAAAGATCATAGTGTCTGATTTATTTTATTTTGCGCGCGAGAAAAAGCTTCTTGATATGGAGATCCACTAAGAATTTCATCAATAAGATCAATAAGAGCTTGCTCAGCCACAGGAGCATTTTTTCCATGATACCAACTTTTTGCAGTTAAAATTTGATTTACAAAAACAGAAAGATACTCCTCTTCTATTTGACTACTTATAAGATCCCGCCTAGCAGTAGGTTTTCCGGATTTTTCCAAATAGGTTTTGGCGCGATCTTTGCTTGTAGCAAATTCAATAAAATCCCAAGCCCATTTTTGATTTGGGCTTGCTTTTGAAACAGTTTCTACCCAATAATTAGCAAAGTTTACCACTCGACTTCCTTCAATTTGAGGTAGGGCAGTTACACGAATATCAAGTTTAGGAGCTTGAGTTTTAAGCAAGGGAAGATGATAGGCATAGCCAAAAAAGAATGCAGTTTTTCCAGAAACGAAAGCATCAAATGAATTGGGTTGTTCTTGATTCCAGGTATAGACTTCTTTGAGAGGATTAGCAAAATCCGTATAAAAACGCATGGTATCCATACCAGGAGTTCGTCCATTTTGTTCGGTTCCAAAAATCGCTTGTCCCTGACTTCCTGTTATTTCAGTTCCGCTTTGTAGCATAAGCACAGAAAGCAAATCACTTGCTCGTTCAATATTTTTTCCAGTTCCAATAGCTGCCCCTGATTGAAGAATGTTTCCAACAATATCCAAGCGAGTTATTTTTTTAACTGCTTCTTGAAAAGCGCTCCATGTTTGGGGTGGATTAGCAATACCAGCGGCATTAAGTAGTTCTGAGTTGTAATACAAAGCCAGGGTATCAAGTGCAAGTGGTAGACCGTAAATTTTTTCATTTTTGACTACATCCTCACTAACCACATCAACATAATTTTTTTTAAGTTCTTGAATGCTTGTGGTTTTTCGTTTTTGAAGTTCTGTTACTTTTTCTTTTTTAATAGTTCCTTTAATTTGAGTAAATGGAATACTTACAGTTGATGGAAGTGGGGCAATAAGATCGGTATACCCAAAAATCCAAGTATTATGAAGAGAAAAAATATCCGGACCAGTACCCCTGGCAAGGGCTTGAATTAGTTCATTTTCATATTCTTCAATACGCAGTCGCTTATAATCAAAAGAGACATTTGGATGGATTTTTTGATAAGCCATCATAATGTCTTCAAATGTATCTGGCCCATCAAAAGTACGCCATATTTTAATTTTAACAGGCTTATTTCCTTCTATTTCAACAGCCGACGGCCCACCACAACCAGTTGTAGTAAATATAATTGTTAAAAGAAGAAGCCATAATCCAAAACGCTGTAAGAACATATATTTAAGAAAAACGTTTTTTTAGATATGGCTTAAGTTTTTTTTGCATATCTGGGTGTCGAAGGCCAAGTTCAATTTGCGCTTTAATAAATTCAAATTTATCACCACAATCATATCTGTGTTCACTCATAACAACACCATAAACAACCCGTTTTTTTTGCAAATATGTTTTAAACACATCCGCAAGACGAATTTCTCCATCTTTTCCTGGAGATTGATTTTGAAGCAAAGAAAAAAGTTCTGGGGTTAAAATATATCTGGCGGCCACAATCAAAGATGATGGAGCTTCTTTAATAGATGGTTTTTCAATAATTGTATCTACTTGCCAAATTTGCTTTTCAATTGGTATTCCACCAATTACTCCATAACGAGGTGTATCTTTTTTAGGAACATTCCAAAGTCCAAGCACAGGATCATGATATTTTTCATAAACTTCCATAAGTTGTTTAAGGGCGGGTTTTTTTCCAGCAAGAATATCATCTCCAAATAAAACCGCGACTGGTTCATTTGGATCAATAAATGGAAATGCACAAAGGACAGCGTGCCCATCTCCAAGTGGTTTTTCTTGTCGCACAAATGCAAATTTTGCAAGTTTTGCAATTTTTTTAATTTCCTCTAATTCTTTGAGTTTATTTTTTTGTTCAAGTCGATATTCAAGTTCAAAATTGCGGTCAAAATGATCCTCAATAGCCCGCTTACCATTGGAGGTTACAAAAATAATTTCTTCAATACCAGAAGCAATTGCTTCTTCAACAATATATTGAATAACAGGCTTATCAACCACACATAGCATTTCTTTTGGTTGAGCTTTGGCCGCTGGAAGAAAGCGGGTTCCAAGACCAGCAACAGGGATAATCGCTTTTCTAATGGGCATACAAATTAAGAAGATCAAAATGAGTTTACAAGGTTTTAGTATAACGAAAAATTGACAAATCAGCCAATGTTGGTGTTTAAGAAAATGGTTATATTAGATTTAACCACGGTAAAAAATAAAACCAAGATATCCAAGATATAATAAAATAAAAAGAATGCCCTGCCAGCGATCGAGCACGTGTTTTTTTCCAATAAACATATAAATAAACAAAAGAAACATGGCAATAATTCCAACAAACATATCAATATTTATTTTCGGATCAACTGGAAGTGGACTAATAATAGCCGTAACTCCTAAAATCCAAAAAATATTAAAAATACTTGATCCAATAATGTTTCCAATAGCTATTTCATGCTCTTTATGAATTGAAGCAATAATGGAAGTAACAAGTTCAGGCAAGGAAGTTCCAACAGCCAAAATAGTAAGACCCATAAATGTTTCTGATAATCCTAATATTTGAGCAATCTTTACTGCATTATCAACCAAAAAACTTCCACCAATAAAAAGAAAAATTATTCCAAACAAAACAAATAAACTTGATAAAAAATGGGAGTAAGTAGTTATTTTTTCAGCTTCTCCCTTATTTTTTGCTACCCCAAAAACATAAAATAAAAATATAATAAAAAATGCCAAAAGAGAAAATCCATCAGTTCTGCTAATTAAATTAAATGGAAGAGAATCAAAAAGAGCATCGTTTCCAATAAGGTAGAGAAGAAGCATGGCAAGCAAGGCAAATGGAATTTCTCTCCAAACAGTTGTTCCTTTTACAGAAAGCGGATAGATAATTGCAGATATACCCAGAATTAGAAAAACATTTGAGATATTACTTCCAACAATATTTCCGATTGCCATTTCTGTAGATCCTTTAAAAGCCGCAAATAAATTAACAATAAGCTCAGGCGAGGAAGTACCAAAGGCAACAATTGTGAGGCCAATTACCAGAGGAGTTACCCCAAGCCTTCTGGCGAGCGAGGCAGATCCTTTTATAAGTAACTCAGCTCCAATAATTAAAACCAATAGTCCAATTAGTAAAAAAAAACCCAAAGCAAGCATAGGCATCTAAATCGTCGAACTTAAATAAATTCAATATTTTGTTTGTATTATAAAATATAAACAAAAAATAATCGAATTGCTTTTTCCTAGACGTAAACTTTACACCACCCCCAGTATTTATGAGTTTATTTTATAGTTAAAAATTAATTTTTATCACGACGATTTAACACCCTATCCAGAAATTATCCTGGCGGGGACGATGCCCGGAACTTTGAACCAAAACCACGGCTCAAATTCGAGAATCTTGATAAAAGTATACAGAAACTAAGGGCTATCTACAAAGTTTATCCTGAATGGTTCGAGGTACCGAAACCAAAATCGAATAGAGGGCAGAATGCGGTTGATTATTCGATTTCGTGTTAATGAGACAGATACACACTACACGATAATTTCTTCGCCGATGACTAGTTTTTGTACGAAATGCTCTAATTGCTTCTTCGTTTTTCTTGTGTCTTCGTGCAACTGGATAATGTTTTTATATATATCTGCAATCTCGATTTTCCGGCGTTCAGGGAAAATTGGAAATGGAATTTCCAGAAATTGATTTGCTTTCATTTCTTTCATTTTTGATCCTATAGACAAGCCGGAACAATACTCGCGCATATACTGACAATTCATAAAACAAGACATAAACGAAAGGTCGAGATCGGAATATCCGGCGACCCTGTAAATACCTTGATTGTGATGTGCTTTGCCATATAAACTTACGTCATAAAACATCGCAATTCCTACATATTCACCTCGTCCTCCCCGCGAAGTCCTATTGACCAACAACATTGCATTTTTATCGAGATTGTTTTTGTCGCAAGTTATCCGTTCTTTGTTTCCTATCGTTCCAAAATCTGTAATGTTTGTTGGTGTAATCCAAAGATATTTTAGGTCGGCTCCGCCACCAAAAACCCTTTTCTTTGGGGTACTACCACTTTTCACTTTTTTTGGATCAAGAAGATGAAAACCGCCTTTGTAATTTTTGATAAGAAAATCTATTTTTTTGAATCGTTTGCTGTAAGTACCTGTATCTAAACGCGAATTTTCTCCGATTTTTTTCAAAGTCGGGTATTCATAATGAAAAGTGTTTGATTTTTGGTTTGCCAATTCTTTTTCGATTAGCTGATTCAATAATTCAGATTTTTCTTTAACACTCTTTTCTTGAGCAATAATTGAAAGGACTAAAGATTCGATATGCTTGATTACCTCATCCTTGTTTTTTTGATTTGGAAAAGGAATTTCGCAATCAAGAAATAGAGTTTTTGCGTGTTTTATAGTTGTGCCTCTTGAAACCAAAAAAAGAAGTTGTGTTTTAAAAAATTCACTTTTAAGCAAACCAAAAATATAATACTTCTGCTTTGTTATGGGCAATCTATAAATTCCACCGGAAATCATGTGTTGCGGATAATCCCGATCAAGAATTATTACCTCACCAATGTTTGAATCTTTGGAAATCAGAACATCGCCCTCTTTTAGCCCAATCTTCTTAAAACTTGTTGGCAGTACCGGAACAACACTTTCAGGAGAAAAAGAAGGCAAAAAAGATTCTGGTTGTAATCCTTTTGTTCTTATGAATTGAAAGGGCGAATGTGTAATATAGCTTTGTGAGCCGACCTCAATACCTTTGTCTGACGGTTTCAAAGGGCGATCCAGTAATTCACGCAACGAGACGCTATTTTTGTTCGTGATTCTAACTCCCTTGTATTGAGAAGCCGAAAACGAGTAGCCCTTTGAGACTACTTCCTTAGTCGAAATTTCAGTTGGCACTCTGACATATTCCATATTATTTTTCTTTGTAAAAAAGGTCTTGCAAGGATTTTTCCTGTCCTAAGCACCAATCTCTAAATTCTTGAACTGTGCTTGAAAATTCCTCGTCCAGCAATGGTCGTCCCTCCTTGTCTGTTTCAACCTCAAATTTTTCGTCGTTTATTTTATAGATGGGAACGAAATGCTTAACGCGCTTTATCGTTTTCACTTCATAACCAACTTTCTGAATATCTTTGACGAAAATGCTGTATCCGTTTTCATTTAGCTTTTTCAATTCTTTTTCCGTAGGTTTATATGCCACGATAACAGTTGTGTTAACGCCAGTATCAGCAAAAACATTTGATGGTAAATCAAAGAGTGCCACAACACGCATTTTAGACATTAACCATTTTCTAGCATTCCCCCATCTCTCAATCGAAGCAATAGAGTTAGATAGGACGATACCAACACGACCATTCTCTTTCAAAATGCGATAGGCGTTTTCAAGAAAAACAAGTCCGAGATCAATCCACCCACCATTTCGTGCGGTGTGCCATAATTCGTACATTTCAATAATGTCTTTATCTTTTTGTGTTTTTGGTTCAAATTTTCTATCTTCACCGAAAGGCGGATTTGTTAAAACAACATCAAATTTTTTCAATTCTGTGTAATCATCCCAGTTATCCCAATCTCCAGCTTTGTGTTTTGCGGGGATTAAACTAACCAACTTTCCGTCCTTATCAAATTTATGGGTGATTGATCCGTAACCCGGACTAAATTCAATTTTTGCGTTGCCGTCCCCGTTAAGAAGCATGTTTAGCTGTGCCAACATCACCATTTGAGCGTCATTGTCTATTCCATGTATGTTTTTATCATCCATTTTTCGATCCGACTTCACATACGATATTGAGAGAAAATCGCCACTACCAACTGTCGGGTCGGCCATAGTGTCCGTAATTTTTGGGTTTACAATGTCCACGAGAAAATTGATCAAGGGGATAGGCGTTAAGAATTGCCCCTTTTCCGATTTTGTAAAAGCGTTAGCAAAGCGGTAGAAAATTAACTGGTACAGATCAGTCGTGCTTGAACGAGTAAAACTATAATCTTGTAAGTTATAAACTATTGAGCCAACAACAGCGACATGCCCCTCACTTTTCCAGTCGATGGTTGAATTGCTCAAAATGACTTTGTAGGTTGATTCTGCTTGTGCTTTTAGGCCTTGTATTCTCTTGATGAAATTTTGGACATTATCATCATTTAGCGTTCTAAAATCCCTCTCGTCCTGCTCAATATAGAATTTGAGTTTGTGTATATCCCGATTCTCTTCTTCCTGAATATAGTATTTGAGCAATTCATTTTTCTTTTCGTCGAAAATTTTCAAAGCGATTAACTGCAACAAAATTTCATAACCACGCTGGTTGAGCATACTGATTTTGTCGAGTGTCCGCAAAATATCGGAAATTGCCTGATTAACTTGCGTGCTAAAAACACCAGTAATGACATCAAGGTCATTAACTGTTCGAGCTGATCTATCAATTTTTACATCAACAATTCTTTTTTTAAGTTGCTCAAATGACGGGATTTTTCGAAATTCGTCCGGCAAGTGTAAGGAAAGTTCTTTTGTTGAACTATTTTCGCCTTTTAGGTTGTACGATTCATCCAAGCGAATAAATTTTCCTTGCTTCTTTTGGAACAAAAATAATCTTTCCGTATCATAAAGCACACCCAAAACAAAATCATTTTCAGATTCTTTTATGGCAGGTTTGAGTTGCTGATTGTAAACTGTTTCAACATCTTTGCCGTCCTCTTTTTTGAATTCAATAACGGCGATAAGATGTTGCCTTAACCAATCCAACGATCTTTGATCTTTTTTGGTGATCCAATTTTTATATGTCTCAAACCATTCAGCATCATCAAAAATTGCACCATCAAATTTAATGGGGGCAGAATTTTTGTTTCCTTTAGGAAAATAAACTTCTGAACCAATAAAATCCTTTTGATAAAGACCTGAATTAATCAGTCCATAGAAAAATTGCCACTTATAGTATTCCTCATTCGGAGTATTTTTCACTCCCTTGATTTTTATTTTTTTGCCAATTTCCAAATTCACAGGCAAAAAAGCGGTCAGCTCATTCTTTATTGAAAAATCTTTATCGAATTTTTGCTTGGCCTCAAAAAAAGTTTTCATATTTGTAATGCCAAAATTATATAAAAATTCTGCATATCTTAATTTTAGCAATATTGCTCAAAAAAAGATAGTAGTGGATTTTGAGCCTTATTTTACTTTGGTTCAAAGTTGCCAATCTGGCGGAGGGGGTGGGATTCGAACCCACGGTACCTTTGCAGGTACACTTGATTTCGAGTCAAGCGCCTTCGACCTCTCGAGCCACCCCTCCGTTTATATGTAGATGAACTTAAAGAACTTGATGAACTGGAGGAACTTTTTAGCATAACATTATTCAGCTTTGCCTTTCGAAAAAGTTCTTCAAGTTACTTAAGTTCTTCAATTTCTTTTTTATAGAGCTTAGATGTCAGCTAATAAAAAAGCAAGACCCCGTGCGAGTTAAGGAGTCGTGCTTTTTGTCTCGACACGAGGTTCATTGTCCACACCTGAAATTCGGTGTAGGAAGATTTAATACACAACCACACGCTGCGGCAGATGTAGCGGCATAAAGAAGATAACAAATCTCAGATTCAGTCCACCTAACTTTTCTTGAAAGCTGAATGAACCGAAAGATCTGCTCCCATTGGACAATATTTCGATTCGGCAGTTCATTATCTTTTTGTCCGTTTGCGACACAGTCGACGCGGTAGAGCGCGTCTTTGGAATCCATATAGCCATCCTGAGTCTTTTTAAAAAAAACAGACAATATAGAATAAAAGGCCACAAGATCCATTGCCGCCTCCTTGAAGTGGTTGAAACAAAGAACATGAAATTAACATTAAGATGTTTCTGTTGACCCGTCAATGAAAGAGTGTTTTTGTTTTGTGTTTAAATAAAATATAGCTAAGATTCCCATTGTAAGCATAGCTAGATCGTTTTTAAAATAAGGCACATCAACAAGCCCGTGTATCATTATTTCAAGAAGTACAGAAAAGCAAATAATAGATATCCAGCGTTCTTGTAAAGGATATTTTGTTGATTCAATAAATAAAGCAAGTACTTGCGCCATAAGGAGAATAAACGCCGCAAGCCCGACCAAACCAAGTTCTGTCCAAATATTTAAAATAATATTATGGGGGTATTGAAAAATTTCAATTTCCGGATGAGTGTGATAGGGAATCACTTTGGTTGGGTAACCAGAAAGCCCAGCCCCAAACAGCCAATGATTTTTTAAAAGTTCAACTGTTTCTTCCCATTGTTTTAGGCGTACTGTGCCAGAATAATCTTGAAAGGTTATTTTTTGAAAAAAAGGTACATGAAGGGCTGGAAGAGAAAGAAGAACAATTGCACAAATTATTGCAAATGGAATAGTTATTTTTCTAAGATCGCGAATAAACCAAGAAGAAAAAAGAATCGTTCCCACAACCGCCCCCCAAGCTGCTTCTGTTTTTGAGAAAAAAATTGCCATACTTCCAAAAATAAACACGCTTATCCAGAAACAAAAAAGCCAAATCGATTTTTGGCCATTTTGCAAAAATTGTTTTATTAATCGTGTACTTTCAAAAAAACTAATCATAAGAGCAGGCCCTATAAAAAGTCCAAGCGCGTTTGGATAGGGAAAGATACTTGTTATTCGACGTTCAACATCCCAAGGAATAGGAATCGATAAACCAGTGAGAAACTGAACAATTCCAAAAAGAGAAATAAACAAAGCGCTTACTCCAAAAGATATAAATAAATAAGAAATGTTTTCTGATTTTTGAATGACAGATCGAATGATCAGAAAAAAAATGATTGGTTCTAGAAAATAACTTTTCCAAATTCCTAAAGCTGTAAATATATTTGGAGCCACAAATAAACTAATACTTGCAGCTAAAAATAGAATGATAAGTGGTACAGGGAGAAGAAGCTTTTGTTTTTTCCATTCAAATCGTTGAATAAACCAAATTAGAAAAAGCACCCAAAAGAGCATTTCAAGCAAAGTAGTTGGTAAACCAAAAATAGTTATCCGAAGAAGATAGGTTGGTAATAAGCCAAAAAATAAAATCGTTGCTTGTTGAATATCTTTCCAAGCAATAATTCCAAAAAGAAGGACACAGATAAATAACAAAAACAGATATAACATAGTTTAACCTGTCTGTTTGTAAAAGAGAGATTTAATTGTTATAAATTTTACCCCACCAATACTTAAAAGAATAAGAATATAAAAAAGAGTCCCAAGTGTAATTTGAAGCAAAACAGGCCAAGCAGGTAAAAACATAAGGAAAACGTACATAATAATACTCGCCAAAAGAACTTTAAATAAAACAAGAAGATTTGGATAAATATGTGTTGTACGAACAACCATTATAAAAGTAAGGACTCCAATAAGAAATTCAGAAAAAAGTGTCATGCCAGCGGCTCCCCAAACCCCAAAACGTGGGATAAATATAAGATAGCCGATAATAGTTAAAAAAGCAGTTAGAGCATATCCTGGAGCCATTGATTTTTGTTTTTCAATTGCAACTACCGTGTGTCCATAAAGAGAACTAATAAAAAGTCCAAGAGTGGCAATAATAAGAATACGTAGAATGGGGCCTGAATCAACAAATTCATCTCCACCAATCAGAACAGAAAGTGGGGTGGCAACTGCTTGGGCTCCAAATACAATAGGAATTGCAAGAATCATAAAAAAATCAAAAGCCTTTTGAAGGAAACGAGCGAAATCGGCTTTATTTTGTTCTTTCCAAAATAAAGTGAGCGATGGCAGAAGCAAACCCATAAGCATCACAGGAATCATAGTGACAACATCAATGATTTTGTAGGCAATTCCATAAATACCCACAACCGCTTCTGAACGAAAGGCTGCAAGAAACATAATGTCGCCTTTTAAATAAACCAGATTACAAATAGTTGATAAACCAATTGGCCAACTGCGATGAAAAGCCTCTTTCCAAAGATCTTTGTCAAAACTTGGTCGAATTTTTATATAGGGTCGTATGAGAAAAAAAACAGCTATAAACCAAAGAATATTAGCAATGGCAAAAGCAGCCACCATACCAACTGTTTTAAAACCAAGCCAGGTAAAAAAAATAACCAGAAGAAGGAAAAAACCACGATTTAAAAGTTCGCTAAGTGCAAATCGCCAAATGATTAAATGTTTTTGAAAAAAACCAATTAAAAGACCAGTGGATGTCATGAAAAAATAACCAAGCGTTCCTACCACAACCGCAAGTTTTGTAGCAGGCGAATAGGGAAAAATCTGAACAAGGATTGGGGCAAGACTATAAAATAAAAGACCAGAAACTACTCGAAGTCCAAGTAGACTATTAATAACCCGCGCCTCCTTTGTTTGATCACGTATTGAGATCATTTGAATAAGTGTAAGGGTCATGCCAAATTCAACAATCGTGCCAAAAATAGTTAGATATGTCATGGCTGTTGTATAGGCACCTATTCCTTCTTTTCCGAGTGATCGCGCAATAATTGCAACTGCAAAAATACCCACAAGAACAGTTAACATTTTTCCTATAGTTTGGATCGTGTAATTTTTTGCCACCATTTGTAAAGATGTCATAGAAGATCAAGTGTATAAAAAGATGAGGAGTTTAGAAAGGGGATGGATTACATTGAGAGATATGGGATTTTTTGATAAAATAAAACATATGATTCTTTTTATGGGATGGAAAAAACATTTTTTACCTATTTTTACAGCCATTTTCAGTGCTGTTTTTTTATCTTTTATTTTTTTATCAGCAACCAATGTTTTTGCAGCACCTAAAAAAGGCTATGAAGCTATGCAAGTGGTTGGTGGGGGAAAAATAACCATGAGTCCAGCAGAGGAAAAAACGATCATGATCGGTTTTCAAAATATTGGAGAACACGTTTGGGAGAAAAATGGAAAAGCTTTTGTTTCTATTTATACCTATGATCCAAAATATCGAACAAGTATTTTTCAATCATCTTCTTGGATCAGCCAGGATCAGCCAGTTAAAATTCAAGAAGAAGTAGTTAAGGTCGGGGAGGTTGGACACATTCTTCTTTCACTTAAAGCTCCAACAACCCCAGGAACTTATAAAGAAACTTTTGCTTTAGCAGCGGAAGATATTGCTTGGATTCCTGGAGGGTTATTTACGTTAATTATAGATGTATCTCAAACAACGTCCTTACCCAAAAAAACAGAACAAACAAATCTCCATGATACAAACGTTCAAAAATCTACAGATCAAATAAGAGAAGGGTACCAAGCAAGCCTTCTTTTAAAAAGTCAAAAAAAGGTGGTTACCAAAGGCGGAGAAATTATTTCCTTTACTATTGGAATGAAAAATTCAGGTACAAAGGCGTGGAATAAATGGGCAGTTCAATTACCTCAAATTGGTGTGGCATCAATAAGTACAGATTATTATGTTTCCTCTTGGGCAGATAAAAATATTTTAATTTCCAAAGCAAATGAAACAATTGAGCCAGGTTCTTTACATTTTATTGATTTTCAGTTTCGAGCCCCAAAAACACAAGGTCTTCATATAGTAAAATTTATTTTTGTTGCAGATGGTTCTCTTGTCTCTGGGGGGGAAATTGATATTCCAGTTGAGGTAACTACTAATGCACCAAATATTATTAAAGAAAAAGAAATTGAAAATATTCCAGTAGGAGAATTTATTGAAGAGCCAATAATGCGAATTGGAATTTTAACAATTGATGAGGAAACTGGATATACCGCAGATATTACTTGCGAAACTGATTTTGATGTGCGCGATGGAAATGGAAATCTAATGGCAGAGATGAAATCAGGAGAAGTTGTTTCAAGTTTTTATAAAAAAATGAAATACTGGTTTAATCGTGGAAAAGGACTTGAAAACACCTCTTATTATTTACGCTTTATTCCAAAAGAAGCGAATGCGGTTTGTACAGTTGTTAATTTTGATCGAACAAAAACTCGAAATAGCTCCCATCCGGATAATCAATTCCGCAACATTCTTGAGCTTCGTTATAGTGAAGAGAAGGATATTGTTTGGCTGATTAATGAATTGCCAATAGAAATGTATTTGCGTGGACTTGGAGAAACATCTGAAGCATCACATCATGAATTTAAAAAAGCTCTTATTACAGTTGCTCGTACTTATGCTCTTTATCATTGGCAACGCGGAGTTGATAAATTAGAAACCACAGAAAGTAGCACAAAACATGCAGGAGAATATTTTCATATGAATGCCTATGCAGATGATCAGGTTTATAAAGGATATGGATATGAAACACGACATCCATCAATTGGAAAATCGGCTGAGCAAACAAGTGGTGTTGTTGTAACTTATAATGGAAAAATAGCGATTACCCCTTATTTTTCACGATCAGATGGTCGTACACGTGATTGGAATGAGGTATGGGGTGGATCGATTGCCTGGCTTAAATCAGTTCCTGTTCCTTGGGATCAGGGAAAAACTCTTTGGGGTCATGGAGTTGGAATGTCTGCAACCGGTGCCCTTGCCATGGCTCGAGAAGGAAAAAACTGGGAAGAAATTTTGCATTATTTTTATCAAGATATTGATCTATTAAAACAGTGGGAATAATCTATATTTAAGCTATTTGTGTTATGGGTTTTTTTGGTTGTCGATTAAGACTAATTTGTTTAATGTTTGTTTTTTTATTTATTCCTGTCCAAACAGGATTTTTAATGGAAAAAGAAACATCTCTTGTTTCGATTTATCTTTCTCGTCCTGATTTACAAGCCGCCTTTGATTCACAAACTTGGCAGTCAACAGGCGTGTCTCATGCGGGATTTTTGCTTGATCTTGTAGATTGGGCAAGACAATACGGATGGAAGGAATACCCAAAGCAGTTGGAGAAATATCGTCCCTTAACCAAAACAAGCCTTGAGAAAGTAAAAGAAAAAGAAGTACCAAAAGTAAGTGCTCAGAGCTATATTATTCTCGATCGTCATAGTGGCATAGTGCTTGCAGAAAAAAAATCAACCACGATTTGGCCAATTGCTTCATTAACCAAACTCATGGCTGCCTCCACTGTTCTTAACCAAACCACAAACCCATCATCTTCACAGGCAATTCTTGCTTCTGATGAGGTTGGTGGAGCAAGACTTGTGGTAAATCCAGGAACAAAATTTACACTAAACAATCTTCTTTATGCAGCCCTTGTTGGGTCTGCTAATAATGCAGCCAGAGCCCTTTCTCATTCAACTAATTTATCTATTGAAGATTTTATAGGGGCTATGAATAAAAAAGCCCAAACCCTTGGTCTTATTCATACACACTTTGTTGAATCAAGTGGAATTGATCCAAAAAATATTTCAACCGCAAGGGAAATGGCTAAACTTGCTCATGATGTTTTTTCACAAAAAGCGATTCAGCATTATACAACCACTGCAGTTAAATACATTACTTCTTTATCTGGTGTGGAGAAAAAATTAATTAATACTAATTGGATGCTTTGGAAACCAGAATTTGATGATGTGTATGTTACTTCTGGAAAAACAGGTTATCTTGAGGAATCTAATTGGAATTTAGTTGTCTCTCTTCGTCCGGATGGATCAAGTGTTGATAAGGAAATTCTTTTGGTGCTTTTTGGATCTGATTCTCGCGGTCAGAGCTTTATAGATGCAAAGGCTCTGGCACAGTGGATTTGGCAGACGCATTCACCCGCACCCGTTCCTGTTCAAGAGTTGCAATAATTTGTTCTTTAACTTTTTCTGGATGAGGAACTTCTTTAAAAACAAATCGGCGAGTTTCTCCAGCAGTTTGAATATAAACGGTTCCAAAATCAAACAGGGTTGGAAGGATTCCTTTAACCTCAGAAGTAACATCTTGAACAACATTTAGTGGAAGTTCAGAAGCTGTGCGATGGAAAAGTCCGAGTTGTTCAATGTTTAAGATACGTTTATTGGTTACAATCCAAACATCAAGATAATAATCAACAAATTCAACAAAGGCCAAAAGCCAGACTCCACAAATATAGGCACTTGCCACTAAAAACAAAAGAGGTCCTAAAAAAGGATGGGAGGTCAAAGGAGCAATAGTTGAACTCCAAAAGAAAAATAAAATGATTGCGGGAATAAGATAAAGAAGAAGAATGGCAAGAAAAATTTGTAAAACAACATGCCAATGGCGATGGAGAAAAAATATTGTTTTTTCTCCATTTTGTGTATGAGGTAGATGATCAGGATGAATCATAAATTATAAAATAGGTTCAAAAAGATGTGTTGATGTGTTTGAAAAAATAGAAGAAAGATCAAATGAAACAAGCCAGTCAAATTGTTGAAATCCATAGAGAACCGATCCAAATAAAAAAATAGAGATTCCCATATAGACTACTATAACCAGAAACATTTTATATTCAGAAATACCATATCGAAGAAGATGGTAGAGATTAAATAAACTATAGAAAATATAAAAAAGAAGAAATAGAGCAAAAGGAACTAATAAAATAAATAAAGGAATACTTATATTCATAAAGCAGATGTTAAAGGAGTGAGGGGCAAGAAAATCCTAAATGTTTATAAGCAAGGGCAGTGGCAACACGACCGCGGGGAGTTCGATCAAGTAAACCAAGTTGTAAAAGAAATGGTTCATAAACTTCTTCAATAGTTGCTATTTCTTCTTGGGTGGCAGCAGCAATTGTGGAAAGACCAACTGGCCCCCCATGAAATTTTTCAATAATTGTTGAAAGAATAAAACGGTCAGTTCTATCTAAACCAAAGAAATCAATTTGAAGTAATTCAAATGCTTCTTCAAGCATAGAATCACAAATAATTCCTTTTCCTTTTACTTGTGCAAAATCACGAACACGCCTAAGAAGACGATTGGCAATTCGTGGAGTTTTGCGTGAACGTTTTGCAAGCTCTTTTTTTGATGTTTGATCAATTGAAATTTGAAGTAAAGAAGCACTGCGTTCAATAATTTTTTCAATTTCATTTTCTTCATAAAAGTTTAGATGAAAAGTCAGGCCAAAGCGATCGCGTAGTGGTGAAGAAAGAAGTGAAAGGCGTGTGGTTGCACCAATAATTGTGAACGGTTCCAGATTAAGACGTAGAGTTCTGGCAGTTGGACCTTTGCCAACAATAAGATCAAGAACGAAATCTTCCATGGCTGGATAAAGTACTTCTTCAATTGTTTTATTCATTCTATGAATTTCATCAATAAACAAAATATCTCCCTTTTTAAGATTTGAAAGAATAGCTGCTAAATCACCAACACGCTCAAGAGCTGGGCCGCTTGTTACACGTATTTGACCTTGTATTTCATTGGCAATCACTCCTGCGAGTGTGGTTTTTCCAAGGCCTGGGTTTCCATAAAAGAGTAGGTGTTCAAGTGGTTCGTTTCGTTTTTTAGCTGCTTGTAAAAACACATGCAGATTTTTTTTAACAGACTCTTGTCCGATAAAATCTTTAAGATTTTTTGGCCGCAGACTAAATTCAAATGTTTGTTCCTGTTCTTGTACATTTTCAGAAACAATCCGTGGTGGTTGGGATAATTTTTCAGTAACTATTTTTTCACGCTCTATCATATATATAAGACTACACCCATGCGGCTTCATTTAAGTTTTCACAGATGCTTCACCTTGCTTCTATTATGCTCAATTGATCCTTAAAAAACAACAACCCCCTGGTTTTTGGCCAGAGGGGAGAGTTAACGTTTGAGTAGGAATCATTCTTGTAAAGATGTTTTGTTAAATTATATATAAATCTGGTTATAATCGAATCAAACATACACAAAATTAGTTTTTTTATGCGCTCTTGGCGCAAGGTCGTCGATTGTGGTATATTTACTTTGTTCCTTAAAATACACAAAATCCTTGATTTAAGTCTCTTGCGAAAGTGAGAGGTTGGGCTTAAATCGCTCGTAAGAGCAGGATGATTTTTGCAAAAGTGAAAATCCGGCTTCCTCCGTAACCATAGGAAAATTGATGTCGTGCTCGATTGAGCAATCTGAGTCAATGAGAGATCTGCTAATGCAGATAACTAGGGTGGCACCGCGAGAATAATCTCGTCCTTAGAACACAAGTCGATTTTGTGTTTTTGGGACGGGATTTTTAATTTATCTAAACTATGAAAAAAATTATAGAAAATATCGTATTAACCGGTGATAGGCCGACGGGAAAATTACATCTCGGTCACCTTGTCGGTTCTATACAAAATAGGGTCAAACTTCAAGATGAATATGACCGTTGTTTTTATATGGTTGCAGATATTCAAGCATTAACCGATAACGCAGATAATCCCGATAAAGTTAGAAAAAATGTTTTTGAAGTTGTCTTAGATAACTTGGCAGTCGGCCTATCGCCAGAAAAAACCACTTTCTTTATTCAATCTCAAATTCCAGAGATTGCGGAATTAACTGTACTTTTTTTGAATCTGGTAACCTTGGCGAGATTACGCAGGAATCCAACTGTCAAAGATGAAATGAAGCAAAAGGGTTTTGGCGAAAATGTTCCGGCTGGATTTTTAATTTATCCAGTAAGCCAAGCCGCTGATATTCTGTTCTGTGACAGTAATATTATTCCTGTCGGTGAAGATCAACTACCAGTTATCGAACAGGCGAATGAAATTGTGGCATAAGGTACAAAAATGGGTGCTTTTTTAAGTGAAAATCACAGGACTTCTTGGAGTCTTTTTTTGTTTGGAGAAGTGGTTGAGGCAAGGAAGATGGTATGGAGAAGTTTTTCTTTTTGTGATCTT